>ENA-OPYV01000303-OPYV01000303.1-human-gut-metagenome-genome-assembly--contig:-NODE-303-length-14968-cov-2.284954_pt1 | contig 14968 bp, 20 predicted proteins | sample MGYA00242474_ERZ504485 | MGnify/ENA primary metagenome ERZ504485 (study PRJEB26092, sample SAMD00036263) | human gut metagenome | host: Homo sapiens | study: EMG produced TPA metagenomics assembly of...
GTATGTATCAATCCCTCCGTCACCGCCTGCGGCGGTGCCACCTCCCTTTACAAGGGAGGCAAATCGGTTGAAATTGTAGAGCACGATACCCACAGTATGCCCCACAAGGTTTTGGTATCCGGATTTTACAAATCAAAATGCGCCTTGATCTGCGCGGCGGTAGCGGCGGCAGACAGGTGGGTGTTGTCGATCTTCATATAATTGGCAAAAGGCAGCTCGCCGGGGCGGCTGACCATTCGATGGTCGCGGTCGTCCCGGAGCAGCAGCCGGTTGGAGAGGGCGATATTTCGCTTAGACGGTTTGTGCCGCAGCCGGTTCTCCGTGGTGTTGCGCTGCAAGCGCACTTTCTGGGGCGCCACCAACTCCACATAATACACCTCTGCCCCATGCCGCTGAAACAAATCGGCGATCTGCGCCGTTTGTGCCCAGTCCTCTCGGCAGTCAAAGGCCCATATAAAGGTGAAGATCAGGCCATAGTGGTCTGTTTTTACAAATGACTCAAACACCGTTTGCCGCAGTTTTTCGATCACCGCCGGTTCGTATGTGCCAAAGATCTCCAGCACCGGCTCAATGGTCATGTGGTTGTGAAACAGGCGCAGGTCCGTGATCTTGGCCAGTTCTTGTCCCACGGTCATTTTGCCCACGGCGCAGTCGCCGAATAAAAAGTACCAACTTCATACATTTCCTCCAAAAAGAACCCGTTGATGATAGTTCATCAACGGGTTTTGCAGTTTAACAGATCGTCTACACCGAAAATGAACGTAGCAGAAGAAGCCCATACGCATAGCGCATCGGCTGATACAGTCTGCTTTGGTCAAAGGCGGGTGTAAACATGATGGAACGGTCCTTTCCGGGTCACAGAGAGGACAGGGCGCTGAAAGCGGCGGTGCCGACGAAGGCATAAAACAGCGACATTGCCACTACGGAGATGACCCACATAATAATGTTGGCCCAAATAAAGTTCTTTTTGTTCTTATTGGTGTTGGGGCTGCACAGCCACACGATCCAGCAGATCAAATTCACCACCGGCAGGGCGGAGAGAATGAACATACCCACATACTGGCCAATGCTCATCACCTGGGTGGTGGGATCATAGGCCGGGGGCACCGGTTGATAGGGCGGCTGATAGGGTTGTTGATAATTGCCTTGAGGGTTCGGGTTTTGCTGATTGTACTGGTCCATTTGGTACTTCCTCTTTTCTTAAAAAATGTGCACAACGCTGCACCCATAGCATACCATACTTGGCATTAGCTGTCAATTCTTGCCTTTGCCGGCAATTTACGGCGCAGATCCCAACGGTAACCAGTGCGCCGGACAGCAGATAGCGCCAGGAGAAAGGCTCCCCCAGCAGCAGGCAGGAGAGCACCACCCCCAGTACCGGAATAAAGGCGTTATAAATGGCAATTTGCCCCACCGGGTGGTAGCGCAGCAGTTGGTTGTAAAACGAAAAACCCACGGCAGACACTGCCACCAGCGCCGCCAAGATCAGCAGTCCCTTGAGGTGTACACCCACCGGGTGGGCGCCCATCAGCAGCCCGGCAGGGATCAGCAGCGCGCCGCCCAGTGCCAGGGAATGGCCGGTAGCCACCAGCGGGTCCATTTTGCGGGTGACCACCCGGGTCAGCAGTCCGCCTGCCATGGCGCACACACTGCTGCACAGCAGCATACCGTCGCCGGAGAGGGTGAACTGCCCGGCGGTGCTGCCCAGGTTGATGAGCACAATGCCGGAGAACCCCAACAGGCAGCCAAAAATTGACCGTAGGGTGAGCTTTTCCCGGAACACCACCGCGGCTGCCAGGATCAGCAGAAAAGTGCCCAGGCTGTCTAGGATAGACGCCCGGCCGCCGGGGGAATTGGATACGCCCAGATAAAAGAAAAAGTAGTGCAGCGCCGTGTTGACCAGACCAAAGAGCACCAGCTGCCACCGTGTCTTGCCCCGGGGCACCGCAAAGCAGCGGCCGCCCAGCTTGGCTACCGCCAGCACCACCAGACCGGCCAGCAAGAACCGCGCTCCGGCGAACAGCGCCTTGCCGCCGGTGTCTGTGCCGGCAATGCCAAAGTCCGCCAAACCCAGCTTGATCAGGGGAAAGGCGCAGGCCCAGCTTAGCGCCGCGCTGCCGGCAAACAGGGGCACCCATTTTCGATTTTCAAACACAGAGGCTCGGCCCATTTTGTTCTCCGTTCTCGGCACACAGCCGCAGATCATCCTTTGTTTTGCCGGATTATTGTATAATAGCCGCCGCCAAAAGTCAACAAACGCGCAGGGCAACGGCTCTGCGCGTTCTTGCTATATTTGCTTTACAGCCCGCTGTCATTGGGGTCGTCTTTATGGTTCTTATCGGAATAAATAACGGAAAGACATATTTGATATTCCTGACTCGTTAACCCCAACCGAATGATGGTTCTGCCTTTTTCCATTCTGAAAGATAAGTTACATATCCATACTCCAATGCATAGCTGCCGGCTGCATCAATTAAATCTTGATCTACATTATTGATCACAGTGCTGATATTGGGTTTGCCATATTTGGCTGTTAAGGATTTTTTAAAGTTGTCGTAATCCTTTTTCCACTGACCAAACGAAGCATGTTCTTTTTGACTACCATATTGCGCCATGTAAAGCTTATCATGACTGTCAAAGTAATAAAACAGATGCATTTCCTCAAGATCGACAGTTGCAGAATACATGAGCAAATGATCGTCCTCGGTTATCAGTTCCGCTTTTTCTTCTTTTTTCACTTTGGCTGCGCTGTCACCCCAGCATACATTCCTAAAATCCGTCTTGCGTTTTTTGGTCGTCGAGGTAGTTGTGGTGACCGTGGTGGTCTCTTTGCTTTTCGTCCCATTTTGGCCGGTACAAGCGCACAAACCAAAGAGCAGACAGCCGCAAAGCAAAATCAATAGTCCTTTTTTTCATTGTGCATTCTCCTTTTCCGATTTTTGTATAATTGCACCTATATAAGTGCATTTTAAGGATAGCACGCAGATACAATAAAGTCAACGGAAATTGTTCTTAAATAGGTGCAAGAGGTTGACGATGAATATTGAATTTGAAAAGCAAATGGGGCGGAATATCCGCCATATCCGGGAAGAAAAAGGCATGACCCAAGAGTTACTCTCTGCCAAGCTGCAGCTGGTCGGGTGCGACATTACTCGCAGCGCCGTTGCCAAGATCGAGGTGGGGCAGCGGCATATTTATCCGGACGAAATCCGCCACATTAGGCAGATTTTGGGCACTACCTATGAAGCGCTGTTTGAAGGCCGGTGGCAGTAGCCGCTTTTTATTGCATTTTCAGCCGGGGTATGGTAGAGTTATAATAGGTATATAAAATAGACAGACGGCGCAGGCCGGGAAGGGGAATGGTATGAAAGGTATAATTTTGGCAGGGGGCAGCGGCACCCGGTTGTATCCGCTGACCCAGATCACCTCCAAGCAGCTGCTGCCGGTGTATGATAAGCCTATGATCTACTATCCGCTGACCACGCTGATGCTGGCGGGGGTGCGGGATATTCTCATTATCAGCACGCCCCGGGATCTGCCCCGATTCCAGTCTCTCTTGGGGGACGCGCGCGGTTTGGTCTGCATCTCAGCTACAAGGAGCAGCCCTCCCCGGACGGGCTGGCCCAGGCCTTTATCCTGGGTACGGACTTTATTGGCGACGACTGCTGCTGCATGGTGCTGGGGGACAATATCTTTTACGGCGCCGGGCTGCGGCGGCTGCTGCAAAGCGCGGTGGAGAACGCAGAGCAAAATCATCGCGCCACCGTGTTCGGCTATCATGTAGAGGACCCGGGGCGCTTTGGCATTGTGGAGTTTGACCGGGAGAACCGGGTGGTGTCGCTGGAGGAAAAGCCGGCGGTGCCCAAGAGCAATTATGCGGTCACCGGGCTGTATTTCTACGACAATCGGTGCGTGGACTACGCCGAAGGACTGACCCCCTCCGCCCGGGGCGAGCTGGAGATCACCGATCTGAACCGGCTGTACTTACAGGCGGGGGATCTGGATGTAAAACTGCTGGGGCGGGGCTACGCCTGCTGGATACCGGCACCACGGACAGCCTCTTAGAGGCCGGCAACTTTGTGCGTACGATTCAGCACCAGCAGGGGGTGGAGATCTCCTCCCCGGAGGAAGTGGCCTATATTAACGGCTGGATCACCGCCGATGATTTGGCGGCAGCGGCCAAGCCTACGGCAAATCCGCATACGGCGCCTACTTGCAGGCGGTGGTGCGGGGCGAAATACAATACTGAGGTGCGAGGATGACTGTACTTGTGACCGGCGGTGCCGGATTTATCGGCGCCAACTTTATATTTTACCAACTGACCCACCACCCGGAGGATCGGGTGGTCTGCCTGGACAAGCTGACCTATGCGGGCAATTTGGAAACCCTGGCGGATGTGATGGAGAACCCCAACTTCCGCTTTGTGCAGGGGGATATTGCCGATGCGCAGGCGGTGGAGCGCCTGTTTTTGCAGGAGAAACCGGATTATGTAGTAAACTTTGCGGCAGAGAGCCATGTGGACCGCTCCATTACCCAGCCGGATCTGTTCTTAAAGACCAATGTGCTGGGTACCGGGGTATTGCTGGACGCCTGCCGCCGTCACGGGGTCACCCCGGTATCACCAGGTGTCCACCGACGAGGTGTACGGCGATCTGCCCCTGGATCGGCCGGATCTGTTCTTTACGGAAGAAACGCCCATACACACCTCCAGCCCCTATTCTGCTTCCAAGGCGGGGGCGGATCTGCTGGTGCTGGCCTACGCTCGCACCTACGGGTTGCCGGTCACGGTAAGCCGGTGCTCCAACAACTACGGCCCCTACCACTTCCCGGAGAAGTTGATTCCCTTAATGATCACCCGGGCGCTGGCAGATCAAAGCCTGCCGGTGTACGGCACCGGCGAGAATGTGCGAGACTGGCTGTATGTGGAGGATCACTGCGCCGCCATTGACCTGATTCTGCGCCGAGGCACGGCGGGAGAAGTGTATAACATCGGCGGGCATAATGAACGCACCAACTTGCAGGTGGTGCAGGCGGTGCTGGCCGCTTTGGGCAAGCCGGAAGTCTGATCACTTTCGTCACCGACCGGCCGGGTCACGATCGGCGTTATGCCATTGATCCTACGAAAATTCACCGAGAGCTGGGCTGGCAGCCGGAGACGGATTTTGACACCGGGCTGCGCCGCACGGTGGAGTGGTATCTGACCCACCGAGAGTGGTGGAGCCACATTCTCAGCGGCGAATATCAAAATTATTTTCAGGCCATGTACAGAGAGCGGTTAGGCGAATAAATGCGAATTTTAGTAACAGGGGGCAGCGGCCAGCTGGGTACGGATGTGGCACAGGCAGCCGCGGCCAAGGGTTGGCAGGGTATGGGCCCCCGAGTCCATACAGAACTGGATATTACCCACCCGCGCAGGTGGAGTCTGCCATCGGCGACTATCGCCCGGACTGGGTGGTGCACTGCGCGCCTACACGGCGGTGGATCTGGCAGAGACGGAAGAAAAAATGTGTATGGCTGTTAATGCAGCGGGCACGGAGTATGTGGCTCACGCCTGCGCGGCAGCAGGCTGCGGGCTGCTGTACCCGTCTACGGATTATGTGTTTGACGGCAGCGGCACGGCGCCCCATCCGGTGACGGAGTGCCCGGCGCCCCTGAATGTGTACGGTCGCAGCAAGCTGCTGGGCGAACAGGCGGCGCAGGCGGTGCCCCGCCACGCCATCTTGCGGATCAGCTGGGTGTTTGGCCTGCACGGCAACAATTTTGTAAAGACCATGCTGCGCCTGGCAGAGCGCCGCTCCCGCCTGTCGGTGGTGGACGACCAGATCGGCTGCCCCACCTATACGGTGGATTTGGCCCGGCTTATTTGCCAAATGGCAGAGCAAAACGCACAGGGTGTGTTTCACGCTGCCGGCAGCGGTCAACCGGTGAGCTGGTACGACTTTGCTCGGCGGATTTTTGACCTTGCCGGCAAAGAGATAGAATTGGAGCCGATCTCTACCGCAGCGTACCCCACGGCGGCTCGGCGACCGCTGAACAGCCGGCTGGATTGCAGCGCCTTGGCGGCAGCGGGCCTCACTCCCTTGCCGGAGTGGCAAGACGCATTGGCGCGGTATTTACAGGCATTGGAGGAAGAAAAGGTATGATCCAAATGCAGGCACAGCAGAATGTGGGCGGCATTGCCGGGCTGGCAGTGCTCACCCCCACGGTGCACGGCGACGACCGTGGCTATTTTATGGAGACCTACAATCAGCGGGATATGGAGAGCCTGGGCTTTCATTATGATTTTGTCCAGGACAACCAGTCCGGCAGCACCTACGGCGTGCTGCGGGGGCTGCACCGCCAGCTGCGCTATCCCCAGACCAAGCTGGTGCGGGTGGTCAGCGGCACGGTATTTGATGTGGCGGTGGACCTGCGACCGGGCAGCGATACGTATTTGCGGTGGCACGGCGAGGTGCTCTCTGCGGAGAACAAAAAGCAGTTTTTGATCCCTGCCGGGTTGCCCAGGTTTTTGGTGCTGTCCCAGCGAGCGGAATTTTGCTACAAGGTAACGGACTTTTTCACCCGGACGATGAGGGCGGCATTCCCTGGGACGATCCCAAGATCGGTGTGAAGTGGCCCATTCCCTCGGGTATGACCTTGCAGCTAAGCGAAAAAGACAAGCATTGGGAGTATTTGAAGTAATGGAATTTACCCACGCATTTTATGACGCTCTGCCCCCGGAGGCCGCGGCTATTCGCCAGGCGGTTTTTGTGGAGGAGCAGGGCTTTCAGGAGGAATTTGATGCCATTGACCGCCACGCGCTGCACCTGCTGCTGTTTGCAGACGGTCGGCCGGTGGGCACTCTGCGTGCCTTTTCGGAGGACGGCGGCACCCGCTGGCATATTGGCCGAGTGGCGGTGATCCAGTCTGCCCGCCAGCTGCACTTAGGGCGGCGAATGATGGACTTGGCAGAGGCGGAACTGCGCCATCGGGGCGCTGCGGGCATTGAGGTGTCCGCCCAGTGCCGAGTACAGCCTTTTTACGAAAAGTGCGGTTTTACCCCGGTGGGGGAGGTCTATCTGGACGAGTTTTGCCCCCACATTCGTATGGTTAAGGAACTGTAATAAAAAATAATGCCGTCTGGCAATTACCGGCGGTTTTTTTGAGGTGAACGGTATGAAAAGACACTTGCACCCACCCCGCCTATGGGGTGGAACAGCTGGGACTGACTACGCGCCGGCGTAACGGAGAAAGCATTGCGGGAGAACGCCCGCTTTATGGCGGCGCACCTGCTGCCCTATGGGTGGAACACCCTGGTGTGCGACATTCAGTGGTACGAGCCGCAGGCAAAGGGCAATGAGTACAACAATTTTGCCTCGGTTTGTATGGACGAGTACGGTCGGCTGCTGCCGGCGGAGAACCGCTTTCCCAGCGCTGCCGGGGGCAAGGGTTTTGGCCCCATTGCGGACTATTGCCATTCTCTGGGTCTGCGTTTTGGTATTCATATTATGCGGGGCATTCCCCGCCAGGCGGTGCACCGGGATACGCCTATTTTGGGCACGGATTTTACTGCCCGGGACGCAGCCCATCACTTCTCCGTCTGCGCCTGGAACACGGATATGTACGGTATGCGGGATAATGCTGCCGCCCAAGCGTACTATGACTCCATTTGTCGGTTGTACGCCGACTGGGGCGTGGATTTTATTAAGTGCGACGATATTTGCGTCACGGAATTTCGCAAGTGGGACGATCCGTATACGCCCGGCATGAGATTGAAATGCTCCACCGCAGCTTGCAAAATTGCGGGCGGGAGATGGTGCTGTCCCTGTCTCCCCGGCCCGGCGGATATTGCCAATTTGCCCCACCTGCGCCGCCACGCCCAAATGTGGCGTATGACCGGCGATTTTTGGGACCGGTGGGACAAGCTGCACGATATGTTTGACCGGTGCAAGACCTGGGAGGGCGTGCCCGGCCCCGGCTGCTGGCCGGATTGCGATATGCTGCCGGTGGGCCGCCTGTGCAAGGACGCTCCCTACCATGGTGAGCAGAATCGTATGAGCAATTTCACCCCGGACGAGGTGCGCACCATGTTCACTTTTGTGGGGCATTTTCCGCAGTCCGCTGTTTTTGGGCGGCGATCTGCCGGAGATGCCCGCCGATGTGCTGGCTATGCTGACCAATGAAGATTATCTGCAAATGCACGCCGCCTCTTACGGCGCCCGGGAATTGCTGCGGCGAGAAACCAACGGCCGCGGCACCATTCAGTGGGTGGCCTGCGGCCGGGGCTGCAAGTACGCCGCCCTGTTTAATACCAAGGACCGCCCGGCCCGCCAAACCCTGGACCTGACCGCCCTGCACCTGCCGGATACCTCCTGCGCCCTGACGGAGATTTGGTCCGGTCAGCAACTGGGTACCTTCAAAACCGCTTCTCCGCCACCGTCCCCGCCCACGCGCCCTGCTGCTGCGCATAACGGCAGAATGATGGTATAAAGTACGATATATATAAAGAACAGGAACGCATAGATCTGCGTTCCTGTTCTTTTATGTTATGCGTTTTGCTTAATACTTCTTCAGCTGGTCCTCGTCGAAGTCCGCCAGGAATTCGTCGTAGGTGCCTTGCGATCCAGCAGGGTATTGCCGCTGACCTCGATGATCCGGTCGGCAACGGTCTGCACGAACTGGTGGTCGTGGGAGGTAAAGAGAATGGTCTCCGGATAGCGGATCAGGCCGTCGTTCAATGCGGTGATGGACTCCAGGTCCAGGTGGTTGGTAGGTTCGTCCAGCACCAGCACATTGGCGCCGGAGAGCATCATTTTGCACAGCATACACCGCACCCGCTCGCCGCCGGAGAGCACATTGGCTTTCTTTAACGCCTCGTCGCCGCTAAAGAGCATACGACCCAGCCAGGAGCGAATGTCCGTTTCCAGCGTTTGGGTGGTGTACTGGCGCAGCCAGTCGATCAGGGTCAGGTCCACGCCGTCAAAGTAGGCGCTGTTGTCGCTGGGGAAGTAGCTTTGGGTGGTGGTCACGCCCCACTTGAACTCGCCCTCGTCCGGCTCCATCTCGCCCATAATGATCTTAAACAGGGTGGTCTTGGCCATGGCATCTGCGCCCACAAAGGCCACCTTCTCTCGGGGGTGGATCACAAAGCTGATGTCGTCCAGCACCTTGCGGTCGCCGATGGTCTTGGTCAGGTGGTCTACCCGCAACAGGTCGTTGCCGCACTCCCGATCCGGCTTAAAGTCCACAAAGGGGAACCGGCGGGAGGACACGGGCATGTCGATCATCTCCAAAGCGTCCAGCTGCTTTTTACGGCTGGTGGCCTGCTTGCTCTTGGCCGCGTTGGCAGAGAAGCGGGCAATAAAGGCCTGGAGTTCCTTGATCTTCTGCTCGTTCTTCTTGTTCTGATCCCGAGCCTGGCGCTGGCGCATTTGGGTGTACTCGTACCAAAAGTCGTAGTTGCCTACATACATTTGAATTTTGCCAAAGTCCACATCGCAGATATGGGTGCAGACCTTATTTAAGAAGTGACGGTCATGGGACACCACGATCACCGTGTTTTCAAAATCCAGCAGGAAGTTCTCCAGCCAGCGAATGGCGGACAGATCCAGGTGGTTGGTAGGCTCATCCAGCAGCAAAATGTCCGGATTGCCAAAGAGGGCCTGGGCCAGCAGCACCTTGACCTTTAAGTTGGCAGGCAGTTCCGCCATGGTCATATAGTGGTACTCGTCGGTGACACCCAGCTTGTTGAGCATAAACTCCGCATCGCTCTCTGCGTTCCAGCCGTCCATATCGGCAAATTCCGCTTCCAGCTCCCCGGCGCGCACGCCATCCGCCTCGCTAAAGTCCGGCTTGGCGTACAGGGCGTCCTTTTCTTCCATAATTTCAATGAGACGGGGGTTGCCCATCAGCACAGTGCGCACCACCTGGTACTGGTCGTAGGCAAAGTGGTCCTGTTTGAGCACGCTGAGCCGCTCGCCGGGGGTGATGACCACCTCGCCCTTTTGGGGCTCCAGCTCGCCGTCCAGCACTTTTAAGAAAGTGGACTTGCCTGCGCCGTTGGCACCGATGATGCCGTAGCAGTTGCCCTTGGAGAAGGTCACATTGACCCGCTCAAACAGCGCGCGACCGCCAAACTGCACGGTTACATTATTGGCTTGAATCATAGAGAAATCCTCCGTTACTGGCTTTGTTATCTATTGTATCTGAAAATCCGCAACTATTCTACACCACCCCCGGCCAAAATACAAGGAGAATTTGGCCCGGCGGCGTTTTATTGGCGCTTTTGCACAAAAAGGGGCGCCAGACGGCCAAAGATCGGGCGATAAAACCCTTGATAGGCGGCAAAATCCAGTGCCTGTCCGCCGGGCGTGAGCACATCCAGTGCCACGCCGCACAGCCGCACCGGTAAGTTGCAGGGGAGAAAGCCGTTTTTGGCATAGAAATCCAGCCGCCGTTGCCGCTGCCGGGCGTTGGGTGCCGTATGATCCGGCGGTTCCACCTCCAGCACCACCTGCCGATTGGGATAACGCTGCTGTAAGGCGGGCAGCGCCCGGGAGCCAAGTCCCATAGAGCGGCAGTCCGGCTCCACGGCAAAAGTAGTTGAGCAGGGCGTAGCGGGGGCAAAAGGTGACGATCATCAGCCCGGCAAAGGCACCACCGGTGCGCAGCACCAAAATCTCCGCTTGCCCCTTTTTTGCAGGGCGAAGAAGCGGGAGAGGGGCATACGTTCCGCTACCGGGAACGCGCTGTGATACAGTGCCCGCAGCGCCGGGTATTCTTTTTGCAGATCGGGGAGAGTTCCATTTCAGTCGCCTCCTGTTTTGTACTATTCTAACGAAAATCGGGTGCGCCGTCAAGGCATATTTCGTAGGCGTTGCTGTTGATTTTGTGCCCTTTTGGGCGTATAATAAGAGCACGAATGCAAACCGGCAGTTTTGCCGTTACCGAGAGGGGAATTCTGTATGGATATGAAGATTTCACCGTCTATGCTGGCCTGCGATTTTGCCAACATGGGCGCAGAGGCCAACAAATGCGCCGCCGGGGGCGCTCATCTGCTGCACCTGGATGTAATGGACGGGCATTTTGTGCCCAATATCTCTTTTGGCGCGCCGGTGATCGCCGGGCTGTCCAAGGTGTGCGACCTGCCCTTTGATGTGCACTTGATGATCAGCCAGCCGCTGCGGTATATTGACGATTACGCCGACGCCGGTGCGGATCTGATCACTTTCCACCTGGAGAGCGACGATGACCCGGGCGCAGTGATCGACAAGATCCTTGCCCGGGGCTGCAAGCCTGCGATTGCCATTAAGCCGGGCACGCCGGCAGAGGCGGTGCTGCCCTATGCGGATCGGCTGGCCATGGTGCTGGTGATGACTGTGGAGCCGGGCTTCGGCGGCCAAAGCTTTATGGCAGATATGATGCCAAAGCTCACTTTGCTGCGCAGCCGCTATCCCCACCTGGATCTGCAAGTGGACGGGGGCATTAACCTGGAGACGGTAAAGGCAGCGGCCAAGGCCGGTGCCAATGTGTTTGTGGCAGGGTCTGCGGTGTTTAAGAGTGCGGATCCGGCAGCCACCATTGCCGGTCTGTGCCGTGCGGCGCAGCAGGTGCGGAATAAGGCAAGATGAAGAAAAAGCAAAAGCGATTTTACAGTAATGACAAGCGGGGTCAAAAATGGACGGAGCCGGAAGTGGGCCGCCCCATTGACTTTGCAGACAAATACATTGAGCCCCGCACCCAGGCGGGTCAGGCAGAGCTGGATCGGGAGCGGCGTAAAAAAGGCGCAGCGTTCCAAAAGACCACACCCGGTCAGGTGGTGCGCCGGGTGCTTTTGGTGCTGGCTGGGGCTGGTGCTGCTGTATGCGGCTATATTTTGATGGACGCCTGGATGGATCTGCACGCCATGCCTGCCGCCCAAACGGATACGGTAGACGGCAACACCATCAGTACTGTGGCGCTGGAGCCAAGGCAGCCAAGGTGGACAGTCTGTCCCTGGACGGTGCGGTGATGTTGGATGCCATGATGGACGATTTGTCCTCCGGCGGCTATACCGCTGCCTGCTTTGATATTAAGCGGGCGGACGGCACCGTGGCTACGCCTCTACCCTGGGTACTGTGGCGGCAGCCGGGGCGGTATCTTCCCCTGCCGGGGGATTTGCGCTCCTCTTGTCAAAAGCTGGGCAAGAATGACCTGCTGGTGCTGGGGCACATTGTGTGCTATCCGGACAATGTGCAGACCGTTGCCAATCCGGCTTGGGCGGTGAAGAGCGGCAAAACCGCTTACACAGATCCGGCGGGCAACCGCTACCTGAACCCGGACAGCACGGAGGTTTACAACTACATTCGCTCGCTGGTGGAGGAGAGCGTCCGCGCCGGGGTAACGGTGTTTGTGCTGGAGGGCACGGAGCTGCCGCAGGCGGCGGGCACCTTTAACCACAACGGGTTTGCCGATTTGTCCAAGCGACTGACTGCGACCTGGGGCAGGATGTAAAATTTCTGCAACCGGTGGCGGTAAATATCACCTCTACCGCTACGGCGGAGCTGAAAAAAGAAGTGGCCGACAAATGCGCCCAAAACCCGAATGAAAACCAAATTTATGCCATTACCTGCCCGGAAAAAAGCCGCCGGGCTGTGAAGCAGCTGCTGGACGACCGGGGCTGCACCTGTTACCTGATCACGGAGTGACCTTATGAAGCGAAAGTTCTTATACCTGTTGCTGACCCTGTGTCTGCTGGGTCAGTGCCTGCCTGCCTTTGCGGCACAGGCCCCGGTGCTGGAGCGCATTGCCTTTTCCGGCGCCACCATTGTGGGGCAGTTTAAGAGCGATGTGTACCAGTACCAGTTGGTGCTGGACAACGCGGCGGTGTCGCCAAAGCTGAAAAGCTACAAGGTGCAGGGGGAGGGCAACCTGTTCGTGACCTATGATACGGACAGCACCAACCATCAAACGGCGGTGGTGGTCACCCTCAGCTATGACACCGCTCCGCCAAATATACCTTTACTTACAAGAACGCCGCAGCTTATGTTAAGAACAGCGAGAACCACCTGGACTCGATAACCTGCACCCTGGGTGAGCTGGTGCCGGAGATGAATGAAGACGATACCACTTACAAGCTGTATATTCCCAGCGACCTGACCTCGCTGATGATTACCCCGGTGACCAAGGATATTAACGCCTACTGCGCACCGGTGGAGATGACGCTGGCGCCGGAGCAGGAGATCGACCTGACCCTGCCGGTGACCGCCTCGGACGGCCAGGTGCGCACCTATACCATTAAGGTGCGCCGGGTGGACAAGACCGTGGAGCAGGTGCGTGCCGAGATGGCACAGGAGGACTACACCTCCTTTGTGGAGGGCACCCGCTTTTACCAGCAGCCCTCCTTCCGGATGGCGGTGACCGCCGGCGTGGGCGGCCTGGCAGTGTTGATCGTTCTTTTGGCATTCCACGCCCGCAAGACTGCCCGGGTCACAGACGAGGACGAGCCGTCCTTTTATAGATCGGAGCAATAATCCGCTTATATCCGGGATGTAAAGAATAAAAACAAGTGCAGAAAGGAGCGCGCCTATGGAATTAGAAGAGCTGAAAGCAGAAATTGAGGATCTTCATACCAAACGGCAGTTCTCTGCCATTAAAACCATTTTGAACCAGTTGAATCCGGCAGATATTGCCCAGCTTTTAGAGGAGTTCAGCAACGAAGAACGGCTGCTGTTCTTTCGCCTGCTGGGTAAGGAAGAGGCGGCAGACACCTTTGTAGAGCTGGAGCCGGACAACCAGGAGGCACTGATTCACGCTTTCTCCGATAACGAGTTGCGAGAGGTGCTGGACGAGCTGTATCTGGACGATACGGTGGATATGATTGAGGAAATGCCCGCTACCGTCGTGAAGCGCATTTTGCGCAACACGGATGTGGAAACCCGCGCTTCCATCAACACTCTGCTGCGCTACCCGGAGGACAGCGCCGGTTCTATCATGACTCCGGAGTTTGTGGACTTAAAGCGGGATATGACCGTGGAGGACGCTTTTAAGCGCATTCGCCGCACCGGTGTGGACAAAGAGACCATTTATACCTGCTATGTAACGGACGCCTCCCGCCATTTGCTGGGCGTGACCACCGTGAAGGAACTGCTGCTCCACGATCAGGACGACCGGATTGAGGCGTTTATGGAGACCAATGTGATCTATGTGAATACCCTGAGCGACCAGGAGGAGGCAGCTGCCCAGCTGAGCAAATACGACTTTCTGGCGTTGCCGGTCGTGGACCTGGAGGAGCGACTGGTGGGTATCATCACCGTAGACGACGCGATGGATGTTATCCAGGAGGAGAACACCGAGGATATTCAAAAGATGAACGCCATCGTGCCTACGGAGCGGACTTATCTGAAGACCGGCGTGCTGGCTACTTGGAAGTCCCGGATCCCTTGGTTGCTGCTTTTGATGGTCAGCGCCACCTTTACCGGCTCCATCATCACCAGTTTTGAGGACAAGCTGGCCAGTATGATTATTTTGACCTCCTTTATCCCTATGCTGATGGACACCGGCGGCAATTCCGGCGGCCAGGCCAGCGTTACTGTGATTCGTGCCCTGTCTCTTAACGAGATCGATATGCGGGATATTTTCAAGGTGATATGGAAAGAACTGCGGGTGGGTCTGCTTTGCGGCAGCAGCCTGGCGGCCATTAACTTTGTCAAGGTACTGTTGGTGGATCGACTGATGCTGGGTATGACCGGCGTGACCTTGAAGGTGGATCTGGTGATCAGCCTGACCCTGATTGTTGAGGTCACTTTGGCCAAGATGATCGGCTGTTCTCTGCCCATTATCGCCAAACGGTTTAAACTGGATCCGGCGGTGATGTCGTCCCCCTTTGTAACTACCATTGTGGACGCTATTTCCCTGTTGATCTACTTTGGCTTTGCCACCGCCGTGCTGCATATTTAACAGCGTAAATGGATATAAAATAACCCCCGGGCACACAAGTCGCCGCTTGTGT
>ENA-OPYV01000304-OPYV01000304.1-human-gut-metagenome-genome-assembly--contig:-NODE-304-length-14955-cov-2.511802_pt1 | contig 14955 bp, 18 predicted proteins | sample MGYA00242474_ERZ504485 | MGnify/ENA primary metagenome ERZ504485 (study PRJEB26092, sample SAMD00036263) | human gut metagenome | host: Homo sapiens | study: EMG produced TPA metagenomics assembly of...
CGAACCTACACGTCTCACGACACCAGATCCTAAGTCTGGCGCGGCTACCAATTACGCCACAGGGCGCATGCAGAAATATGTATTTTCTGTTTTTGCGGCAAGGGCAAAGATATGGAAGAATTTTCATATTCTCCAAATACTGCACCTTTAATTCTTTAACTTTTTGATGGCGGTTTCGATGATTAGTATCTTTTCCTTGCTGCATGTCTTCGCTGGTCATATCTACTTTTACATCCGGTTCGATACCGAATTCCAGCTGGTTCATGTCGGGGTCGAACATCGGGCTGGCAGAGAAACGGATAGACCATCCGTTGGGAATTTCTGAGCTGAAGGGGAGACCTGAGCCTCCTCCGGTGGTATCTCCCATAGTCGTTACATTGGGGAATTGACGCATGGTGTTCACAAAGTCGTTTGTGGCACTGTAAGAACGGCGATTGGTTAATACCACTGCCTTCTTCTGCCAGCGGATACTGTTGGACGGTTCCTGATATACAGGTTCAGGGTCCGAGAAATCATTATGGCCTGGACCTGTTTTATGACGGATGTAGCCGACCAGTACTTTCTCATTTGTAAACCGTGCGGCCAGTTTCTGTGCTGTAGTCAGGTTGCCTCCTCCGTTATTGCGTACATCGATAATCAGTCCGTCGCAAATCTCCAGTTTCTTCAGCATCTGGTCCAGGTTTCCGTCGCCGATACCGTCGGAGAAACTTTCACAATAGATGTAACCGATGTTATTTTCCAGAATCTGGTAGGTCAGTCCGGAGGTAATGATGTAATCCTTTTTCAGGTAGTTGCTCTGGATGCTGTCGCTGAAATTCCGTGGATAAGCATCGAACCATTCCCGGTATTGCGATGTACCCAGTGAACTGCTCAGGTTGACGTGTCCGTCTCTTAATTCATTGATCATTTCCGACAAGACTTCGAAAAGTGACTCCCAGCTCATGGAGGAAGAAATACGTTTGGCATAGCGGGCATGCACTTCATCCCAGTCCAGTCCATACGTCTCGTGCTTATAGTCCAAAAAGCAATATTGCTCATCGATGATTTTCCAGAGCGATTCAAAGTTGGCTTCCGGAGAATTGCCCTGAATGTCTTCCCGTATGCAGGAAGAGAACATGCAGCAGAACAGTGTCAGCAGAAGGCTATATAAGTAGCAATGATAAATCCGTTTCATATCAATAAGGCGTAACGTTTGAAGGCATGGAAATACGGTTCTTCCCTTTCAGCAGGTAGAAGTTTTTCACGATGCCAATCATGAAATCGTGTGAATAAGTATGGTATTTCAGGTGGTTGACTTTCGCTTGCTGGAGGTCGCAGATGTATCCTACGCGCATGGTGACTTTTCGGATAGGGAAATCAAGTGTCAGCATCTGTCGGAGCGACGGGTTGTTATGAAGCGAAGTGAACAGCACGTTCTTTCCTTTGTGTCCCAAGGAAACATTCGTAGTATGACTGTCCGAATTCCGGAGAGAACATGGCTCCCAACAGCGGAAGATTGGCCTGATAGCGTGCTACCAGCGGATAGTTTCCGATACGGAACTTGTAGATGGCCCATTCCGGATATACCTACACTTCCGTATGCCTTTGCCTGTGCCGGGTTGTTGGAATTGCGTGTGTTGTACACGAATCCCCCGTTCAGGTCAATCATCGGGCCTACCAGCAGTTTCAGTTGTTCGTTCAGGCGAAACTGATAGTGCAGTGCATAGGTCCAGTTTACAAGTCCGGCATACATATTGGCGGTCTGGCTTGGATTATGTGTATACGATACATTGGCCTGCAACAGATTCTGGGCCGAAACGTTTTCCGTTCATTAACCGGGTCATACGCATGTTTTCGCGCAGGATACGAATCTCCGGTCCTTTGTATTCCAAGGGGGAAAGGTATGTATCGAGCACGTTGCTCATTCCCGCTCCATAGAGTACGGAGCGCATTACGTAACGTGTGGCACGCAGGCTGTCTTCTTGTGCGTGAAGCGAAAAAGCAGCCCAGCATGCGCAAAGTATAAGGTAAATTCGTAGTTTCATACGGCTTTAAAAGAGTTTCATTTGTCCGTCGTCTTCCTGGCTTTCATCTTCCTCCATGCCGTCTTCTTCCTTTTCTGGCTCTTCCGGCTCCGATTCCGGCATGCGGGTTGGTTCCAGTTCCGTAATTTGGCCGACGGTATAAGTTGTCAGTCGCTTACCCTTTGCCTTGAAGCTCTTCACGCCTACAAAGTCACTTGCCTCCAGGATAAGTGCCTCGCGGAAGCTGTCGTGTCCGCCAAAGTCCACCTGGATACGCGGGTATACCTGACAGGTCAGCAGGATAAGTTGCGTATGCTTGTTGTCTCCCAGGAAATTCTGCTTTTTGGTTGTCGCTTCGAAGGTGAAGCGTTTCAGGTACGGATAATTCTGCTGGTCGGCATCATAGAGCACAGCTGTCCATACCTTGTCAGGATTGAACTTCTCGATGCAGAGATTTCCGGATCGTAATGGTTGCTCAAATCGAAGTTGGTAGTATAGAATTCTCCGTTCTTGTGTACCACTAAGATGCTGTCCTCGCTTTGGAATTCTCCCAGGTATTGTCCTCTTCCATCGTAATTGAGTCGGAGCACATCGTGGTCGAACCACACCTTTCTGCCTCCGAGCGTAGAGCCGCCTCGCTGTTTCAAAGAAATCTTGTGTACCTCAGCTTTGGTCAGCAAGTTACCCATGGATTGTTTCCCCTTGATGTTGATGGTACTGAAATCTCTTTCAAACGTAGGCTTCTTGATGCGGGGCGTAGGACGCAGCACTACACGGATGACTTCAGCCTCTCCATTCGGATTGGCGGTGAAGTACACGATTTTAGAACCCGGAGTACCTTGCGTTACGTCGTATTCCCTGTCACGAATGATGGAAGTGACATTGAAACGTTTGATATAATAATAACCTTCCTTTCCGTCACGGTAGATGACGTTATAGATGGTACGCTTGTCGTTTTTCTTGAATACGTTGACGTACAAGATGTTCTTTCCGACGAACAATTTGTCGGACACGCGAACAATCTTGTATTTACCGTCTTTGTAGAAGATGATTACATCGTCGATGTCGGAACAGTTGCATACATATTCGTCTTTCTTCAGTCCGGTACCGATGAACCTTCTTCACGGTTGATATACAGTTTTTCGTTGGCTTCGGCCACCTTGGTAGCTACGATAGTATCGAAGTTGCGTATTTCCGTGCGGCGCGGGAAGTTCTTACCATACTTCTCTTCAGGCGTGATACCAAATCGATGGTATATTCCGTGAGTGTGCGCCAGGTGATTGTCTATCTCTTCCAGTTCCGCTTTCAGGCGTGCGATGAACTCATCCGCCTTGTCTTTGTTGAACTTCAGGATACGCGCCATCTTGATTTCCATCAGGCGGAGAATGTCTTCCTTGGTCACTTCGCGTACGAACTGCGGATAGTAAGGCGTCAGGCGTTCGTCGATGTGCTCGCAAGCCGCATCCATGGAGTCAGCCCGTTCGAACTGCTTGTCTTTATAGATACCTTCCTCGATGAAGATTTTTTCCAGCGAAGCAAAGTGCAAGGTTTCCAGTGTTTCGTCCCGTTGTATCTCCAGTTCCTTGCGTAACAGTGCCAGCGTATTGTCGACCGACTTCTTCAGCACCTTGCTCACTGAAAGGAAATGAGGCTTCTTGTTGTCGATGACGCAGCAGTTGGGTGAGATGTTCACCTCGCAGTCTGTAAAGGCATACAAGGCATCCAGTGTCTTGTCGGACGATACACCAGGAGTAAGGTGTACTAAGATTTCTACCTTTCCGGCCGTGTTGTCGTCCACCTTTCTTACCTTGATTTTTCCCTTCTCGATGGCTTTCAGGATGGAGTCAATCAACGAAGACGTAGTCTTTCCGTAGGGGATTTCACTGATACAAAGTGTCTTGTTGTCAATCTTGGAGATTTTGGCACGTACGCGTACTACGCCCCCTCGCTCGCCGTCGTTGTAGCGTGACACATCAATCGAACCACCCGTCTGAAAATCCGGATAAAGCTGGAACTCTTCTCCGTGCAGGTAGGCGATGGCTGCATCGCACAGTTCATTGAAGTTATGTGGAAGAATCTTGGAGGAAAGTCCCACGGCAATACCTTCTACCCCCTGGGCCAGCAGCAGCGGGAATTTGACCGGCAGTGTGACCGGCTCTCGGTTTCTGCCGTCATAGGAAGCCTGCCATTCAGTCGTTTTCGGGTTGAACACCACATCCAGCGCAAACTTGGAAAGCCGGGCTTCGATGTAACGGGGAGCAGCTGCACTGTCGCCCGTCAGGATGTTACCCCAGTTTCCCTGGCAGTCAATGAGTAAGTCCTTTTGTCCCAATTGTACAAGGGCATCCCCGATAGAAGCATCTCCGTGAGGGTGGAACTGCATGGTGTGTCCCACAATGTTGGCCACCTTGTTGTAGCGTCCGTCGTCCAGCCGTTTCATGGAGTGGAGAATACGTCGCTGCACCGGTTTCAATCCGTCGTTGATATGGGGTACGGCACGTTCCAGGATAACGTACGAAGCATAGTCCAGAAACCAGTTCTGGTACATGCCACTCAACTGGTGCTTTACTGCCTCGTCAGTGGTCGATACCGGTTTGTAGTCAGAGTGTTCTTCTTTCTCGGGCAAGTTTGCCATTTCCTTTTCGTCCTTGTCAAAAGTATCTTCGCTCATATTAAAATGGTTCCTATGTAAAGAGATTCGGGCAAAGTTACTGAATAATTCTGTGTGGCGGAAATAATTGACTTACAATTCTTACCTATGAAAAGGGCATTTTTGAAGAAAATTTCTTGGTGTAAATACCTCGACACGTACGTGACGAGATGTTGACACGAAGGTGACGAGACCTTGACACGAACGTGATGAGGGCTTCGCACGTACGTGTGAGGTAAGATGGCAAGCACGTTTGGGCTTATTGCTGCTTGCGGTAGCTGCGTATGGCCCATGCATAGAGCAGAAGGGCAAAGGACGAAAGTACGGAAAGCTGGAAACCGATGTCACAGATGCCGCTTCCCTTCAGGTAGACCATGCGCATGATTTCCATAAAGTAGCGCAACGGATTGAAGTAGGTGATGCCTTGTGCCCACTCCGGCATGCTGCTGATGGGGGTAAACAGTCCGCTCATCAGGATGAAAATCAGCATGCAGAACCACATGACGAACATGGCCTGCTGCATGGTGGAAGAGTAATTGGATATGACCAGCCCCAGTCCCGACATGACCAGTGCGAAAATCAGGGTGGCCAGGTAAATGGTCAGTACGTTCCTGCCGGAGTTAATCCGTACACCAGCCAGGCCAACAGCATGCACAGGTTCAGTACCACAAACCCGATGGCCCAATAAGGCAACAGTTTGGCAAGGGTGAAGGTAAAGCGGCTGACCGGACTCACGTTGATTTGTTCGATGGTACCCGCTTCCTTTTCACTTACTACGTTCAGGGCAGGCAGAAAGCCACAGAGCAGGACCAGTATCATGGTCATCAGTGCAGGAACCATGAATACTTTATAGTTCAGGTAAGGATTGAAACGGTAGCGGACAGAATCTTGCGAAGAAGACGGATTGAGTATCTGTTGCAGGTAAGCGCTGCCCAGTCCGCCCTTTGTACCGTTGACGGTATTGACTGCAATGAGTGCCGCTGGACTTTGTCCGTTGGCTTGCGCTTTCTCAAAGCCGCGTGGAATTTCCAGCAGCATGTCGGCCTGGTCTTTCTCGATGGCTTGCAGGCCTTGTGCGTAGGACGGAGGAAGTGCCGTCAGTTGAAAATAACGGGAAGCTTCGATACGGTGTACTAGCCTTTCGGAAGAAGGACTGCGGTCGTTATCGATGACGGCAATGCGCAGGTTCTCTATTTCCAGTGTGGCGGCCCAGGGCATAACCAGCATCATCATGCAGGGGAAAAGCAGGATGAGGCGGGGCAGGAAACTGTTGCGTTTCAACTGCTTGAATTCTTTTTCTATCAGGTAACGTAACATCATAGGCTTGGCGGTTTATTCCAGTCGGTTCTAAACTTGCGGGCAGTAGCCGTAATCAGTACCACTGCCATGAGACACATCACTACCACTTCTTTCCATACATATACCAGTGGTACACCCTCAATCATCAGCCGGCGGACGGTTTCTACGTACCAGCGTGCGGGAATAAGGCAGGAGAGGACCTGCAGAATGCCTGGCATACTTTCTATCGGGAAGATAATGCCCGACAGGATAATGGTGGGTATCATCAGTACCATGGCCGACACTAACAGGGCAGCTACTTGCGTATGAGTGATGCAGGAGATAAGCAGTCCCAATGCCAGGGATACGAAAATGAACAATAGGGATACTCCCAACAGGGCAGGCAGCTTCCGGCTATCGGTACGTCGAGCACAAAGACGGAGAGCAGCAGGATGGTCGTCAGGTTCAGCAGGGAAAGCACGAAATAGGGAACTGCCTTCGACAGAATGATGAACAGCGGGTTGACGGGAGAGACCAGCAGGACTTCCATCGTGCCTGTTTCCTTTTCGCGTACGATGGAGATGGAGGTCATCATGGCACAAATCAGCATCAGAATCAATCCCATGACTCCCGGTACAAAGTTATAGGCGCTCTTCATCTGCGGGTTATAGAGCAGTTTATTGTACACCATGACAGGCTGCTTATCCGGTTGTGAATAGGCTGGGGTGGTTGTAGCTTGCCGGATGGTTTGTAGGGCTTGTCTCAGAATTGTCTGGGCATACGTACTCCGTGTGACGGCCAGGTTCGGGTCGGTGGCATCGGCTAAAATCTGTATCTCTTCCGAATCGAAACGCAGGCGATGCAGGTCGGAGGGAAAGACTACAGCCAGTTCTATGAGGTTGCGTCGGAACAGCCGTTCGATTTCGTCGGGAGACTGGACGACATATTTCACCGTGAAATACTCGCTGGCATCCAGTTGTTCCATCACTTTCCGTACATCCGTCTGGAGGGAAGGTGTAAGGATGGCAGTCTGTACATTGCGCACTTCGGTCGAGATGGCAAAGCCGAAAAGGATAATCTGTACAATCGGCATGCCTATCAGTATCAGCATGGTACGCCGGTCGCGCAGGATATGGTGAAATTCTTTTCTGACAAAAGCGATAAACTGTTTCATGGCTGTTCTGTTTGCGTGTGAGTAAAGGCATGTTCTCCTCGTTGGGCTTCACGTGCTAATTTTTGGAAGACTTCGTCCATGTCTCGGGCATTAAACGGTATTTCAGTCCGTCGGGAGTATCCAGTGCCCGAATATGTCCGGCCACCATCATGGAGATACGGTCGCAATATTCAGCTTCGTCCATGTAGTGCGTCGTGACAAAAATGGTAATCCCCTGGTCGGCGGCCTGATAAATCAGCTCCCAGAACTGACGGCGGGTAGCCGGGTCGACTCCTCCGGTCGGTTCGTCCAGAAAAACCAGTTCTGGACGGTGGAAGATGGCTACCGAAAAGGCCAGTCGTTGCTTCCATCCTAAAGGCAGCGAACGGACCAGGGTATGCTGCTCTTCGTAAAGCCCGATGCGCTGTAAGGTTTCTTCCGTACGCTTGCTGATTTCCTTGGCATTGACGCCATAGATACCTCCGAACAGACGAAGATTTTCGCGTACGGTCAGGTCTTCATAAAGTGAAAATTTCTGGCTCATGTAGCCGATTCGTTTTTTGATTTCCTCACTTTGTGTCCGTACGTCAAACCCCATCACTTCCGCCTTTCCTTCGGAGGGGAGACTGAGCCCGCACAAGATGCGCATGGCGGTAGTCTTTCCGGCCCCGTTGGCCCCTAGGAAGCCGAAGATTTCTCCCCGTTGTACAGAAAATGAAATGTGGTCGACAGCCGTGAACGAGCCGAACCGTTTGACGAGGTTGTCCACCTGGATAATGGGCGGAGTATGTTTATCGACGGCTTTTCGTTGCAGGCCGGGGAGGGCATAGAATCTCGCTGAACTGCTTCAGTATGGCTTCCGGACGGTCGATGCCTTTAATTTCTCCCTCGTAAAGAAACGCCACCCGGTCGCATCGCAAGGCTTCGTCCATGAAAGGAGTGGATACGACAAGGGTAATGCCTTCCTGCCGGAGGTAGGCTAACATCTCCCAGAACTCCCGGCGTGAAACGGGGTCTACGCCGGTGGTCGGTTCGTCCAGAAAGAGGACTTTCGGAGCGTGAACCAGTGCACAACACAAAGCCAGCTTCTGCTTCATTCCTCCCGACAATGCACCTGCCCGACGCTGCTTGAAGGGGCAATCTGTTCATAAATGACGCGTATCCGTTCGTAGTTTTCTTCAACGGTCGTATGAAATACGGTGGACAAAGAAACGCAGGTTTTCTTCTACCGTGAGGTCCTGATACAGAGAGAAGCGCCCCGGCATGTAACCTACGCTCTGCCGTATCGTACGGAAGTCGACCCGTACATCCGCATCCAGTACCCGGGCACTTCCCTGGTCCGGTAGCAGCAAGGTGGTTAGGATGCGGAACAGGGTACTTTTCCCTGCTCCGTCCGGACCGATGAGGCCGAACAGTTCTCCTGCTTTACGCTGAAGGATACATCGCGCAGGGCTTGTACCTTTCCGTAGCTTTTGCTTACATGACTGACTTCTATGAGGTTTTTCATGTCACTCTCGGTTTTCAGAATTTGACTTTCCCGTACATGCCTAGTTTGATGTGTCCGTCGTTTTCGACGGCTATTTTGACGGCATATACCTGGTTGGCCCGTTCATCGTTGGTCAGGATGGTTTTGGGCGTAAATTCCGCTTCCTCGGAAATCCAGACTATCTTGCCGGGATAATTCCTGAGTTGCGCATTGCCGAAATCGGCAAAAACGGTGACTTCGTTACCTAATTTCACCAACTCCAACTGTGAAGAGGTGAGGTATGCCCGCAGGAAGATGTGCTCCATATCGGCTATCTTGAACAGCGATTTTCCTACTGTAGCCAGTTCACTGGGTTCGGCATACTTTGCTAAGATGGTTCCGTTGATGGGAACGGTGATATGGCATTTTTTTAATTGGTCTTCCACTTGTGCCACCTGGATGGCGACAGATGAACTTTGTTCCGTCAGGCTGGCAGTGGTATTGCCCAACGAAGAAAGTTGCGCTTCCAGTTGCCGGTTGAGTACCGCCAACTGTGAATCCCAGTCATCCAGTTGTTTGCGGTTGGCAGCCTGTGCTTTAAGCAGATTCTCCACCCGGTCGCGTTCCCGCTGTGCTGTAGCAATTTGTGCTTTTGTGGCAGCTATTTGCCGGTGGATGTCGGGGCGCTGGCTCTCCACCGATTTCATCTGTGCCTCCAGTTGTCGTTTCTTCAAATAAAGCTGCACCGTATCAATCAGTCCTACTTCGGTTCCTTGCGTAAAGTGCATACCTTCTTCCGCATTCAGGTAAAAAAGTTTCCCGGTAGCTTCGGAAGATACCACGATTCTGTTGCTTCGAAGGTGCCGGTAGCATCAAATTCGTCTTTGGAACCGCAGGCAGTCAGGCATATCAGTAGCAGAGCTTGAAATACATATCTTTTTTTCATACGCTTGAGTATTTTAGGGTGAAACGGGTTAGTTGGTCAGGTGTTTTCTTTGGTGTAGATGCATGAGCAATTGCACTTCATGTACGGCTTTGGCTTGACGTGCCAGATTCTCGGCTGTAATTTCTTTCAGCATGTCACTGACGCTCATCGTGCCGTTGGCTACTTTGGCTTGGGCAGACCGTCGGATGTTTTCCCGTAATCGGATAATCTCCTCGTCTTCTTTCATTTGCTGGCGAAGACTTTGGATGGTGCCGTCTTCTTCTGCCAGTTGTAAGTGTGTGTTGAATAAGAATAAGTCGCGTTCGTTTCTAATTTGCTGGATGCGGTTGTCTAGGTTTTTCCGGTCGTTCTTCAGGGTGTACAGGCTTCCGAAATTCCAGGTAAACCGTGCCCCGACTAAGTAGTAGGTTCTGAACTTGTCTTTCAATATATCCAGTCCCGGATTGCCGTAGGCTCCTTGTGCAAAAAGACTAAAAGCAGGAAGGTAACCCGTCTGTAACCCCTTTCGTTGTACAGCGACAGTCTGTTCTTGTGCCTCATACCACCGGAGTTCAGGACGGTTGAATTCAGATGCATTCGTTGCCACAGGATCTGGACGTACTAACAGGGTTTGTGCCGGAAGTTCCTTTCCTGTAAGTAAGGACAGCATGCGCAGATAGGCCATACGGTTGTTTTCTAACTGGATACGCTGCTGCTTGGTTTGAAGAATCTCTACCTTTACCGCGTCTACGTCTGCATCATTGGCTGTGCCGTTTATCCGGTAAGCCTCTACCGTTTTCTGGTTGCGTGCGAGTTCTTCTTCCAGTAATACATTTTGTGCCAGCTGCTCGTCCAGTAACAGGATACCGAAGAACACCTGATTCACCCTTTCTTCCAGTGTATACAGGCTCGTATCAAGCTGTCGCTCGTGTTCTTCGGCTTCGGCTTTGATCTGAGCTTTCTGGTTGCGGATTTTCCCTCCGTCCCATATATTCTGTTTGATTTCAATCAATGCCTGATACTGGTCTTTGGGTAGTCCTTTCATACCCAATCCCCGGAATCTCGAAAGGGAAGGTAGTGGCTTCACTTTGATAAGATATTTTTCCACTTATGCTGATTTGGGGCAGATTGCCTTTCGCTACATTTGAGAGCGTATATTGTTCGGACAGTTGGATCAAGTCGTATTGTCGTACCAGCGGATAGTTTTCACGGGCCTGCTGCTTGCAACTTTCCAAGGTGATTTGTGCCTGACTTATCGCATTCAGGCTCCATGCACACAAAAGGAGAAATATTCGTATCATAGGCATTGGGTCTTTATTAAAAGGTTGTATGACAAAGATAGAGGGTTTTGTGTAATCTTTCGGTCCTATATGTGTGACGGAATGTTCTTTTTTTGTTCGATAAATGTTTGTTTATGTCGTAAAAAGGCCTGAAATATTATCTTTGTAGGAAAACAGGGTATCAAATGAAATCGAATCATCTGTTGTTGCTGGCATTGAAGAAAGTGCGTGAACATGTGGGAGAAGGGACGAACACTTTCCGCTTTCTTACTTCCGAATTGGGATTGCTTCGTTCCATTCAGGGAATAGCCGACGTAATTCATTTTATCCCGATGGAAGGACAGCCCTATCGGTTGACCGAGGGGCGAGTGGTGTTTTTCGTGCGGGGACGCTTCGGCTGCGTATCAATCTTCGTGAAGTAGAATTTAAGGCCGGTGATTTGCTGGCGGTATCTCCCGGCACGGTGTTTGAGTTTCTTTATGTATCTCCCGATTTAGATTTGGCTATGCTGGCCTTTTCAAACAGTTTGATGGAGAATTGGCAGAAAGAGGATTTGTTGCAGACCTATTTGCAGGGGAGATTGTTTTTGCATCTGTCTTTAACTGCGAAAGAAGTGCAGCGCATGGAGCAGTTGTTTGCCTTGTTATGGGAAGTGGTGCACGACCGGCCTTTTCCGAGAGCTTCCGTGCAGAGTTTGATTTCTCTGTGCTTTCATCAACTGGATTTTGTCAGGAAAAGCAGTCAATCTACTGAAAGGCAGCAACACACGCGGCAGGAGGAAGTTTTCAATCGTTTTTTAGAGTTGGTCAATAAATATGCGGCTCGTGAGCGGAGCATTACGTTTTTATGCCGACCGGCTTTTTCTGACACCGCGTTATTTGAGTACACTGGTCCGTCAGGCCAGCGGACGCACAGTGATGGACTGGGTAAATGAGGCGGTGATGCAGGAGGCCAAGCTGATGTTGCGTCACACGGATAAGCTGGTTTATCAGATTGCCGATGAGTTGAATTTTCCTAATGCGTCATTTTTCAGCAGTATTTCCGACGCATGGCAGGAATGACTCCTAATGATTATCGAAGAAAAGGACGAATAAGGAGTTTTCGTGTTTATCAGGCATTTTCTTCTTTCATGGGAGTTCTGTTTATGCGCAGTGATTTCAGTACTGGAATTGTAAGGGGAAGCGCTAACAGGAAAGAACATAAATCGGCTGCGGCCTGACACATTTCCACACCCTGTAACTGCAGAAAGTACGGCAGAATCAGTATCAAAGGGATGAAGAACAAACCTTGGCGGGAGGAGGAAAGAATGACGGCCCGGCGAGGCTGGCGGATAGTTTGTAGCAACATGTTACATAGTATCACCCAGGCTCCTAATGGGAGTGTAATGAGCTGCCAGCGCAAGGCTTCGGCTCCTACGGCGATAACTTGCGGGTCTTCTTTTCGGAACCAGGAAACTACTTCCGGGGCATAAATGTAGCCGATGAGGGAGCAGATGGCTAAGAAGATAACGCCTACTTTCACACAGTACCAGAATCCCTGTCGGACACGGCGGTTTAATCCTGCTCCGTAGTTGAATCCGCATACCGGCTGAAATCCCTGTCCGAAACCGATGACAAAGGAATTGATGAACATACAGATACGGGTTACAATGGACATTCCGGCAATGGCAGCATCTCCAAAGTTTCCGGCTGCTACATTCAATAGGATAGTCGATACACTGGCCAGCCCCTGACGGCAGAGAGAAGGACTTCCTCCGTATACGATTTCTTTCAGATAGGCTGGAGTGGGAGTAAAATGCCGGTAATGAATACGGATGTTTTCTCCTTTCCGGTCCATGAAGAGCAGGATGGTGAAGCTGCATACCTGACTGATGAAGGTCGACCAGGCGGCTCCTGCAATTCCCATGTCGAATACGAATATTAATAGTGGGTCAAGTCCGATGTTGAGTACGGCCCCCACAATGATACCAATCATGGCATAAAACGGCGTTCCCCTGGAATCGCATCTGGTTATTGAGCACCAGCGAAGAGGCCATAAAAAGGAGCTCCCAACAGGATAATCCCTAAATAGGTCTTGGCGTATGGAAGAATGGTAGGGGTAGAACCCAATGCCCGGCAGATAGGGTCCAGGAAAAGCAGGCCGACAAGCGCGATGGCACAACCGATGAGGAATGCACTAAAGAAGCCCGTAGCCGCCATCTTTTCCGCACTGCGGTAGTCGCGTGCACCTAATCTTCTGGAAATAAAAATTGCCCGAACCGTGTCCGCAGAAAAAAACCGAATGCCTGAATGATGGCCATGATGGAAAAAGAAATACCTACAGCCGCAGTAGACTGGGTATTGATTTTCCCGACAAAATAGGTGTCGGCCATGACATAGAAAGAAGTGACCAGCATACTGATGATGGTCGGAACGGCCAGTCCTCGGATAAGGCGAGGTACCGGTGCCGTGGTCATAAGCGTATATTTATCTTGGGGCATAGGTTGTCTGCTTGTAGAATGTGGGCAAAAGTACGAAAAAATCCCCTTATTTTCCTAAAAATGGGCAAATAAGGGGGATGAAATGTAAAAAATAAGTACTGATATAGTCTGCTGAAAATTAGAATCCAGCTAGTTCAACCACTTTGTCAACTGCGGCATTCAATCCGTCGGGTTCTTACCACCGGCAGTAGCGAAATGAGGCTGACCACCGCCAGCGCCCTGAATCAGCTAGCAGCTTCACGTACCAGCTGACCAGCATTCAGTCCAGCTTTCACCTGGTCTTCACTCATGGTTACAGTCAGCAACGGTTTGTTTTCGAATACACTACCGATAACTACAAACAGATTTTCTGTGAACTGTCCTTTCAACTGGAAAGCAATGTTCTTCACTGCATCTGCCGGCATCGGAAGTACAGCTTTGATTACTTTTACGCCATTGATTTCTTTAGCACCTTCAATCAGTTTGTTCTTAACAGCAGCTTCTTTCTCTTTCATGAATTCTTCCATCTGTTTCTTCAAGCCGGCGTTTTTCTTCGATGTACTTGGAGATAGCAGCCTTCAGGTCGGGTGCATTGTTGAATAATGCTTTCAAGTCGTTGATGGTATCTTGTACGGTATCGAACATTTCTTCTACTTTCGCACCGGTAACCGCTTCAATACGGCGTACACCTGCAGCTACAGAGCTTTCAGAAATGATTTTTACCATACCAATTTTTCCGGTAGCCGATACATGTGTACCTCCACAGAATTCGATAGATGAACCGAACTGTACGACACGCACTTCGTCACCGTATTTTTCGCCGAACAGGGCAATAGCACCCAGTTCCTTAGCCTTTTCAATTGGCAGGTTGCGGTATTCAGTCAAAGGTACATTTTCACGAATCTTGGCATTTACCAGGTGTTCTACTTCACGAATCTGTTCCGGAGTCACTTTCTGGAAGTGAGAGAAGTCGAAACGCAGTGAATCAGGAGTTACCAAAGAACCCTTCTGTTCTACGTGAGTACCTAATACCTGACGCAAAGCTTCGTCCAGCAGGTGCGTACAAGAGTGGTTGGCAGCACAAGCAGCACGTTTGTCTGTATCTACACATGCCATCATCGGAGCTTCCAGGTGTTCCGGAAGTTTCTTGGCAATATGAATCGGAAGGTTGTTTTCCTTCTTTGTATCAATGATGTCGATAGTTTCGAATTCGCTTACCAATACACCGGTATCACCTACCTGACCACCACTTTCTGCATAGAACGGAGTCTCGCTCAATACAATCTGGTAGAGAGTCTGGTTCTTTTGTTTGATCTGGCGGTAGCGCAGGATGCTGGTTTCATATTCTGTATAATCGTAACCAACGAAAGTTGTTTCACCTTCTTTCAGTGTAACCCAGTCGCCGGTTTCTACTGCAGCGGCATTGCGGGCACGTTCTTTCTGTTTCTGCATTTCAGCTTCGAAGCCTTTCACGTCGGCAGTCAAACCGTTTTCACGCAAAATCAGTTCAGTCAAGTCGAATGGGAATCCGAATGTATCATACAATGTAAATGCATCCACTCCACTGATTTCTGTCTTGCCGGCAGCTTTGGTTTCGTTCATGGTCTTTTCGAGCAGACGGATACCTGTTTCCAGTGTACGGAGGATGATTCTTCTTCTTCCTTCATCACTTTTTCAATCAAAGCCTGCTGAGCTTTCAGTTCAGGGTAAGCACCACCCATGTTTTCAATCAGCACCGGAACC
>ENA-OPYV01000305-OPYV01000305.1-human-gut-metagenome-genome-assembly--contig:-NODE-305-length-14904-cov-2.584895_pt1 | contig 14904 bp, 17 predicted proteins | sample MGYA00242474_ERZ504485 | MGnify/ENA primary metagenome ERZ504485 (study PRJEB26092, sample SAMD00036263) | human gut metagenome | host: Homo sapiens | study: EMG produced TPA metagenomics assembly of...
CCCCCAACATAACTCCAATGTACTATAAACATTGTGTTCTTATCCAATTTGCGGCAAAATAGTGAAATATTCCAAATAAAAAGGACTACTGCTCACGCGGTAATCCTTTTTTTATTTTAGTTAGTAATTTAATTTTGAGAGAATTGAAACTTCACAGCCTCGTTGTTGTTTTTAAGTTTTTAATAAGCACTAACTATTTTATATAAAAGCAAATGAAAAATGTTCTATCTGTTACTGTTTTCTTCCAGTCTGGGTTTGGAAGATGTTTCCCGAATCAGCGTCTTCACCGAATCACCTTCGTAGGCAACCTGCGGAGTCTCCTGACGGTTTTCAAAACTGATCATGCACATATACAATACCTGAAGCGCCTCCCTCTTCTGTCGCATGTTTCACTACTCCTCCTAATGTAAAAAGCAACAACATCATAGCCGCAGCCTTAAACAGAGGCATAAAAACGTGAATAAAGCGTCAGCTTTCTGGCCTTTACTACCGGACGTCAATTTCCGCAAGCACACGCTTGTCAAAATCATCACCCAGCTTCATCCCGGCAGCTTCTTCCTGGTAAGTAAACAAAGAACGGTAGCGGCGCAAATGGGCAGGAAGTTCTTTCTGCTGAAAGAAAATCCGAAGAATCTGCTCTTCCTCTACCGAGGTTTCACAGTTCCAATAGCGTTCCAGAAGTTGTTCAATGTACTTATAGTCCATAATCGTTAATCTCACTGTATTTTAATTTGATGCGTTGTCGGGCCCTGAAAAGGTTTACTTTCACCTGCTCTTCCGTGATCCCCAACACATCAGCAATTTCTTTATAACTCTTACCTTCAATATCCCTAAGCTGAACAATCGTTCGTTGCTTTTCCGGGAGTTCATTCACCAGCCTGTGTACCAACTGAAACTGTTCATTCCGTTCAAACTGGCTTTCGGGAGTCTGTGCATCCGGCATTTCCTGCGTTTCCGGTGTCAAGGTCAGATTCTGGGCCTCTTTTTTCTGACTTCGGTCAATAGCTAAATTCCGAACTACCGTCAGACAATAGGCTTCTATGGATTCCAACTCTCCCCACTCGTCACGCTTGTTCCACACCTTAATCAGTGCATCCTGAACAATATCTTCCGCCTCTGCCCGGTCGAACGTAATGCGCAAGGCCAACCTGAAAAGCTTATCTTTCAGCGGCAGAATATTGTCACGAAAACTGATCTCTTGCATGGCTCTCTATACTAATGACGGGTGAGTTTCATAAAAGTTACACCCACCCGCCAATTTTTTTGAATTATTTTCTGATAATTGTTCCGGAATCTTTGTGAATTGCTGATGCTAAGGTTATTACGACCTGCGACACACCGGCATCCAAGGCTGAAAAAGAATTTTCCAGTTTAGGAATCATACCACCTTGCACGATTCCTTCCTCCACATACTGTTTAAATAAATCGGGAGTCAGCACCGGAATTACACTGTCATCATCGTTTTCATCGCGTAGCACCCCTTTCTTTTCAAAGCAGTACACCAATGTCACATCAAAATACTCGGCCAAAGCTTTTGCGGTTTCTCCGGCAATGGTATCGGCATTCGTATTCAGCAGATTTCCATTCCCGTCATGCGTCAATGGTGCCATCACTGGTACAATCTGACGATGAATCAGGTCAGCCAGGGCCTTTCCGTCTACTTTCTCTACATCTCCTACGTAACCGTAATCGATGTCTTTCACCGGACGTTTCACCGAACGAATTACATTCATATCTGCTCCTGTCAACCTACGGCATTCACCCCTTTTGCCTGCAAACCGGCCACAATATTCTTGTTGACAAGTCCGCCGTAAACCATTGTCACCACCTTCAAGGTTTCTGCATCGGTAATACGACGTCCATTTACCATCTGGCTTTCAATTCCCAACTGTGAAGCAATACGAGTGGCAGAGCGGCCTCCTCCATGCACCAGCACCTTATAGCCAGACAGAGATGAAAAATCATCGAGCAACTGATTCAATGTATCAGGTTCCTCTACGATTTTTCCTCCTACTTTTATAACGGTCAGTTTTTCTTTCATAATGCTACTTTCTTAAATTACTCCAGATAAGTATATCCATACAATCCGGAACGATAATTTGCCAGGAATTCCTTTCCTTCCTCCAGCGAGATACGTCCTTCTTTCACAGACTTCGTCACCCAAGTTTCCAGCGTACGTACCAGCTTCTTCGGGCTATACTGCACGTAGTCGAGTACTTCGGCCACAGTTTCTCCATCAATCACCTGGTCAATGCTGTAACCTTTCTCATCCACACTGACATGTACGGCATTGGTATCGCCGAACAAGTTGTGCATATCTCCCAGGATTTCCTGATAAGCTCCCACCAGGAACACACCGATATAATACGATTCCTTTGCCTTGATGGTATGTACAGGCAAGTCGTGTGCCACGTTACGGCTGGTCACGAAGTTGGCAATTTTTTCCATCCGAGTCGCAAGTAATATCCTGCAAGGTAGCCGTGCGGTCAGGACGTTCATCCAGACGCTGAATCGGCATGATGGGGAAAATCTGGTCAATCGCCCAGGAATCCGGCAAAGACTGGAATAGAGAGAAGTTACAGAAATATTTGTCAGCCAACAGCTTGTCCAAATTGCGGAATTCATCCGGTGCGTGTTTCAAGCCCGATGCAATCTGGTTAATCTCACGTGTAACCGACCAGTACATACGTTCAATCTGTGCACGAGTCTTCAAATCGACAATACCGTGGCTGAACAAGTCCAGCGATTCTTCACGAATCTGCTGAGCATCATGCCATGCCTCCAGCATACGGCTCTGATTCAGGTTATCCCAAATCTGATAAAGTTCCTGCACGAGTTCATGATCGTCTGCACTCACCTCAAAGTCTTCGTCCATAGAAGGCAGTGAAGCTGTTTCCAGCACCTCAAATATCAATACCGAATGATGGGCAGTCAGTGAACGGCCACTTTCTGTAATAATGTTCGGATGAGGAATATTGTTTTTGTTGCTGGCATCCACCATGATGGATATAGAGTCGTTCACATATTCCTGAATAGAATAGTTCACGCTACTTTCACTGTTAGCAGAGCGGGTACCGTCGTAATCCACTCCCAGTCCTCCACCTATATCTACGAATTCTACCGGGAAGCCCAACTGATGCAACTGCACATAGAACTGAGAAGCCTCACGCAATGCAGTCTTGATGCGACGTATCTTTGTCACCTGACTACCTATGTGGAAATGAATCAGCTTCAGGCAATCTTGCATTTCTTTCTTTTCCAGGAAATCAAGTGCCTCGAGCAACTCACTGGAAGTCAATCCGAACTTGCTGGCATCGCCTCCGCTTTCTTCCCACTTTCCGCTACCGGAAGAAGCTAATTTGATGCGGATACCAATATTCGGACGTACATTCAGCTGCTTGGCCATCTTGGCAATCAGTCGAAGCTCGTTCAACTTTTCTACCACCAGGAAAATACGTTTACCCATTTTCTGTGCCAGCAAAGCCAGTTCAATGTAGCTTTCATCCTTATAGCCGTTGCAGATAATCAGTGAATCAGAATCCGTATTAATGGCAATTACAGCATGAAGTTCCGGCTTTGAACCGGCCTCCAGCCTAAATTAAATTTCTTTCCATGACTGATAATTTCCTCCACTACCGGTCTCATCTGATTTACCTTAATCGGGTAAATAATGAAGTTTTGAGCCTGATAGCCATATTCTTCAGAAGCCTGTGTAAAGCAATTGGAGATTTTCTCAATCCGGTTGTCCAGAATATCCGGAAAACGTACCAGCATAGGAGCGGTTACGTCCCTCAACTGCAACTCGTCCACCAGTTCCTTCAAATCGACGGCTACTCCGTCTTTTCGTGGAGTTACTACCACATGACCTTTGTCATTGATACTAAAGTATGAAACGCCCCACCCCGTGATGTTGTAGAGCTCTTCAGAGTCTTCAATACGCCATTTTCTCATTTCACTACATAAAGTCTAGATTTATACTTCTTTAATTTATCAATTCATTCAAGCGGCTTACCGCTCTGTCAATCTGTGCATAACTTTCAAGTTCTTCTGCGTTGAAACGCCATTTGGCCTTAGAATAATAAGGAAGTCTTTTTTCCAAAGCAGAAGTAATAACCTGCATCAGCTCTTCATCCGTTTTATTCGCCAACAGCGGACGTTTGGCCTTTGCTATCTTTAAACGACGGAACAGTACTTCCGGACATACATCCAGAAATACTGTTTCGCCTGTATGATTCATATAGTCCATGTTATCGAAAAAGCAAGGAGTGCCTCCTCCGCATGCAATCAATACATTTTCAAATTCTCCCGCCTCGTGCAGCATCTTCTGCTCCAGCAAGCGGAAACCGTCTTCTCCCCTTTCCGCAAACAAGTCGGAAATGGATTTATGCATGCGTTCCTCGATGTACCAGTCGAGGTCGACAAACTGTAGCCCGGTAGCCGCACTGTAAGCCTTGCCCAGTGTGGTTTTCCCGAACCCATATAGCCAATCAGGAAAACTCTTTTCATTTCTTTGTCTTCGCCTTTGCTCCTTTCGCCTTGCGCATCTCGGCTTTCTGTGCCTGCAGTTCTATTACCTTGAAGCAAGCATCCAGGTTCAGGTCTGCCGGATTCACGTTTTCAGGAATCTTATAATTTTTCTTCTGGTAAGCAATGTAAGGTCCGTAACGACCATTCAAAATCTGCATATCCGGATTTTCGGGGAACTGCTTGATGATTTTCTGTGCCTCTTTTTCTTTCTTCTCAGACAACATCCGTACGGCTTCTTCAAAAGTCACAGCCATCGGATCCATCTCCTTCGGAATAGACACATATTCATTGCCGTGGCGCACATACGGACCAACGTCCGACTCCTACCGAAACGGTTGTTCCGTCAAGTTCGCCCAATACACGCGGCAATTTAAATAAATCAAGCGCTTCTTCCAGTGTAATTGTTTCCAAAGAGTGTTCCTTGTTCAGCTGGGCGAATCTTGGTTTTTCTTCATCGTCCGAAGAACCAATCTGTACCACAGGGCCAAAAACGTCCGATTTTCACCGAAACAGGTTTACCGCTTTTCGGGTCAGTACCTAACATACGCTCGCCCACTTTATGCTCTGTCTTCGTCGCCAGTGTAGTTTCCACGAGCGGATGGAAATTCTCATAGAACACTTCCATCAAATCGGTCCATTTCTTCTCCCCTTCGGCCACTTCGTCGAATTCCTTTTCTACACTGGCCGTAAAGTTATAGTCCATAATTTTCGGGAAATACTGCATCAGGAAGTCATTGACTACACAACCTACATCGGTAGGAATCAATTTGGATTTCTCACTTCCACTCATTTCCGTCTGCACCGTTTCCTTAATTTCTTTTCCCGTCAGTTTCAGCAATGAGTATTCACGCTTCACTCCTTCCTTGTTTCCCTTTTCTACATATCCTCTTTGCTGGATTGTGGAAATAGTAGGAGCGTATGTAGACGGACGACCGATGCCTAATTCTTCCAGCTTACGCACCAGGCTTGCTTCTGTATAACGTGCCGGAGCCTGACTGAAACGTTGCACTGCAGCAATTTCTTCCCGCTGCAGAACCTCTCCTACCTCCATTTTAGGAAGTCCGGCAGCATCTTCCTGTTCTACTTCTTCATCAAATGATTCTTTGTAGACTTTCAGGAAACCATCGAATGTGACCACTTCACCTACAGCCTGAAATTCATCCTCACAGCCACTCACCGAAATGGTAGCTGTCGTCTTCTCCAGCTCTGCATCAGCCATCTGTGAAGCTAGCGTACGTTTCCATATCAGTCATACAGACGTACTTCCTGTGAACTCCCTTCGATGGATTCATTTGACATGTACGTCGGACGAATGGCCTCGTGTGCTTCCTGAGCCCCTTTTGTCTTTGTAGCATACTGACGTGTATGTACATAACGTTCTCCCATCAAAGAAAGAATGGCATCCCGGCTTGAAGACAAGGCCAGTTCAGAAAGGTTTACCGAGTCGGTACGCATGTAGGTAATCAATCCGCTTTCATACAGACGCTGTGCAAGCATCATCGTCTGTGCCACGGTAAAACCAAGCTTACGGGCTGCTTCCTGCTGAAGTGTAGAAGTAGTAAAAGGAGGTGCCGGTGATTTTTTAACCGGTCGTGTAGTAATATCTTTGATTTCGAAGGTAGCATCCTTGCATTTTTCAAGAAAACGCTGTGCTTCTTCTTTGGTTTTGAACCGTCTGCCAAGAGTTGCACGAATCACAGCCCCTTCCGCATCCTTAAAGGTAGCCACTACCTTATAAGAAGCTTCGCAGGTAAAGGCATTGATTTCGCGCTCACGCTCTACAATCAGGCGTACAGCCACTGACTGTACTCGTCCGGCTGAAAGAGCCGGCTTGATTTACGCCAGAGCACCGGTGAAAGTTCAAATCCCACAATGCGGTCGAGTACACGACGAGCCTGCTGGGCGTTGACCAAATCAATGTTGATATGACGCGGATGCTCTATAGCCTTCAATATAGCCGTCTTCGTAATTTCGTGGAATACAATCCTTCGTGTTTTTTCCGGGTCCAGTTTTAATACCTCAAACAGGTGCCAGGAAATGGCTTCTCCTTCGCGGTCCTCATCGGATGCGAGCCATACCATGTCGGCCTTGGCAGCTTCTTCCTTCAACTCTGCCACCAGTTTTTTCTTATCTTCCGGTATTTCGTAAATCGGCTTGAAATGCGACTTTATATCAATACTGAACGCTTTTTGCTTCAAGTCACGGATATGACCATAACTTGACAATACTTTATAACCCTCCCCCAAAAACTTTTCAATAGTCTTAGCTTTTGCCGGAGACTCCACTATGACCAGGTTATTTTGCATGATATTCTGTATTCCGTTTTTATATAATTCCGTGACAAATGTAGAAAAAAAATTATAACATACACGATAAACAAACTGAAAATAACTTACTTTGCAAAGGAATATACATTATAACTACCTTAATTATGAACAACAAAAGTATCAACAGCAACAAACAATTCATGATAGGAAACGGGATACTCGCTTTCGGGGTATTCTTCATAGTATGCCTTTTTTTATATTTAGGTTTTCGTAATCAGTCTAAAAGCAACGACAAGGAAAAAAACATTCGCCGGAATTTACACGGTAGAAATTGCCGATTCTTTCACTGGAGACAGTCTTTCTGTATATATTAATGACAGTCTGCTATTTAACTCAAACATCGGGGATGCAGCTGTTAAATTTCAAGTGAAACGCTTTGCAGAAGAAAGTACGCTGATGGTGGTAGATAATCACACCGATGAAATCACTCCTTTCAACCTGAATCCGGAAGGTAGCCAGATTGCAGTGGAAAAGAAAAACGGTAAAATCTTTATTCAGGAAACGGCAAACGACTAAAGAAAAAACGACACACGTTACTCCATTTACAAGTAAACTTTTTGTTATTTTCTACGTTTCTCGAAGCGAATCCCTATGTTTTCCTTATCGGAACGTAAGGCTCCGCTTCGGGAAACGTATGTTTCAAGGCCAGAGAAACTAAAAATTACTCCTGACCTCAAGAAAAATCTCCTTTGGCTATTTTTCTTTTATTTTTCACATTTCAACTTTCTTTTTTATTCCTTACAAAATTCCTCCCTCTTCAAATTGAAACAAATCAAACAAGGTTTCTTAGAGAAAGTCCGCCCGTGTGCGTAAACGAAAAAAATGTTATTAAATAGCAAAGTTTAAGAAAATAAACGGATTGTCAATTGGAAATTAGAATAAAAGACTGTAATTTGGGTCGAAATCATTTATTTTAACCTAAATCCACATTTTTAAAGGACAAAAGAAAAGACATGGAACAAGTATTTAGCTATATCATCGGGCTCGGGGCAGCCGTGATGATGCCTATTCTGTTTACCATCTGGGGAGTATGTATTGGGAATTAATTTCGGCAAGGCGCTGAAAAGCGGTTTGCTGGTCGGAGTCGGATTCGTCGGACTTTCTGTTGTAACAGCTCTTTTGACCAGCAGTTTGGGGGAACCGTTGAAAAAGGTAACGGAAATCTACGGACTGGAACTGGGTATCTTTGACATGGGGTGGCCTGCTGCAGCCTCTGTAGCCTACAACACTTCTGTAGGTGCATTCATCATTCCTGTATGTTTGGGAGTGAACATCATCATGCTATTAACGAAGACAACTAAAACTGTCAATATCGACTTGTGGAACTACTGGCATTTTGCCTTCATCGGCGCAGTAGTTTATTTCGCCACTGAAAATATCTGGTGGGGATTCTTCTCAGCAATTATCTGCTACATCATTACCCTGATTATGGCTGATTTGACCTGCAAACAGTTCCAGTCATATTACGATAAAATGGACGGTATCTCTATTCCGCAGCCTTTCTGCCAGGGATTCGTTCCCTTCGCTCTTGTCATCAACAAAGCATTGGATATGATTCCGGGATTTGACAAGCTGAACATCGATGCAGAGGGCATGAAAAGAAAATTCGGTATCATGGGAGAACCGCTATTCCTCGGAGTAGTAGTAGGTTGTGGTATCGGTGCTCTGGCCTGCAAAAACAGCCAAGAGCTGGTTGACGGTATTCCGGCGATCCTGGGACTGGGTATCAAGATGGGAGCTGTAATGGAACTTATCCCGCGTATCACTTCTTTATTTATCGAAGGTTTGCGTCCGATTTCTGATGCAACTCGCGAACTGATTGCCCGCAAGTTTAAAAACAGTGCAAGCCTCAACATTGGTATGAGTCCGGCACTGGTAATCGGTCACCCGACTACACTGGTAGTTTCTTTGCTACTTATTCCCGTAGCTCTGTTCCTGTCAGTAGTATTACCCAACAACCAGTTCTTGCCATTGGCTTCACTGGCTGGTATGTTCTACTTGTTCCCAGCCGTATTGCCTATCACAAAAGGTAATGTGCTGAAAACATTCCTGATTGGTCTTGTATCGCTGATTGTAGGTCTGTATTTTGTAACCGACCTGGCTCCATTCTTTACACAAGCTGCTCAGGACGTATTTGTCAGAACAAACGACCCGGCTGTACAGATTCCGCAAGGATTCCAGGGAGGTGCACTCGACTTCGCTTCCAGCATCTTCTCTTGGCTGATATTCCACGCAGTATACAACTTCAAGATTGTAGGTTCAAGCATACTGGTTATCGTGGCACTGGCAATGGCTATCTACAACCGTCGCCGCATTATCAAAGAAGACAAAACACATTGAAGAATAAAACCAATAAATAAACAAACGCTTATGAAAAAATTAGCTATGGCTATGATGCTGGGCGTAGCAGCTCTTTCCGCTAATGCTCAGGTTAACTACCGGATGCAGACTGCCTGCAATCCGCAAGACGTAAAAACATACGACACACAGAGACTGCGCAGCAGCTTCATGATGGAGAAAGTGCTGGTAGCCGATGAAATCAACGTAACTTACTCTATGTACGACCGTTTCATCTTCGGTGGTGCCATGCCAGTAAACAAAGAGCTGTCACTGGATACTATCGACCCGCTGAAAGCTCCTTATTTCTTGTTCAACCGTGAGCTGGGTGTCATCAACATCGGTGGCGACGGTATCGTAACTGTAGATGGCAAGGAATATGAGTTGAAATTCAAAGAAGCCCTCTACGTAGGACGTGGCAACCAGAAAGTAACTTTCAAAAGCAAGGATGCCAGCAAACCGGCTAAGTTCTACATCAACTCTGCCATTGCACACAAGGAATACAAGACTCAGTGGATTACCATCGATGGACGCAAGGGTTCTTTGAAAGCTAACTCAATGGCTGCCGGAAAGATGGAAGAAAGTAACGACCGTGTCATCAACCAGCTGATTGTAAAGAACGTACTGCAGGAAGGTCCTTGCCAGTTGCAGATGGGTCTGACAGAGTTGAAACCGGGAAGCGTATGGAACACCATGCCTGCTCACACTCACAGCCGTCGTATCGAAGCTTATTTCTATTTCAACGTTCCTGAAGGCAACATGATTTGCCACCTGATGGGAGAACCACAGGAAGAACGCCTGGTATGGCTTGCCAACGAACAGGCTATCATGTCACCGGAATGGTCTATCCACGCTGCAGCCGGAACTAGCAACTACATGTTCATCTGGGGTATGGCAGGTGAAAACCTGGACTACGGAGATATGGACAAGATTAAATACACTGAAATGAAATAACATACATACCTCCTACCTAGAGGTATCCTAATACACAAATTCCACAGACTTACACAGAACTCTTAAATTAAGAATCTGCCAAGTATGTGGAATTTGTCATTTCATTGTGGTTGTAAAAACACACCTGACCAATTAATGCAGGTTTTTTGCCAATATTTACAGGCTTTTCGCTTGTAAGAAAATTATCTTTGTGCCAAAACAAACTAATCTAATATCATATATGAGTACAACCAAAACATCAAGCGAAACAATGAGCAATTACCGATGGATTATTTGCTCCATGCTCTTTTCGCTACAGCGGTCAATTACCTGGACCGCCAAGTACTGTCACTGACGTGGAAAGATTTTATCGCACCAGAATTCCACTGGACAGATACGCACTACGGAACTATTACTGCCATTTTCTCAATTATTTATGCGATTGCCAACTTTTTGCCGGACGCTTTGTGGACTGGCTGGGAAGCAAGAAAGGGTATCTCTGGGCTATTGCCATCTGGTCGCTAGGTGCCTGCTTACACGCACTTTGCGGATGGGCTACCGAAATGAGTCTCGGACTTAAGGATGTCAATGAAATGATTGCAGCCTCAGGAGCCCTTACTTCTACCATTGCCATTACCAGCGTGTACTACTTCATTGCGGCACGTATTGTGCTGGCCGTAGGTGAATCGGGTAACTTCCCTGCAGCTATTAAAGTCACCGCTGAATATTTCCCTAAAAAAGACCGTGCCTTTGCGACATCTATCTTTAATGCCGGATCTACCATCGGTGCCCTCATAGCCCCAGTGAGTATTCCTCCACTTGCCAGCTATTTCAAAAGTATCGGTGTGGGTAACGGATGGGAAATGGCTTTCATCGTAATTGGCGCGCTGGGATTTATCTGGATGGGACTTTGGATGTTCATGTATAAAAAGCCCCAGGAAAATCCGCAAGTCAATGCAGCTGAGCTTGCCTACATCCAACAGGATAAAGAAAAAGAAGAAGCAGACGTTCACACGGAAGACGAGCCTAAAATCTCCCTCTGGCAATGCTTCAAGTTCCGTCAGACCTGGGCCATTATCTTTGGAAAATTCCTGACAGACGGAGTATGGTGGTTCTTCCTTTTCTGGACCCCCGCCTATATCTCCGACGTATATGGATTCTCTTCAGACAGCGCGACAGCCCAGTTGCTGATATTCGTATTGTATGCCATTACCATGCTTTCCATTTACGGAGGCAAATTACCTACTATCATTATCAACAAAACAGGAAAGAATCCATACGCAGCCCGCATGCAGGCTATGTTGATTTTTGCCGTATTCCCGTTATTCACACTCTTTGCACAGCCATTGGGTAACATTTTCTTATTGGTTCCCGATTATCATCATCGGTATCGCAGGAGCTGCCCACCAATCATGGTCAGCTAATATCTATCTGTAGGAAGTGATATGTTCCCTAAGAGTGCAGTAGCCACCATTATCGGTATTGGAGGTATGGCAGGTGGTGTAGGAGCATTCCTTATCAACATGTGCTCAGGAATCCTGTTCGACTATGCAGCAGAAAGCCAAATGGTGTTCTTTGGTTTCGAAGGAAAAGAAGCCGGTTACTTCATCATTTTCTGTATCTGTGCCGTAGCCTACCTCATAGCATGGTGTGTAATGAAAGCGCTTGTGCCTAAATACAAACTGATTAAAGTATAAATACACAAAATTCCAGCTATTTGAAGAATTATCGAGGGATATGTGGGTATCAAATCTTACATTTGCCTCGATAATTTTTTATAGTTACTGGTATTTATGAGAAAACACATTTTTGTTTTTTATCTCCTGCTTATCACCCAATTGCTTCATGCGCAGAATGTCATTGATTTGACAGGAGAGTGGAATTTTCAAATTGACAAAGAAAATAAAGGGATTGACGAAAAATGGTACGCCCGTCCTCTTAACGACAAAATCAACCTGCCCGGTTCTATGCCGGAAAAACTGAAAGGAGAGCGTCCTTCATTGCAAACTCAATGGACAGGATCGCTTTACGACAGTTCTTTCTATTATAATCCCAAACTGGAAATGTTCCGACGTACAGGAAATATAAAGTTTCCTTTTTTCCTTACCCCTGAACGACGTTATGTAGGAGCTGCCTGGTATAAACGAGAAATACACATACCTTCATCCTGGAAAGGCAAACGCGTGATGCTGTTTCTAGAACGTCCACATATTGAAACAACAGTCTGGATAAACAACCAGCGTATAGGTTCACAAAACAGCCTGAGTACTCCTCATGAATATGACATCACTACAGCCGTTCGTCCCGGAACATCAACACTTACTCTACGTATCGACAACCACGACAGTTGTGCCAAAGTAGGCCAAAACTCCCATAGCATCACAGACCACACGCAAGGAAACTGGAACGGTGTGGTAGGCCGCATGTATCTCTATGTTCTTCCTGAAATATCCTTTAAAGACATTCAGGTATTTCCGGAGCCCGACAAACAACAGGCCCGTGTACGTATGGTCATACAGGGGAGTAAGCATCCTGTAGAACTTTCCTTGAAGGCTGAAAGTTTTAATAGTGACATTCCTCATCGTGTACCGGAAATCACACAAACCTTCTCTAAAAACGTTTAAAAGATACCCTTGAGATGGTGCTGCCCATGGGAAAAGATGTACAATTATGGGACGAATTCCATCCGACACTCTATAAGTTGACAGCCACGCTTACACAAGCGAATCAAAGTGACACACGCGAAATAGAATTTGGCATGCGTACATTCACAATCCAAGGGCGCTGGTTTTATGTAAATGGAAGAAAAACCATGTTGCGAGGCACTGTAGAGAATTGTGACTTCCCACTGACCGGCTACCCCCCAATGGATGTAGAAAGCTGGGAGCGCGTATTCCGTATCTGCCGGAACTACGGTCTCAACCACATGCGGTTTCACTCTTATTGCCCACCGGAAGCTGCCTTTAAAGCGGCCGACCGCGTAGGATTTTATCTGCAACCAGAAGGACCAAGCTGGCCAAACCATGACGTCCGTCTGGGACAAGGACAATACATTGACCAATACCTGTTGGAAGAAACTATCCGCATGACGCAAAGATACGGGAACTACGCCTCTTTCTGTATGCTGGCTTGCGGAAACGAGCCTTCCGGGAACTGGGTTCCATGGGTTTCTCGCTTTGTGGATTATTGGAAAGCCAAGGACTCACGCCGGGTATATACCGGTGCCTCTGTAGGTGGAGGATGGGCATGGCAACCTAAAAGTCAGTACCATGTAAAAGCAGGAGTCAGAGGATTGAACTGGAAAAGCCAACGTCCGGAAACGATGACTGATTTCCGGGAATATCTTGATACGGTTAAACAACCGTTTGTATCACACGAAACCGGACAATGGTGCGTATTTCCGAACTTCAATGAAATCAAGAAATACACCGGAGTCAACAAAGCAGGCAATTTCGAAATCTTCCAGCACCTTCTGCACACGCACGGCATGGAAGGCAAAGGGCAAGATTTTATGATGGCTTCCGGAAAATTACAGGCACTATGCTATAAACATGAAATCGAACGTACCTTGCGTACCCCAGACTATGCAGGATTTCAGTTGCTGGCTTTAAATGACTACTCCGGACAAGGCACGGCATTAGTAGGTATACTAGATGTGTTCTTTGAAGAAAAAGGTTACATAAATGCCGATGAGTGGCATCGGTTCTGTGCACCGACCGTACCACTCATGCGCACAGAAAAGTTCGTATACACCACTAACGAAACGTTTCATGCTGATATAGAAATTTCTCATTTCGACGCAGAATCTCTTCAGGCAGCTAAAGTAAGCTACCGTATAACCGATGCATACGGAAAAGTCTATTCACACGGTGTCATCGGTCAGACGGATATTCCAATTGGTAACCTGAACCATATCGGACAGGTTGATTTTCCGTTGAAAGATATTCCATCGGCTATGAAACTCAACATAGAGGTACGAGTGGAAGGAACAGATGCCGTTAATGACTGGGATTTCTGGGTGTATCCTGAAACCGTCGATTTCACCTCTGAAGAAACAATATATCAGACAGACACGCTAGACAACAAAGCACGAGAAATACTGGAAAAAGGAGGAAAGGTACTTATCAAAGCAGGAAAGAAAGTGACATACGGAAAAGAAGTCGTACAGTACTTTACCCCGGTATTCTGGAACACTTCCTGGTTCAAGATGCGCCCACCTCATACGACCGGCATCCTGCTTAATCCTCACCATCCTCTTTTCCGGAAGTTTCCGACCGAATATCATAGCAACCTGCAATGGTGGGAATTATTGAATCGTGCACCAGTCATGCAATTCACCGATTTCGGGAAAGACTTCCAGCCACTTGTCCAAAGCATTGACACGTGGTTTATCAGTCGTAAAATCGGGGTGTTGTTCGAAGCCAATGTATTAAATGGCAAACTGATTATGACCACATTGGATTTGGATAGTGCACCGGAAAAACGAATAGTAGCCCGGCAATTAAAGAAATCAATACTTGATTACATGAATTCGGAAAATTTCCATCCTGAACAAAAAGTGGAAATTCAACAGGTTCAAGAATTATTTACAAAGGTAGCAGGTTCACCGATGCTATATACGAAAGACTCACCGGATGAATTAAAGCCTAAAATAAAATAGAAAAGACAGGAAAGAGGCTGTCTCAAAATGAGACGGCCTTTTTTTGTGTTTGCAAAAAAAAAATCGGGCAAGTCCTAACTTCGCTCAGTCAGAACTTGCCCCGTCTCCCTAATTTTTTTT
>ENA-OPYV01000306-OPYV01000306.1-human-gut-metagenome-genome-assembly--contig:-NODE-306-length-14838-cov-2.232955_pt1 | contig 14838 bp, 19 predicted proteins | sample MGYA00242474_ERZ504485 | MGnify/ENA primary metagenome ERZ504485 (study PRJEB26092, sample SAMD00036263) | human gut metagenome | host: Homo sapiens | study: EMG produced TPA metagenomics assembly of...
GCAACCGTACGGACACGTCTGCACTTAGCGAGTGGATGGTCGTTAGACCATTCAGGAGCTTAGTACAGCTACGTGGGAGTCCGAACGCGAGTGGGTTGCAGGCACATGATCTCTTTTTATAATATTCTACCAATAATTTCCGTCATTCAAACTACAAATCACAATTTATCCCCCTGCCAAACATCCTTCACCTTCATCTCATGCGCAATCCTATTCAAAACTTTCCGCTTATAAACACTCCACTCAGGAGCAATCAACAAATCTCTCGGTCCATCTCCAGTTAATCGATGAATCACGATCTCAGGACTCAGATTCTCAATACATTTCAAAATCAGATCAACATAAGATTCCAAAGTAAACACATCAAAGGGATGTTCCTCATAATGATCAGCCAGATCCGTATTCTTCAAAATATGCAGCATAGAAAATTTAACCCCATGAATCGGAAGGTGATTCAGATAACGAACTGACTCAAGCATCATATCATTCGTTTCACCAGGAAGCCCAAGAATCAGGTGAACAACAGTCAATATACCGATCTTATGAAGATTCATAACTGCTTCATCAAAACAAGACAAAGGGTACCCACGCCGGATAAAAGAAGCGGTCTCTTCATGAATCGTCTGTAGACCAAGTTCCACAAACACAGGTTTGATCTTATTTAATTGATTTAAAAGTTCCAAAACTTCGGCAGGCAGGCAATCCGGTCTGGTACCGATCGCAAGAGCAACGATTCGCGGATCGTTAACCGCTTCTATATACAAAGCTTCCAGTTTCTCAATTGGACCATAAGTATTCGTAAAAGCCTGAAAATAAGCAATATATTTCCCATTTTCAATCTTCCTAGAAACCATCTCAATTCCAGCAGTGATCTGATCTGTTACAGACAAAGCAACGGAAGAAGCAAAAATCCCCAGAACCACCCTCACTGCAAAAGATACAACCACCAGTTCCAAGTGTCCATCTCTGTTTGGACAGGTAAACCACCATCTAAGATACTTTATAAATTTTCTCACCAAATAATTTTTAAAAGCTGTCAAAAGAATAATAACGTTTCCATGCCAATTCATATCAAATCTCAATCACAAACTCAAAGTTTCATGTTCTCCAGACTCCAAGAATCGCACCCCTCTTTTATGTTCAAACACATCATCCTCATCACTGCAGGTAGAAGTTCCACTCCAAGGTTCCAAAGCAACAAAAGGTCCATCATTTGCACTAGACCATACACCCAGATAATCAAAATCAGGGAAAGTAACTAAGATACCATGACCGCTTTCCTTATGTTTTAATGCAACCGTGCGTGATTTCAACTGATCAAAGATCAAAGCATCCTTGTAAAATAAAGAATGTTTTACAGGGATCACAGTTTCATGATCAAGAACAGGAATACGATCGTTGTTATTGATCAAACCATCATCTGTAAGCTGTGCACAGGCAGCAGTTTCCGGTTGTTCAAATTCCACGATATAATCTTCAAAATTCTCCCCTTCATACACTGGACAGTTAAATGCAGGATGACCGCCAATACAGTAAGGCATAACGATGTCCCCATGATTGATCACCTTATGACTGACTTTCACTCCATGATCCGTTAATTCATAGATCATCTGGAGTTCAAAATCATAAGGATACTGTTCTTTGTAGAATCATCCGCTTCAAAGAATAAATAGCACAAGTTTCAGAAGAAGAAACCAAAGTAAATTCTAATTTTCTTGCAAGACCATGACGGCCAAAAGAACAAGTCTTAGAATTACCGATGGTTGCAGTTCCATTTCTTAAACATCCAACGATCGGAAATAAGACAGGTGCCTGTCCGCTCCAGAAGTCAGGATTTCCCTGCCAGAGATATTCCGTACCAGAAGCATCTTTGATAGAAGTCAGTTCCCCACCAAGAGATTTTAAAGTGACAGATACATTTTCATTGCGTAAGATTGTATTGCTCATGAGATATCCTCCTAGATTTAATATAGAATCATTATACCACGAATTAACATCGAAAAACACTTGTGTTTTCTTGGGAAAAGCAATAGTTAAAAGCATATTTTTATAAAGAATCAGTAGAAATTTAAGAAGTGGTGTGATAATATGACTAAAGTATGCGTAGAAATGTAAAATAATAGATAAAAATAGAAAAGAGGAAAAAGATTATGGCAAACAGTATTGAGCAGGAAATCGGCCGCAGAAGAACCTTTGCGATCATTTCCCATCCGGATGCCGGTAAGACAAACGTTGACTGAGAAGTTCCTTTTTATATGGAGGAGCGATCAATACAGCGGGGTCTGTGAAAGGAAAGGCAAACTCCAAACATGCAGTATCTGACTGGATGGAGATTGAAAAAGAAAGAGGTATCTCTGTCACTTCTTCTGTATTACAGTTTGAATACGAAGGAAAATGTATCAATATCCTTGATACACCAGGACATGAGGATTTCTCAGAAGATACGTATCGTACACTGATGGCAGCGGATTGTGCCGTCATGGTGATCGATGCTTCCAAGGGTGTGGAGCCACAGACGATCAAGTTATTTAAGGTCTGTGTTATGAGACATATCCCGATCTTTACATTTATCAATAAGATGGACCGTGAAGCTAAGGATACTTTCGATCTGTTAGACGATATCGAGAAAGTCTTAGGGATCGAGACATGTCCGATCAACTGGCCGATCGGATGTGGAAAAGAATTTAAGGGTGTATACGAGCGTGCATCAAGAAATATCTTACGATTCGAGGCAGTCTCCACAGGTGGTGCAAAAGAAGCAAAAGAAACGATCATTTCAGCAGATGATGATAATGCAGCAGATCTGATCGGAGAAGATTTCTATGAGAATCTGATGGAAGAAATTGAATTATTAGATGGTGCGGCAGCAGATCTTGATATGGATAAAGTACATCAGGGAAAACTATCTCCAGTATTCTTTGGATCAGCACTTACAAACTTTGGTGTAGAACCATTCTTAGAGCATTTCCTGAAGATGACAAACAGACCACTTGCAAGAACATCCAAGGGAGAAGAAGTAGATCCTGTGGAAAATGGTTTTTCAGCGTTTGTCTTTAAGATTCAGGCAAATATGAACAAAAATCACCGTGACAGAATTGCATTTATGAGAATCTGTTCCGGTAAATTCGAAGCGAACATGGAAGTAAAACATGTACAGAGTAAGAAAAAGATGAGGCTTTCCCAGCCACAGCAGATCATGGCACAGGAACGTAAGATCGTAGAAGAGGCGTATGCAGGAGATATCATCGGAGTATTTGACCCGGGAATCTTCTCTATCGGAGACACTGTCTGCCTTCCAAAAGATGACTTTGAATATGAAGGAATCCCAACATTCGCACCAGAACATTTTGCAAGAGTCATCCAGTTAGATTCTATGAAGCGTAAGCAGTTTGTGAAAGGTGTAGAACAGATCGCACAGGAAGGTGCTATCCAGATCTTCCAGGAACATGAAGCAGGATTTGCAGAGATCATCGTCGGAGTTGTAGGAACACTTCAGTTTGATGTCTTAAAATATCGTCTGGAAAATGAATACAACTGCGAGATCCGTTTAGAACCATTGCCATATCAGGCAATCCGCTGGATCAAAGACCGCAACACGGATATGAACAAATTACGTGGTGTATCTGAAGTTAAGAAAGTCAAAGATATGCGAGGAAATCCACTGTTGTTATTTAAGAATAATGGGGAATCCAGTTTGTACTTGATCGTAATGAGGGATTAGAGTTAGTTGAGTTCAGCAAAGAATAGTATAAATTATATTTCTTTTTGATAAGAAAAAGCATTGTAACTTGAGAATAAAGGTGGTATATTATATTAGTATATTTCTTAAGTTATCAAAAATAATATAAATATCAGACTTAGAAAAGAGATTGTTATGGCGTTGATAGATATTCATACACATATATTATATGGAGTTGATGATGGAGCAAAGGACATCAATGATTCAATGGGATTGTTGGATGAAGAACGGGAACAAGGCGTGGATCAGGTAATACTGACTCCGCATTACGGTCCGAAGTTTGGACATCCAGATACAGAAGTATTAAGAGAGAAGTTTGAGGCGATCAGAGAGAAGGCACACAAGTATTATCCAGAGATTCAGCTATACCTTGGGAGCGAATTATATTATCAGCAAGGGGACAGTTTCAGATCTGAAACAAGGGAAAGCATTGACGATGAATGGGACCCGTTATGTTTTAGTGGAGTTTGCGACATCAGATGCCTATTCGCATATATATCGCGCGGTTCAGGATTTTGTATATGCAGGATATATTCCGATCCTTGCGCATGTAGAGCGATACAAAGCAGTTTTCGGACATGTAGACAAGATTGTCGAACTGATCGAAACAGGTGCATATATTCAGATAAATGCGGAAAGCCTGATCGGAGGAATTTTTGATAAACGAGCATCTTTTTGTAAGAAGATTATGAAAGAAGGACTGGTTCATTTCCTTGGAACGGATTGTCACGATTTTCGGACAAGAAGACCAAATATGAAACCGGCAGCAGAAGTTGTACGGAAGAAGCATGCGGACCAGATTCTTTATGAGAATCCAAGGAGAATGCTTGAGGGGAAAAGTATTTAATTAAAGAAGGGATAAAAACATCTATGTACGAATTAGAGAATGATGATGAGATCGAGATTGATTTAAGGGAATTGTTTTTGGCATTGAAGAAGAAGATCGTTTGGATTTTGTTGACAGCAATCGTCTTTGCAGGTGCATCAGGATTGATCACGAAGTTTGCGATGACACCGATCTATTCTTCTACAGCACAGCTTTATGTTGTATCCAAAGGTGGACTTTCACAGCTTACAGATCTTACAATGGGGAGTCAGTTAACACAGGATTATATGGTAATTGTTAAGACAAGGCCAGTCCTTGAACAGGTGATCGCAGATCTGAAGCTTGATATGGATTATAAAGAATTAGAGAAGAAGATAACGGTAGAGAATCCATCTGATACACGTATCATGCAGATCACGATAACAGATAAGGATGCAGCACTTGCACAGAGCATCACACAGGATCTTGCAGAAGTAACAGCGAAGACAGTTGCAGAGAAGATGGATGTGAAATCACCAACGATCATCGAAAAGGCATATAAGGCAGATAAACCAGACAGCCCAAGTCTTAAGAAGAACGTATTGATCGGAGCAGTTCTTGGATTTATATTGATGGCAGCAGCCATTGTGATCCAGTATCTGATGAACGATACGATCCTGAAAGAAGAAGATATTGAGAAATATCTTGGAATTAATACTTTAGCGCAATTACCTTTGGTAAAGGGAACTACAAAGCGAACAAAGAAAGTAAAGAGGGCGAGGGAATAAGATGAAGAAATTAGTAATGGATCTTCCAGAGATCAATGATTATCGTATGGTAGAAGGATTAAACCAGCTAAAGACGAACTTAGCCTTCTGCGGAAAAGATATTAAAGTGATCACAATGACAAGCAGTGTTCCGAATGAAGGAAAGAGTTCTGTTTCTCTGAGCCTTTCAAGAACACTTGCAGAAAGTGGAAAGAAGATACTGATGGTGGATGCTGATTTAAGAAAATCAGTAATGGCAGCCAGATATCATATACAGGGAATCGATAAAGGATTAAGCCATTATCTGACAGGACAGGCAGAAGTGGAGGATATCATCTACGAGACAGAAGTTGAGGGACTTTGTATTACAGTAGCTGGTCCGCTGTCACCAGATCCAACAAGCATTTTGGATTCTGAGCAGTTTGAACAATTCATTGAGAATGTTAGGGATATGTTTGATTATGTGATCATTGATGCACCACCGCTAGGTGTTGTCATTGATGCTGTAATCATCGGTAAATATACAGATGGAGCAGTCATCGTGATCGAGCAGGGAATGATCAAACGTAAGATCGTTCAAGATGTCATCAAGCAGTTGAAGAGGGGCGAGGTTCGTATCCTTGGGGCTGTATTAAATAAAGTTGATGAGCGTATCGGTGCTTATGGTAATTATGAGTATAAATATTCATATTACGGTGAGTCAGATACGGAAAAAAATCACCCAAATACTTAATAAGGAGGAATGTAAGTATGAGTAACAAAATCATCAAGAAAGCAGCAGCTTGTGGATTATCCGCAGTTTATGGCTTTCGGACTTGTCGCAGTAACAGAAGCACCAAAAACAGCTAATGTTAGTGCAGCAACAAAAAAAAGGTAAAGAAAATTTATCTTTTAAGAAAGAAAAGGGTATGTGATCAGTGCATCAGGACACTGGATGAATGCAAAGACACGCCTGAAATTCTCACCAAAAAGTGCTAAACTTATAAGTTAAAGTACAAAACAAGCAACAAAAAGATTGCTACTATTTCTAAGAATGGTATCATCCGTGCAAAGAAAAAAGGTACAGTAACAATCACAGCAATTGCTAAAAACAACAAAAAAGCAAAGGCTACAACAAAGGTTACAGTTGGTAAAGTTGTTAAAACTTTAAAATTCAAAGAGGGAAAAAAGAAAACAGTAACAGCTGGAAAGAAATTCACTCTTCACCCAACTTACTCACCAAAGAAAGCTTCTACAAAAGCTGTAACATTCAAATCTAGCAACAAGAAAGTAGCTACAGTAACTTCTAAAGGTAAAGTAACTGCAAAGAAAGCTGGTAAAGTAACAATTACAGCAACATGTAAAGATGCAAAAGGTAAGAAAGCTAAATTTACAGTAACAGTAAAAGCAGCTCCAGCACCTGCAAAAGTTGTAACACCTGAAACTGTAAAACCAGTTGTAAAAGATAACACAGCTGAATATACAGGATTAGTTGCTAATGCTGACAAATACGTTTTAACTCGTGGAAAACAGAAAGTTGAGATCTCTGCAGCACAGGTTAAAGAAGCATTAGGATATATTGCTAATCCAGCAGCTGGATTCAAAGCATGGGAAAGCAAAGAAAACTTTACATTAGGTGTATTATCAGCTACTGGTAAAGGTGCTACAAAGACAGCTACGATCAAAGGTACATCTAACTATGATGGAAAATACACAGCAACAGTTACAAAAGTATCTGATACAGAATACGCTGTTGTAGCAAAATCTGAAAAAGGTCAGAACCACAACATCAAAGTTACAGTAGCAAAAGACGGTACAGTAACAGCTACAAGTGCTAAATACGTTGTAACAAGCGACAAAAACGCTACAAACATCGTAGTAAAAGATGCAGCTGGAAAAGTTATTGCTTCAGCAACAGCAAAAGATGGTAAATACACAGTAAAATTACCAGCAGACAAAGCAAAAGAATTTAACAATTACACAGTATGTAGCAAAATAATCAATTGCTGAGTGATAAAGGAATCTTGGAGGAGCTTTCCTCCAGGATTCTTTTTCTATAAAAGAATTTTCTATTTAAGAAGGATCAGGAACATGAAGAAAAAGATAATGACGATGCTGATGTTGCTTGCAGTTTCCTGCATGATCATGCCAACAAAATGCGAAAGCTGCCAAAAAAAGCATATATCAAAACAGCAACAGGAAGCAAGGCAACGGTTTTTGTTGGAAAAACTTTAAAATTAAATGCAAAAACAGTTGGGAAAAAGAAAAAGATCACATATAAGACATCCAAAAAATCTGTAGCGACAGTAAATAAAAAGGGTGTGATCAAAGGAAAGAAATACGGAACTGCCAAGATCACAATGAAAGCTTCTGGAGTGAAAACAAAGAAGATCACTGTATATGTAAGAAAAGCAGCGGCAGGGATCAAACTTTCATCTGCACAGACGATCAATTTCTACAAGACAGGAAACACTGCCCAGATCAAAGCAACAGCTTTACCTGGAGGAAAACAGATGGCATCAAAAACTCTGACTTATAAGAGCAGTAATCCACAGGTAGCAGTGGTTAACAGCAAAGGAAAAGTGACAGCTAAAAAAGGCGGATACAGCAGAATTCAGATTTCTACCACTGCAAGATCAGGAAAGATCTGCACAAAAGATGTTGATGTTTTTGTATATGATGGATTTGATGATGTATGCAGTGAAACATCTGGAAGCAAGACAACATTTACATTTAATCCAAACTGGAGATCCGTCACAATCTATTTTACAAGTCAAACAGGAAAACAATATTCTTATAAAGTGGATAGCATCAAAACAGAATTTAATATGCTGGCGAATGTCAAAGGATTTGCAGACGAACGTAATGGTGTAGCAGTGAGCAAAGACAGTGCGAGAAAGGCGAACATCATTAATTTCAAGATCATTGAAACTGGCGAAGATTATGATGTATTAGCGGATGCCCAGAGATATCAGCTGACATTTTATAAAGCGTTGAATAACAAAGTGACATTCAATGTAGAAAATAAAAAGATAAGAAAAAATACTTGACAATAAAATGAAAACATGATATAATATCAAAAGTTGTGAAGAACAACAGAAACAACAAAGAAGAGTATCCACTCTCACCTTAGCACATATGATAGATTAGGAAGTGACTTGGGTTAATATTTAAGAATATGATATTTCGTGATCATGCTTGAATTTTATGTGGATAGTCTTATAACTATCCACTTTTTTAATTATCATGGAGGTGTAATTATTAGCGATTTAATGATTAACGGACAGATCAGAGATAAAGAAGTACGTCTGATCGCGAATGATGGCGAACAGCTTGGAGTTATGTCCGCAAGGGAAGCACAGAAGTTAGCAGATGAAGCAGGATTAGATCTTGTCAAGATCTCACCAAAGGCAAAACCACCGGTTTGTAAGATTATCGATTACGGTAAGTACAAATACGAGCAGACAAGAAAAGAAAAGCTGGCAAAGAAGAAACAGAAAGTCATCGATGTGAAAGAAGTCCGCATGTCACCAAACATTGACACAAACGACTTAAACACAAAGATTAATCATGCAAAGAAATTCCTTGCAAAAGGTGCGAGAGTGAAAGTCACACTTCGATTCAGAGGAAGAGAACTTGCTCATGTGAATGCAAGTAAGTATATCTTAGATGATTTTGCGAAAGCATTAGAAGATGTAGCCACCATCGATAAGAAACCAAAGTTTGAAGGAAGAAGCATGACAATGTTTTTAGCTCCAAAGAACAACTAGGAGTTTAAGATATTCAAATATGAGTAGATACAAGCAGGATTAAGGAGGAAATAACCATGCCAAAAATGAAGACATGTAGAGCAGCTGCAAAAAGATTTAAAAAGACAGGAACAGGAAAATTAAAAAGAAATAAGGCATACAAAAGCCATATCTTAACAAAGAAATCTCCTAAGAGAAAGAGAAATTTAAGAAAAGCTGCAATGACAGATGCAACAAATGAAAAGAACATGAAGAAGATTTTACCATATCTGTAAGATGGATCGTTAAGGAGGAAATGTAAGCAATGGCAAGAATCAAAGGCGGAATGAACGCAAAGAAAAAACACAATAGAGTATTAAAACTGGCTAAAGGATATAGAGGAGCTAGATCTAAACAGTATAGAGTAGCAAAACAGTCTGTTATGAGAGCTTTAACAAGTTCTTACGCAGGAAGAAACAGAGAAACGTCAGTTCAGACAGTTATGGATCGCACGTATCAACGCTGCTACAAGAATGAACGGACTTTCTTACAGCAAATTCATGCACGGATTAAAATTAGCTGGTGTTGACATCAACAGAAAAATGTTATCTGAGATGGCAATCAGCGAACCAGAAGCATTCAAAGCTTTAGTTGACGTAGCAAAAGAAAAATTAGCTTAATCAATAGAATTAACATTGTAAAAACATCTTGACTTTAAAGCGGTGGTTATCAGTCTCAATAGACAGATGGCCATCGTATTTTTTACATATGGCAGTGACTGATTTAAGACCTGTACCGACGCAGTTTTTGCGGCGAGAGGATAAGAAGAAGCCACTGTCTGTTTTTTTTTTGATCTCATGCTCATAAGGGTTCTCGATGAGCAGAACAAAAAGCACCAGGAGATGTCTGTCTGGCTTTGAGATGGATGAATTTCTCATACTTCTGTAATGTCTTACATTCAAGGTAAGCATTTTCTAAAAGATTTCCAAGAACAATACAAAATCAACGGAAGAGATTGAAGAGAGCGTTGGAAAATCAACGGCAAATTTTGTTTTGATCTTATCTTGTGCACATAAAAGATCATAATGCGATAAAATGGCATTTACAGCGGGCTGACGGCAGTAGATCTTAGTCTGTAAAGAAATAGATGATTCATATTGGGACAGATACTCCTTTAATTCTTCATAATTTCCTTGATTTAACAATCCAGAGATAACAGTGATCTGATGACGAAAATCATGGCGGATTTCTCTTGTCTCCTGTACATGTTGGGAAAGCTGGGAGTATTCTTTTGCCTGAATCTCCAGAATCTTTTGTTCTTCCAATATGTACTGATTTCTACATAACTGTGGATGATAGTATAAATAAGACATATAAAAGAAATACAAAGACCAGTAAAGTGAGCATCATGGAAAAGTAAACATGTAGATCATGATAGGTATAAATATCATAATAATTGTGTGGAATATAAGTAAAAACGAGAAAAGTAAAACAGCATGGGAAAATACACGCAATCCGCCAGACAAAGGCATTGTGGGAAAATTTCCGATAACCATCCAGCCGAGATATTTTCTGGCAGGTTATATAAGATGATATCGGCGAAAACCAGAAAGATCAGTTGTGCGATCATGGATTCTGGATAAAATTCTGTACTTTGTCCATGTGGATGAAAGATGACACCGAATGTATGATAGATAACATAAGAAAGAGAACCAAGACAACATGCAGTCAGCATAACAAAGAGAGATGCAGGAAGCATCAGGTTCGTTTCTTTTTGAAATAGATAAAAGAACACAGGTACAGCAAGGAATATAAGAATATTGCCCAGATCCTGTTGAAAGATCATATACGGAATGATCAACAGAACAAAATAGCATATAAAAACAAGGCTGATCTTGATCAGCAGATGGCGGATCGGAGTCTTTAGATGATCGATTACTGGAAACAGGCAAAAAACTGCCAGTGGAATGATGATTGTAAATGTACATAAATATGTAAAAATATCATAAAAAGTCATAAAAGATCATGCCTCCTCAAGTTTCAAAAACTGGTATTTGATATATTGCTCTCGGATTTGCTTGCGTCCTTTCGTTTTGATCGGAAAACACTTTGAATCTGTCATTTCGAAGTAATCGGATTCCATCGTCTTAATATAGTCCATATTCAACATGATTCCACGGTTGCACTGAAGAAATCTTGAATCATCCAGATGATCTGTGACAGAATAAAAAGGAAGCCGGAAAGCATGTGTTCCATTCGTTGTATGAATGATCACCTCATGATTATTTGAGTAAATATATTGAATCTTTGATAATGGAAAATGAACATCAAAAGAACGATATTCAAAAGATAATTCAGCTTCCTGCTCAGGAAGAAGCGCTAAAGCATCATCAAGTACATGAAAGATCTGTGTGGATTCAAAAGGCTTTAAAATATAATCAAAAAATGAAAAGGAGCAGCTTCAAAAATGTATTCTTTACTTGTTGTTAAGAATACGATCATCACTTTGGAATCCATCTGACGAATCTTGCGTACAATATCATCCCGTTCAGTTCATTTAGATAAATATCCATAAAGATCAGATCAAAAATCTCCAGGGACATAGGTATTCAAAAAAAGAATTACCATCACTATAAAGAAGAAAATATCAAGGGAGATGTTTCTTTCATGTTCATAAGTACGAAGAGTGTTGAAAATGAGCTCCTGTTCTAATTTATTATCATCAACGATTGCTAACTTCATATTAGTACTCCTTGTTGTAGGGAAATTGGGGTTTCTTTAAGTATAACTTGCAAATGAATGGAAAGCAAGAAATGGGAACTATAATTTTTGTAAACAATAGGATGTGTGTGGAATGCATTTCATTTTGTACAAAAATGTGTCATAATGTAAGAAAAAGAATTGGCAGGAAGGAGATCGATAATATGAATAAAATATATGATAAAGTAAAGGAATGTTTATAAACAAGTAAATGAAATGACAGAGTTTAAACCACAGATCGCATTGGTCTTAGGTTCCGGTCTTGGAGATTATGCGGAGAAGATCAAGATTGAGACTGTGATCGATTACCATGAGATCAAAGGATTTCCAGTTTCTACAGTACAGGGACATAAAAGGAAGATTTGTACTTGGTTACGTAGAAGATATTCCAGTAATGATCATGGAAGGACGAGTTCACTATTATGAAGGATATTCCATGAGTGATGTTGTACTGCCGATTCGACTGATGAAGATGATGGGAGCAGAGATCTTGTTTTTGACAAATGCATCCGGTGGGATTCATCGTGGATTTGAAGCGGGTGACTTTATGATGATCACGGATCAGATCGCAAGTTTTGTACCATCTCCATTAATGGGGCCGAATATCGAAGAATTTGGAGAAAGATTTCCGGATATGAGTCATATTTATGATGAAGAATTACAAGAAGTGATCAGAAAAAGTGCGGATCATCTGCAGATCGATCTCAAAGAAGGAACTTATATCCAGCTTCCAGGCCCTAATTTTGAATCCCCGGCAGAAATCAGGATGTGTAAAGCCATCGGTGCAGATGCGGTTGGAATGAGTACTGCCTGTGAGGCGATCGCGGCAAATCATATGGGAATGAAGATCTGTGGAATTTCGTGTATTGCGAATCCTGCTGCCGGAATCAGTAAGAAACCACTGACACACGAAGAAGTTCAGCAAAGTGCAGATCTTGCAGCTCCAAAATTCCAGAAACTAGTAACAGAATGCATCTGTAGAATGGGGAAGAGTCTGAAGAAATAAGAGGTGATCAAATGATAAGAATCTACCATGCAAGAATTTTAACCATGCAGGAAGATCAAGAGATCTTTGATGGAGAGATTTGGATCTCAGATCATAAAATACAGTATGTCGGACCGGAGAATAAAGAAGAAGCGGCAAAGATCGCATGGGAGAGACAGATTGATGCAAAAGGCAATCTGATATGCCTGGATTTAAGAATGCCCATACACATTCTGCTATGACATTTTTAAGATCTCATGCAGATGATATGCCGCTGCTTTCCTGGTTAAATGATCAGGTGTTCCCATATGAAGCCAAGTTAACACCGGATGATATCTATCATTTATCCAAACTTGCCATTATGGAATATTTAACAAGCGGGATCACCGCCAATGCGGATATGTATCTGACACCAGATACGATGATCCAGGCATCTGAGGATTGTGGTTTTCGGACGACTGTTATTGGAGCAGTGAATGATTTTACCCAGTCTGTGAAAGAAGTAGAGAATTGGTATGAGAAGTACCATAAAGAAGATGGACTTACCAGTTATGAACTGGGGTTCCATGCAGAATATACAACCAAGAGAGAAATCTTAGAAGGCATCTCAGAGCTTTCTAAGAAGTACCATGCACCTATCTATACCCACAACTCAGAAAGCGCCTCAGAAGTGGCACAGTGCGTCGAGAGAACAGGTATGACACCAACGGTATATATGGAACAGCTAGGGCTGTTTGAATATGGAGGAGGGTTGTACACTGTGTTCATATGAGCGAAGAAGATCTTGATGTCGTAAAGAGACATCAGATTTCTGTGATCACCAACCCAGCCTCGAATCTAAAATTAGCAAGCGGGATCGCTCCGATCGAGGAGATGTTAAAACGAAATATTGATCTGGCGATCGGAACGGATGGACCTGCAAGCAATAACTGTCTTGATATGTTTCGCGAGATGTTTCTTGTCACAGCACTTGCCAAATACCGGGAAAATGATGCGAGTGCAGTTGATGCAGCAGAGGTATTAAAGATGGCAACAACAGGCGGTGCAAAAGCAATGAATCTTTCAGACTGTGATGTGTTAGTCAAAGGAAAGCAGGCAGATCTTATAATGATCGACCTGCATCAGCCAAATATGCAGCCAATCCACAATATCAGAAAGAATCTGGTATACAGTGGAAGTAAGCAGAATGTCAAGATGACAATGGTCGCAGGAAAGATTCTGTATGAAGATGGCGAATTCTTTATTGGAACAGATGCGGCTCACATTTATGAAAAAGCGAATGAGATCACGCAGAGGATCATGAGCGAGATCTGAATTTAATCAATACAATCTTCTGCATGCTTTAGTGCAGAAGCATAGTGTTAAGAAATAAAAAAGATGAAATGTTTTCAAGAATATACAAACAAATCATCATATCAAAAAAAGGAAGCCTAAATCTCAGGCTTCCTTTTTCAATGGAAATGGGTGATATTTCTTTTCCCATTTTTTCAAAAGATGTTTGATCTTATATTTTCTATAAGTTTGTATGATCACAAAAACAGATAGAACAAAAAGAACAGGTGCTAAAATAAATTTCATGAATAGATGCATAAAAACCTCCTATTTATAAATGATAACAATAAATTAGTTGGTTTTATCATAACAGAAATAAGGCCAGCGGTCCATTACAATAGAAACTATTGCCACAGGCGGTTATTTGAAAAAATGATTCATAATAAAATCAGAGTATATAAGGAGTGTGGAGAGCTATGAAGCCCATTAATTATAAAGCTCTGGGAGCGAAAATTAAAGAATATCGTAAAAAGAAAATATAACACAGGAACAACTTGCTGAGATGGCAGATATTTCATTAAGTCATATGTCAAATGTGGAGACGGCTTCAGTAAGCGTTTCGCTGCCAGCACTTAAGCTGATCGCAGATGCACTAGGTGTTACCATAGATGAACTGTTGGTGGACAGTTACAGCAAGAACAGAAAAAAAAAAATATTTTTACAGCAAGAAGATGGATCTGATCATGGAACAATGTGAGACGGTAGAGCAGGAGATCAATTGATGAAATACTGTAATCAAAACC
>ENA-OPYV01000308-OPYV01000308.1-human-gut-metagenome-genome-assembly--contig:-NODE-308-length-14822-cov-2.084382_pt1 | contig 14822 bp, 21 predicted proteins | sample MGYA00242474_ERZ504485 | MGnify/ENA primary metagenome ERZ504485 (study PRJEB26092, sample SAMD00036263) | human gut metagenome | host: Homo sapiens | study: EMG produced TPA metagenomics assembly of...
CTTCGTAATCTGGACGTTGTCATGGGGCTTGAGAATAGAATCGTTTATAATCTGGTTGACGTTGTGGAAGGAAACTGCAGAATCAAACAGGCAATGATCAAAGACAAGAAATATCCAAATCTTTTCTTACTGCCATCTGCACAGACAAGAGATAAGACATCCGTAACACCAGAACAGATGTCAAAACTGGTAGAAGAACTAAAAAGTGAATTTGACTATATCATTCTTGACTGCCCAGCAGGAATCGAACAAGGATTTAAGAATGCGATCGCAGCAGCAGACCGTGCACTGATCGTTACAACACCAGAGGTATCAGCAATCCGTGATGCAGACCGTATCATTGGACTATTAGAGGCAAATGATATACATAAGATCGATCTGGTGATCAACAGGATACGTATGGATATGGTAGAACGTGGAGATATGTTATCCAAAGATGATGTTCTTGATATTCTTGCGGTTGACCTGATCGGAATCGTACCAGATGATGAGAATATTGTCATTTCCACAAACCAGGGAGAACCATTGGTTGGAAGCAATACACCAGCAGGAAAAGCATACCAGAATATCTGTAATCGTGTGATGGGCAAAGACGTTCCATTCATGGAAATCACAGGACCAACTTTCTTCCAGAGACTTGCAAACGTATTTAAGAAGTAGAGGGGAGAGAAACGATGGGTTTTTTTGATAATTTTTTTAAGAAAAAAGATTCAGGAGAAGTGGCAAAAGACCGATTAAAAACTATTATTGGTATCTGACCGCTCAAATTGTTCTCCTGAGACAATGGAACTGATCAAAAACGACATCATTCAAGTAATCTCCAAATATATGGAGATCGATCCAGAGGGACTTGATATTCAGATCACACAAAGCAGCGAAGAATCCGAAGGACCTGCATTATATGCAAATATTCCGATCCGTGAGCTTAGAAAATAACATTGGAGAGATACTATGTTGCGAAATTATCGACTGCAGAATTACAATTTCAAACTTGTTTTTAACGTACTTGTACTGATGGCGATGAGCCTTTTGTTTATTCACAGTGCCAAAGCATCCTATGTGCCAAAGCAGGCATTGGGGATCATTATGGGACTTGGAATCATTGTGGTCGTATCACTGATCGATTATCAGGTCTTTACAAGAAATGCAGAAATATTGTATATTTTGAATGTGATCATGTTGATCGGCGTTAAATTATTTGGAAAAGATGTCAATGGTGCCAAACGATGGTTTTCATTAGGTCCATTGGGAACTTTCCAGCCATCAGAACTTAGTAAAGTGATCATGATCATTGTTGTTGCAGCATTTCTTGCGAAGCATCAGGATGATCTGAATGAACCGAAGGTATTAGGAAAACTTGCTGTAATCTGTGGGATTCCGCTGCTTTTGATCTTGAAACAGCCAAGTCTTTCTTCTACACTCGATATTTGTTTTATTATTCTTGGAATGATCTTTATGGCAGGATTATCCTCCAGATTGATCGTTCAGGTATTGATTGTAGGCGTACCACTTTTAGCAATCTTTTTGTGGTATGTCCAGACACCAGGACAGGTGTTGTTAGAGCCACATCAGGTAGCAAGGATCATGTCCTTTTTACATCCAGAGAATTACGCAGATTCCACTGCTTTGCAGACAAGCAATTCGATCATGGCGATCGGTTCTGGCGGACTATTTGGCAAGGGATTTGGAAGTAATACGATCTCAAATGTATCTGCAAGTGATGTAAATTGGTATCAGAAAATCAGACAGACTTTATTTTCTCTGTGATCGGAGAAGAATTTGGGTTTGTTGGATGTGTGGTATTGATCATTGTTTTTGCATGCCTTGTATATCAGTGCATGAATGTGGCGAAGAAATCAGGGAATCTGATCGGAACTTATGTGGCTGTAGGAGTTGCGTGTTATATGGGATTTCAGTCTTTTTATCAACATTGCAGTTGCTACAGGAACCATGCCGAACACCGGACAGCCCCTGCCATTTATCAGTTATGGATTAAGTTCCTTAATGTCGGCGTCGATCGCGATAGGAATGGTACTTAATATATATTTACAAAGAAAAAGACACTAGGAGGTTCTATCTATGAATGTAGGATTAGTTGCCCATGATGGCAAAAAGAACCTGATGCAGAATTTATGTATCGCGTATCAGGATATTTTAAAAAAACATAAATTATATGCTACAAGTACGACTGGACAGATGATTGAAGATGTTGCAAACTTAAAGATCCACAAACTTCTTGCCGGCCATTTTGGCGGTATGCAGCAAATGGGATCTAAGATCTCCAATAATGAAATAGACCTCTTGATCTTTTTACAGGACCCGGCAAATAAGAAGAGAACACCAGATTTTTATAATGTTTTAAATCTCTGTGATCAGTATAATATTCCGTGTGCTACGAATCTGCCAACAGCAGAAGTATTGATTTTGGCACTGGACCGAGGAGATTTAGATTGGAGGAATATGTATAAATAGACTGTCACACGACGGTCTTTTTTTACAGAAAGCATAAAATGAAAAAAATTAATTTTGTATTTGTATGTCCGTCATGATGATCACATTATCTGGCTGTCAGACATCGGCGAAGACAGGTGGATTTATATCATATGATGAACATTATCAGAAGAATGAAACGACATTAAAAGAAGATGCATTGAGTGACCGTTGGGAATCCAGAGGTCTAAGGTAGCGGTTGTATCCAAAGAAAAGGCGGATAATAACGACTATCCAGAAGCCAAGGAAGTTCTGTTGGTTAATAATACAAAGAATAAAGTGATCGTTAGTCAGAAGGTTTTTGACCAGGCTTACCCGGCAAGTACAACAAAGATCATGACAGCATTGCTGACTTTGGAGAATTTAAATTTAAGTCAGGTTGTAACGATCAAACATGACATTACATTCCCTGATGGAGCAGCTGTGGCGATCCACTTGAAGAAAGGGGATAAGATCACAGTGGAAGCATTGTTAAATGCATTGATCATTATGTCAGCCAATGATGCAGCCGTTGCACTTGGAGAGGCAGTGGCTGGAAGTGAAGCAAATTTTGTAAAAATGATGAATAAGAGAGCCAAAGAACTTGGAGCAACCAATACACATTTTGCAAATCCGAATGGACTTCATTTAAGTGATCATTATTCTACAGCGTATGATCTTTATCTGATCTTTAAAGAAGTAGCTAAACATAATGAATTCTTTAATATTGCAGGAAGATCAAGCAGCAGGATTGAATATCTTGGTTCCAAGGGAGAACAAAAGATTTATGATATGGCTTCCACAAATCAGTATATTGCCGGAACATACACACTTCCAAGCCAGGTATATATGATCGGAGGCAAGACTGGTACAACAACACAGGCGGGTTCTTGCCTGATTCTTCTTACAAAGAATAAAGACGGTGAGGAATTCATTTCCGTGGTGTTAAAAGGCGTTACAAAATCAGCTCTTTACCATACAATGACAGATATATTATCAAAGGAAAACTAAGATGGAACGATACAAAGCTTACAGCACACATTTAAAGGAATTATATGGAGAAAAAGTATATAAATTACCAGTAATCTTCCGGTGACTTGTCCAAACCGTATGGATGGAGATGGGTGCACTTCTGTGGAGGTGTGGGAACCGGCTTTGAAGCTATGAACAGTGAGGTATCTGTAAGTGAACAGCTGAATGCGACAAAAGGAAAGATCACAAAACGCTATAAAGCAAAGAAATTTATCGCATATTTTCAGAATTATACGAACACATTCCTGCCGGTTGACAAGTTTGAAAAGTACCTGGTAGAAGCAGCACAGACAGAAGATATTGTAGGAATTTCGGTATCCACAAGACCTGACTGTATTACGAAGGAATATTTAGACTGTTTAAAGAAGATTTCTGAAGAATATCAGGTGAAGATCTCTATGGAATATGGACTTCAGACAGTCAATTATAAGACTTTAAACAAGATCGATCGAGGACATACACTAGCAGAATATCTAGATGCTGTGTTAATGGCAGCACCATATGGATTTGAGATCTGCACTCATATTATTTTGAATCTGCCAGGAGATGACATGACGGATGTGATCGAGACAGCAAAGATTCTTTCTGCACTTCCAGTGCAGATCGTAAAATTACATTCTCTTTATATTCCCAAAGGATCAAAAATGTATGAGGAGTATAAAAGAAGGAAAATAACTCTTTGTGATCCAGAAGAATATCTGGACAGACTGGTAAACTTTAATCTGTTATGTACGAAAAGATATGGTGATCGAGCGTCTATTCAGCAGAGTGCCCAAGGAAGATGCATCATTTTCTAACTGGGGCATCAGCTGGTGGAAATTAAAAGATCGATTTGACGAGATCATGGAAACAAATGACTATATACAAGGATGTAAATTTGACTATTTAAATGGAGCAGCGCTCAGGCGATGGGAGATTTAAGAGATGGCAGCAAAACGAAGACGAACAACAAAAATACATTGGAATATTGGAATGATCATTTTTGTAGTCATATTGGTCTACATCCTGATTAATGTCATCCTGTTTCTAGGCAAGAAAAAGCTGACTGTCTACAAGGTGACGGAAGATAAGATCACCAATACCTTATCGTTTACAGGAATTGCGATCCGTGATGAGGAACTTCTAAAGGCTTCACAAAACGGTTATATTACCTATTATGTAGAAGAAGGAAAACGGATCAAGAAATCAGGAACGGTCTTTACGGTTGACAAAGATCAGAAGGTTCAGGATGCATTTGTAAGTCAGGTGCAGCAGCTTGAGAAAAATAAAAAAAGTGATCGATGATGAAGAGATTCAGCATAAGATCACAGATTATCAGTCTGTATATAGTGATCATAAATTCAGCACGGTTTATGATCTGAAATATGATCTCAAGAATGCAATCCTCAACTTAAGTGAAGATTCTATGAAAACAGTTATAGAAGCAGTCAAACAAAAGCTTGGGGATACAAGTTTTGAGACACAGAAAAGTACAAGCAGTGGGGTAACACAATTTTATTCTGATGACTTTGACGGTAAGAGCGCAAAAGATATCACAAGCAAGGATTTTGACCAAAGTCAGTATCGTGTTCAGAGGTATAATACGTCCGATAAAGTAAAGAAAGGCAAAGTTGTAGCTAGGATCAACAAAAAGCGAAAAAATGGCAGATCGTAATTCCACTAGAAGCAGATCAGTATCGGATGTTGAAGGATAAAAGTGAAGTGTCGGTTCGTTTCCTGCAAGATCAGACAACAGCCACAGCAACGGTGGAAGTCACCAAAAAGGGAAGTTCGTATTTTGGATATCTTAAGTTTAATGATTACGCGGTACGCTATATCAATGAGCGCTACTTAGAAATCGATGTGACGCTTGATTCCTACAAGGGATTAAAGATTCCAAACACATCCATTGTAAAGAAGAAATTCTACCAGGTTCCAGTAAAATACCTTACAAAAGGAGATAACAGTGCGAAAGAACAGTTTACCGTACGTGATACAAGCAACAAAGGCGATGTGACGGTGGAACAAAAAGAGCTTTACGATCTATGGAAGAACGAAGGATTACTGTTATCTTGATCCAGAAGAAGTTGGAGAGAACGTAGTGCTTCAGGCAATGGATTCCAAAGATACATTTTTGATTGAGAAAATGAAGACATTAAAAGGAGTTTATTGTACAAATCAGGGATATGCGGATTTCCGTCCGATCGATATTCTGATCGAGAAAGATGATTATTCGATCATTGCAAATGATACCGATCAGGGAGTTAGTCGGTATGATTTCATTGTTCTTGATGGAACAACGATCAAGGAAACCAGATCATATATTAAGGCATATAAATTTATAAGAATTACAGAAAGAAGGAATTGGATATGTTGATCGAAACGCTATAATGAAGTAAAGAAACATGTAGAAGAAGCTTGTAAAAAACGTGTAGGCGTGATCCACGAGAAGTGACAGTGATCGCAGTCAGCAAGACCAAACCATTAGAAATGGTAGAAGAATTAAGAAAAGAAAAAGTACTTGATTTTGGAGAGAATAAGGTACAGGAGATCAGAGATAAGTATGCAAATATCAGTTGGCCGGGTAAGATGGCATCTGATCGGACATCTTCAGACCAATAAAAATTAAATATATCGTGGATAAAGTAGCATTGATTCATTCTGTAGATTCCATAAAACTTGCACAGGCGATCGACAAAGAAGCTGCAAAGCATGATGTCAAAGAAGTTCCAATTCTGATCCAGGTGAATTTTGCACACGAAGATACCAAATTTTGGATTGAATCCAGAAGATGTTTTTGATGTGGTGAAAGAGATTTCTGCCTTAGAACATGTAAAGATTAAAGGGTTAATGCAGATTGCACCATTGTTGACGATCCAGAAGACAATCGTAAGTATTTCCGTGCGATGAAGCAATTATCTGTTGACATCAACAACAAAAAACTTCGATAATGTAGATATGAGTATACTTTCCATGGGAATGACCAATGATTATGAGATCGCAGTAGAAGAAGGTGCGACAATGGTAAGAGTTGGAACGGCAATCTTTGGAGAGAGAAACTATAATATTTAGTGGAGGAAGATCTATGAAAGGTACAGTTGACAAACTGCTGAACTTTATGAAACTATCAGACGATGAAGAGTACGATGAAGAATATGAAGAGTATGAAGACGATGAGGAAGAAGAGGAAGAACCAAGAAGTACTTTCTCCTTCTTTAAGAAGAAAGAGCCTGAAGTAGAAGAAGAAAGCAGTAACAGCAAGATAAGTCAGCCGTTTGATAATACAATTACAGCAAGCAGAGAAGCAAAGAAACGAAGATTTACAAGTACAGGAAGCAAGGTCGTATCTATGAATGGAAGAGGCGTGGAAGTTTTATGTAATAAAGCCACAGGGATTTTGCAGAAGCACAGACGGCAGCTGATCTTTTAAAAAGAAGGAAGAACAGTTGTGATCAATCTGGAAGGTGTAGAACTTACAGTTGCACAGAGAAGTATTGATTTTGTGGGCGGAGCAACTTATGCGATCAATGGATCCTTACAGGCAGTATCAAACAATATTTTTATTGCAGCACCAGACAGTATTGAAGTCAGCGGAGATTTAAAAAGCGAGATCATGAATGAGAATACGATCTCACCACAGTTAAAATAAAAAGGTCATGAAGGAAGAAGAGTTATTAAAGAAACGTCTGATGGAATTATGTGAGAAAGCATATAATCAGAATATCTATACATATACACACTTTCTGAATGAATATGAACAGAGTATCTATCAGGATATGAAGCAAGAACTTGCTTATGCACATCCAATACTTGTTGGAGGGCATAAGTATTTTACAAGGGCAGTGGTGATGTTTGGCTCAGAAGAATTATTTGGTTATCAGGGTGAGGTTCCAGTGGTTTGTGCCAGGATCTCACCTGTTTTTGATAAATTCGCAGAAGAATTAAGCCACAGAGATTATCTTGGAGCATTGATGAACCTTGGGATCGAGAGACATTTGATCGGTGATATCCTGATCGATGGGAGATATGCCTATATTTTCTGTATGGAACATATCATAGGTGTGATCAAAGAACAGCTTGATCAGGTAAGACATACACGAGTTTTTGTGGAAGAAGTTTCATGGGAAGAGACCGGATATGTCCAAAAATACAAGAAAAAAGAAGGATTTGTTGCGTCCATGAGGCTGGATGTCCTGGTTTCACAGGCTTTTTCTTTATCCAGGAATATCAGTGAGAAGCTGCTAAAGAGCCAGAAAGTATTTCATAATGGAAAGATGTGTTTATCAGGTGGACAAAAGATCAAACAGGGCGATATCATATCCGTGCGCGGATATGGGAAGTTTCTGGTGGAAGATTTAGGAAAAACATCAAAAAAAGGCCGTCAGTTTATTACGTTGGCGATCTTTCAATAGGAGGGATATATGATTACACCAGTTGAGGTATTAGGGAAGGAACTAAGAAGAGGATTTGGCTACAAAGCAGTCGAAGTTGATGAATTCTTAGAAGAATTAGCGAAAGACTATGAGAAAGTCTATAAAGAAAACAACGAACTGCGAGAGAAAGTATCTGCATTGACAGAGAACTTAAGCCATTACCGCACGATCGAAGAATCCTTAAAGAGAGCATTGGTTCTTGCGGAAGAGACATCCAAAGAGACAATTGAGAATGCAAACAATAAAGCACAGGCATTAGAAGCAGAAGCATCCCGTAATGCAAAACAGTTGGTATCAGAGGCAGAGGATCAGGCAGAGAAGATCTTAACAAGTGCGAAAGAAGACTTTAAAGAAGAGAAAGAACAGCATGAAAAGACGATTGAGAATTATCAGAAGCTGATCCGTAAACTGGAAAGTGATTATCAGAGCTACAAAGCCAGAATGAAGCAGTTTATCAATGGACAGATGGATATTTTAGATAATCCCGTTTATGAGATGGAATTCGAAATTGCAGGATGTGAGCAGACAGATGGAGATGAAGAAGATGAACAGCAAAAACAATTTGGAAATGAACAATAAGATTGAGATCTGCAATGAAGGAAAGAAAGCATATGATATCGTATTAAGAGATTCCTTTGCAGACCTCCTGGACCAGATGGAATTCCTTGAAATTGAGAAGAAAAAAGTCTGTATTGTGACAGAAAGCAATGTTGCACCAATCTATTTAAAAGAAGTTTGTGAACTGATCTCATCCAAGGCTTCCAAAACGATCACATTCAGTTTTGAAGCCCGGGGAAAAACATAAGCAGTTAAAGACGATCGAAGCATTATATGAAGAACTGATCATCAACCATTTTGACCGACAGGATCTGTTGATCGCTCTAGGTGGAGGAGTTGTCGGGGATATGACAGGATATGCTGCTGCAACATATCTTCGAGGCATTGATTTTGTACAGGTTCCAACAACACTTCTATCTCAGGTTGACAGCAGTATCGGTGGAAAGACTGGTGTTGATTTCTTACAGTATAAGAACATGGTTGGGGCTTTTCATCAGCCAAAGCTTGTATACATCAATACAACAACCTTAAAATCTCTGCCAGAGAGAGAATATTTCTCTGGAATGGGAGAAGTGATCAAACACGGATTGATCAAAGATGCCGATTATTATGAATGGATCAAAGAAAATATAGATGCGATCAAGGCAAGAGAGCATGAAGCAGTGAAAGAAATGATCTATCAAAGCTGTCTGATCAAAGGCGGTGTGGTAGAACGTGATCCAAAGGAAAAGGGTGAGAGAGCGCTATTAAACTTTGGACATACTTTAGGGCATGCGATCGAGAAACTAAAGGATTTTACATGGCTTCATTGGAGAGTGTGTGGCAGCTGGGTGCTGTCTGGCAGCAGAGATTTCTTGTATAAAAGGGAATATCAGTAAAGAAGAAGTTGATGATATCAAAGGTGTTTTTGAAGCATTTGATATGAATGGAGATATCAGTGAACTTTCAGCAGATGATATTGTAAAAACAACCAAATCCGATAAGAAGATGGTCGGAGATAAGATCAAGTTTGTATTGTTAAGATCTGTCGGAGATGCATATATTGATATGAGCGTGACGGATGATGAAATGAAACAAGTATTACAGGGATAAGTTTTTAAGGACGAGACATGAAGAAACAGATTCGTATTTATATATATATCATAGGGCTGATCTTGATCGATCAGTTAAGTAAGATTTGGGCATTATCTGCACTTCGAGGTACAGAAGGGATCGCTGTGATCCCCAATGTATTTGAACTTTCTTATCTGGAGAATCGAGGGGCGGCTTTTGGAATCCTTCAGGATCATCAGATTTTCTTTGTATTGATCACAGTAGCTGCTGCAGTGATCTTAACATGGATCTATCGGAGAATACCACAGCCGAAGAAATATATACCACTTCGTATCAGTTATGCATTGATCATGGCAGGAGCGTTTGGAAATCTGATTGACAGAGTATTCAGGGGATATGTGGTTGATTTCTTTTATTTTAAATGGATTGATTTTCCAGTCTTTAATGTTGCAGATATTTTATGTGACCGTAACAATGATATTACTTTTGATCTTGATCTTATTTTTCTATAAGGAAGAAGATCTTGATTTTCTTAACAGGAAAGGAAAACATGGACGAGACAATAGAAATTAAAGTGACAAGTGAAATGGCAGGTAAGCGTCTGGATGTGGTGCTTTCGGAGCAGTGCAGCGATCTTACGAGAAGTTATATCAATAAATTGTGTAAGGAAGAACGTGCAGCATTAAATGGCAAGACTTCCAAAGGCAATAAAAAATGTAAAGAAGGAGATGTGATCACCTTACAGGTTCCGAACCGACAGAACTTGAGATTTTGCCAGAGGAGATGAATCTTGATATTGTCTATGAAGATCAGGATGTTATTTTGATCAATAAGCCCAAAGGCATGGTAGTGCATCCGGCAGCAGGACATTACAGTGGTACGCTGGTCAATGGATTGATGGCACATTGTAAGGATGATCTGTCAGGAATTAACGGAGTGTTAAGGCCTGGAATCGTGCATCGTATTGACAAAGACACAACAGGGATCCTGATCGTCTGTAAGAACGATATGGCACACCAAAGCATTGCCAAGCAGTTATATGATCATTCGATCACAAGAAAATATCATGCGATCGTTTATGGAAATATCAAGGAAGAAGAAGGGACAGTCAATGCACGATCGGAAGAAGCTTAAAAGACCGCAAGAAGATGGGAATCGTCATGGATGGAAAACATGCAGTGACGCATTATAAGGTATTAAAACGTCTAAAGAAAGGTTTTACTTATATCGAATGTCAATTAGAGACAGGAAGGACTCATCAGATCCGTGTGCATATGGCATCGATCAAGCATCCATTGCTAGGAGATGATGTCTATGGACCAAAGAAGTCAAAGTATACACTGGAAGGGCAGTGTCTTCATGCGAAGGTCCTTGGATTCGTACATCCAAGAACTGGAGAATATATGGAGTTTGAAGTGCCTTTGCCAGAGTATTTTGAAAAATTACTGAACAAGCTGGATAATTAGAACAATCATAGGAGGAAAAACGGAATGAAACTTGGATTTATCGGATGTGGAAATATGGCACAAGCAATGATCACTGGAATTTTGACACAGAAAGTCGTAAGTCCACAGGAATTGATCGTATCCAATCCACGAGAAGAAAAAACAGCGAAACTAAAAGATGAATTTGGAATCATTACAACAACAGACAACAAAGAAGTGGCAAAACAATCAGATATTTTGGTGTTATCTGTAAAGCCACAGGTATACCCAGCTGTGATCAAAGAGATCAGAGATGAAGTAAGCTCAGAACAGATCATCGTAACGATCGCAGCAGGTGTTTCTATGGAAGCAGCAGAACGTCAATTTGGAAAAGAAGTTAAGATCGTACGTGTGATGCCAAATACGCCAGCTCTGGTAGGAGAAGGAATGTCAGGACTATGCTGTAATGAATATGTAACGGAAGAAGAGTTTGACCTGGTACATAAGATTTTTGAAAGTTTTGGAAAAGCGGAAAAGATCACAGAGAATCTAATGGATGCCGTTGTTGGAGTCAGTGGAAGTGGTCCAGCCTATGTTTATATGTTTATTGAGGCAATGGCGGATGCAGCAGTTGCACAGGGACTGCCAAGAAAGCAGGCATATACATTCGCTGCACAGACATTACTAGGAAGTGCAAAGATGGTTCTTGAGACAGGACAGCATCCAGGAGAATTAAAAGATGCTGTATGTTCTCCAGCAGGAACAACAATCGAAGCGGTTAACGTTCTTGAGAAAAAAGGAATGAGAAGTGCAGTGATCGAAGCTGTGACTGCAGCAGCAAAGAAAAACCATCAATTAGGAAAAAGAAAGAAAATAAAAAAGTTCTTTACAAATCATAGAAACCTATGATATTCTATAAAAGTTAGTGAAACCGATACTCAGATTTGGGCACTCCAACCCTTTCCTGGTATCAGGCGATATAAGAATTTTAAGGAGGAAAACACAATGATTTCATCAGAAAAGAAAGCAGAAATCGTAGCTAAATACGGTAAAGACGCAAAAGATACAGGTTCACCAGAGGTTCAGGTAGCAATCTTAACAGCTAGAATCAACGAACTTCAGGATCACTTCAATCAGCATCCAAAAGATCATCATTCAAGAAGAGGACTTCTTAAGATGGTTGGTAAGAGACGTAACTTATTAGCTTACTTAAAGAGCAAAGATGTTGAAAGATATCGTTCATTAATCGAAAAATTAGGATTAAGAAATAATCTTATCAATGAAGATATTGAAACTGCCGCATGGAATGTCATGCGGCAGTTTTTTATTGCATAGGAAATTTCGATGAAATCGCCAATAAAATAAAAATCATCTGGTCTTTTTTAAACAAACCATGCTATACTAACTAGGTTACTGAGGCGTTTTCCGAGACTGCTGAAAAGCTTATTACAACATGAAGGAAGACAAGTAGTCGGTTTTTCAGTTGTTTCGGCGCCTTAAGACAAAAAATATAAAGGAGACGAACTATGACAAAACAGTTTAGTATGGAACTTGCAGGACGTACACTGATGGTAGAAGTTGGACGTGTTGCAGCACAGGCAAACGGTGCAGCATTTATGCACTACGGTGATACTGTTGTATTATCTACAGCAACAGCATCTGAAAAGCCAAGAGATGGAATTGATTTTTTCCCATTAAGTGTAGAATATGAAGAGAAATTATACGCAGTAGGTAAGATCCCAGGTGGATATTTAAAGAGAGAAGGAAACCTTCTGAGAATGCAATTCTTACAGACCGTGTGATCGACCGCCCAATGAGACCACTGTTTCCAAAAGACTACAGAAATGACGTTGCATTAAACAACTTAGTTATGTCTGTAGATCCAGATTGCAGCCCAGAACTTACAGCAATGCTTGGTTCTGCGATCGCAACAGCAATTTCAGATATCCCATTTGACGGGCCTACAGCATCTACAATGGTAGGACTGATCGATGGAGAATTCGTGATCAACCCAACTTCTGCACAGAAAGAAGTTTCTGATCTTGCATTAACTGTTGCATCTACAAGAGAAAAAGTTATCATGATCGAAGCTGGTGCGAATGAAGTACCAGAAGATGTGATGTTAGAAGCAATCTTCAAAGCTCACGAAGTGAATCAGGAGATCATCAAATTTATTGATACAATTGTAGCTGAATGTGGAAAAGAAAAACATGACTACGAGCATCATATCGTAGATCCAGAGATGTATGATGATATGGTAGCTTTCATTACTCCAGAAGCAATGGAAGAAGCTGTATTTACAGATGACAAACAGACAAGAGAAGCAAATATCCGTGCAATCGAAGAAAAATTAGAAGAAAGATATGCTGAGAATGAAGAATGGTTAGCACAGATCGGTGAAGCTGTTTATGCATTCCAGAAGAAGACTGTCCGTAAGATGATCTTAAAAGATCACAAAACGTCCAGATGGTCGTGATATCAAACAGATCCGTCCACTTCACGCAGAAGTTGACTGCCTGCCAAGAGTTCACGGATCTGCATTATTCCAGAGAGGACAGACTCAGGTTATGACAGTGACAACACTTGGATCATTATCTGAAGCACAGCGTCTTGATGGAATCGATGTAACAGAAACAACAAAACGTTATATGCATCACTATAACTTCCCTTCTTACTCTGTAGGAGAAACAAGACCAAGCAGAGGACCAGGACGTCGTGAGATCGGACATGGTGCATTAGCAGAGCGTGCGTTAGTTCCAGTATTACCAAGTGAAGAAGAATTTCCATATGCGATCCGTACAGTATCAGAGATCATGGAATCTAACGGATCTACATCTCAGGGAAGTATCTGTGCTTCATCTCTGTCATTAATGGCAGCAGGTGTTCCAGTGAAAGCTCCAGTTGCAGGTATCTCTGTTGGACTTGTAACAGGAGAAGGAGATGACGATTACATCATCTTAACAGATATTCAGGGACTAGAAGACTTCTTTGGAGATATGGACTTTAAAGTAGCAGGTACAGACAAAGGTATCACAGCGATCCAGATGGATATCAAGATTCATGGATTGACAGAACAGATCATCCGAGAAGCGATTGCAAGAACAAAAGAAGCAAGAACACATATCCTTCATGATGTTATGAATCCAGTGATCCCAGCTGCAAGAGACCACGTCGGAGAATTTGCTCCAAAGATCTCTCAGTATACGATCGATCCTGAGAAGATTTCAGAAGTTATCGGTAAACAGGGTAAAACGATCAATGGAATCATTGATGAAACAGGTGTTAAGATCGATATTGACGAAAGTGGACGTATTGATATCTTAAGCGAAGATCAGGCAATGATCGATAAAGCGATCAGCATCATCAAATCCATCGTAGAACCATTGAATGTTGGAGATATTTACGAAGGTGAAGTTGTAAGGATCATGAACTCGGTGCATTTGTACAGCTTTCTCCAAACAAAAGACGGGAATGATCCACATTTCAAAACTTTCTAATGAAAGAGTTGAGAAAGTAGAAGATGTCGTGAATATCGGAGACAAAGTAGCTGTCAAAGTATTAGAGATCGACAAGATGGGAAGAATCAATCTGAAATTAGAAGAAAAGATTGAAGATTAATTAAGAATGACAAAACAGCTTTTTGTATGCGAAAGTGTATGAAAAGCTGCTTTTTTGTTCTATAAAATCTAAGCAGAGTACCACGTCCATATTTTAATATGGGCGTGGGTGAATGCGTCCTGACGGACACATTATCGTTTCCCCTGATTCCGAATATACTGTTTTTATTGTGTGCAGACTGTTTTCACTAACAGATGAAATAAATAACTATCCGACCAAAATAAGGTTTCCAGTAATATTTTTTTAAATGGTTTCG
>ENA-OPYV01000309-OPYV01000309.1-human-gut-metagenome-genome-assembly--contig:-NODE-309-length-14806-cov-1.219770_pt1 | contig 14806 bp, 15 predicted proteins | sample MGYA00242474_ERZ504485 | MGnify/ENA primary metagenome ERZ504485 (study PRJEB26092, sample SAMD00036263) | human gut metagenome | host: Homo sapiens | study: EMG produced TPA metagenomics assembly of...
AGTCAGAATAATTCCGGTCAGATGATGAGCAAGCTGGTCAGTGATCTTTTTTGATATTTCCGAGTTTGTCACACCATGGTCCTGAAAACCTTTTTTATCTCTCTGGTAAAGATCATCGGTTGCTTTTTGTTCTTTCTTTTCTTTATAATAAGAAACTGGCATTTCCACTGACCATCCTCGTTATTGTTATGTTTTTGGTTTTTCCTTTTAAGCAGAATGCCCGAATGCAGGCAACTTTTTATGGAAAAACAGACGTAAGATCGGGGATGTCAATGCAAGTCTCCAGGACACACTTTCCGGTATCCGTGTGGTACAGTCCTTTGCAAATGAAGATATTGAACATAACAAATTCAAAAAAAAGCAATGAAGCTTTTCTGCTTTCAAAGCGTGATAATTATCGCTGTATGGGAAGCTTTATGAGCTCTAATCTGTTCTTTCAGGGAATGATGTATCTGGTCACTCTGGTGTATGGCGGTTATCTTATTGCCAACGGAGAAATGCAGACTGCAGATCTTGCCATGTATGCACTTTATATCGGAATCTTTATCAGTCCGATCCAGATTCTGGTCGAGCTGGTAGAAATGATGCAAAAGGGTCTTTCAGGCTTCCGCCGTTTCCTTGATGTTATGGAAACAGAGTCAGAGATCACAGACGCTCCGGATGCCAGAGAACTTACTGATGTGAAGGGACATGTAAGCTATGAGCATGTATCTTTTCATTACAGTGACGATAATACCCCTGTTCTCAGTGATATCTCTATTGATATCCCTGCCGGAAAGTCTGTGGCACTTGTGGGTCCGTCAGGTGGCGGGAAAACTACTATCTGTTCTCTTCTGCCACGCTTTTATGATGTAACAGAGGGACGGATCACTGTTGATGGAAAAGATATCCGCAGCCTGACTCTGAAGAGTCTCAGAAATAATATCGGAACTGTACAGCAGGATGTCTATCTGTTTGACGGTACGATCCGGGATAATATTGCATATGGAAAACCGGGAGCTTCTGATGAAGAGATTATTGCAGCTGCAAAGCGGGCAAGCATTCATGATTTATTATGGAACTTCCACAGCAGTATGATACCTATGTCGGAGAACGCGGAACAAGACTTTCGGGCGGTCAGAAACAGAGGATTTCCATTGCACGTGTGTTCCTGAAGAATCCGCCGATCCTGATCCTTGATGAAGCTACGAGCGTCTGGATAATGAGAGTGAACGATGGATCCAGAGAAGTCTTGAAGAGCTTTCACAGAACCGTACTACTATTACCATTGCGCACAGACTTTCTACGATCAGGGATGCGGATGAGATTATTGTGATCACTGAGGATGGGATTGCTGAGAGGGGGACACATGAAGAGCTGTTGGATATGAATGGAGTGTATGCGGCTTATTATAATATGTGATTTTGTTTATAGTATCCGATAATAAACTGCGAAACAGTTATCTTTATATTTGCAATCTACTGATATATATTATAACAGCGCAGGAAAATTAATTGTCTGGCGTGCATTTGCAGGATACTTAGATATTCTTAGACGATAAAAAATATGCGTTATGAGCCCACAGGGTCACTGTCTGAGCGACAGCGAGTTTGACCCTGCGGGCTCATGCTTTTAGCAGATTTTTATCGCCTTAGAATATCTTAGTGTCCGAAACCGCACGCCAGACAATTAATTTTCCTGCGCGTCCGTCAATCTATACTATTTTCGGTATACGAATGACGGGAGGCCGTCTTCGCCGCAGGGGATCTGTACTGTTCCCTGAATCAGAGGACGGGCGTAGTTTATGAAGGCTTCAGTGACGTCAGATCCGTCTTCTGTGATCCACTCTGATGGAACTGTTTTTTCTTCGTTGCAGATGGCATTGACGTCTTCAAGACCACATTCCATGATATAGGTTCCGTCAGAGGTTTTCTTTGCGGATAAATGAGATCATTTTTCCTGTTTTCGCCGTTGAGGGCTGCCTGTACGCCGAATTCTCCGGCTTTGATGGCTTCCTGCTGGTCTGTGGCGGACATCATGGATGCAGAGCAACGCTGGCTGACGTTGAGTTCTACAGAACGGGCTTTTACACCGAGGCGGTTTCTGACAAGTTTTCGAGATATTTACCACAGCCTGCCAGCATTTTGTGTCCAAAGGTATCAGTGCCTACGGAATTGTCGTATTCACAGATAAATGTGCCCTTGTCGTCATGGATTCCTTCTGATACGCAGACAATGACATTGCAGTTTTTCTCAAAGGAGTTCTCTACTGCTTTAAGAAATTCTTCCTGGTCAAAGGCTGTTTCCGGAAGGTAGATGAGAAGAGGGTTGTCTCCTGTATATTTGCGGGCAAGTGCAGATGCAGCAGTGAGCCATCCTGCGTGGCGGCCCATAATCTCTATAATAGTTACGGATTTCTTTCATAAACATTTGCATCTATGGTAATCTCGCGGACTGTAGAAGCTACATATCTGGCTGCACTTCCAAATCCCGGAGTATGGTCTGTGTGGATCAGATCATTTGTCGATTTGTTTTTTTGGTTTCTCCGAGGATACGGATATCACTGCCTGTCTGCGCAGCATAACGGGAAAGTTTGCTCACCGTATCCATGGAATCATTTCCACCGATATAGAAAAACCAGCCAATATTCATTTCTTCAAATTTTTTAAAAAGTCTTGGATAAACCGGATCTTCCAGTGATTCCGGCAATTTATAGCGGCAGGAACCAAGATAAGCACCTGGTGTGACTTTCAGACCGTCAAGTTTCTCTCCCGGAAGTGCTTCGGCAAAGTCAAGAACTGTTCCATTTAAAAATCCTTCAATTCCGTTTATCATTCCGTAAACATGCTCAATAGCTTCCGGATGACGCATTCCCTCGGATACAACTCCGTAAAGGCTGCTGTTAATTACTGCGGTAGGACCGCCGGACTGACCGACGATCAGATTCTTTCTGGACATAAGAAACCTCCTGTATCGTTTGATTTAATGTGATTGCTTTTCATTATATCATACAACTGCCTTCCATAGCAATTCAATAAAAAGGTGTGTTCCCACATCCCCCTGTGAAAGCACACCTTATATTTCCCATATTCAGTTTCTGTTTTATTCCCCGAATTCCCTGTGGTCTTCTTCCAGTTTCTGTTCTATTTAATCTTTTTGCCTTCTCTTCTGTCTCACTCCCGATGTTTCGGAAGGATCACATTAAGCATTACTGCAATAATAGTTGCAAGGACAACGGTGATTTACCGAAAATTGTTGTTACCCATGTGGGAAAGCTTGCAAGTGCAGCTGTTGCCTGAGATACACCCATTCCCAGTGCAGCTGCAAGTCCTACGATAGATGAATTACGGTAATCCATCTCAGCAGAAGCAACCAGCTTCATACCTGTCATTGCGATCGATGCAAATACAGACACAGTTGCACCGCCCAGTACACACTGAGGAATCGTTGTCAGGATAGCTGAGAATTTCGGAACCAGACCTGCTATACCGAGAATTGCAGCTGCAAGTCCCAGTACCCAACGGTTGATAACCTTTGTAGTTGTAACAATACCAACGTTCTGGCTGTATGTTGCTGTGGGAAGTCCGCCGAGCAATGCGCCTACAACGTTAGAAAGACCATAACCAACGATTCCGCGCTGCAGTTCATCATCCTTAGGTGTTCTGTCCATAGCTCCGATCGTAGTCGCTGAATAATCACCGATTGCCTGAATAGAGTTGATAGCAAATAAAATTCCCAGTGCAACACAGGAAGACGGCTCAAACTGTACTCCAAAATGCATCAGAGATGGAAGCTGACAGACACCTGCTTCCCCTATGCTTGAGAAATCTACCATTCCAAACGGAATAGAAACCAGATATCCCACTATAATACCGATCAGAATAGATGCCAGTTTCCAGATTCCCTTTCCAAAATGATTCAGAGCTGTAACAACGATCAGCGTGAAAAAATGCAATTGCCCAGTTCTGCCAGGATCCGTAATTCGGACTGCTGGTACCGCCTGCCATATAATTAATGGCAGTCGGATACAGGGAAAGACCGATGGTAAATACGACTGTTCCTGTGATTAGCGGCGGGAAAAATACCCGAATCTTCTTGACCAGCAAACCCATAACAACTGCTACGATACCACCAACAATCTCCGCACCCATGATTGCTGCTATTCCATACGATTCTGCTATCGCCTGCATACTTGGCACGTAAGCAAAGCTGACACCCATGATAATAGGCAGGCCTGAGCCAATTGCAAATTTCGCCTTTCCGCCAATCGGAAACAGCTGAAGCAAAGTTGACAATGCTGCAATGACCAGTGCCGACTGGATCAGGATAACCTGGTCTTCTCTGGAGAGTCCGCCTGGAACTGCTCCGGAAACGATGATCGCCGGTGTGACACAGCCAACGATCATAGCTACGACATGCTGCATGGCAAGGGGTAAAGCCTCACTCATGCGGGGGATTCCGTCAGTTTCAAAAATACTGCCCTCTCTTCATAATTGCCTCCCCAATTTCTTTTGTACGATTGTAACATTTTTTGTCCAAAAAAACAATTAGACAGCCTAATTATTTTTGGTCTAAAACTATACAATATTTACTCTTAAAATTGGTTATTATTTTATCTTTTATATGTATTTTCCAGTATTTCATAAACCTTTCAGTTTATAATCTCAAATGTCCGATACAGATCCAGTCTTCCATATCCCCATCCGGATTGGGGTATTCCATCTGTTCTTCTCTCACTGCCCCTTTCTGCAGATAAAACTTCACCGTATTTCCCGATGCATAAGGAATATTTCCTCTCACGATCGCCCATTCCTGCACCAATGCTGCTGCTCCTGCAACAACAGCCGAAGAAAGACTGCTCCCCGAAGCCTTTCCAAAACGCCCCTCCCCGGCAATGGAATGAGCAGATCTACTCCCCGGTGCTGCCAGATCAGGTGTCACCTGGTTATTTGGAGTAAACCCTCGCCCAGCCTGAAAATACAGACTGTTATCCAGATACTGATAAGCTGTTGCCGTAATACCTCTGGTTGAATCCCCAGGTGCAGTAACAGTTATATAAGGTGTAGACTCCAGAAAATAAGTATCCGGCGAAATCAGCCCTTGCACCGGAAGCCACATGTGAAACCTGCTTCCCGATATTCCTTTTTTACTGACATTTACCTTCCAGATACCTGCTGCCGGATGAAAGAAGCGAAAATAAATCAGCTGTTTCCCGGTCATCCGCTCCATCTTTACGTAATTGACCAGCACTTTCGTCTCCACAAAATGAAACATTAATTCCTGAGTACCTGCACCAAGAGAACTGCTCACATACAGCTTTTCTCCTGCCGGTGACTGTAACGATATCCCATAGTCATCCGGCGGATCTCCCCAAAATTCCATGGAAAATCCTTCTTCTTTATCCGCAATACGAAGTTCAACAGTATCCTGATTTTTCACATAGTCCAACTCTGCTGTATAATGATGCTGTGCTGCACCCTCATTTCCTGCTGCCACAGATACTGATACCTGAGAATCTTCATTAATATAATCTACATATCGACTCAGCTCACTGTCACCAACATGTGCGCTCTGATTGGTGCCAAGTCCCAGACAAACGGAAACCGGCATTCCCATCTCTTGTGCCATCTTCACTGCAAAAGAAATCCCCAGCATAATGTCGTCTTCCTGAAATACCGGTGCCTGTGGCGGATACTGGTAAAATTTTCTCAGATAGGATTTTGCTTTCTTTAATTTCACCACAATGATCGTTGCTTTCGGAGCTGCTCCTGAGAAATTTTCTGTGGGTACAAAATTGCCTGCTGCCAGCCCTGCCATAGCTGTACCATGTCCGTTCTCATCCAATGAGGGTACAATCTCCTGTGGATTCTCCGACAGCAATGCCTGATTAATTTCCTCTCCGGTAAAAACCTTTCCATAAGGAACCTGTTCATCCTCATTTCCCGGAATTGTCTGATCCCAGATATATGCAATACGGCTTACATCTCCGTTTCGAAAGATTGGATTCAGATAATCAATCCCGGAATCAATCACTGCGATCACTGTGCCCTCTCCCCTGAAGTTTCAGATAGGGATGATTATGTAACCGCGTAATCCCGGATGAATTTAATGCGTCCGCATCCATAAATGTATAACACTTCGGCAAAGATGCATACGTATAGGAATTAATTTCCAGCGGACCAATCTCATTCAGCGGAATATATAGAATTCCAAACAATTCATTCACAGGAAGAAATTTTCCACCCATATTCTGTCCATGTTTTACAATAAAATCCCCGTACTCTTCATCCTGTGCCGGCGGTATTGACGGCTCAGCATGAATGCCCCGGGGGGTTTTCCTGCTGTATCTGCACTTCAAAATCGTCAGGTCTGAACATTACTGTCCTCCCTGGATTTTTATACATGATATGCACAATATATGCTCTTTATGACAATTCTAACCTTTACTGTTCAGACTGATATTCGCTTCCTGCTTTTGTTTCTTCACAACAGTCAGTAATAATATAATTCCAGCCACAGTTGTAAAAATACTGATAAAACTGCGAAGTCGACAATACTCCTACGCTTCCTCTTTCAATATCTCCTCTGAAAAATTCGATCACAAATCTTCCTATACTGTAGAAAATAAGATAGCAGGCAGCCACCTGTCCATCTGCTTTCTTATGCTTTGCCACATAAAGCAGCAACAGAAAATGGGCAAAATCCAAAAAACCGGAATAAATCTGTGTCGGGATCAGAGCAACATTGTTGGGTGCAAAATCTGAATTTGTAAAACGTAACCGCCAGAGGCCCTGAAGTTTCTTTCCCATAACAGCAGCCTGCCAGAAAGCATCCAATCCTGCCAAATCCCTGTGCCAGTGCAATGGATGGCATCATCAGATCAAAATACTCCAGAAATTTCAACTTCTTTATCCTGCAGTACAGCCAGCCCACCAGAATTCCTCCGATGATTCCTCCATATACCACAAATCCATCTGATCCTATGATCTGCCTTGGATTCTGCAGAAATTCCCTCCAGTTGGTGATCCAGAACAAAATCTTCGCAGATGCAAATCCACCAATGGCGCACCACACTACCAGATAAAAAATATGTTCACATGCAAGTTTCAGTTTACGCCGCTCTCTGCTCAGCCACAAACCAGGCAGCCAATACTCCCATGGCGATCATAATCCATAACCATATACCGTCAACGGTCCTATATGTAACAATTCATTATGCATGTCTCAAATCCTCTCAAATCTTAAATACTTCCTGTCACTCTCTCATTTTATTTATTATTCACAGTCGGATTTCCCAAATAAACCTTCAAAACCTCCAGCAATTTTTCATTTGCATAATCATTGGCTTCATTCTCATGTACCGCTTCCGCATCTGCTTCTCCGCAGATATCCACACCGGCAATCTTTCCACTGCTTTCTTTTTGCACATTCCAATACAGTCTGTACACCGGACACCAAAGTTGTCAGCCTCATATCCCCCCTGGCTCCATGTCGTCTGTGCATCCTCTGTACAAAGCACATCTTTATCAACAGATATATATAATGGAAGGAATTTTTCAGCATCTTCCTGTAAACCTTCCGATTTTCTCCAGTTACATACTTCACTGACTGTTTCCCTGAGAAACCAGTTTCTCTCTTCATCATTCATCACCTGAAGTTTCTCTCTGGAGAGAAATATCACTCTGTCCTTCAGATTCTCATCTACCTGCTCATAGGCTGCTTCATCCGGTCCCACAAGGATCACATATTTCAGATTCTCCAGGTCCTCCAACGCTGCCGCGATCCATCCTCCACACGACAAATCCCACCAAAGCCGGAGGTGCATATCTGTATGATTATCGTATACCAGCAGACAGAACGGTTGATCCATTCTTGTCAGCCAAAGTCTTGTCATATAGTGATAATTGCCGGAATCAATAAAATGGATTCCGGCAGTTGGATAACTTTCTGTTCGTTTATTAATCTCTGCGATTGCTTCCTCATCACAATAGCAGTTTGTCCCACAGACATCCTGAAGCTCAATCCAGGATACCTGTCTGTTTTTTCCAGAATTCTTCTTCTCTGTAAATTCCGGAGAAATTCATCAGTACAATGGGATTCTGTTCCTGCATATTTCACTCAGTCCTTCCATTCTTCCAGCGGTTCATCATGATTTTTCAGCATTTCCCGGATTTCTCTGCCGGGACTTTCCACGCCTTCATCCGGAGTCTGCATCTCTGCATCCAGAATGCGTCTGCATCTGCTGCATCTGCAGTCTTCCCGGTTTCTATTTCCATCTCCGCTTCCTGAACCTGAGAATCTGTATCTTGCTTCCATTCTGTTTCATCTTCATTTAAAGATTTATCCTCACTTTTTTCGTCCAGACCTGCATCTGCCGGGTCATCCCATGGTTTCTCTTTGCCATTCTCTTCCTGTTCTTTTTCAGCACAGAGTTTTTCGGATTTTTTCATTCCAAGACGAATCATGATCAAAAATACAATGTCTGCCACTCCATCAGCAGTCAGAATAATTCCGGAAAACAGGATCATCCGGGTTACACTCAAAAAAGAATAGAGCAACATGGAAACACCCAGCGCAATAAATACCAGACAGCCAATAAGAATAACCTTCCAGCGTCCTCTATGGGCTTTTTTCAGTCTGTAACTTCCCTTTATCTTCCAGATACTGTCAACCAGTACCAAGGCTCCCAGTAAATATGGCAGGATTTTGATCACAATTTGCGGTGTAAAGAAAAGAAAAATTCCAAGCACCATGGCGATCACACCTGTAAACAGATCAAGAATCGTTGCCTTTTCCTTCTCAGCTGTATAAATAACAATATGATAAATACCGGAAGCGATCATTACCAGTCCGAATACAATCTTGCAGATAATGTTTACGGTCTGGTCCGGAACCAGGAGCAGACACAGACCAAATGCCATATAAAAAACCGATGATAAAATCTCGCTTTTTAAAAAATCAGAAACTTTTTTCCCCATAACCTTTTCCTCCTGACTGTATGATAGCAAGTCCACACCCACTCTTATTGCTTTTCGCAACCTCCGCAGGGGACTTACTTGATTCGGTTAAAAATACTATTCCATTTCTTCTAAAATAGTATAACTTCTTTCTTTCTCTTCGTCCACAGGCAACTGCATGACTTTGTGTAAAATTTGTGAATTTTTTCCTTAAGTTTTTTTATTGCGTATTATAATTAATTAAGCGATACTCATAAAATAATACATTTGAGAGTATTGCTATAAATAAAAACTATGTCATAAAATGGATATTTTCCATAGGAAGGATTTATTTTGAAAAAACAACCAAAGAATAAAAGTTTTAATTTCTTATCCCTGTCGGTGTTATACTCGCCGGTGCAGTGATTTTTTATGCACCCGCGGAAATGAGAATGATTCTGTCTGTAAAGAAAATGTAGCCCGCCTTCAGGCTCTGGAAAATTCAGACATTTCACAGACAGAAGAACAGCTTCAGGCTCTGAAACAGACAACCGGCATTTCTTCCGGTTCTGATGCTTCAGACGGTTCTGAATCTACCCTGTTAAGTGATGTAGAAATCCGACAGGTTTTTGCCGGAAACGTCATCATCGGTGACTCTATCACAGAATCCATCGTAGAATACGGATATCTGGATACGGATGTGGTAGTCAGCAAACGAGGATTAAATGTAGGTGCAGCCGATGATCAGATCAGTACGGCAATTGCTCTGAATCCCTCTCATGTATTCATGGCATTTGGTTCCAACGACCTGGAAATATATGGTTCGGCTTCATCAGAATTTATTGATGCATACAGGACGCAGATAAAGAAAATCCAGACAGCCTTACCAGATGTCCCAATTTATATCAACTGCATTCTGCCGATTACTGATGAAGCGATCGCACAGACTCCTGATCTTGGATATTACCCTGATTATAATGAAGGACTTATCAAACTCTGTCAGGAAATGGGATGTACCTTTATTGACAATTCAACGATTGTAACAGACAGTTCAGAGAATCTGTATGAACCGGACGGTGAACATGTGATTCAGGACTACTATCCCAAATGGCTGACAAATATGGCACAGATTGCGGGGTTAAAGGCATGAAAAATTATTTACATATTTTGATCAAAGGTGCATTTGTTCTTTTCCTTATCGCATATCTGACTGTCCTGTATACCTCCGACAGCGCAAAGAATGTACCCATGGAACAGATTGCACAGACTATGGAACAGGATTCTGATATCACTTCTTTGAATAAAGAAGCACGTTCTGATCTGAAACATTATTATCAGACAGATGACCGCAATATTGACGGTTATTTCTTCCTACAAAGCCGTTCATCCACAGTGCAGTAGAAGAAATCTGTATTATGAAAGCCACTGACAATACCCAGGCAAATACTTGCTTGAAAATGCAAACGCCCATCTCTCCGGTCAGAAGCAGGTATTTGGAGGGATATGGCACAGATCAGATGGCTCTTCTGAACAATGCAGTTGTTGGAAAAAAGGAAACTATGTATATTATATGTGCGGCGCAGACGCACAGAACTGGCGCACTGCCTTTTCTTTCCCATGATATAAGCATTTTACTTTAATCCTCGTAACTGTTCCGCATTTTACGCTAATGGACTGCAGAACCATTACTATGGCAGTCCTCTTAATAATACCGTTAAGAGAAATACAGTTAAGAGAATACTATAAAATTCATAAATATCCAGATTGGAGAACTTTTAATATGGTATTCAACAGTATATTTTTATATTCTGCTTTCTTCCGGTTTCATGATGATCTACTACCTGGTACCGGGGAAAGCTCCGCAATCTGCTGCTGTTTTTGGGCAGTCTGATCTTTTATGCCTGGGGAGAACCTGTATATGTGATCCTCATGCTGTTTTCCAGTATCTTCAACTATTATATGGGTACAGAACTGGAACGTTTATATTATGATGACAGGAAACAGAAAATTAATCTGATCTTCTCGATCATTATAAATCTTGCAGTACTTGTGTTTTTTAAATATTATGGATTCTTACTTAACACAATCGGAGGAATCATCGGTATCCATATCCCTCATCCGGAGCTTTCGCTGCCGATAGGACTTTCTTTCTACACTTTCCGTAATTTTGTCCTATCTTTTTGATATTTATTTAAGTAAGGTCAGTGCGCAGCGAAATTTCCTGACCTTTTCCGTATACAGCACAATGTTTCCTTATACCTCTGCCGGACCAATCGTACGATATACGGATATAGAGACGCAGCTGAAGCAGCGTACCATCAATATCTTCAAATTCGGTATCGGTGCAGAGCTTTTTGTCAAAGGTCTTGCAAAGAAAAGTTCTTCTGGCAGATAATCTCTCGGTTTTATACAGCAGTATCTGTGGTCATCCACAGATGTCTGTATTTACTTCATGGCTTGGCATTCTGGCTTATACAATGCAGCTTTATTTTGACTTCAGCGGCTATTCGGATATGGCCATCGGTCTGGGAAAAATGCTGGGATTTGATTTAATAAGAACTTTGATTATCCCTATATTTCCACCAGTGTTTCTGAATTCTGGAGACGCTGGCATATTTCTCTTGGAAGCTGGTTCAGAGATTATATTTATATCCCGCTTGGCGGTAATCGGGTCTCCACTCTGAAACATATCCGAAATATCCTTGTGGTATGGGCACTTACCGGTCTGTGGCATGGTGCAAGCTTGGAATTTCGTACTATGGGGTGTTTATTACGGACTCTTCCTTTTACTCGAAAAATTTGTACTTCAGAAATATCTGAAAAAAATACCATCCTGGCTTTGCACTGTATACACTATGCTTGTAGTCATGATCGGATGGGTATTCTTCAGCCAGACAGACTTTGGTGCCCTTGGCCATTACCTTGGAACTATGTTTGGGATCGGAGCTTCCGGTTTCATAGACAAAACTGCACTTTACTACCTCAAGACAGGATTTATCCTTCTTCTGATCAGTATTCTTATGTGCCGTCCTGCTCCTTACCAGTACTTTAAGCGTCTGGTCAGACGCAGACCTGTTGCTGCAGTGATCATAAATCTTATTTTATTTGCATTATCGATTGCTTATATGGTTTATAACTCTTACACACCATTTTTATATGCAAAATTTTAGAAGGTAAACAATATGAAAAATCATTAAGAAATTATCGTTTATTTTCCACAGAATGGGGACTTTTGTTTTATTTATCCCCTTGATCGTACTCATTCTGAGCATTGTGCTCCTGACAGAGGGTTTTTCTGAAAAAAGAAAAACCGCGTACTTTTCTTCCCTGCCTCATTTTAAACGGCAGTCAGATTGCTTCCGGCGGATTTGAAAAACAATTTGAAACCTATGAAAATGATCAGTTTCCACTTCGAGATCTGTGGATTTACCCTGAAAGCCGGAACTGACCGTCTGATGGGCAAAGTAGAATCTAATGGCGTATACGTTGGAAAATCCGGATATCTTATGGAAGAATTTAAAGCGCCTGATCAGACACAGTATGACGCCACTGTAAAAGCAATGACTGACTTTGCGCAAAAACATTCTGATTTGAAACAATATGCACTAATCGCCCCAAATTCTGTGAATATCCTGAGCGACAGGCTTCCTGCTTTTGCCCCTGTCCAGGATCAGAATTCCTGGCTTGACAGCCTCTCTGTCTCCCTGACAGATGCAGGTGTGACCTTTATTGATGTTCGCAGCACTTTTAAAGATCACAAAATGGAAGACCTCTATTATCACACTGATCATCACTGGACTACCCAGGGTGCTTATTATGCCTATCTTAAGGCAGCCAAAGATATGGGAATTGATACTTCAGCAGACACTTATGACAAAGCACCTGTCACCCGTTCTTTTCAGGGAACACTGTCTGCCAAAAGCGGTTTCCGCTCCGGCGAAAAAAGATGAGATCGATGTATTTCTCCCCACCGGAGATCAGGCACTCTCTTCTGTAGTTAATTATGTAGACGAACAGAAAAAAAGTGCCAGCTTCTATGATACTGAGAAACTCGAGACAAGAGATAAATATGCATTATTCTTTGGTGGAAACCACGCTCAGATAAAGATCAGTACTCCTACTGAAACAGATAATACACTGCTTGTGCTTAAGGATTCATACGCAAACAGCTTCATCCCATTTCTTGCTCAGCATTACCGAAAGATCATAATGATTGATCCCCGTTATTACTTTGGAGATCTGGAGCAGTTAATGCAGGTTGAAAATGTTCAGGAAATTCTGTACCTGTATAATGCTAATACCTTCTTCACAGACACTTCTCTGGAGCTTGCCCTGACAACTGCTGAACAGGATTCTTCTGATACATCTGATATCAGATAATATTATATCAAAAAATCCCCACCGAAATTTCAATGCCGAGGAAACATTGACTTTCGTGGGGATTTTTCACACATTCACACACATTTTTTATAACACACACTTTTCACACACTTTTTAATAATAGGTCAGGTATAACGACTGATTTAAAAACAATAATACTGTGTCTTTCCATTCCCCGTTCCCAGTTTATCTGTTTTTTATATCAGCTGTACCTTAATGTGTATTATATCAGCATTTATGCCCACTTTTCATTTTTATGCAAATTCAGCAATTTATTCTGCAAAAGTGTCCTTTGAGTCTCCAAAATGATTTACAAAATAATCATAGTACGTATCCAGTATTTCTTTCCGCCCACGAACACGTATAGGCACAAGTGTTCCATCTTCCATAATAAAATCGTCCTCTACATCCTTAATATAATCCATATTTACCAGATAACTCTGATGGCAGCGCAGAAAACGTTTCTCGTTAATTCTCTTCTCAATTTCTCCCAGCTTGTCCACTGTTATAATTTCGGAACCATCTGACAGATGCAGGGTGACATTATGTTTATTGCTGTCAATATACATGATATCATCTGTACATGGATAACGGTACTGTCTTCTGTTTTTTAATCGCAACACGCCTTTTCATATCCGTTTTAAGAATCCTGTTCAGAAGTTTCATCAGTTTCTCTTCTGAAAATGATTTCAACAAATATCCGGAAGCCTGTACTTCATAACTCTCTATGGCATAATCCGGTGAGGCGGTAAGAAAAATGATCGGCACCTTACACTGTATCTGTCTCAATTTTCTTGCAGTTTCCATTCCATTAAGTTTCTTCATACAAATATCCAGAAAAAGCAGATCCATAGCAATGTATCCTTCTTCCACATCGGCTATAAGCGTCTCTCCTGAATCATATTCTACAATTGAAACCTCTTCATTTATTTCTTCAAAATACTGACACAATATTTCTTTTTAAAAGAAGTCTTTCAATCTCAACATCATCACAAACGACGATCGTTTTCATGTAATTTTCCCCCTTTCCGTATCAATATAAAAAGCAGCTTCCAAAATCCTGTCAGTCGCAAAGTTCTGACATTTATCTGTAAACAGCACAAATTTCTATTAATTATATATGCTTAATCCTACGTATTCAAGTACTTTTTTCATTTATTTTACTTTTTGTTTTGTAGTTATGAGTTGTGTAAGATGTTTCTTATTATATTTATCATAAACTTGTTTACTTTGCTACAAATGTAGGGAATTTATCATAGATATATATACTCTTACATATTTTTTTATTCCAGGAGTTCCGCCGGTCGTATGTTTAGAGGAACGCCAATTCTTGTTGAGTGAAGGCAGTTCCGGGGATTTCTTTTCGAGTGAAATGCCGATAGTTTTTGGATTTGTCGGTATCGTGCATTCCGTCCCAGAAACGACAAGTGTCAAATGTATGTCCTTTCCCAGTTTTGGGGGTGCTGGACAGTGCGAGATAGCCTCCTTCATTATCAAGTGCCGGGAATTTGG
>ENA-OPYV01000310-OPYV01000310.1-human-gut-metagenome-genome-assembly--contig:-NODE-310-length-14763-cov-2.076660_pt1 | contig 14763 bp, 21 predicted proteins | sample MGYA00242474_ERZ504485 | MGnify/ENA primary metagenome ERZ504485 (study PRJEB26092, sample SAMD00036263) | human gut metagenome | host: Homo sapiens | study: EMG produced TPA metagenomics assembly of...
TGAATCAAATCGATCAAACCATTTCTGAATTTGATTTGCTGTCGTTTGATCACCTTCGTTTCTTGCATTATGCTTGCTGAGTTTTTAGATGTACCATGTATTTCAATAAAATATCACCCGCAGATTCATCAATTCCATACGTATTTTCCAATGTAATATTTTCTACTCCATTAGGACGCATAAATTGTGCTTTTCTTTCAGACGGAAAATAAGCTGTTATAAACTTTCCATTATGATACATCATTTCAAGTCCTTCATACTGATTTAAGTTTATTTGAACTCCATCACTATATTTTTTAAAAATCCTAAACATTGTTTAAGATCCTTATCTGCCGCATATTTTTCGCTATCACTAGATGCAGATAATACTTCTTTTTAGCTTCATTTATCCACGTAGGATATTGATCAAATACTTGTGATAGTTTTTCATCATTAATCGCTCTCAAAAATTTTTTTCTATCTCCAACAACAATGATGTTTTTCCTGAACCATTCTTCCCAGTCAAAAGTAAATGCTGGCGTTTTATTTGAATCTAATTTTATTTTTATATCAGACAGATGATATAACTTCTCTATGTCTATCTCACTGATAAAATATTCCTTCACTTTAAATCCTCCGATTTTTAAGATTTTTAAATGTTATCTATTATTATATCACTCTCTTATCACATTACACCAGCATTTCATCCTATATTTCTGCTCTTTACATCTGACAGTACTCTATAAATTTCTCCATCTCTTTTGTCATATATTTATTCGCATGATAAAACACTTGTCGATACATTGTAATATCAATATCTTTCACATCTAATTTTGCGATCTTCCCTTCTTCAATATCCTTTTCTACAACAAATAATGGAAGATAAGAAAGCCCTTTCCCTGTCTTTAACATTTTCTTGATAAAGGCCGTATCACTGCATTCAAGCACTGGTGATAATGTCTGTTTGTGAAGTGCCAGTTCCTGTTCTAATGCCTGTCTGTAATTTGCGTTTCGTTCTGTCAGATAAAATGGTGCATTTAAAATTTCTTCGATCTCAATATCCTTTTTCCCTGCTAATTTATAATTTGGTGCAGACACAAAGATCACAGGCTCCGATTTTTCCATGACTTTCACCCAATTTTTTTATTCCATCTTGGCGTATCCAGAATATAAATGACATCGAGTTCATTGTGTTCCATCTTCTGGATCAGGCGTTCTGGAGAACCAATCGTGATCTGAATTCTAACCTGTGGATGTTCTTCCCGAAACCGCTGTACGATTTCCTGCAATTTGACAGTGCAGAGTGATTCAATCGTTCCGATATGTAATGGATTTTTTAACTCTGCAGTATCATTCATTGCATCTTTTGCCTTGTGCATTTCATCAATGATCTTATTTGCATGTATTAAAAATTCTTTTCCTTTCGGTGTGAGTATCACTTTTTTTCCTGTACGATCAAATAACCGCACTCCCAATTCTGTTTCTAACTGACGGATCTGTACTGTCACGGCAGATTGCGAATAACCTAGTAATTCTGCGGTTTTTGAGAAATTCTTCACTTGTGCTATCTGCATAAATGTCTGTATCTGACGGAATTCCATTTTTCTCCTTTGTACTATTATGAATAATTTTCAATGTTATTATTAAATCTATGAATTTGATTCATCTATATGTGGATGATACAATACAAACATAAAGACGTCAAATATTTTTTGTGCACATTAAACAAACTACGATGATATGTGATTATGCTTTTAGAGGAGTAATTAAAAATGGAAAAAGAAAAAATTTAAACTTGGTCTGGTACCAAAACTTATTATTGCCATCATTATTGGTATCCTGTTTGGACAGTTCCTTCCAACTGGATTCTGCCGCTTTGTTGTAACACTGTCTGGATTCTTCAGTACCTACTTAAAATTCATCATTCCACTGATGATCCTTGCTTATGTAACCATGGGAATCGCTGATCTGTCACAGGGTGCTGGACAGCTGCTTTTAATTACCGTTGCTCTTGCTTATGGTTCAACTTTACTTGCTGGTACAACTTCTTACCTTGTATCATCCAATCTGTTCCCACACTTTATGACTTCTGGGGCATTAGATCAGATTGCTGCAACTGCTGATGCGTCACTGAAACCTTATTTTTCACTGACGATCACACCGCTGTTTGATACATTATCTGCTGTTGTTCTTGCTTTCATTTTAGGATTATGCTTATCCACAATGAAAGGTAAAGAGATTGGAAACAGCCTTTACAACGGAATGAGCGATTTCTCAACGATCATCGATAAAGTCCTTCACAAAACGATCATTCCTTTATTGCCATTGTATATCTGTGGTACATTTACTGATATGACAAAATCAGGAAAAACATTTGCGATCCTTGGAATCTTATGGAAAGTATTCCTTGTAGTGATCATCATGCACTTTGTATGTATCACGATTCAGTTTATAATTGCAGGTTCTGTCAGCAAAAAGAACCCTCTCTCTCTTATTAAAAATCAGGTTCCTGGTTATACTACAGCTTTAGGAACTCAGTCTTCTGCTGCTACAATTCCTGTCAATCTGGAATGTGCAAAGAATGACGGTGTCAGTGCTCAGATCCGTAACTTTGTAGTACCTCTTTGTGCCAATATCCACATGGCAGGTTCTATGATCACGATCACAGCATGTGCAACTGCTGTATGTTTGATGAATCAGTTACCGATCAGCCTTGTAACTGTTATTCCATTTATTATGACACTTGGTGTTGCAATGGTCGCTTCTCCTGGAGCTCCAGGTGGATCTATCATGACTGCATTGCCTTTCCTTTACATGGTATTTGGTACAACAGCAGGAGATACAAACGGACCAATCTGTGCTTTAATGGTTGCACTTTATATCACACAGGATTCTTTCGGAACTGCATGTAACATTTCCGGAGATAATGCGATTGGAATCGTCGTAGATTCTATTTACAAGAAATTTATTTTAAAAAGAAGATACAGTGGAGGCTTAATTTATGTCTTTTATCAGTGCATTTGATGTTATGGGACCAAATATGATCGGTCCTTCAAGCTCCCACACAGCTGGGGCTGCAAGGATTGCATTTCTCGCAAGAAAAAATGTTAAATAGTACACTGAAAAAAGTTCAGTTTACACTCTATGGATCTTTTGCAAAAACCTATCATGGACACGGAACGGATCGTGCCTTATTAGGTGGAATCATGGGATTTGGAACCGACGATATGAGAATCCGCAATTCTTTCGAGATTGCAAAAGACATTGGACTTGATTTCTCTTTTGTACCAAATGAAATAGAAACTGATGTCCATCCAAATACAGTGGATATCTTAATGACAAATGAAAACGGAGATCACATCTTGATCCGTGGGGAATCTTTAGGCGGCGGGAAAGCCAGAATTTGCCGTATCAATGATGTAGAAGTTGATTTTACTGGGGAATACAGTACCTTGATCGTGATCCAGAAAGATAAACCTGGCGTTGTTACTTATATCACAAAATGTCTGAGTGATCAGGATGTTAATATCGCTTTTATGCGTTCTTTTCAGAGAATCTAAAGGAAATAACAGCTTATTCTATCGTTGAATCCGATGGTCTTCTTCCTGAAAACATCGCAGAGGAGATTAGGAAAAGCCCAAATGTCTCAGATGTTATGATCATTCAGCTGTAGAAAGGAGACTGAAATATTATGGATTTTAAAAACGCAAATGAATTGCTTAATTTATGTAAAAAACATGATCTTCCAATCTCCGAAGTGATGAGACAGCGTGAGATCGTAGAAGGGGAAAAAGAAGCTGATACGGTTCATGATGCAATGGCAAGAGTTCTTGAGATCATGAAAAAATGCTGCTTTTACTCCGATCAAAGAACCGGTTCGTTCCATGGGTGGACTGATCGGTGGCGAGGCAAAGAAGATCGCTTCCCGGTATCATTCTGGAATTGGAATCTGTGGTGATCTGTTAGAAAAAAGTATGATTTATGCGATGGCGACTCTTGAGACGAATGCATCCATGGGGTTGATCGTAGCATCCCCAACCGCAGGGTCTGCCGGAATCGTTCCTGGACTTTTTACTTGGGCTTCAGGAAGTTCATAAATTAGATGATGAACAGATCATTCAGGCACTGTTTAATGCCAGTGCGATCGGATATCTTGCTATGAGAAATGCAACGGTTGCAGGTGCTGTCGGCGGATGTCAGGCGGAAGTCGGTGTTGCTTCTGCGATGGCTGCTTCTGCCATTGTCGAACTGCTTGGCGGTGATCCAGAACAATGTCTTGGAGCTGCCTCTACCGTTTTAATGAATATGTTAGGTCTTGTTTGTGACCCCGTTGGCGGTTGGTGGAATATCCATGCCAGAACCGTAATGCCGCAGGTGTTGCAAATGCAATCATCGCAGCTGAGATTTCTTTATCTGGAATCCATCAGCTCATCCCGTTTGACGAAATGTTAAACGCAATGTATATCGTTGGTAAACGACTGCCAGCTGAACTAAGAGAAACCGCCCAGGGAGGCTGCGCTGCAACTCCTTCTGCATGTGCTGCATGCGGAGGTTGTGCGTAAAAATTCCTTCAGAACACATTTTTAAATAGTAGGTAATAAATCAATCTCTTTTTTGCCTCTTTTGGGCGTTTTCATATATTGGGATCTAAAAGAGTGTCTGCATCACTTAATGATGCAGACACTCTTTATTAACTATATCTTAAGCATCCGATATCCAATACCTATATGTGTCTGTATATACTGCATGCCATCTTTATCTGGCTGTAATTTCTTCCGTAATGTTGCCATAAACACTCTAAGTGATGCAACATCATTTTCCAGTGAACTGCCCCAGATCTGTTGCGTAATATAAGTGTGAGTCAATACTTTTCCAACATTATGAGACAGCAAACATAATAATTTATATTCGATTGGTGTTAAATGCAGTTCTTTATCTTTTAAATATGTAGATCCTGCTGTATAGTCGATCTTTAACTCTCCATTTACAAAGACTGCTTGTTCTTGTTCCTCGCCTGACTGGATCAATGCTAATCGGCGCTGTGTAACCCTGATCCTTGCAAGCAATTCATCAACTGAAAATGGTTTGTAATATAATCATCTGCTCCTGCATCCAGTGCTTCTATTTTATCTACATCTTCACTTCTTGCACTGATAACGATAATTGGTACGTTAGACCATGTTCTTACTTTTTTGATCACATCCACACCTTCCATATCAGGCAATCCAAGATCTAATAAAATGATCTCTGGTTTATGAGAAGATGCCTCTAAAATAGCTGAACTTCCATTCTCTGCTGTAATATATTTATAATCATGTGTTTTTAATGTTGTCACGATCAGATTACGGATCGGCCGGTCATCCTCCACGACTAAAATTAATGCTTTATTCATTTAATGTAACCTCACTTAATGGCAGTGTAAAAGAAAAAATACAACCATGTGGTATATTGTCCTCCAACACCAGTTTCCCGTTATGCACCTCTATGATCGAACGGCAAAGTGCCAAACCTAAACCAAGACTTCGATGGCTGTCTGCAATCGTATTTTTCCCTGTATAAAACATTTCAAATATATGCGGCTTCATTTCATCACAAATTCCAGGGCCGTTATCTTCTACTTGAATCTTTGCTTTTCCATTTTCATTCATGGCACAAATGCGGATTGTAGATCCTTTCGGTGTATATTTAATTGCATTATCGACCAGATTGATCAACACTTGCAGGATCAGCCGCACATCCATATGTGCAAGTATCAATTCATCGCATTCTGTAACGATCTGATACTCTTCATGTTTCCTGCTGATATGCCGTAATGATTCCGCGATCACCTCATCTAATAATTGATCTGTAAATTTCAGTTTTAATCTTCCATCATTTAATCTTGTGATCGATAATAAATTTTCAACGATATTGATCAGCCATTCTGAATCATCATAAATATCTGTATAAATCTGATGTTTTGTTATATCATCAAGACGTTCTCCACTATTTAACAGCATGTCTGCATTCCCAGAAATGGAACAAAGTGGTGTCCTTAGATCATGTGAGATCGCACGAAGCAGATCTGCTCTTAACTGTTCATTTTTGGCAAGAACGGAGATTTTTTCTTTCTCCATGATATTCTTTTTATTTTCCATGGCAAGTGCACATTCATTGATCACAGAAAGTAAGATACTATATTCGAAGGAATCTAATGTATATTCGTCAACTGGTATTGCGATCACACCATACACATTATCCTCAATACAAATGGCAAGGTATAGACACTGTGCATCTTTAAAACGTTCGGTCGTTGCTCCAGCACGCTGCTTGTTTTCATACACCCATTTTGCGATCTCCTGCTCCCTGCTTGTCAATAAATCTTCTGTCTGTTCTTTCTTTTTATTCGAAAATATATATGGTGCTGACAATTCATCGTCTTCCACAACATATGCTACAATACTGCGGTCTAATAATTTGATAAGCTGTGTACATGTAATACTTAAAATACCCGTATCGTTTTTTGCTTTTTGAAGTAACCGGTCTGTGTCAAATAAAATCTGTGTACGAAATGCAGATTGTGCTGAAAGCCTTGCATGTGTTTTTAATTTTGCTGCAAGTGTTCCAGTAATGACAGAAGATATTAACATGATCACAAAAGTTACCGGATATCCAACTGCATACGTCTGAAATGACATTCTTGGTTCCGTAAGGAAAAAGCAGAACAAAAATACACTTAAGACAGAACCTCCAATGCTGTATAAATATCCATCTGTAAGGATTGACGTTAATAAAACACCCAAAATATAAATTGTAACGATGTTTGTATCTGTAAATTGAAGTTTCTGGATGAATAGACCGATCAACGTACAAACTGCAAATATAAATAATGTCAATAAACTGTCTTTCATCGTAGGCTTTCCTACATAGACCGCTCCATGCGGTTTTCGATAATTATCTAAGTTCATCGCATCTGGAATAATGTGGATATCAATATCCGGAACAGCCTCGATCAACTTCTCTGTTAATGTCTGTTTGCTAAAAAAGTGATTTCTCTTTGCACTGCTTTGTCCGATCACGATTTTTGTGACATTTGATAAATGTGCATATTCCGCGATCTGTACCGGAACATTTTCCCCATGTGTCATTACGATTTCCGCACCAGATTCCTTTGCAAATTGTACATGAGCTTCCAGTCTTCTTTTGTCCGATTCTCTTTCTCTTTTTCCTGTCTGTACATACAATGCCGTAAAACGTGCCCGCATATCTCTTGCCATTTTTGCTGCTGTACGTATAATCTTTTCATTCGATGGTGAAGAAGAAAGACAAACAAGAATGTGTTCGTTTTCTTTGTTCAGCTCTACAAATTCTCCTGTGCTCATCTTGACCCCCTTTCCTTATCGGATGCATTATATCATGATCGTCAATAATAATCCATAAACACATCAATCATCGTCATCATCTTGCTCCCTGTCAATTACTTTCCAATTTTCTCCAAAGAAAATAATTTACTTTTTTCAAAAAGAATAACACAAATGCAAACATCAGTATTACCGCCAATGCTAAAATGAAATCTGACATAAGCTCTCACCTCTTTTTCATGACATCAGATACAAAAACACTTTTTTGATCGCTTTATATTCTCCTAATACCAATAATGTAACATCTTCCTTAAAACAGGTATCCGCAGATATCGCCATACTTACTTTTCCATCATCTTTTACTGCCATAATGTTAATATCATATTTTTTTCTAATATCAAGTTTTCCCACTGTCTTTCCGATCCATTCCTTCGGAACCTCTACCTCAAAGATCGCATGTGAGGCATCGACTTCCATATAATCAAGAATATGATCATCGGTATAACGGATTGTTGCCCATTTTGCCACCATTTTTTCTGGATAGACTACCTTATCGGCTCCATTTCGTAAGAGGAATTTTTCCTGTACATCTCGTTCAGCTCTGGAAATAACCATTTTGCCTCCAAGTTCTTTTAACAGACAGGTGGTTTCCAACGAATTTTGGAAATTCCCACCGATCGTAACAAAACAGATATCATAATTTGCAATCCCCAGAGATTTTAAAAATTCCTCATTCGTACTGTCCCCGATCTGTGCATTTGTAACATATGGAAGTGCTTCATTCACTCTTTCCTCATCCAGATCAACTGCCATGATCTCATGTCCAAGCTGACTTGATTGTATCGCTATATGTTTCCCAAAACGTCCAAGTCCAATCAATAAAATATTCTTCATCATCAATTCCCTCTTTCTTTTATCCCACTATGATCTTATCAAGCGGTAGTTTTGCTTTTTCGTTTATTTTTATCTGAAAATACTGCATAGATCAGCGTCAAACCGCCAACACGTCCCAGATACATCAGTATGAATCAAAATGATCTGTGAACAGAATATGAAGTTTTGGTGTGATCCCTAATGTCAAACCTACGGTTCCAACTGCAGATGCTGCTTCAAACAGACAGCTTGAAAGCGGCAGTCCCTCATACACACTGATCGTCATTCCGCCTGCAAAAACAAGATAAAATACATCATTGCGATCGTTGTTGCATTTTTTATCACACTAGCATCGATTCTTCTTCCAAATGCTGTCACATCATCACAACTTTGAAAGGTCGCCAGTACATTTAAAAGTAACAGAGCAATGTTGTTGTTTTCATACCTCCTGCTGTAGAACTTGGTGAACCTCCGATCAACATCAATAAAATCATCATTGCCTTTGATGCTCCTGTCAGCATCGAAAGATCTGTCGTATTAAATCCTGCAGTTCTCGGTGTCACAGCTTGAAACAATGATGCAAGTAACCGGTGAATCCCTGATAGATTTCCATAATCCTGAAAGAAAAAGAAAACAGCTGGTAACAGTATCAGACATAATGTTGTAGTTAGAATAACCTTACTCTGCATATGGTAATGCTTAAAATGAAATTTTATGGAGATAAAATGTCTTCCCATGTAAAAAATCCAATTCCACCAATGATGATCAGTAACATGATCACAATGTTGATCACTGGATTTACCGCATATGATGTCAATGATACAAATGGATGCCATTTTGTTCCAAGAAGATCAAATCCTGCATTACAAAAGGCTGATACAGAATGAAAGATCGACATCCAGATTCCCCGTAATCCAAAATCATGACAGAAAACAGGCATCATGAATAACGCACCGATCAATTCGATCAATAAAGTTCCTTTTAAAATAAAACTCATCAATCGAACGATCCCTCCTACTTTTGGTGCAGAGATCGCATTTTGCATCGTGCTTCGCTGCATGATCGATATTTTTCTTCCTGATAATATAAATACGGCTGTTGCTGTTGTTATAACTCCCAGACCTCCGATCTGTATCAGGAACATGATCACTGTCTGTCCAAAAACGGACCAGTAACTTCCAGTATCCAGAACTGCAAGCCCTGTCACACATACTGCAGAAGTTGACGTAAATAATGCTTTGTGAAATGGTGTTATGATTCCTTGAACCGATGAAATTGGCAGCATCAGGATCAATGCTCCAAAAAGGATCACTCCTGCGAACCCTAATATGATCACCTGAAATGATGTTAAATGTCTTTTTTTATGAATCTTCCATGGCATATATGATCTTACCTCTTTTCAAATTATTTTTATGATCTTTTAATCTTATCATCATTATATCTTTTATGATAAAAAAGATAGTGTAAGGATATGTTCTCTTTGTATTAAGATTGTATAAAAGAAAAAAGGAGCATAATATGATTTCAAGAAAGGATCCTGCTTTACAGGATTCTCCGCCTGCGGCGGGTCGCTTCTGCCTCTGGGATTTCGTAAAAATATCTGTAAAATATAAAATCCATGAGAACACGATTTTTGGTTGTTGTTCTCATGGATTTATTGTTTCTTATTTTTCAAGTATTCTTCAATCATACATTCATGCTTCTTTTCTTTTTACTATAATTAATTCCCACAAGCAAAATATTACCTGCATATTTTTGAATAGAATCTGGATATTTTTTATCCTTAATCTGTTGCAATGCACTAACAGCACTCTTATTCCACTTCAATTCCACAACAAGTGCCGGATAATCATTTCGATATTCTGTTTTGGAATAAACACAAAATCTGCGAACCCACGTCCTGTAGGAAATTCCCTGACCGGTTTAAAATAATAACTGCATTGCACTCAAATAAGCTAATGCCAATACACTGCTGAGTGAATTTTCATTGTTATATTGAATTGCTGAAACATATTCCTCATGGATCTTCTCAATCTGAGCTGCAACTATTTCTCCATCCATATCCAAAGTTGCATCCAGTAAATCCTCTGATTCTTGCTGAAATTTCAGCATTTCATTCCATTCTTTTCTTTTTGTTGCACGAATCAGTTCTTGTCTTATCTCTTCATTCGGTACAAATGTCATCCTATTAACACTTGAATATGCTAAGTATCCCATATGAATCAAATATGTTAAAACGTCATCTTTATTTACAATATTCTCAACGTCATTTTGGAATGACCCAACATCTACTTCGACAGATGCTCCCGACACCATTTCAATAATTGCGGTCTTCAATCCATCAAAAGCCATATTGATCAATGGAACAATCGAATCATAAGAAGCTGTTCCTGACCAATAACTTTGGAAGTTTCCATCCGCCATCAAGTTTACAACTGCATTGGGATTATAGACATGATATTTTCCTAACTGATATCCATCATACCAACGTTTGACTTCTGTAAAATCCTTCTTATATGTCTCACAAAGTGCTTTTACTTCATCTTCTGTAAAACCGATGTAAGAAGCTAAACATCCTGCATTCAACATGGAATATTCTCGGAAATTGTTAAGTGCTGATTGTGTTTTTTCTTTCTTGATCGGCAAGATGCCTGTAAGATAAGCAAGTTGAATATATTTCGTTGGTTCTGTTCCCTTAAACATACCTCTTAGGAATCGGATATACTCATCCTGCACCTTTTTGTTCGCTGATTCATCTCTGATCAGCACATCCCATTCATCAATGATAATGATAAATTTCTGTCCTGTCTTATCCTTAACCAGAGAAAGTGCATCTGGCAAAGATACCACTTCTTGACGTAAATCTCTGGATAAACTTCACGCAATTCATCCAGCACAACTTTTGTGATATATGGCACAACATTATCCGCATCTTTGCAATTTATCAAAAACCATTGTACATCAATATGAATCACATCATATTTATTCAAATGTTTCTTAAAATCTTCTGATTGTCCTATCTCAAGATCAGAAAACATCTTTTCTGATTCTGCTCCCTTACTGTAATATGCTGCAAGCATATTCGCTGCATATGATTTTCCAAAACGTCTTGGGCGGCTATTACAAATATACGCATCTGTAGAATCCAGAACTTCATTCATACATACGATCAATCCTGTTTTATCTACATAAATTCTGGAATTTAGTGCTGCTTGAAACGCACTATTATCTGGATTAACAAATCTGCCCATATTTTATACCTCTCCAATTCCTTTTACCTGTTTTTAATATTTCTCTATTTTACACACGTGTTCTTTTGTTTTCTTATCATAATTAATACCAATCAACAACAGATTATCCTGATATTCTTCCAAACTTTCAAAATACTTCTTATCTTTGATCTGCTTGATCGCACCTTCTGCGCTCTTATCCCATTTAATTCAACTACCAATGCCGGTTCTCTGCAAATTGTTTTTTCGGAATAAAGACCAAATCTGCAAATCCTTTTCCACCATGCCAGTTCTCTGTGAATGGTATAAAAAATTCCTTGCTGCATATAATGCGAGTGAAATCGTATAACTCAATGCATTTTCATCATTATACTGGATATGTGATGTCTCAAAATGTGCCTGTTCAATGGCTTTCGCCACTTGTTCTTCTCTTCCCTGCCAGATTGCATCTAATGTATCTGCTGAATCTTTCAATGCTTTCGAAACAGTTCCCCAATCTGAAACAGAAACCGTATTTACATATTCTGCCCGAATCTCACTATTTGGTATCTTGACTGTTTTTCGTCTTATCATCATATGCAAGATATCCAAGATGGATCAATAATGTCAGCACATCATCTTCCGTTCTGAAAGTTGCCATATCATTGGTAAAACTTTCCGTATTTACCGCTACACTTTCTCCAGCGATCATACTTAAAACATCATCTTTTAGATGCTCAAAATTCATATCAATATACATCTGTAATGCTTCAAAAGTCTCTGTCTGATTCCAGTAATTTGATATCTTTTGAAATCTCATACTATTTACAACTGATCTTGGACTATACACAGACGGTACTCCATCAAATGAATATCCGTCATACCAGTTCTTAACTTCTTCCATATCCATTCTGTATTGTTCACAAAGCTTTTTGACTTCTTGTTCTGTAAACCCGACATAACATGCTAAAGGTCCCGGGTCGATCATGGAAAATTCATCAAACATATTCAGTGCCGAATGTGTTCCATATTTCTTAATCGGTAAAATTCCTGTCATATAAGATAGATAAATACATGCCTTATCTTTTAATAAATCCCGTAGAAAATCTAAATATTTTTCCTGTGCTTCTTTATCTTGTTTATATTCCCTGAAAATACAATCCCATTCATCAATGATCACAACAAATGGGTACTGCATTTGTGCATAATATCCTGCATACACTCAATCAAATCTGTATCGTCAAAATAATCAACTTCTGGATATTCCATTTTCAAATCTCTGATCACAAGCTTCTTCACACGATCGATCAATTCTTCTACATTATGACTTCGACTTAGAAATTCCTGCATATTTAAGAATATGGTATTATATTGATTCAGATATTTTTCAAAATCTTTATCTTTTGCAATTTCAAACTTTCCAAATAATTCTTTGAATTACAACCGCGGCTGTAATAAGCTGTCAGCATATTCGCAGCCATTGACTTCCCAAATCTTCTTGGACGGCTGACACAGACATAGTTTTGTGCTGTATCTAGTACGGAATTCGTATATTTTATCATCCCTGTCTTATCTACATAAATTTCAGACTGAATCATTCTTCTGAACTTTTCATTCCCTGGATTTAGATAATTTCCCATACAATCGCCTCCTAAATCAATTTCCTATAATATTAAAAAAAACTCGTGCTCTTATCTATATTGATTATGATAGCACGAAATTTTAGCCGCCTCAACTTATATTGATTACATGAAATGAAAAAACACTTGCTCATAACATACATAAAATATACGTTACGACCAAGTGTCTTTTCATACAGTGATTATATATAGAATTTCTTCTATCCTAGTTGTTTACTGCAACATGTTTTGCCTGATCTGAATTATAAACTTCTTCATCAACCAGACCTTCTGTTGCTGCTGTGATAACGGCTGCTGTTGCTGCTCCTGTTACATTTGTCATTGTTCTTGCCATGTCAACGATCGTTGAGATTGGTGCAAATACGACAACTAATTCGATTGGTAAGCCAAGTGCTGCAAATACAGCTGTTGATGTGATCGTCGCTGTTCCTGGAACCCCGACTGTTCCAACAGATACTACTAATGTGATCAGGATCAAAAATGCATACTGTGCAATTCCGTAATGATATCCTAACATATGAACACTAAATACCGCTGTTAATGCTGGCCAGATTCCTGCACAAGCTGGCATTCCAACATTGGCTCCAAGACCTGCCGTAAATGATGCTACATCTCCATCAACTCCAAGTGCTTCTTTTAACTGTCTTAATGTAACCGGGATCGTACCAACACTGCTCTGTGTCGTAAATGCTACATACTGAGCTGGTGCGATTCCTTTAAAGAATTTAACAGGACTTAATTTTGCTACAAATTTAATTAATAATCCTTCTACTCCAAATGCCTGAACTGCACATAAGATATAAGATAATACTAATGTACTTAATAATGGCAGCAATTCCGTGACACTGCTTCTTCCAACGGGCTCTTGCCAAGAAAGATAATACTGCATATGGTGTAAATCCAATGATCCAGTCAATTGCCTGTCCGATCACCTGATTCCCTGCATCAATAAATGCTTTAAATGGTTTTACGGATTCATTTTCTTTGGAAATTGCATTGTAAGATAATGCAATGATGATCGCAAATACGACGATCGGAATGATCTGTCCTTCATTCCAGTTTGTTGCGAAGTTGCTTGGGAATAAGTTTACGATCGTATCAACAACAGATGGAACTTCAACTTTCTGATATCCATCAGCTACTTTGTAAGCAAATCCATCACCGACTTTTAAGATGACTGCTGCGATCACTGTAATCGTACTTGCGATCGCTGTATTTAAGATCAGATAAAAGATTGACTTTCCACCGATTTTCTTTAAATGAATGGATTCACTTAGATTTGTGATACTTGCGATGATACTAAATAACAGCATTGGTACAACAAGTGCTGTCAATACATTGGTATAGATACGTCCGAAAATCTCAACATATGTAAAATGATTCCCAAATCCCAGACCAACTGCGATTCCAAAAACTGTTCCTAATAATGTTAAAAGTCCGAAGTCTACGCCTTTCTTATAATCCAAATAATAGATAACCGCAAACAAAACAATTGTAACTGCTAGTGCGGCAAAATCTGCTGTGTTAATGCTCATTTTTGTTACACATCCTCTCTTATAGTTTTTCTTTTTTCATAGTTTTCCAGTAGGAATTATTCGTATAATATCATTTCCTAGTAATACTGTCAAGAATATTTGATGCTTCTTTTTTTATACAATTGTGATTTGTAGGTAGTTGTTGCATGTATGGGTCAGAAAGAAGATAAGAAGAAAATAATTTATA
>ENA-OPYV01000311-OPYV01000311.1-human-gut-metagenome-genome-assembly--contig:-NODE-311-length-14749-cov-4.615101_pt1 | contig 14749 bp, 16 predicted proteins | sample MGYA00242474_ERZ504485 | MGnify/ENA primary metagenome ERZ504485 (study PRJEB26092, sample SAMD00036263) | human gut metagenome | host: Homo sapiens | study: EMG produced TPA metagenomics assembly of...
AGGTGAGCTCTCAGCAGGACGTCGTGCACATCGCCGAGCTGGTCATGAAGACCGGGCAAGCCGCTGCTGATCATCGCTGAAGACGTTGATGGCGAGGCTCTGGCCGACCTTGATTCTGAACAACATCCGCGGCACCTTCAAGTCCTGCGCCGTCAAGGCTCCGGGCTTCGGCGACCGCCGTAAGGCCATGCTGCAGGATATGGCCATCCTGACCGCGCCCAGGTTGTGTCCGACGAACTCGGCCTCAAGCTCGACTCCGTCGACATGTCCGTGCTCGGCACCGCCAAGAAGGTCATCGTCTCCAAGGACGAGACCACCATCGTGGCCGGCGGCGGCTCCAAGGAAGACGTGGCTGCCCGCGTGGCTCAGATCCGTGCCGAAATCGCCAACACCGATTCAGACTACGATCGTGAGAAGCTGCAGGAGCGTCTGGCTAAGCTGGCTGGCGGCGTTGCCGTCATCAAGGTTGGCGCTGCCACCGAAGTCGAGGCCAAGGAACGCAAGCACCGCATCGAAGATGCCGTGCGCAACGCCAAGGCCGCCATCGAAGAAGGCCTGCTGCCGGGCGGCGGTGTCGCTCTGGTCCAGGCTGCAGCCAAGGCCGAGAGCGATGTCAAGCTCGAAGGCGACGAGGCAACCGGTGCCGCGATCGTGTTCCGCGCCATCGAAGCCCCGATCAAGCAGATCGCCGAAAACGCTGGACTGTCCGGCGACGTGGTGATCGACAAGGTTCGTTCCCTGCCTGACGGCCAGGGCCTGAACGCAGCCACCAACGAGTATGAGGACCTGCTGGCCGCCGGCGCACCGACCCGGTCAAGGTCACCCGTTCCGCACTGCAGAACGCAGCTTCCATCGCTGGTCTGTTCCTGACCACCGAGGCTGTTGTGGCCAACAAGCCGGAACCGCCGGCAGCCGCTCCGGCCGCTGGCGCTGACATGGGCTACTGATCCAACGGTTTGGCAAAGCCTGACGGCATAAGCAAAAGCTATAAGTGGAGTCCGTTTCCCATAGTGGACGCGGGCTCCACTTTTTGTTTGCGCCAGCTATTGCTTTGATTGCGTCGGAAGTACCTGCCGCTACTGCGCAAACAGACGCGATGCCTGCATTTCGGTTTCCGCATACAGTGCGGATGCCTGCGTCAGCGCATGCTGAATCGATTCGAGCGACTGCTCCATCTGCTGTTGGGCGGCACGCCATTGTTCCGCCACCGCATTGAACTGTGTGGCCGCTCCGCCCCTCCAGACGCTCTGCAGATTGTTGAGATTGGCGTACATGCCCTGCACCGACTGACGTATCGCTTGGATGGAGGCGTTTACCGCCGCGCTCGAGGATTGAATCTGCTCGCTGTCCACCTGAAACTGTGCCATGATGATCCTTTCGTTGCCAGGTACTTTTGTGTGCTCGGTTGGTACCGTTCGCTCGCACTTGACGTATCTGAACGGTAATGTGGACTGTATGGCAACAGTGAACGCGATGAATGAAAAACCAGGGTTGTGGTCGGAGGATGTGCGAAAATGTGCCCAATCGGTGTGTCGCGACAACGGCAAAACTTCAGAAATCGTTGGAATGTAGCGGCTTGCATGCTTCTTTCTATGCTGTTGTGTTGTGCGATGATGTTGTGGATAACTCCCGTCGGCAGCGCGGAAGACAATACGGGCACCGGAATCACGGCCACGGAAAATATCACCGACACTGAGAATCTGCTCGGATCAAACGTCGCCGAGATCACGGATGCCATCAGCGCGACAAAGCAGGAAACGGGCGTCACCGTGCATTTGCTGTACCTGGCAAGTTTCAACACCGAAGAAAAACCTGCAAAATGGGCGAGCGCGCTGTTGGAATCGCTTGATCCGAAACCGAATACGGTTTTGCTGGCGGTCGCTTCGAACGATGGCAATCTCGTGGTTGCCGTTTCGTCGAATTCCGACGAATGGTTGAAGAAGAAGTCGACGGTCGATGCGCTTTCCGATGCTGCGCAGAAACCTTTGATGGAAAGCACTCCGGATTGGTCGAAATCCGCAACCGATATGATGGATCAGATTGCGGTGCAGAAGAAGACCTCGACGTCGTCGCAGACCGTGCTGTTGGGTGTTGGCGGCATGATAGCCGTGCTGGTGCTGCTGATTGTGATTATGGTGGTGTTCCATATTCTGCGCAAGCGTGGCATCATCAAGCGCAAGGTGCGCAAGCATGCGGGAAGGCATGCCGCGATTACTGTGCGTTCCGAGCCGGTGAAGGCGTGGAGTGTCGATGGTGAGCTGTCCGTTGAAGCGCATGATGGAGGGCAGACGTCAAAGGAAGACTCAGAATCCGTTCAGGAAACATCCAGTGAACAGAGTGATGCTTAAAGCATGAGCAAGCCTATTGAAGCATCCATTGTCGTTGTTGACGACGAACCGTCCATCCGTGAGCTGTTGGTGGCATCCTTGCATTTTGCGGGTTTTGAAGTGAATACCGCGGCTTCGGGATCTGAAGCCATCGAAGTCATCGAGAAAATACAGCCTGATTTGATTGTGCTTGATGTGATGCTTCCGGATATCGACGGTTTCACGGTGACCCGTCGTATCCGTCAGGAAGGCATCACTACGCCGGTGCTGTATTTGACGGCTCGCGATGATACTCAAGACAAGGTCATGGGTTTGACCGTGGGGGGTGACGACTATGTGACCAAGCCGTTCAGTCTTGAGGAGGTCGTTGCGCGAATCCGTGCCATTCTGCGCCGTACCCAGGAGCAGGTTGAGGATGATCCGATTATCCGCGTCGCGGATCTGGAGATCAATGAGGATTCGCATGATGTGTCCCGTGCCGGACAGCCGATCGATTTGAGCCCCACCGAATACAAGTTGCTGCGTTATTTGATGGATAACGAGGGGCGTGTGCTCTCGAAGGCGCAGATTTTGGATCATGTGTGGCAGTACGATTGGGGCGGGGACGCCGCGATTGTTGAATCGTACATTTCATATCTGCGCAAGAAGGTCGACGGACTTACGGTGGAGGATGAGAACGGCGAGAAGCACAAGGTGGCTCCGCTTATCGAAACGAAGCGTGGCATCGGCTACATGATTCGTGCGCCGAAGAACTAAACGGTCCCGCGATGAGTCAGGATACCCGTCAGCCGTCGGCTGACCCGCAGAACACGCAGAAGAACGGCGGCCAGCCGCGTCCGCAACGTGTGCCTTGGCATCGGCGGATCGGCAGGAAGGTGCAGGCCATTCCGTTAAGCACCAAGCTGGTCACTTGCATCATTGTGTTGTTGACCATTGGCACTATCGGCATTTCCTTTTCCATTCGCACGCTTGTGGGCAATTATCTGCTACAGAAAACCGACACGCAGTTGGTGAATCAGGCGCAGATGATTTTCAATAGCATGGATTCGCTGGACAGCACCACGAGCGAGGATGGCCGGAGCTTGGTGAACACGTATTATGTCGAGGTGCGGGACAGCGAATACAAGCGTACCGGCGCTGGGTCGGTGCCTATGCTCCGTGAGGGCGTGGTGTCCGAGCCGAGTCTGCCTTCCGACGGCAGTATCGACGGGGTCACGCTCGGAGAGCCGTTCACCACACAGGCGGTGGTGCACGTTACCACCAGCAGGGTGCCGGATCATGCCATCATGCAGGCCGCACAGTCGCCGTGGCGTGTTGTGGCGCTGCCTTGGAGCGAGAAAACCAAAACGGGGCAGGTCAAAGACAGCGGCGTCGTGTTCATCGGATTGTCGCTGAGTGACCAGATCGACACGTCCAACACGTTGACGCGGTTCTGTGCCATGGTCGGCATCGCGGTGGTGTTGATCGGCGCCATTCTTGGTACCATCGTCGTGCAAAGCACGCTTGCTCCGCTGAAACGTATCGAGAAGACCGCTGCGAAGATGCGGCAGGGGATTTGAGCCAACGTGTTCCCGATTTGCCGGAAAATACGGAAGTCGGATCGCTGTCCATGTCGCTGAACACCATGCTGACGCGTATTGAGGAAAGCTTCCACGCGCAGGAGGAAACGACCGAGAAGATGAAACGGTTCGTTTCCGATGCCAGCCATGAGCTGCGTACTCCGCTTGCCGCGATTCACGGATATGCGGAGTTGTACAAAATGCAGCGTGACATGCCCGGAGCATTGGAACGTGCCGATGAGTCCATTGAACATATAGAAGCGTCCAGTGCGCGTATGACGGTGCTTGTCGAGGATTTGCTGTCATTGGCGCGGTTGGATGAAGGACGTGGCATCGATATCACCCAGCAGGTGAAGCTGACTTCCGTGGTCAATGATGCGGCTGATGATCTGCACGCGCTCGACCCGGATCGTGGCATCACCTGCGGCCAGGTGGTATTGCAGGCGGGATCGGATATGGAACATCCTTCGCGTCTCGCCTTCCAGCCGGGAACCATGCCGGACATCACGTTGACCGGCGATGCATCACGCTTGCGTCAGGTGGTCACGAACATTGTGGGCAACATCCATCGGTACACGCCGGCCGATTCCCCGGTTGAAGTGTCCATGGGCGTGCTTCCGGCGTCCATCAGCCCGGAATCATTGTCTCGCATGCCATCCAACGAGCAGTCGTTGCATCACTTTATCGAGGCCATCGAGGTGGGGCAATCCATGCAAGTCGGCATGAATTACGCAATTGTGCGATTCAGCGATCATGGTCCCGGCGTTCCCGCAGATGCACGCTCGAAGATCTTCGAACGGTTCTACACGGCGGATCCGTCCAGAGCACGACAGAAGGGCGGTACGGGTCTCGGCATGGCGATCGCCCAGTCCGTGGTCAAGGCACACCATGGTTTCATCTGCGCTTCCGGCAGTGACGGGACTGGATTGACACTGACGGTAGTGCTTCCGATGGCTCCTGTGGAACCACGTCCGTTGGCGCAGACCAGTGACGAACGCAAGGTCGACAAGCGTGGGCGCAGGCCGAAAAAACAATGATGCAAACATGCAAAAAGGCATGATTTGACGATTGTTGGCGCAAGAGATGGTTACATCATCCCACCTCTTGCGCTAAACTGTATCTTTGATTTGTAATCGGCGGACGATTGTTCTTTCGTTCGCCTGAAGGTATGTGGATTACGTAAGAGTGAGGTGACAATGCCTAGCGGACGCGTTCGTTGGTTCGATGCGAACAAAGGCTATGGTTTATTCAGAACGAGCAGGGTGCCGATGTGTTCCTGCCTGCAGCCGCCCTGCCGGAGGGTGTGAAGACGTTGCGTAAGGGTGCAAAAGTCGAGTATTCCGTGGTGGAGGGCCGCCGTGGTCCGCAGGCAATGGGCCTCACCCTTGTGGCATCCGCGCCGTCTCTGGTCAAAGCAACTCGACCGAAGCCGGATGATATGGCCGCCATTGTGGAGGATCTTATCAAGCTGCTGGATTCCGCGGGGAACCAGTTGCGCCGCCACCATTATCCATCTCCGGCTGAAAGCAAGAAACTGGCCACGCTGATGCGTGCCGTGGCCGATAACTTCGACGTACAGGAATAAATTCATGTCCGATACCACAATGGATCCCAAGGCGATCGCCCAGGCGGTGGCCATCGAAGTCGCCGATGAGGATGGCCAAGTCGGTGACTTCGTCGAAGCCATCGACTTGGGAGACAACGTTACTGATTTCGTTTTGAAACCTGCATACGTGGGTATGAGGGATGGCAGTGGTCGGTGACGTTGTATCGCGATGCTGAGTTGGACCATTGGACGGTCAATGAGTCATCGCTGGTGCCTACCGACAAGGCGTTGCGCCCACCGGAATGGATTCCATGGAAGGATCGTCTTGAACCGACCGATTTGGCGGTGACCGATTCAATCGGCACCGATCCCGATGATCCACGTATGGAAGAGGGGTTCCGCAGAACTGAGCCCGTTGAGTCTGCCGAAAGCGTTTCCGACGATGTGCAGACCGTCGAAGCGGCGGACGGCGGCGACAATGCCGGAGCGGACGCTGACGTGGTTGACGGTTCGCAAGACGAGAATGCCGTAGCATCGGTGACCTCCGAAGAGGACATCGACGAGGCGGTTGAGGAATTCGATCTGTCCCGCAGGCACGTGCTCACGCCTTTGGGCCGTTCCCAGACCGCGAAACGCTGGTATGAGGGACCGCGCGGACCGAAATCGTTGTCCACCAAAACATCGGATGGCAATCCATGCTCGACGTGCGGATTCTTCATTCCTCTGAAAGGCGAACTGAATCTTCTGTTCGGCGTGTGCGCTAACAAGTGGAGTCCTGATGACGGTCGTGTCGTATCCATCGACCATGGCTGTGGCGAACATTCCGAAATCGAGCCGCCGGAACCGTCTCACTTGTGGGTGCAGTCGAAACCTGCATTTGACGACCTGCATATCGATATCATCGCGCAGGCGCGCGTGATGAACGCGGTTCCGTCGAACTGATCGAGCAGCTGTCGGCGAATGAAGACGGCAATCCGAACGATGAGGAAGAAGCCTCCGAAGCCGATATCGAAGCCAATACCGTGGATGATGATGCGAATCAGGAGGAAGTGCTCGAACATACGGCCCAGCAGGATGAGCCGGAGGTGGAATCCACCGTTGATTTGAGCGATGACGAAGAGCCGGTTATCGTCGAATCCGAAGAGGATGAAGCGACGGATGCGGAACCCACCGAAGCCGAGGAAACGGACACTGCAGAGGAAAACGCTCCGGAAGCTGAGTAATCCTGTCTTATCGAGGATATGAAAGAAGTCCGTTCCCTATGTAAGGAAGCGGACTTCTTTCATATCCTCAAAGGTTTAGTGCACGACAGTGACGGTGCAGTCGGCGAAATTGACGATTTGCTTGGAGACGGAACCAAGGAAATGCGCGTCCAAGCCGGACAATCCACGGGAACCGACCACTAGATGGCGTGCGTAACGGGATGCCGCGATCAGCCCCTTCGCAGCGGAAATATGGAAGGCGTGCGATTCGATCTGGAAATCGTCGGGAATGCCGGCAGTGGGAATCTCAACCGAATCGAGCAGCTCGTCAAGAATGCGTTCCGCCCGTTCCTGACCGACGGCAATCGGCGCTATGGCGTTCTCATATCCCTCGATGACGCCAAGATCCTTGAGCTGCCAGCAGAACATCACCTGCAGGGGAGCGTGATGCAAAGCCGCCAGGTCGATAGCGAATCGCAAGGCGTGTCGCGAGGTTTCCGAACCATCGACGCCAACCACGATCGGCCGCTGGTTCTTAGGCAGAGGGGAGCCGGGCAAATCGTACGTCACCGTGTTCTCCGAAGGCGTAAGCGCGTTGGCGATGGCATCCTGCACGCTGGATTCCTCGTCGTCGAGAATGCGAACTATGGTAACGGGAACCTGTGCGGCTTCGGCAAGCGATTCCGAAAGCGAGCCGAGGAACCAGCGTGCCACTCTGCCGAGTGAACGGCGTCCGACTACGATCTGCTGCGCATCCTTGCCGATCTCCAGCAATGCGGACGTTCCTGTGGCCTTGACCGACGTGAGTTTGACATGATCCTCATTGATGGTCATGCCCTGCGAAGCTTTGGAAACCCAGTCGCGAAGCCGTTGCGCGATCTCATGGCGGACTTCGGCCCACTGCTCTTCATCTTCCGGTTCCGAGCCCATATCCCAGGAATGGGACCATGCGAACACCGCATTGACCTGCTGGCCGGTAAGCGATGCCTCGTTCAGCGCCCAGCGTAATGCGGCGAAGGATTCGTCGGAACCGTCGACGCCGACGACGATGTCGTGCAAGCGGATATCTGCGAGCATCCCGGATTCGGTTGCATTTAGGGTGGTGTCGCTCATCTTGGTGACCTCCTTGGTCGTTGCTATATGTCAAGCATATCCGTTGCGTTGCGTCGAGAGCGCAATTTACGCGCGGATGAAAACAAACGTCATCGCGAATCGGTAGAGTGTTGATGGACTAACAAGAGTGGAAGGACAAGCATGTTCGAACGGTTTACCGACCGTGCGCGGCGCGTGATCGTGCTGGCGCAGGAAGAGGCTCGTACCCTCCAGCACAACTACATCGGTACCGAGCATCTGCTGCTTGGCCTGATTCGTGAGGGTGACGGCGTCGCAGCCAAGCGCTGGCCTCAAAGGGTGTGACCTTGGATGACACCCGCAAACAGGTCGAAGAGATGATCGGTAAGGGGAATGCCACGCCGAACGGCCACATTCCCTTCACCCCGCATGCCAGGCAGGTGTTGGAGCTGTCGCTGCGTGAGGCGTTGCAGCTGGGGCACAGCTATATCGGCACCGAGCATATCCTGCTCGGTCTGATTCATGAAGGCGAAGGCGTCGGCACCCAGGTGCTGATCAAGATGGACGTCAATCTTGGCGAGCTGCGCAGCGCCACCATCGACCTGATCCGTGGCAATTCCGGTGATGGCAAGGGCGATTTGGCCAATGCCGGTGGCGTGCAGGATCGTCGCAACCAGACCGGTTCCGCGATTCTTGACCAGTTCGGCCGCAATCTGACCGCTGAAGCTGCCGCCGGCAAGCTTGATCCGGTGATTGGGCGTTCGAGTGAGATCGAGCGTGTGATGGTGGTGCTGAGCCGCCGTACCAAGAACAATCCGGTGCTGATCGGCGAGCCGGGTGTCGGCAAGACGGCCGTGGTCGAAGGCTTGGCGCAGAAGATCAATGCCGGCGACGTTCCGGAGACGCTGAAGGGCAAGCAGGTCTATTCGTTGGATCTGGGATCCATGGTGGCTGGTTCGCGGTATCGTGGCGATTTCGAGGAGCGTCTGAAGAAGGTGCTCAAGGAGATCAGACCCGCGGCGACATCGTGCTGTTCATCGATGAGATCCATACCATTGTGGGCGCTGGTTCCGCGGATGGCGCTCTTGGCGCTTCCGACATGTTGAAGCCAATGCTCGCGCGAGGTGAGCTGCAGACCATTGGCGCCACCACCACCGACGAGTACCGTAAGTACATCGAGAAGGATGCCGCTTTGGAACGTCGTTTCCAGCCCATCCAGGTGCATGAGCCGAGCATTGCCGAAACCATCGAGATCCTTAAGGGCTTGCGTTCGCGTTACGAGAACCATCACCATGTGACGATCACCGATGGTGCGTTGCAGGCCGCGGCCGATCTGTCGAGCCGTTACATTCAGGACCGTCATCTGCCAGACAAGGCCATCGATCTGATCGATGAGGCCGGTGCGCGTCTGCGCATCCGTCGTCTGACCGCTCCGCCGGAGCTTAAGGAACTTGACACGAAGATCGCCAAGCTTGCCGAAGAGAAGGACCAGGCCATCAAGGGCCAGGACTTCGAAAAGGCCGCTGAGCTGCGTGATAAGCAGGAGAAGCTGGAAGCCGAACGCAAGCAGAAGGAATCTTCGTGGCGTGAGGGCGAATCCGATGTGAAGATGGTTGTGGATGAGGATGTCATCGCCGAAGTGATTTCCCAGACCACCGGCATTCCGGTGTTCAAGCTCACCCAGGCCGAGTCCAAGAAGCTCATGACCATGGAAAGCGAGCTGCACAAGCGCATCATCGGCCAGGACGAGGCCGTGTCCGCGTTGAGCCGCTCCATCCGTCGTGCTCGTGTTGGTTTGAAGGATCCGAAGCGTCCGTCCGGTTCGTTTATCTTCGCTGGCCCCACCGGCGTCGGTAAGACCGAGCTGGCCAAGACGCTCGCCGAATTCCTGTTTGACGACGAGGACGCACTGATTCGTGTCGACATGTCTGAATTCTCCGAGAAATATGCGGCTTCGCGCCTATTTGGTGCTCCTCCGGGATACGTCGGTTACGAAGAGGGCGGCGAACTCACCGAGAAGGTTCGTCGCAAGCCGTTCTCCGTGGTGCTGTTCGATGAGATCGAAAAGGCCCATCCGGATATCTTCAACACGCTGCTGCAGGTGCTTGATGACGGTCATCTGACTGATGGCCAGGGCCGCAAGGTGGACTTCAAGAACACCATCATCATTCTGACCACCAATCTTGGTACGCGAGACATCGCCAAGCCGCCAACACCGGCTTCAACTTGGGTGCCAACACCGAGTCGAGCTACCAGCGCATGAAGGATCAGTTCCGCGGAGCTGAAGCAGCAGTTCCGTCCGGAATTCCTGAACCGTCTGGACGACATCATCGTGTTCAAGCAGCTCACCGAGCCGCAAGTGCGTCAGATCGTCGATCTTGACGTCAAGCAGCTCAATGATCGCTTGTTCGATCGCCACATGTCCCTCGAGCTTACCGACGCTGCCAAGGATCTGCTCGCGCAGAAGGGCTTCGACCCGCTGCTGGGCGCGCGTCCGTTGCGTCGCGTGATTCAGCGCGACGTCGAAGACGCCATTTCGGAGAAGATCCTGATGGGCGAACTCGAAGATGGCCAGCGCGTGAAGGTCGATGCGGAAGGCGAAGGCATCCTGGGCGAGTTCACCTTTACCGGTGAGGCGTTCGAAGAGCCAAATACGGAGCCTGCTGAAGGTGAAGTCGCAGCTGAAACCGAGGCACCTGCCGAATCGACGGAATCGACAGAACTTACGGAATCCGCAGAATCTGTTGAATAAGCAATCGGTGCGTAAGTAACGCGACACACGAAAGGCCTTGAAATCGTATGTAATGATTTCAAGGCCTTTCGTATGCCGAAAGTATTTCGAAACTTGACGAATTACAGTGTCAGCAGATCGAGATCGGCAGTGATTGACGTGTTACGGGTGAACAGTGTGCGACCCTCTCGTACCGAGCGAAGCACTTCGCAACGCTCGTATACGGCGTCGAACACGCTGGAAGCATCAAGCACAATGAAGTTTGCGGGCTTGCCTGCCTCAAGACCATACGAATCGCGCATGCCGAGCGTGGTTGCGCCGTTGACTGTCAGGAACTTCAACGCATCATCGATCTCTTCAAAACTCATCATCTGCGCCAAATGCAGCACATAATCGAGAATCAGCATCATATTGCCGTTACCGACCGGATACCAGGGATCTTGCATGGAATCCTGACCAAGCGACACATTCACCCCAGCTTCGGTGAGCTCCTTGACTCGCGTGATGCCACGACGCTTCGGGAACGTGTCTTGACGCCCCTGCAGATACAGATTTTCCGTAGGTGCGCAGGCGAAATTGATATGTGCGGCCTTCAACAGCTTGGTCAGATGGAAGAAATAGGCATTGTCGGCCGATCCCAAGGAGCAAGTGTGGCTTGCCGTGGTCTTCGAACCGATACCGGCGCGATAGGCGAGTGCGGACAGCAGTTCAAGATAACGTGAGTTTGGATCGTCGGTTCGTCGCAATGCACGTCGATGAGCTTGTCGTACTTCGAAGCCAGTTCGACACGGTGTGCATGGAACGTTCGCCGAACTCACGGCACTGCTCGAAATGCGGAATGCCACCGACGCAATCAGCACCCATTTCAGGCCTTCCTCAACCAAATCCGCGCCGGATTCGCCATGAGGACCTTCATAGGAGTACATGCCCTCCTGCGGGAAGGAGACGATCTGCAGCGTGACAGTATCTTTCAGTTCCTCCTTAAGCTCCAGCAGAGCTTTGAGCGAGGTAAGATTCGGGTCGGTCACATCGGCGTGTGAACGAATGAACTGCACGCCATGACGCATTTCCTTGGCGATGCCGATTTTCGCGCGTTCTTTGATCTCGTCGACAGTGAGATCTGCCTTGGTTTCACTCCAACGCTGAATGCCTTCGAACAGGGTGCCTGACTCGTTCACCGCGCCGGGCTTGCGTGCGGTAAAGACGTAATCAAGATGCAGATGGGTGTCGCAGAATGGTGGACAGACCAGCTTTCCGCCCAAATCGACGACTTCCACGCTCGCCATATCTTTGCCTTGTGCTTCGAGTGTTGCTTTGAGATGGGGTGCAATGCTGATGAACTTGCCGTCTTCGACGAGAATATCTTGGATTGCCGTTGTCTCTGCTGCGGTGCTGCCCGGCATGCCGGTGGCGATGTGTGCGTTGATGAACAGTTGCGTGCTCATAATCACTCCTTCCAATACGAGTTTTCATGCGAGTTTTCGGGTTCCGGCAGACGTTTTGTCATATGTCCATTGGGTTACGGAAGGGAACCTTTGACGTAATCGTTGATGGTTATTGTCGGCGTATTGCTTTGCGGTTACGTTACTTGATGTGACATGTGTATTACTTCGGATTGGACGGTTTGTATGGCTGTTACGGTGAGGGAAGTGCTCGATGATGCCTTGGTTGCGACGGCGGAACCACAGGTTGAAGTTGCTGGCGATAGCTGGATAATCCGGTGCGTTGGGTGTTCACCAACGAACGCGAGGACGTCGCCTCATTTCTGGCAGGAGGCGAGCTTCTGGTGGTGGAGGGGCGATCTTTAGTTGCGGACGGTCGTGAAAAAAACGTGCGGACGAATATGTGAAAAGCCTCGTGAATGCTGATATTGCGGCATTGATGGTCGAATTGGTTGAAGAAGTCACCCAACTGCCGAAAATGTTGGTGAAGGCAGCCAAGCATGAAGGACTTACGATTATTGGATTGCGCCGTCGCATTCCTTTCGTCGATATCTGCCAGAGCGTCAATACCATGATTGTGCGTGATCAGATGCGTATGCAGATGCAAGTGGACGTTATGTCAACTTCGTTGCGTTCTGAGCTTGCTCAAGCGTCCAATCCCAAAGCCGTTGCCGATGGCATTGCGAACCTGTTCGGCGAGGATGTGGTCATATTCGACGTGGACGGTCTTGAAGTCGCCCGAGCCGGACAGAACATCAATACCGCTACAGATTGCGGCATTGTACTTGCACTGGAGGAACAGAAACGGCCTTTGGGCGCTTTGGAGATCAGCCAGCGCAATACGGTGTTCGATGAAGCGATGTGCAGAAGGATCGAACAGATTGCCGCTCCGGTTTTGACACTGTATCTCGATGGGGGAGCGCGCGTCGGCATGGTGGCGCATCTGATTGCGGGGCCGGAAGATGGCGTGCATGTTTCGCCGATGGAAGCGCGTGAGGGCCATGCCATGCTTGATGCGTTGGGATTCGCCGCTTCGGGCGTGTATATGCCATTTGCCATGAAACTCAAGTCGGTGGCCAACGCCATGCCGGCAATCGTGTCGATGATCGACGATTTCGAATCCAACGGCGGTTGCGAATCGATCTGTTTGTTGGAAGGCGATTTAATGATCGGTTTTCTCGCGGCGCAAGACAGCGGCGGCGATGTGTTGGTATTTTCAGATCGGTGTTTGCATGCGTTGACGCAAGTCGCTGCAAACGAATACGTATATACCGTGCATGGACGCGCAGCGTTGGACACGATTTCATTGATGGACGCGTTCGGTGCGTTGCGCAGTGTGATTCGAACATGCATTTCGAACGATGCGGAATGCCCGTATGGAACCCTCGAATGTGTGGATTCCTCGTTGCTGGAACGCATGTTGGGAATGGAACGTACCGATGAGGCCGTGCGCATGGTGATCACGCAGACGGTTGGGCATGAGCTTATGCATAACGCCATGCTGATCGACACGTTGTGCGCCTGTTTCGACAATCTCGACAACAAGACCGGCGCATGCGAGCAATTAGGTATCCAACGGCAGACGTTGTACAACCGATTGGACAAAGTGACACAGATCGTAGGCATAGCGCCTACCGATAAAATCAGCTGGTCAATGCTGCTTTTAGGTGCGAAAATGGCGAAATCGCAACATAATCACACCATATCTTCCACTTCGGCGCTGTAAGCAAGGGGAACTTGGCAAAACGTCAAAAACAAACGGTTGCGGTTTAACAATCAGTTCACTTTGGCGCAAATACTTCGGGCGATAGTCAGAGTCACAACGTTCGCCGGGTATGAAGAAAAACGCGAACGTACAGACAGATTCAGCAGAAGAAAGCAGGTGACATGATGAGTGCCAGTGCAACAATCGCAACCGCCAACAGGGCTTCCGTGTCTGAACAGTCCGAAGAGCAGAAGATGGTCAAGAAAGTGGCCGTCTCGTCTTTCCTCGGCAACTTCATTGAATGGTTCGACTACGCTTCCTATTCCTACTTCGCGACCACCATCGCTTTGGTGTTTTTCCCGTCCGGCAATCACACGGTCGCCATGCTGCAGACGTTCGGCGTGTTTGCACTGTCATTCGTGCTTCGTCCGATCGGTGCACTGTTTTGGGGTAACTTCGGCGATAAGAAGGGACGCAAGGGCGCTCTTGCGATTTCCATCATGTTCATGTCGGGTGCATCGTTCCTGATTGGCTGCCTGCCGTCATATGCTGCGATCGGCATTTTCGCTCCGGCACTGTTGCTGCTGCTTCGCATGGTGCAGGGCTTCTCCGCTTCCGGTGAATATGCCGGCGCCGCAACCTTCCTTGGCGAATACGCGCCGACCAAGAAGCGTGGCATCTACTGCTCGCTGATTCCGGCATCCACCGCCATCGGTCTGCTCGTAGGCTCCACGCTCGCCACCGTGATGACCGCTTCGCTGAGCTCTGATGCACTGACCTCTTGGGGATGGCGTATTCCGTTCCTCATGGCCGGCCCGCTTGGTCTGATCGTGCATTTCATCCGTACCAAGCTCGCTGATTCGCCGGTGTATGCTTCCATGACCGAAGCTTTGGATGACAAGCAGCAGTTCGCTTCCACCACTAAGAGCGTCTCCCCGCTGCGCGAGCTGTTCCAGAACCACTTCAAGACTTTGGTCATCAGCTTCGGTGCCTGCGTGCTCAACGCGGTCGGCTTCTACACGGTGCTCACCTACCTGCCGACCTATCTGAGCGACACGGTTGGCATGGCTGCCGCACAGTCGTCCACCATCACCACCATCTGCCTGGTACTGTATGTGGCTTTGGTGTTCGGCATGGGTCACATCTCCGACATGTTCGGACGCAAG
>ENA-OPYV01000312-OPYV01000312.1-human-gut-metagenome-genome-assembly--contig:-NODE-312-length-14725-cov-3.255240_pt1 | contig 14725 bp, 24 predicted proteins | sample MGYA00242474_ERZ504485 | MGnify/ENA primary metagenome ERZ504485 (study PRJEB26092, sample SAMD00036263) | human gut metagenome | host: Homo sapiens | study: EMG produced TPA metagenomics assembly of...
CCGAATCAAACCGGCGCGCATCGCCTGTAGCGTCGGTCAACAGAGAGGAAACTACCATGCTCATCCCGTAATTGATGCCGACGAGTGCATCGCTTGTGGCGTTTGCGTCGACTCCTGCCCCGCTGGCGTTCTGGAGCTCCAGGACGTCGCTACCGTCGCCGACGAGGACTCCTGCGTCGCCTGTGGCGCTTGCCAGGACGCTTGCCCCGCTGGCGCGATCACCGAGATCGTCGAGGAGTAACAACTCCCCCACTTGCACACTCAAAAGTACACCGTGCACAAAAAAGGAGGCTTCCGCATCGCCGCGGAGGCCTCCTTTTGTTTGTACAGGCAGCTAATTGGGGACGGGGCTACCTTGGCAGTTGCGGTGGAATAGTTCCTGGCTCATTGCTTAGGTGCCGATTGTAGGAACTATTTCACCGCAACTTATATAGACAGTATCGGGTTAGGACAAATCATCCTCGTAGGGCATTAAATCGGCAAGGTAGCCCTTCTCCTTGAGTATGGCCTCGATCTCGTCGAGGGTCTGCTCGTCCTCCGCCGCGATGCGATGGAAGTGGTAGCCGCTCGTCACCGTTAGTAGTGGAAAGCTCTTGCCGCTCTCGATATCGTGCAGGTAGCGCTCAACATCGCGACGATTGCGGATGTCCAGGTCGGCCGTGATCTTGCCGTACACACGATGGTTGACGATCACGTTGAGCACGGCGCCACCCGCGTCGACGATACTCGTAAGCTCGTCGCCCGCCTGCTCCACGCCGTGGCGCACCTTAACAAGACGCGTGGGCACGGCGGGGCTACTCGCGGCTTCCTGCAGCACGTAGCCGCGGTTGGTCGCCACGATATCGTGCCCATCGGCACGCAACAGGGCAATATCCTGAACCACGACCTGACGGCTCACGCCAACCTCGCGGGCAAGTGCGCTGCCCGAAACGGGCTCCTTGGCTCCTTCGAGCACGCCCATGATGGCACGGCGACGCTCGCGGGCGTTCATTATTTACCGTCCAGCAGACGCAGGTGCTTAAGCGAGAGGTCGAGGATCGGCGCAGAGTGCGTCAGGCGCCCGAGCTAATATAGTCGACACCCAGATCGGCCAGGCGCGAATGTTGCTGGCGTCCACGTTGCCCGAGCACTCGGTCTTGGCGCGGCCATCGATAAGCTCAATCGCGGCAGCCATGTCGTCGTGGGTCATGTTGTCGAACATGATGATGTCGGCGCCGGCTCCACGGCCTCGCGCACCATGTCCAGGTTCTCGCACTCGATCTCGACCGTCGTGGTAAACGATGCATGGGCGCGCGCCATCTCGATCGCACGCATCACGCCGCCGGCGGCATCGATGTGGTTGTCCTTGAGCATGACGGCCGTCGACAGGTTGTAACGGTGGTTGCTGCCGCCGCCGATCTCGACCGCGGCCTTCTCGAGACGCGCATGCCCGGCGTGGTCTTGCGCGTGTCGACAAGCACGGTCTTGGTGCCCTCGAGCGCGGCCGCCATCCGATGCGTGTAAGTAGCGATGCCGCTCATGCGCTGCAGGTAGTTGAGCGCCACGCGCTCGCCCGAAAGCAATACGCGCGCATCGCCCCGCACCTGACCCACATGGTCGCCGGCGTGCACCTCCTCGCCATCGGCAACGTCGAGCAGCACCGAGCTCTGCGAATCCAGCAGCTCAAAGGTACGGGCAAACACATCCAAGCCGGCGATGATGCCGTCGCTTGGCGATAAGCTCCACCGTGGCGGGACGCGCCGTGGGGCACACGCTCGCCGTGCTCACGTCCTCAAACGTAATGTCCTCGCGCAGAGCCTGTAAAATCAGATCATCGACGACGAGCTTCATGGTAATGGGATTCATGGTCTACTCCTCTGCGGCCTGCGTGCCGGCGGCACGGGCCAAATCATCGATTGCAAGGGTATCGGAACTCAGGGCGCGATGGCGTCCATCGAGCGCGGGCTCGCCCGCCTGCTCCACGGCCAGCGACTCGCCGGTGCGCATGTACCACGCGGCGCGACGACCCCAGACCAGCGCCTCGAGCAGACTATTTGATGCAAGGCGATTCTTGCCGTGAACGCCGTTGCAAGCCGTCTCGCCCGCAGCGTAGAGCTCGGGCATCGAAGTGCGGCCGTCCTTATCGACCCATACGCCGCCCATAAAGTAGTGCTGCGTGGGCGTAACGGGGATGGGCTCGTCCAAGATGTCGCGACCGTCCTCAAGGCAGCGCGCGCGAATGTTGGCAAAGTGCCCAGTCACCACGTCGCGCTCGACGGGGGCAAAGCTCAGCCACTCGTGCTCGGTGCGTCCTGCTTCATCTGCTCGCGGATGGCGGCAGCGACAACGTCGCGCGGCTGCAACTCGTCGGTAAAACGCTCGCCGGCGGCATTGAGCAGAATCGCGCCCTCACCGCGGCAGCTCTCGCTGATCAGGAACGTACGGCCTGGCTGCGGCGAGAACAGGCCCGTGGGATGGATCTGCACGTAGTCCAGGTGCTCCATCTTAATGCCGTGCTCCTGCGCGATGTAGCAGGCGTCGCCCGTGAGCTGCGGGTAGTTGGTCGAATGGTCGTATACGCCACCGATGCCGCCCGTCGCCCACAGCGTATGGCGGGCATGGATCTTAAACGGCTTACCGACATGCACGCCCTCAGCGGCATTTGCCAGCTCGTCGGCGGGGCGAGCTGAATCGTCCTCGTCCACGGCAACAGCGACGACACCAGTGCACACCGTGGCCCCATCGCGCTCTGCCGTCAGGATGTCGGTCATGGCAACGTGTTCGAGAATCTGCACGTTATCCAGCTTGCGGACGGCCTGAAGCAGCTTGGTCGTAATCTCCTTGCCCGTAATGTCGGCATGGAAGGCAATGCGCGGACGGCTGTGCGCGCCCTCGCGGGTAAAGTCGAGGCCGCCATCGGCCTTGCGCTCAAAATCCACGCCCATCGCTAGCAGGTCGTTGATGACCGAGCGGCTCGAGCGGATCATGATGTCGACGCTCTCGCGGCGGTTCTCGTAATGGCCGGCGTGCATGGTGTCCTCAAAGAAGGCATCGTAGTCCGAGCCCTCGGGCAGCACGCAGATGCCGCCCTGCGCGAGCATCGAATCGCACTCGTCGACCGCGCCCTTGGAGAGCATGATCACGCGCGTGCTCGTCGGCAGGTTGAGCGCCGCGTACAGGCCCGCTACGCCGCAGCCGGCAATGACGACGTCGCACTCCATATCGGGGTATTGCTTGGTTTCCACAGGAATCCTCTCCCTTGAATGTGACATAAGAAACCGTCCCTCATGCCACATTGTTCTAGCGTGCTGCGTACTCGAGCATGCGGTCGAGCGTAAGTTTGGCCTGGTCGGCAGCCTCGTCCGACACGCCGATCTGCACCTCGCCCTCACCCGTCTCCAGGCAGCGCACGAGCTTTTCGAGCGTGATGAGATCCATGTTGACGCAGGTGGGCTGCACCGCGGGGAAGTAGAACTTTTTGCCGGTGCCCTGGCAGCGGCGCTCGAGCTCGTAGAGCACACCGCGGACCGTCACGATAATGAACTCGCTCGCGTCGGACTCCTCGGCATACTTGATGATGCCGGCGGTGGAGCCGATGTAGTCGGCCTCAGCCAGGACGTCAGCCTTGCACTCAGGATGCGCCAGCACGAGCGCGTCGGGGTGGGCCTCCGTCGCGTCAACGATCTGCTCGACGGTGATGATGTGATGCGCGGGCAGTAGCCGTTGTTGAGGATGACGTGCTTTTGGGGCACCTGCTCGGCTACGAAGCGGCCCAGGTTCTGGTCGGGAATGAACAAGATGTGCTGCTGCGGCAGCTCGGAGACGATCTTGACGGCGTTTGAGCTGGTAACGCACACGTCACTCCAGCTCTTGATCTCGACCGTGGAGTTGACGTAGCAGACCACGGCCAGGTCGTCGCCGTACTCGGCGCGCGCCGCATCGACCGTCTCGCGCTTGACCATGTGCGCCATGGGACAGTCCGCGCCCGGCTCGGGCAGCAGCACGGTCTTGGTGGGATTGAGCAGCTTGGCGCTCTCGCCCATAAACTCCACGCCGCACAGCACGATGGTCTGCTGCGGCAGGCTCTTGGCAAGCTTTGCCAGGTAGAAGCTGTCGCCGACGTAATCGGCCACAGCCTGAACCTCGGGCGCCACGTAATAGTGCGCCAGGATCACCGCGTCGCGTTGGGTTTTAAGTTGCTGAATGGCCTCGACGAGCTCTGCGGGCACCAGTGCCGCGCGCTCCGTTGCCGTCGTTTGCCGATGCTAGGCCGGCCGCGATATCGCGTGCAAGCTCCGACGCATCCATGTTCGCGCTCTGTGCCATCAAGGCCCCTCTCTTTTGGCGAATCTTGGGGCTTTAGTATGACACCTAGGTTTACAGCTGACAAGACAGCTGTAACTAGGTGTAAAGTTGAAATAAAGATTCAATCATGCGGCAGGTCCATTTTCGAACTGGCAAGCTGAGGACAGCCGAAAATGACCCGCCCCATGATTCGGGCAGCCCGTTTTGTCCTGGACCAAGGGGCAGTGGTCAAAAAAGGGCCAAATATGAGTACTGTCACCAAATTAGTAGCATCGATTTTCCGGTCCAGAGCAGCAAAATCGCCTTGTTTGGAGCCCAATCGCGACTCTGAAGAACGAAAATCGATGCACTTTTGGCCTCTGGCACCGATTTTTGAGGCCATTTGGCTGCCACCAAACTGGTAACAGTACTCATATTTGGCCCTTTTTGACCACCGGGTTTCCGGCAGGCCCCAAAAGCGGGCCCGAATCGCTCGATCCGGGCCCGCTGGGGGTAGCGAGCACAATCGAGGTGTAAGAAGCAAGAGAGGGCCATCGCCTAGAATCGTCAGCGCCTAGATATTCAACGAGAGGAAAGACAATGGTCCGCAGCGACATGCTACCCCAGCCGGACCGGGGGCTCGGCCTCGACCGGCCCCAGACCGAGGCATTTCACCGACGAGTTCAAGAGGAAGATAGTCGATCTCCACAACGCCGGAAAGCCCAGGCGCGAGGCCATGGACGAGTGCGACCTCGACAAGAGCACCGTGGAGAGGCGGGTCAAGTCGATAAACGAGACCGGCTCGCCGCGCGCCGCCGACAACCGCACGCCCGAGTAGAACCGGATCCTGGAGCCCGAGCGCGAGAACCGCAGGCTCCGGATGGAGGTCAACGTCTTTAAGACGAGCGGCGCCAGCATACGCTCGGAAGTCAGGGCCATGGCGGCCAACGGGGGGCCGCTGCCCCATATCGGCGCAGCGCTGGCATCGAGGCCTTCTGACCTGTGTCAAGATTTCGGACACGCATGCTCGAGAAATCAAGCGGCCATAGGCATGGCCTCGAGCTTGGGCTCGGTTCTCTCGAAGAAGGCCGCCATGGCCTCGGCCGGCACCTTGTAGCCGATCGTCGAGCGGGGCCTTCGGCGGTTGTAGTACGCCTCGATGAACTCGACCACCGCGTGCTTGGCGGAATCCCTGGTCGGGAAGCTGCGCCTGTAGTACATCTCGTTCTTCAGCGTGGCGAGGAACGACTCGGCCACCGCGTTGTCGTGGCAGTTGCCGGCGCGGCTGCAGGACAGCCGCACGTCGTTGTCGCGCGCCCATTCGGCCAGAAGCCTGCTGGTGTACTGGGCGCCGCGGTCGGCGTGGAATATCGCGTTGCCGGCCACGTAGCCGCGCGATTTGGCCGACGCCAGCGCCGAAACCACGATGTCGGCGGTCATGCGCTCGGAGAGCGACCAGCCCACCACCATGCGGGTGTTGAGGTCGATGACCGTCGACAGGTACAGCCATCCCTCGCCGGTGCGCAGGTAGGTGATGTCGCCCACGAGCTTGCAGGTTGGAACGGGACTGGTGAAGTCGCGGCGCACCAGGTCGGGCCGGGGCCTGGCCTTCGGGTCGGGGATGGTGGTGCGCTTCCTGGCGTTGGGCGTGCAGCCGCGTATTCCCAGCTCGCGCATCAGCTTGCGCACCCTGTACAGGGTCAATCCGGAGAACTCGCCGGGCAGGAAGCATTTCACGAACCGGAAGCCCGAACCTGCGGTCCGACTCCAGCCACACGCGCCGGACCGCCTCGCGCTCGGCCGACCAGTCTTCTCGCGGGCAGCCGTTGGAGAGCCACGAGTAGAAGCCCGATCGGCTCACGCCGAGCACGCGGGCCATCATTTTCACCGGGAATTCGGCCTTCTCCGCCAACATCATCCGGTAGCATGCGGCTACGCCTGGCTTTTGGCGAAGAAGCCGCGGCTTTTTTTCAAGAAGGCGTTCTCCATCTCGAGCTCGCGTATGCGCCTTTTCGCCTCGCGAAGCTCGCGGTCCTCGGCCTTGGGGTCGGGCCGCCGGCAAGCTCGCGCCGGCGGCTCTGCACCCACTTGTTCACGGTCTTGGAATTCAGGCCCAGTTCTGCGCAGCATTCCGTTATCGGCCTGCCCGTCGAGATGATGTAGTCGGCGGTCTCGCGCCTGAACTCGTCGGTGTACTTGGCGGCTGGGTTGGACATAGCATACCGTCCTCTCGGTCGTCGATGAATGCATTCTAAAGGATTGGGCCTCTAGCATGCGTGTCCGAAAAGACGATACAGGTCAGACAACCCAATCAGACGTCGTCTCGAGCGCGTCCTCTGCACGGTCGAGCGTGCTTCTGGCCTTGGCACCCTGTTTGAACCACGTGCGCAGGTCCTCGAGCGTGCTGCCCGCTGCATACACCTTGATTTTTTCGACCGCCCTTCGTAGTCACCGTGCAGCGGTCGCCGCTCTCGCTGTCCTCGTGCGCCGTGACCTTCTTGAGGTAATCGCGGCGGAACGCCACGACGCGGGCATTGCTGATCTCGATGAACCAATCGTCGTCGACAAGCGAAGTGCCCGTGGCACCTCGACTTGCCATCTCCTCGGCGAAGGAGAAACCGAGTTCGCGCTCCTGCCTGCCGATCTCGTAGATACCACGGGCGGGCATGCTGAGCATAAGCAGGGGCAGGAGTCCCCCTATGAACAGGAAGAGGAACGGAACGAGCAAGAGCAAGCGGGCTCCGGCATCGGTGAAAACAGCCATGAAGGCGATCACGAGCGAGAAGACGAGCGCCATGCCGTTGAAAACAATCGTCAACGGCTTGACGGCAGACCAACACAGGCCCGCCTTGGTCATGGGACCGTCGACGGCGTCCGAGACTTCGATGCCCTCTTCCTCCAGACGGGCGAGGAGGTTGAGCGAGCACACCCCCTCGAGGCTTATCGAGCAGAACTTTCGATCGCCCTCGAACAGGTCGATCCTCATCATCTGCGTGTGAAGCGTTGCATGGGTGATGTTGCCGAACGTCGTCTCCTTGCGGATGCCGAAGGCGTTACGCGAGAGAATTCGTTCACCGTCCACGTCGATGCGCGGGATGCTCAGCAGGGCCCAGATGGCCATGCCCGCAAGTGCCATGGCGTGGCCGAACCACACAAGCTCGTGGCCCCACTCGCCCAGCGAAACGCCCTGCCAGACGTAAACACCCAACATGAGCAGATCGACGCGACCGCGCAGCAGGCGATGATCGTGCGGATGGCAGCGGGCATGCGCACCGTGAAGCGATCGAGGCTGTCCGTCGCCTCACTGCGCTCACGCGCGCCGCGACGGGCGACCCATGCAGTGAGCGGACCGACGATGAACACCACCATCGCCACGCGCAGGAACGATTCGAGTATGTCGCCCATATTAACCACCATCCCAATAGAAAACGTGAATTTGGGAGACTATAGCAGAGCGAAGCGATCTGCACGGCATCGTCCGGGTGTTTTCGGCATACGGTGGAAACCAGCGGCAGCGGACGTTGAGAACTCACCCAAAAGACGCGATTCGACCGAAGCGATTCTTCTTGACTTGGTCTCAATGTGATACGACATGCGCCACTACCTGCGCGGTCTAGCGGCCCTGATCGAAGAGGGTCACACCGATGAGGCACTCGAGCGCATCGACGCGCTCTGCGAGACCAACGACCGCACCGCCGTGCGCCGCTACTGCGCCAACGAAACGGTCAACATTGCGCTCTCGTCGCTTTCCGCGGACATCAACGCGCACGGCATCACCGCCGACCTGCACGCCGCCGTGCCCGAAACCGTCCACGTGGGCGATGTCGATCTATTCAGTGTGGTATCGAACGCCCTGGACAATGCCATCGCCGCGGCGAGCGCCGCCCCCGAAGGCAAGCGGTTTGTCGACCTGGACCTTCGCTACGAAGACGGTCAGCTTCTATTGCTGGTTTCCAACACGTTTGGCCGTGCGCCGCACATGGTCGACGGCATGCCCGTGACTCAGCACACTGGGCACGGCTTTGGCACCAAGAGCATTATGCTTGCCGTCGAGCGCATGAACGGCAACTGCCAGTTCCGCATTAACGGCGACCGGTTTGAGCTGCGCGCCGTGATGTAGGGGCTGCCGCCAACCTCGCTACAGCGGTGCAGCCGCCGGGGTCAGCTGCTTAATGTAGGCCCACATGCGCTGCTTGGCGGCTTTGTCAGTGAGCGCCGCCTCAAAACCGTCGAGCGCCAGCACGCGACGCCCCTGCACATGGGCGACCAGGCCGGGCTTGAGCATGGCGGTGTCAAAGTCATCAATCGCCACAAGCATATCGGCATAGGTCTCGCGCATGACATCGGCCGCGCTGTTGTCCAGCAGCAGCACCGCCTCGGGGTCTAAGGTCTCCAGCGCCTCGCGGAACAGATCGCACGTCAGGGCCTCGCCCGCCGCGACCGCTCCGTCGCCCGCGCCGGCGACGCTTGCCAGCACGCAAAATCCTCGGGGGCATATCCGATGCGCCGAGCGCCTTGCGCAACGCGGCGCCATCCGCGCCGGCAGCCAGCTCGCCGCCCGAGCACTCGGCTTCATCCAAATCGCCTTTGACCAGCACAATCGGCGAGCACGCGTTGCCCGCGATACGCACACCGCGATCTGCAAGCGACGCGAGCTCCTGCTCGGTCGCCTGAGCGATGGCTTCTTTTTTCTGGCTTTGTGACGTGGGCATGCGCTCTCCAATCGTTTGCGTGCCCACCATTATATAAAAGAGCCGCCCGCGAGTGGTTGCTTTGCGGGCCGCTGGGTATAAGCACGGTCGTACTGAGTTTTACGCGGCCGAGCCGCGTCGTATTATGGAGGTCACCATGGCTGACATTAAGCAGATTACCCCCGAGAACTTCGGCGCTGTCGTCAACGATAGCCTGCCCGTACTGGTTGATTTTTGGGCCCCGTGGTGCGGCCCCTGCCGCTCGCTCTCGCCCATCGTAGACGAGGTTGCCGACGAGCTGGCCGGCAAGTTGGCTGTGGCCAAGTGCAACGTCGACGACAACCAGGACCTGGCTATGAAGTTTGGCGTCATGAGCATCCCCACGCTGATCGTCTTTAGAACGGCGAGGAGGTCGACCGCTCGGTCGGCGCCTTACCCAAGGCAAGACTTCAGGCACTGCTGGAGAAACATCTGTAATACGCTTGTTACTTGTCTGCCGTCCATGAGCGGTTTCGCACCGCTCACCGGAGTGCCAAACGCAAGGCATGCGACCACGGATAGTATGGTAGTTACAAACAGCCCCCAGTGAACGGGTGCGGGTCGCACAGGCTCGCACCCGTTTTCTTATGCAGCTGCGCGCAAAGCGGGCGTAGTAAAATCTGAACCACTGAACTGCCCCATACAAAAGGAGATTTCCCATGCATGATGTTGGAATGAACATGAGCCAGCTTGCCATGAGCGTCAAACAGGTCGACGACACCATCGAGCTCGCTCACGAATGGAGCCATCAGTTGCTGCATGCGACCGAGAATTTTGACATGGAGCGCATCGGCGCCAAGCTCGAGGCCGCCATGGCCGCGTTGCACGAGGCGCATGACGCGCTCGAGGGCTACGAGGAAGCCATCGAGGCCGACCACAACTCCGTCGGCTCCGTGAAGCTGGTGTAACGTGGCCGAACACGAGCACGGCTGCGGATACGAGCACGAGCATCCGCACGGGGCGGACGGCGACGCGGGCTGCCACTGTAGTGGCTCCGGCTCCGAGCTGGTCCGTTTTTCGGTTACCGCACCGGATGACCTGCTGCGCCGTTTTGACGAACAGATCGCGCGCCGCGGCGACGTGGCCAACCGCTCCGAGGCCGTGCGCGACCTGATTCGCGCCTCGATCGCCAAGGAGCAGATGCGCACGCCCGATGAGCATGTTATCGGGTCGCTCACCATGATCTACGACCACCATACCGGCGACCTGACGCGCCGTCTGGACGAAGTGCAGCACGACTACACCGACGAGATCGTATCGACCATGCACGTGCATCTGGATCACCACAACTGCTTAGAGATTCTGGCGCTCAAGGGTCGCGGCGAGCGCGTCTACGAGCTGGCCGACCGTCTGCTGGGCCTGCGCGGCGTAAGCACGGCGAGCTCACCTGCGCCGCCACCAAGCAGAGCCTGGGACTGTAGCGCACCTGCCAAAAGGGACAGGTTTGTTGTGGCAGGTTTAGAAGTTTTACCGACCAAAATAAACCTGTCCCTTTTTGGTCGTTTTGATGAGGGGTGTCGCATGCGGCATGTGCATATTCATGTGACGGGCATTGTGCAGGGCGTTGGCATGCGACCGTTTGTGTATCGCGAGGCCATGGCGCATGGCATTTGCGGATGGGTGCTCAACGCGGGCGACGGCGTGCATATCGAGGCGCACGCTCCGGCCGATGCGCTCGATGCTTTTGTTGCCGCGCTTTCTGAGCATGCGCCTGCGGCAGCCCGCGTTGAGCGAGTCGATATTGCGGATTTGGGGCCTGGCGGTTGGAGCGCTGCCGGTGAGCAGGGCTTTCGCATTGTGGCATCGCAGGACCAGACCGCGCACACGACGCTCGTCTCGCCCGATATCGCTACCTGTGACGATTGCCTGCGCGAGTTGTTCGATCCCGCCGACCGACGCTATCACTACCCCTTTATCAACTGCACTAACTGCGGGCCGCGCTTTACCATCATCCGCTCGCTGCCTTACGATCGAGCGGCCACCTCGATGGATTGTTTCCCATGTGTCCCAAGTGCGCCGCGGAGTATGCCGACCCACTCGACCGGCGTTTTCACGCGCAGCCCGATGCCTGCTTTGATTGCGGGCCGCATATTACGTGGCGCGAGGCTGTGAACGGCAATGCGTGCGGGAATTCGTCCGCGACACCGGCCGTCGGCACCACACGCGAGGCCAGCGACGCCATTATCGACCGCTGTGTTGAGTTGCTGGCCGGTGGCGGTATCGTCGCCATCAAGGGGCTGGGCGGATTTCACTTGGCATGCGACGCCTCCAACGAGCAGGCGGTAGCCGAGCTTCGCCGCCGCAAACGCCGCAGCAACAAGCCGCTTGCCGTTATGGTGCGCGACCTTGCCGACGTTGAACGCCTGTGCCATGTCAGCGACGTTGAGCGCGGCTTGCTGACCGGCAGCATTCGCCCCATTGTGCTGCTGCGCCGACGTGCCGTTTGCGAGAGTGGAGATTCCCCCGACGCCCTCGCGCTCGCGCCGTCCGTCGCGCATGACCTTCCCGAGCTCGGTGTTATGCTCCCCTACACCCCGCTTCAGCATCTGCTGCTTGCCGCGGTAGAAGTCTGCGGTATGCACGCGCTCGTCATGACCAGCGGAAACCTGAGCGAAGAACCCATCGAGACCGACGACGACCTTGCCTGGAAACACCTCATTGCCGCCGGCATCGCCGACTCGTTGCTCGGTAACGACCGCGCGATCCTCTCGCGCTACGACGACTCTGTAGTGCGCGTGGTCGACGGCGCCGTTATGCCCGTGCGCCGCGCCCGCGGATACGCTCCGCAGCCGTTACCGCTGCCGGCATGCGACGGCACTGTACCCTGCATCCTCGCCTGCGGGCCACAACAAAAGGCCACGATTGCGCTCACGCGCGAAGGGACGAACGGCGAGGCAACCTGTTTTGTGTCGCAGCATATCGGCGATGTTGAAAACGGCGGGACCTTCGATGCCTGGAACGCCGCGCGCACGCGCTTGGAAGATCTCTTTGACTTGGCGCCCGCCGCCTTGGCCTGCGATTTACACCCCAGCTATCTATCGGGCCAGTGGGCGCGCGAGCAGGCGCGAAAATGCAATCTGCCGCTCGTCGAGGTGCAGCACCATCATGCGCATATCGCGAGCGTAATGGCCGAGGCCATCGCCGCGGGCCAGCTTGCAACCGACACGCGTGTCCTTGGCATCGCCTTCGACGGCACCGGCGCCGGCACCGATGGGACCATTTGGGGCGGCGAGTTTCTTGTTGCCAGCCTTGACGGCTTTGAGCGCACCGCGCATTTGCTCACCTGGGCGCTCCCCGGCGGGGCGGCCTCCGTACGCGACGCTCGACGCAACGCCTTTGCCCTGCTCAGCGAACTCGGCCTACTCGAGCACCCAGGCGCCGCTCAGCTTTTGGACAGCCTCGACGAGCAAACGCGTAGCGTGACAGCCACCATGATCGAGCGCGGCATCAACAGCCCGCGTACCAGCAGCATGGGACGTCTCTTTGATGCCGCGGCAGCAATTCTGGGCATCTGCGACAAGCAACCTACGAGGGCGAACCCGCCATAGAACTCGAAGCCGCCGCCTGGCGCGCATTCAGCAGTGAAAGTGCCTGCCTCACCGGCAATATAGCCGGCTTTTCCGTAACCGAATCATCCCGTCCGGACGACTGCCATGTTCTGAACTCCAGACCGCTTTTTGAGGCGCTTTTGGAGGGAATCAGGACCGGCGTGCCCGCCGGCAAGCTCGCGCTCGACTTCCATGTCGCCATCGCACGCGCGTCGGCCCGCATCGCAAGCGAGATCTGCGTCCGTGAAGACCTCGACACCGTCGCGCTCTCGGGCGGCGTGTTCATGAACCGACTTTTGCTTCGGCTCCTTACCCACGAACTCAAAGACGCCAGTCTTGCCGTCTTGGTCTCCCACGCCGTGCCCGTCAACGACGGCTGCATCGCCTACGGTCAGGCCGCCATCGCTCGCGCTCGCCTCGCGCAGACGGCATCGCGATAGGCTGTTTTGCCAGCCTGCGCGCCGCCGTCTCACAGGTGTAACGCGTTTGCTCGTGACTCCCGCGAGCGCTACCATCAACTGATGGGTAATTAGGCGCCTATCCAGCGCAAAACGTATAAAAGGGGAACATTATGTGCCTTGCCGTTCCCGGTAAAGTGGTCAAACGCGACGACGACCTTAAGGCGACCGTCGACATGATGGGCATCGAGCGCCCCGTTTCGCTGCGCCTCGTGCGACGGCACAGGTAGGCGACTATATTCTCGTGCACGCCGGCTTTGGCATTCAGATTGTCGACGAGCAGGAGGCGCAGGAGACGCTCGACCTGGTCAACACCATGACCGAACTGGTCGAAGAAGACCAGCTGGCCACCAACCCGGCGGAGGCTTACTAGTGGCGGCCGGACAGCCGGCTCGCTCCGGTATCGACTTCTCGGCATTCCGCGATCCCAAGCTGGCTCGCGAGCTCATCGAGCACATCCGTGAACTCGTCGGCGACCGCGCCATCAACCTTATGGAAGTCTGCGGCACGCACACCGTGAGCATCGGTCGCTATGGCTTTCGCTCCATTATGCCTGCCGGGCTCAAACTGCTGAGCGGTCCGGGTTGCCCCGTCTGTGTTACCGCCAACCGCGATATCGACCATGCAATCGCGCTCGCCAAGATGGACGGCGCCATCATCACCACCTTTGGCGACATGATGCGCGTGCCCGGGTCGTCTACCTCGCTCGCCGCGCAAAAGGCGGCGGGGCGCGATATTCGCATTGTGTACTCCCCGCTCGATGCACTCGATATCGCCGAACACAACCCCGATCGCCCGGTCATCTTTATGGGCGTCGGCTTTGAGACCACGCGCCCACCATCGCCGCCGCCATCTTGGAGGCCGATGCACGCGGACTCCAGAACTTCTCGGTCTATTGCGCCCACAAGACCACGCCGCCGGCGCTGCGCGCCATCGCCAACGATCCCGAGACCACTATCGACGGCTTTATCCTTCCGGGACACGTCGCCACCATCACGGGCTTAGCCCCCTTTGACTTTTTGGTCGATGAGTTCGAGACCCCAGGCGTAGTCACCGGATTTGAGCCGGTCGATATTCTGCAGGGCATCTGCATGCTGGTCCAGATGGTTGTTGAGGGGCAGCCCGCAATCGACAACGCCTACCGCCGTGGCGTCAACGCAGACGGCAACCCCGTGGCGCGCCAGCTGGTCGAGCAGGTGTTTGAGCCATGCGACACCACGTGGCGCGGGCTGGGGGGGCCGATTGCCAACTCGGGCCTTTTCCATCCGCCCCGAGTTCTCGCGCTTTGATGCCCGCACTCGCTTTGACGTGCCCGTTGAGACGACGGTCGAGCCGCGTGGGTGCCGCTGCGGTGACGTGCTGCGCGGGGCCATTGCGCCGAGCAGCTGCCCGCTCTTTGGCCGCACCTGCACGCCCGAGCACCCCGTCGGCCCGTGCATGGTGAGCTCCGAGGGCAGCTGCGCGGCGTACTACCGCTACCGCGACTAGCCCGGACACACCCGCACACCGGCACCACCCACGATTGGAGTTTCGATATGTCCCATAGCGTTACCGATAGCACCGTCCTGCTGGGCCACGGCTCTGGCGGCCAGATGATGAAACGCATCATCGATGAGGTCTTTTTTTGGATGCCTTTGGGTCGCCCGAGCTGCTCGAAGGCAACGACGCCGGCGCGCCGCGCTGCCCGCGAGCGGGCGCATCGCCATGTCGACCGACAGCTTTGTAG
>ENA-OPYV01000313-OPYV01000313.1-human-gut-metagenome-genome-assembly--contig:-NODE-313-length-14677-cov-2.704055_pt1 | contig 14677 bp, 18 predicted proteins | sample MGYA00242474_ERZ504485 | MGnify/ENA primary metagenome ERZ504485 (study PRJEB26092, sample SAMD00036263) | human gut metagenome | host: Homo sapiens | study: EMG produced TPA metagenomics assembly of...
CGGTAGCCGTAGCAGTAGCAGTGCGTGCCCCTCCGGGGTGAAAATATCAATTCTGCCCTGACTGGACAGCCCGCTGCCGCCACGGTCCACTACGGTGTAGTTGGTGCCGTTCACGGAGATCACGGAGCCCAGGGGCAGCCAGTTGCAGGCCACATAATGGGGATTGGACATACCGTTATAAATGCGGCGGCCGCTGGTGGTGATGCCGCGGGAGTTGCCGTTGCATACCGCGCAGGCGCAGTAATGGGTGTACCGACCGCTGATGCTCTGGCCCACGAAATAACCGCCTCTGGACTTTACGCCGTTTGCCTTTACGCCGGCGGCTTTAGTACCGGTGCGCACAATCTTCTTCACCGGCTTTTTGGTAACCACCCGCTTCTCTTCCGTGCGGGTCTTTTCTTTGCCGTTAACCAACTTCACTTTTATAGGTCACATCGGCGGAGCGTTCTTGCCTTGCTGCTCCACCTTGGTCTTGCCTACGGTGAGCTTTCTGTCGGTCTTGGTCTCCGTCTTATAGGCAAGGTCTCCGTCTCGGTGACGGTCTTGTAGCTGACCCGGTACACATGAATCTTCATGCCTGCCTTAAGGGATGTTGCGGCAGAAGGTTCTGTATAATCATCTGTACCCAGCTGCACCTTAGCCAGGTCCAGCAGGTCACCCACGGTGCCCTCCACCATGGCAAAGCTCTGGGTCTTGCCGTCTGCCGTCATGGTAACGGTAAAGGCAGTATTTACCCGGATAACCATACCGTCCGTTACCGGATCGGTCAGGGCGTAATTCACCTTGTCTGCGCTGTGCAGCGCCAGACCCGCCTCTGTAAGGGCGTCGCCTACGGTATCCGCATACGACGGCAGTAGGCGGTGATGGTGCGGTTCACTTCCACATTGACAGTATGCTGCCGGTCCAGCACGATCTTGCCGCCCTTGCCGGCTTCAAAGCCTGAAAGGTCCAGCTTGTCGGTGCTCTCCAGCGTAATGTTTGCATTGGTCAGGATCTCGGTTGGTTTCTCTTCTCTGGTGGTCACGGTGGTGGTCACGCCATCTACCACAATATCCACATTATATTCGTTGAGCAGGCCAGCGAATGCAGTGGAGGCGAACACAACGATGGCCAGCACAAAGGCCAGCACAGCTGTGGTGAGCATCTTTGCCCAGCGTTTTACGCCACCGGATTTGGATCGATAAATCATCTGAATCTCCTTTTTGTTTTGGAAAATAGAAAACAGGCTTGCCGTTTTTTTATTGAGGGGCTCTTTTGAGGGGAGCCACCACAAGAGCAGAAGCAATTTATTCTGCCTTTTCCGTTAGTATTTCCCTAAGACGCTGACGATTATATCACAAATCACTAAGAAGTCAACTTTTCAAACCGGATGTTTTTGTTGAAGTTGCACAAATCCCGTTTGATGTAAAACAAAAATGCCGCCGCGCTAATCAATATCTTGTGGTCTTTCGTTTACACGCTTTACCGCGTGAAAGCAAAATTTTGTAGGTTTGGTAGAAATCCGGCTTCCAAAGATTGCAATTTGTAACCTTTTTGTTTCCAATTCATTATTTTCCCAAAATATGGTAAAATTCTGTCATATTTTGTCCACGATCCACAATATCTCGTACCCCGCATTTTGCTCGATTTTAAGCCAAAAATCCGTTATTTTGCTGCCCGACACCGGCATTTTGACCTTGCCGCCCCCCGCCGACACCCTTCGACCCGCCAAATACGGGACAAGCATACCTATTATATATAAAAAGAGCACCCGGTTGGGTGCTCTTTTTAAGTTGTTCTAATGTATATAACCGTAGGAGCGGATACCCTCCGTCTGCTTACGATCCCTTATTCTCGTCCTGCAATTCCCGCTGCTCTTCTTCCAAAGCGCGTTCTTCCACGGCCATCTCCTGTTTCTCCTCGGCCAGCAGTTCGCTCTCTACCTCCCGCTTGCCAAAGATCAGCGACAGCAACACCGGCACCAGAACGCCGCAGCACACCCACACTGCCCGATCGCCCAACCAGCGGGCGCACAGGGTACCGATCACTGCCCCCAGCAAAAAGGAACCGTTGATCAACATATAGGTGAGACTGTTCTTTAGGCTCCGGCGCTCCTTGGTGCGCAGATAATCCAGAAAATGCAGCGCCAGTTGGCGCAGATTGTTGGTACAAAAGGTGGAGGAAAACGCCATATTGTTGGTGCGCTTAAATGTATTGTACTGCATGGCGCAGATAAAGGCCACCGTTACGGTAGACACGGTAAAGGGCACCGATTTTGGCAGGCAGCCCACCATAAACAGCAGGCCGATCTCCAGCGCCACAAACACTGTATCCCACCGCAGCAGCTTATTCTCATCCAACAGGCGGGGCATCGTCACCGTCAGGGCAATACCGATCACATAAAAGCACATGGGGATCAGGTAGGTAAACACCTTCTTCACATCGCCGTGGGCGATGGCCATACCCAGCAGGGCAAAGTTGCCGGTTTGGGCATTGGCAAACACGCCACCTTTTAATAAATAAGTATAGGTCTCCAAAAAGCCGCTGACCATAGCCAGAGAGGCGCAGATATAGCCTGTTTCGTGAATAGGCACCGGTCTTTTTTTTTCTATTCTGCTCGCTCCTTTTCATCTATTTCGCACCCTATTGTAGTCCTTTTGTTTTTGAATTGCAATGCTTTTTTGTATTTCGATGGGGCGTTTGCCTTCGGCCAATCCCTCAGTCAGCGACGCAGCCGGCATGCATGCAACAGAGAGTTAACCGATCACCAAAACTTGCAAATCCTGTTGCAATCCCCTTTTTATATCCAGTACAATAGAGAAAGACAACGGAGGTGTTGATTTGAAAAACCAACTGTACTATACCAAGCCGGCCAAGTGCTTTGAGCAGGCGCTACCCTTGGGCAACGGACGGCTGGGGATAATGACCTACGGCAACCTGCGCCACGAGCGCCTGTCGCTAAACGAGGACAGCCTGTGGTCCGGTTACCCCAAGGATCAAAACAAGGCAGACGCCCACAAGTACCTGGCTGCTTGCCGGGAGGCCATCTTTGCCAAGGACTACGCCAAGGCCAAGGACATTCTTAACCGGGATATGCACGGCCACTGGAGCGAGGCATACCTGCCCCTGGGCAATCTGCGCATTGACTACGACCGGGCATACAAAAAGAATTACAGCCGCACCCTGGACCTGCGTACCGGCGTGGCGGTGACCCGAGCGGACGGCTTGACCCAAACGGTGTTTGTCTCCCACCCCGCCCAGCTGGTGGTGGTGCATATAGAGAGCGAGCAGCCCTTTAGCGCCACATGCCGACTGGACAGCCTGCTGCAAAGCTCCGTTACCGCGCAGGACGGCACCCTGCTGCTCACCGGCCAAGCGCCGGAGGTGTGTATGCCCCCCTACTATAATCAGGGAGAGACGGTGGTGCAAGGCAGCCGTGGTATGCGCTTTTGCGCCGGGCTGCGGGCAGACGGCCAAGTAACCTGCACCGGCGACAGCCTGCGGATTGAGAACCGCAAAGAAGTGACGCTGCTGCTGTCTATGGCCACCTCTTATGTGGACTTCCGCTCCATGCCCACCGCAGACGAAAAGGCTCGTATGCTGGCCTACTTTGACGGTGCGGCAGACTACCCCACGCTGCTGGCCGCCCACATTGCGGACTTCTCCGCTCTGATGGATCGGGTGACTCTGGAATTGGAGGGGGGCGACGACAGCCTGCCCACCGATGTGCGGCTAAAAACGCATGCAAAAGGACAAAAGCGACCAAAGCCTAATCGCCCTGCTGTTCCAGTACGGGCGGTATCTGACGGCTCCGGCTCCCGACCGGGCACCAACGCCATGACCCTGCAAGGGATCTGGAACGAGCAGGTGCGAGCGCCCTGGTCCTCCAGCTACACTACCAATATTAACACCGAGATGAACTACTGGCCCACAGACGCAGTAGGGCTGGGCGAATGTTTCACGCCGCTGGTGGACTTTGCGGAAAGTTGGCGGCAAACGGCTCCTCCACCGCCAAGGCGTACTTTGCGCCGATGCTGGTGCGCCTGCCACAACAGCGATATTTGGGGCGCCACCTATCCGGCCGGGTTCCCGGACGGCGACGGCGACTCCAGCTGCTACGCCGTTTGGTTTATGAGCGGCGCCTGGATTCTGAACCAACTATACACCCACAGCCTGTACCAAAAGGACCCGGCCTTTGACGAAAAGCTGAAAGGCATGTTCGCCGGCGCGCTGGCATTCTTTCATTCAAGTATGACGGCGCACAACGGTCAACCGGTCACCTGCCCCTCCATCAGCCCGGAAAACACATTCACGGACAACGGGCAACGCAGCGCCGTAACCTATATGCCCTCCATGGATCGGGAAATTCTCCACGATTTTATGGAGAACTGCCGAGCGCTGGGGCTGGACGCGCCGGTCATTGACCAGGTAGCCCCCGCGCCGGACGGCCGGGTACCGGAATGGGCAGAAAATTACCGAGAGACCGAGGTGGAGCACCGCCATGTGAGCCACCTGTACTGCATTTACCCCTCTCACCGGGTGCAAAGCGACGCGCTGCAAGCGGCAGCCAAGCAGTCCCTGTTAAAGCGGGGCTTTGGCGGCACCGGCTGGTCCCTGGGGTGGAAGGTGTGCCTGTGGGCACGGCTGGGCGACGGCGAGAACGCCCTGCGGCTGATCGAAAATCAGCTGCGCCCCATTAACCCCAAGGCGCTGATCCGGGTGCGGGGCGGCGGCTCCTATCCCAATTTGCTGGACGCCCACCCGCCGTTCCAGATCGACGGCAACTTTGGTGTCACCGCCGGCATTGCAGAAATGCTCATTGGCGGTGCCCTGCCCAAATGCTGGAGTGGCAAGGTCACCGGGCTGGTAACCCCCACCGGTACCGTCAGCTACGCCTTCAAAACGGCAAGCGGGTAGAGTGAGCAACAACGGATTGTCATTTATTGCAGGGATGGCAGATTGCCGCCTGCCAATTCCGGTAGTGATGCGAATGCGGCGAAATCCCCCTGCGGCTACGCCGCATCCCCCCTTTACAAGGGAGGTGGCAATGCCGTTAGGCATTGACGGAGGGATTGATGCACTCGCTACGAAACAGTCCCCCGGACTGTTTCTCCCAAATGCTAACGCATTTGGAGCCTCGTGTCTCTTGCACTGCGTGCAATTCACTCGGGCGGCAAATTGCCGCCCCTACGAGGCCAACAAAATACGGTTATGCAACTATATCAAAAAAGAGCACCCGGTGGGTGCTCTTTTGTTTTATATAATTATACTTATTCGCCCGCACCATCGGTAGGCTCCGCAGGCGGAGTCTGGTTCCACACCGGCGGCTGCTGCCCATCGGCAGTGGGGGCACCGGGTGCCTGGGGCTGCTCCGGCTGGGTTGTTCCCTGCTGGGTGCCGCCGTAGCCGCACTGCTCATAAGACCGAAAATCGTCTGCCATAGGCGGGGTATACGGATTATACTGGCCGTTCATGGGCTGCTGCTCCCGGCGGGGCGCTGTATAGGCGCCATAAGCGCCATACTTGGCCATACGCTCCGCCTCGCTGAGAAAGTCGTCCTCCGTCAGCTGACCGGTAGCCAGGGCGCGCATACGGAAATTCTGATAATACAGCGCCCGGGTGGTCTTGTAGTAGGGCAGCACATAAATGCCGGCAATCCCGGCGGTGCACGCCATCAGTAACCACCACAGAATAAAGCTCAGATCCAGACGGAACAGCTCGCCACGGTGACGTCTACCATACGACGGCTGAGCTTCAGCGCTTCCATCGGCGACAGGTTGGGGTTATCCACCATCAGCTCGTTGGCAAAATAAATGCCGTAACTGTACACAATGCCGGGGATAATCAACAGCAGCGACCACAGGAAAGTGAACAAACTACCTAAGATCACCAACAGCAATCGACCGGAATAGTGCTTGTTAAAGGTGTTCTTAAACACCTGCCCCAGGTCCGCACCCAGGCGTACCGGCGGCGCCGTGCGCACAAAGTACACATAGTAGCCGTCCAGGGTCACATTTAAGGGCGACAGCACCAAAGCTGCCAAGCTGAACAGCGCACCGAACCCGGCCAGCGCCGCAACGGACATCGTCTCTGCCGTATTATTACTGGTCGCAACCGGGGTAATGGCGCCGGTGCCGTCAAAATCCTCCAGCGGGTTGTCGTCCTCGTCCTGATCGTCGAAATCAAACTCCTCCAGCGGGTTATCCTCACTATCATCCCAGCTGCCATAGTCGCTGGCATGATTATAATGAGAGATCTGCTTGACCAGATCAATCTGGGAGTTATTAAACATACCCATGCCGGTGAGCACCATCACCACAAAGGTGATCACAAACAGGGAGCCCCATTTGTTCTGCACCAGTATGCGCGCCTGGGATTTAATTTGCTTGCGGTTCAATTCCATAAGAAATGCCTTTCGCTTTTACTTAGAATTCCAGCTTGCTCTCAATAAAGGCGGTCAGCTCGCTGATGGGCAGGCGCACCTGCTCCATGGTGTCGCGGTCTCGCACAGTGACACAACCGTCCTCTACGGAATCAAAGTCATAGGTAATACAATAGGGGGTGCCGATCTCGTCCTGGCGGCGATAGCGCTTGCCAATGGAACCGGCGTCGTCAAAGTCCACATTGAACTTCTTGGACAGGGTGTCAAACACCTCACCGGCCTGATCGCTGAGCTTCTTGCTCAGGGGCAGCACAGCAGCCTTAAAGGGCGCAATGGCCGGGTGGAAGTGGAGCACCACGCGGGTGTCGTTCTTCTCCGCATCAATCACTTCTTCATCATAGGCCTCGGTGAGCAGCGCCAAGAACAGCCGCTCCACACCCAGGGACGGCTCGATCACATAGGGCACATACTTCTCGCCGGTGGTCTGGTCAAAGTATTCCAAATTCTTGCCGCTGGTCTTGATGTGCTGGGTCAGGTCGTAGTCGGTACGGTCCGCCACGCCCCACAGCTCGCCCCAGCCAAAGGGGAAGCGGTACTCAAAGTCCGTGGTGGCCTTGGAGTAGAAGCAAAGCTCCTCCGGATCGTGGTCACGCAGCCGCAGGTTCTCCGGCTTCATATTGAGAGAATACAGCCAGTCGCGGCAGAAGCTGCGCCAGTAATCGAACCACTCTAAATCCGTGCCGGGCTTGCAGAAGAACTCCAGCTCCATCTGCTCAAACTCGCGCACGCGGAAGATGAACTTGCCGGGGGTGATCTCGTTACGGAAAGACTTGCCTACCTGGGCCACGCCGAAAGGAATTTTCTTACGGGTGGTGCGCTGCACATTGGCAAAGTTCACAAAAATGCCCTGTGCCGTCTCCGGGCGCAGATAGATCTCGTCCTTGCTGTCCTCGGTAACACCCTGGAAGGTCTTGAACATCAGGTTAAACTGGCGAATGTCCGTAAAATCGTGGGCGCCGCAGTTGGGGCAGGGAATATTCTTTTCCTTAATATAGTCGCTCATCTGTTCGTTGGTCCAGCCGGCCACATTGGTGCCGTCAAAAGCCTCGATCAGATCGTCCGCACGGTGGCGGGTCTTGCAAGCGCAGCAATCCATCAGCGGATCGGAGAACCCGCCCAAATGGCCGGAGGCCACCCAGGTCTGGGGGTTCATCAAAATGGCGCTGTCCAGACCAACATTATATTTATTCTCCTGAATGAACTTCTTGCGCCAAGCCTTTTTGATATTCTCTTTCAGCTCCACGCCCAAGGGGCCGTAGTCCCAGGTGTTGGCCAGGCCGCCGTAAATCTCAGAGCCGGGATACACAAAGCCGCGCCCCTTGCTGAGGGTAACCAGCTTTTCCAGTGTTTTCTCAGAATTATCCATAAAAAGTACCTCCGCTTGTTTTATATAGTAATACAAATACAAGTTTAGCACAACCGGGGGCAAAGGTCAACATTTTTGCGGGGGTTGTGGGAAATCCGTTGTAGCGGACAATCCCTCCGTCTGCTCACAAGCTCGCAGCCACCTCCCTTTACACAAGGGAGGCTGATCGGTTACAAAATCTTGGCCCCCCTTGCAAAGGGTGACTCCCGCAGTGCGGGGAGATGTCGCGCAGCGACAAAGGGGACGGGCGCCAGTCAGGCGGAAGCGGCGTAGCCGCAGGGGGGATTGCGCCGGAGGCATTGGAGGGATTTCACAACAAACAAAGGACGGCCGGGGCCGTCCTTATGTATTTCTCTCTATTCTGCTTTACTGGGAGAGTTCAATCATACGGTCAATGCAGCGCACGGCCTTTTCCGCAATCTCCGGGGGCACGGTGATCTCCTCGCCGGCGGTGCCTTGCAGGCAGCCCAGCACATCGCCCAGGGTGGTGGCCTCATATTGTGGCACACGCAGTCCTTGGACAGGGGGTAAAAGCGCTTGTCCGGGCACTGCATTTGCAGGTGCTCGCAAATACTGTTCTCCGTACCGATGATAAATTCCTTGGCGTCGCTCTGCATGGCATAATCCATAATGCCGGTGGTGGAGCCTACATAATCCGCCTGTTCCACAACGGCAGGCACGCACTCCGGGTGCACCAAAAACAGCGCCCGGGGGATGCTTGGCCTTGGCCGCCTGCACATCCCGTGCAGTAAGCCGGGCGTGAGTGGGGCAGCCGCCGCTAAGCAGCTTAAAGGTCTTGTCCGGCACCTGGCGAGACACATAGTCCCCCAAATTGCAGTCCGGGATAAAGAGAATTTTGTCGTTGTCGATCTTGCGGATCACCTTTTCCGCACTGGAAGAAGTGACGCACACATCGCACACCGTCTTAAGCTCCGCCGTGGTATTGATATACGCCACCACGGTATAATCCGGGTAATTCTCTTTCACCTGTTCGATCACTTCCCGGTCCATCTGCTCCGCCATAGGGCAGCCGGCGTCCGGATTGCTCAGCAGCACCCGCTTGTCCGGCGCCAGCATCTTCACTGTCTCCGCCATAAAGCGCACGCCGCACATAAGCACCGTCTTGTTGGGCACGGTCTGGGCTAATTTTGCCAGGGCAAAGGAGTCGCCGGTGTAATCCGCCACCTCTAAGATGGCGTCGTTCTGGTACAAATGAGCCAGAATACACACATCGTTCTCCTTTTTCAGCCGCATAATTTCATCTTGTATATCCCGTATCATGGTTTTCTCCTCCCTTACACCGGGTTATTCATGGCAATGAGCGCAGTCGCCGGGGCAAAAGGCCGCCGGGTCGTAGGCAATGCCGTTCTTGTCATAATAATCTTTCACCGCCGCCTTAATGGCCTCCTCGGCCAGGACGGAACAATGCATTTTTATCGCAGGCAGGCCGTCCAGCGCTTCCGCTACCGCCTGATTGGTCAGCGCCAGCGCCTGGTCAATGGGCTTGCCCTTAATCAGCTCCGTTGCCATAGAGCTGCTGGCAATGGCAGAGGCGCAGCCAAAGGTGTTGAACTTCACATCCGTGATCACGCCGTCCTCCACCTGAATATAAATCTTCATAATATCGCCGCAGCGGGCGTTGCCCACCTGGCCAACACCGGAGGGATTATCCAGCTTGCCCACATTGCGGGGGTTCATAAAATGGTCCATCACCTTATCGGAATACAAAGCCATCTTCTCGCTCCTGTTCTTTACGCTTTCTCGTTTGCATTTGCTCCCAAACCGGGCTGATGGAGCGCAGATACGCCACCACCCGGGGCACCGTCTCGGCAATATGCGCCACCTGCGCCGGCGTGTTCTCCCCGCTAAGAGACAGCCGCAGGGAGCCGTGGGCCACCTCCACCGGTACGCCGATGGCCAGAAGCACATGGCTGGGATCCAGGCTGCCGCTGGTGCAGGCGGAGCCGGAGGACGCTGCGATCCCTGCCTGATCCAGCAGGAGCAACAGGCTCTCGCCCTCAATGCCCGCAAAGCACATATTCAGCGTGCCCGGCAGCCGAAGCGCCCGATCGCCGTTGATCCGGCTCTCCGGGATCCGGCTTAATTTATTTTCCAATGTGCGGCGCAGCTCCGTTACATACGCGGCGTTCCGATCCAGGCTTTCCATGGCCGCATGCAGCGCAGCAGCCATACCCACAATGGCAGGCACATTCTCCGTACCGGCCCGCTTGCCCCGCTCTTGGGCGCGCCTTCAATTACATTGGTCAGCGCCACCCCGCGGCGGGCGTACAGCACCCCGGCGCCCTTGGGACCGTGGAACTTGTGCGCAGACAGGGACAAAAGGTCAATATCATTCTCCGTAATATTCAATCGGGTATGCCCCACCGCCTGCACCGCGTCTGTATGGAACAGCACCCCGTGGGCACGGCAAATTTTGCCGATCTCTGCCACCGGCTGCAAGGTGCCGATCTCATTATTGGCGGCCATAATGGTTACCAAACAGGTGTTCTCGTCCAGGGCTGCTTCCAGCTCCGCCGGGCGAACGATCCCGTTCTCATGCACCGGCAGCAGCTCTACGGTGAAGCCCTCTTTCTCCAGCGCCGCCAAAGTGTGCAGCACCGCGTGGTGCTCAAAGGCGGAAGAAATAATCTTGGTCTTGCCCTTGCGACGACCGATAGCCGCCGCCGAGCGAATGGCCTGGTTGTCCGCCTCCGACCCGCCGGAGGTAAAATTAAATCTCCTTGGGCGAGACGCCCAGGTCCGCAGCAATGCTGTCCCGGGCATTCTCCAGCGCTTCCTTGGCCCGCTGGCCCACAGAATGCAAGGATGAGGGGTTGCCAAAATTCTCTTGCAACAGCGGCAGCATGGCCTGCACCGCCCGGTCACTCATTCTGGTGGTGGCCGCATTATCCGCATACACCTGCATACCCGCACGCCCTTTCATCTAAACTTTGAATTAAAAAATACCACACAATGCATACCCTGTCAATAGGATTTAACATTTTTTTTGGGGATTATGCAGAGAGGGGAAGTATTACAGCAGCGGCAGGGACTTGCTCCCACCGCATGATTCCTAAAAAACCCGGCAGTGCAGGGGGGCGCACTGTCGGGGTACACACCTTGTTGGGCAGGAAACCCAACATGGAGGGGGGGCTGATTATTGGAAGTCAAACACATTGACCCAGCGGTCCAACACTTCCCGCTCGCCGGGAATGTGCTTGGTGCTCTCAGAGCAGGCCACAATGGGCATCCACTGCTGCACCAGCTGCTTGGGAATATCCGCTTTTTGCAGAACAGTGCCAGGTACTTCTCTGCCACATCGCTCTGGCCGCTAAGGGTAAAGGTCAGGTAGGTGCGGGCCGCGTCCGCAGAGGCATTGCCCTGGGTGGCATGTGCCCAGTCGATAATATAATACCGGCCATCCGGTGTCACGATCACATTGCTGGGGCAGTAGTCGCCATGGAGCACCTTTTTGTGGGGCTTCATCCCCTCCAAGCGGTTGTGCAGGTCATAGCGCAGGGTGGCCTCATAGTCGGAGGCGCTGATCTTGGCGTGCATTTTGTCCTTAATCTTATTCAGATGGGGGCAGGTTTTGCCCAAGATCTCCAGCTGAATATCCACAAAGGTATTCAGGTACTCGTCCTGCTTCTCCGGGTGCTGTGCCATCAGTTGGCTCAGGGGCGTACCCTCAATATACTCTCTGGTAATGGCCCACTTGCCGTCCACCTTGCTTACATTCAGCAATTTGGGAATCCGCAGACCGGTCTCTTCTACCCGAGCCATATTCAGTGCCTCGTTAAGCACATCGGCCTTGGAAAAGGTCTCGTCAAACACCTTGACTACCTTGTCGCCGTCTTTATAGATAACTTTATGCTCGCGCTCTTTCAGTGCTTTCATACAGATAACCTCCCTTATTCTTTGCCGTAGTAGGCACGCAGATACATATCCTTAATTTCGCTCATCAGAGGCAGGCGGGGATTGGCGCCGGTGCACTGGTCATCGAATGCCTGCTCCACCATATCGTCCAGGGTGTCCAGGAAATACTTTTCGTCCACGCCGTATTCCTGAATACTCTTCTTAATACCAACATAGTCTTTCAGCTCGTCGATCTTCTTGATCAGACCTTCCAGCTTGTCAGCATCCGTGCGACCCTTAACGCCAAGAGCGTCTGCCACCTCGGCATAGCGTGCCAGGGTGTGGGGGTGGTCATACTGGGGGAAGGTGCCCATCTTTGTAGGTACTTCCGCCGCGTTGAACCGCAGTACATAGTCGATCATCAGTGCGTTTGCCACACCGTGGGGCAGGTGGTGGAACGCGCCCAGTTTATGCGCCATAGAGTGGCACACACCCAGGAACGCATTGGCAAATGCCATACCGGCCATGGTGGCTGCGTTGGCCATCTTCTCACGAGCCACCGGATCGTTGGGGCCGTTGTCGTAGGCACGGGGCAGGTACTGGAAGATCATCTGCAAAGAGCGGATGGCCAGACCGTCGGTATAATCGGTAGCCATCATGGAAGCGTAAGCCTCCAGGCAGTGGGTCACTGCGTCAATACCGGAAGCAGCAGTCAGGCCCTTGGGAGCAGACATGTGGAAGTCCGCATCAACAATAGCCATATTGGGCATCAGCTCATAGTCCGCCAGCGGGTACTTCACGCCGGTGCGCTCATCGGTAATTACGGCAAAGGGCGTTGCCTCGGAACGGTACCGGCTGAGGTGGGAACAGCAATGAAATACGCCTTTTCGCCCATCTTGGGGAAGGTGTACACACGCTTACGAATATCCATAAAGCGCATAGCCAGATCCAAGAAGTCCACTTCCGGATGCTCGTACATCACCCACATGATCTTGCCGGCGTCCATGGCGGAGCCGCCGCCAACGGCGATAATGCAATCCGGCTGGAAAGTCACGTTCATGGCAGCCACCACCCTGTCTTTGGCGCAGCAGGGTGGGGTCCGGTGCCACATTAAAGAATGTGGTGTGGGTCACGCCCATTTCGTCCAGTTTATCAGTGATAGGCTTGGTGTAGCCATTCTTATACAGGAAGCTGTCTGTAACAATGAATGCCTTTTTCTTCTGCATCACATTGCCCACTTCGTCCAGCGCCACCGGCAGGCAGCCTTTCTTAATGTACACCTTCTCCGGGGCACGGAACCACAGCATATTTTCCCTTCTTTCTGCAACGGTTTTGATGTTCACCAGGTGCTTGACCCCTACATTCTCAGACACGGAGTTGCCGCCCCAGGAGCCGCAGCCCAGGGTCAGGGACGGTGCCAGCTTAAAGTTGTACAGGTCGCCGATACCGCCGAAAGAGGACGGGGTGTTCACCAGCACACGGCAGGTCTTCATCTTGGCGGAGAATGCGTCCAGCTTCTCCTGCTCGGTCACAGCGTTCAGGTATACGGAAGAGGTATGACCGTAGCCGCCGTCTGCAATCAGCTGGGCAGCCTTTTCCAGTGCGTCATTAAAGTTCTCGGATTTATACATAGCCAGCACCGGGCTCAGCTTTTCGTGGGCAAATTCCTCGCTAATGTCTACGCTCTCCACCTCGCCGATGAGCACCTTGGTCTCCTCGGGAATGGTCACGCCGGCCAGTGCCGCAATGGTCACCGGCTTTTGACCCACGATCTTGGCGTTCAGGGCGCCATTGATAATAATGGTTTTGCGCACCTTATCAATCTCGTCCGCTTTCAGGAAGTAGCAGCCTCGATCCTCAAATTCCTTGCGCACCGCCTTGTAGATTTTTTTGTCTACAATGCAGCTCTGCTCGGAGGCGCAGATCATACCGTTATCAAAAGTCTTGGAATGGATAATGGAGTTCACCGCCAGCTAATATCTGCGGTATCATCAATAATGGCAGGGGTGTTACCGGCGCCAACGCCCAGGGCAGGCTTGCCGCTGGAGTACGCGGCCTTTACCATACCGGGGCCGCCGGTTGCCAAAATGGTGTCTGCCTCTTTCATCAGCAGGTTGGTCATATCCAGAGACGGTGCGTCAATCCAGCTGATGATCCCCTCCGGCGCGCCGGCTGCCACAGCAGCGTCCAGCACGATCTTGGCCGCAGCAGTGGTGCTCTTCTTGGCCCGGGGATGGGGAGAGATGATAATGCCGTTGCGGGTCTCAGGCAAATCAGGGTCTTAAAGATGGCCGTAGAGGTGGGGTTGGTGGTGGGGATCACCGCCGCAATCACACCCAGAGGCTCTGCGATCTTCTTAATACCGTAGGCCTTATCTTCCTCGATCACGCCGCAGTTTTGGTGTTCTTGTATGCATTATAAATGTACTCTGCCGCGTAGTGGTTCTTGATGATCTTGTCTTCTACCAAGCCCATGCCGGTCTCTTCCACCGCCATCTTGGCCAGGGGAATTCTTGCCTTATTGGCAGCCATCGCCGCCGCAAAGAAAATTTTATCCACCTGCTCCTGGGTGTAAGTGGCGAACTCCCGCTGCGCTGCGCGCACACGGTCCAGCTCCGCCTCCAGCTTTTCTACGCTGTCGATGATTTCTCTTGCCATTTTATTGCCTCCAAGTTGTACTTACTATCATAGCGGTGTTCCGCTAATCCATCTATATCATACTGAAAAGCCTTTGCCTTTGCAAGCCTTTTGGGCACAAATCTACCATACCACTAAAAATTGATAATCTTTTAACGATGTTTTTGGGCATATTTTTGAATAAGTGAAAAACGTTTTGTTACAAAGTTCACAATTTCATCCAGTTTCGGAACAATTTTCCACCTTTTCCCGGTGTTTCTCCCCTATTTCTCAAAACACGCCCACTATCGTGTTACACGGTTCACATTGTTTTTGGTGGAATTGCATAAAAGCGGCGGGGCGGTTTTCACGGCGGGGAGCAAGCCCCGCCCTACGCATATTCTATTGTAGTTGCCTTCG
>ENA-OPYV01000314-OPYV01000314.1-human-gut-metagenome-genome-assembly--contig:-NODE-314-length-14657-cov-2.216036_pt1 | contig 14657 bp, 18 predicted proteins | sample MGYA00242474_ERZ504485 | MGnify/ENA primary metagenome ERZ504485 (study PRJEB26092, sample SAMD00036263) | human gut metagenome | host: Homo sapiens | study: EMG produced TPA metagenomics assembly of...
GCTTTCGCTTATTGTTCTTTGTCATTCTTGTTCGGAAAGTATGTCATTTCGCCTGAATAATTACTTTCTTTTATTTTTGATACCCATTGGTCTGGCCTTGTTTACGGTTGTAGGATTCAGTAAGGCGTATGCGCTGGGTTATCCGTTCTGGATTGCCATTATTATGGGTAGTATTACCGGTGCGGCTGGAGGAGTGCTGCGTGATATATTTATCAACGAGATTCCGCTGATATTCCGTAAAGAGATTTACGCCATGGCTTGTGTGATTGGCGGACTGGTTTACTGGATTTGTCTAATGCTGGACATGGAATCCGTACTTGCACAGATTATTGGTGGAGTAACCGTGTTTGTAGCCCGTATTTTAGCAGTGAAATATAAGATTACACTTCCGATTTTGAAAGGAGATCCGGAGCCTTAGCCCCGAGAAGTCTCCTTACTTTTCGGCTTTTTTCCGGGGAATGTAGGAACACATTTCATTAGATACATGATTTTCCGCTGACGCTTGTACATGTAAGGGCTGGGTTTCCGGAATTGTATTTTCTTGGATTCGGCAGACTGGCTGCAATAAGTGCACATTGTTTGCGAGTGAGTTGAGAGGCCGTGGTGTGAAAGTGAGCTTTTCGCCACGGCTTCTGCTCCATATATACCATCTCCCATTTCGATGGAGTTCAGGTAAACTTCCATGATTCTTTTCTTTATCCCATATCAGTTCAATCAGTACCGTGAAATAGACTTCGAATCCTTTTCTTACCCAGGAAGAGGAGGGCCATAGGAATACATTCTTAGCTGTCTGCTGGCTGATGGTACTTGCTCCTCTGGCTTTCTTACGCTTTTGTTTTCTTCAATAGCCTTGCTGATTTCCTTGAAGTCGAACCCGTTGTGGCTGGCAAAACGGTTGTCTTCAGAGGCAATGACCGCCATCGGAAGGTGACGTGATATTTTTTCTTTTAGGTACCCCATTTGTGCTTCATGGCCACTTTCTCACCTTTTACCAGTTGTTCTACACTTCGTATCACCATCAGGGGAGTGATGTAGACCGGAATAAATCTTAAGGCAACGACGGAAAGAATGGTAGATGCAAAGAAAAAGATAATCAGATTACGTATGTATCTTAGAATTCGTTTTCTGTTCATTAGTGTTTGATGTGGGGATGAAAATTATGCCGAGTCTGAAAGACCCGGCATAAGGATGTTTGTTACTATGAAAATTCGATTTATTGCAAAGTTCCAGCTTCAGCCTGTTGAATCATCTGCTGGCTGGCATACATATACACTTCTACACGGCGGTTTTCCTGACGGCCTGCAGCAGTTGAGTTGTCGGCTACGGGATTTTCTTCACCCATACCTGTAACAGACTTAATCTGGCTGGAAGAAGCGCCACAGGCTAACAGATAGCTTGATACACTCTGGGCACGTTCTTGTGAAAGGTCCAGATTCTTCTGGCGGCTCTGCTCTGCGGTACTGTTTTTCCAACCGGTATTATCAGTATATCCGTAGATGGCAACGTCCATGTCCTTGTTTTGGTTAAGCACGTTGTTGGCAAATTTGCTCAATGCAGATTTGGCAGAAGTACTTAATGTAGCACTGCTGGTATTAAACAAGATACCGGAGTCGAAAGTCACTTTTACGGCTTGTAATCCGTTGTTGTCAGTTACCTGCTCTACCTGTGCACCTTCAATCTGTTCTGCCTGTGCGGCAGCCTTGTCCATCTTCTTACCAATCAGTACACCGGCACCTGTACCTACGGCAGCACCTACAGCCGCTCCAATGGCAGCTCCTTTTCCGTGACCGGCGATACCTCCGATCAATGCTCCCAGGGCAGCTCCACTTCCTGCACCAATCATTCCACCTTTGGCTGTATTTGTCATACCACACCCGCTAAATACCAAGCATGCACTCAGTAAGATAGCCATAGAATTCATTTTCTTTCATTTTTGTTTCGTTTTTAGTCGTTTTTAGTTAATATGCAAATATAGGATAGTTTTTTCATCGTTTCATTTACGCGGTGACGTACGGAAGCGATAACCTCTTCGTTGTCTACATTTGACAGTACGGTTTCAATCATTTCTGCAATTTCGTACATCAAGTCTTCTTTGGCGCCACGGGTCGTAATGGCCGGAGTTCCCAGACGGATACCTGATGTCTGGAATGCAGAGCGAGTGTCAAAACGGTACCATTATTCTTGTTGACAGTGATGTCGGCTGCTACCAACGCTTTTTCCAGCTACCTTTCCTTGTCAAATCTGGATATTTGCTGCGCAGGTCTACCAGCATAGAGTGATTATCTGTTCCTCCCGATACGATGGTGAAACCACGATCCATCAAAGCCTGAGCCAATACACGGGCGTTCTTCTGTACCTGAATTTGGTATTCTTTGTATTCCGGTTGCATACATTTCGTAGAATGCTACGGCTTTAGCTGCAATGACGTGTTCCAGCGGGCCACCCTGAATGCCGGGGAATACAGCTGAATCCAGTAACTGTGACATCATCTTGATTTCGCCTTTCGGAGTTTTCTTTCCCCATGGATTAGGGAAGTCTTTACCCATCAGGATGATACCACCACGCGGACCACGAAGCGTTTTGTGGGTAGTTGAAGTTACGATATGTGCGTATTTCACCGGATTGTCAAGCAAACCGGCAGCAATCAGTCCGGCCGGATGTGCCATATCAATCATCAGGATAGCACCAACCTTGTCAGCAATCTCACGCATACGTTTGTAGTCCCATTCACGTGAATAAGCAGAACCTCCGCCTACAATTAACTTCGGATGCTCTCTCAAGGCGATTTCTTCCATCTGGTCATAATCTACGCGACCCGTCTCTTTGTTCAGGTTATATTCGCATGGAGTGTACAGAATACCTGAAGTATTTACTGCAGAGCCATGAGACAGATGTCCGCCGTGTGCCAGGTTCAAACCCATGAACTTGTCGCCCGGATTCAATACTGCCAGGAATACGGCAGCATTGGCCTGTGCACCTGAGTGAGGCTGTACGTTTGCCCATTCAGCTCCGAAAATCTGCTTGATACGGTCGATGGCCAGCTGTTCGCTCTGGTCTACCACTTCGCATCCTCCGTAATATCTTTTTCCAGGATACCCTTCTGCATATTTGTTGGTCAGGCAAGAACCCATAGCCTGCATGACTTGTTCACTTACAAAGTTTTCTGAAGCAATCAGTTCAATACCTTTTAGTTGTCTCTGATGTTCTTTCTCAATGATGCTAAAAATAGAATCGTCTCGTTTCATGATATAGTTGTTTTAAAGTGAAAAATCCTGTTAGAAAATAACTCCGACCGAAAAACTCAGAATGTTTTTCCGTTGTTCCAGCTTAATTTTTCCTTCATTATGCGGAGCCTCGGTCAGGTCGGTGTTATAAGTGATAGAACGGATGGTGTTATGAAGCCCCACCTCGTAGCGGAAATCAAAGAAGATGTTGGATACGTTGACGGCCAGTCCCACGACTCCGCTGTACTGGAACGGATATTGCTCTTCCTTTATTTTCTGTTGGTGGAAGCCTGTAAATTCGGTTGAACAATGTTTCTCCCATACCCATGTCACCTTGGGACCTACGAAAAATGCCATTCCATACGGATGTACGTCAATGAACTTATAGCCGTAAAGAATGGGCAGGTCAAGTGTCGTCATTTTTTTTCTTGATAAGGGCATTCTCCTTCAGAATTTCCGAGTTGGCTAATGTGCTGGGAATAGAAACACTTCCTTGAGTGATATTGCAGGAAAATTCCGGTTGTATGAAGTGGTGTTTCTTCATGTTGAAGCGGCAGAACACCGCTGCAAAATAACCTACTTTATAGTTATTTTGGGCAAGTTCCAGTTCTTTGCCGTTAATTGAAATCTCATCCGTAAAGAACATGGAAGAGTTGAAGCCGGCTTTCACTCCCAGGTTGAAGCGCGGCTGTTTCAGCGTAACCATGGGCGTAGTTACGGCCTGTGCTTGCAGCTCACATACTGCCAGCACACCGCTTCCAATGAGGGTGAATAGGGCTTCTTTTATCATAAATCAGTTATTTCTTTTTCTCTACCGACCATCCGAACTTGCCGATTTTCTCTCCTAATTCGTAATATCCCCCGTGGGCATAAACCAGTAGGTTAGATTGAGCCAGTTCAAATTGCCAGTTTCCGAGTTCAGGTATTTATCGTCTGCTTTCACGTTACTACGTCCGCAATAAACATGTGATGTGAACCTAAAGCGACGATTTCCTTTACCCGGCATTCAATGCAGAGTGGCGACTCTTCAATGAGAGGAGCCTGCACCATGGCTGCCTTTCCTGGAGTTAATTTCATCTCCTGGAACTTGTTGTAGTCTTTGCCTGAACGAACTCCGCACCAGTCTGTGGCAAAAGCCATATCTTTGGTGGTCAGATTAATGACAAACTCCATATTCTTTTCAGAATAGGATAGGAGTGCCGTTCTGGTCTGACAGAAATGTAACACATAGGTGGGTTGGTACAGATTGTACCTACCCACGCTACGGTGATAATGTTATATTCTCCTTCACAGCTGCCACATGTAACCAAGGCAGCCGGAAGAGGATAAATCATTGTCCCTGGTTTCCAGTCCTGCTTCATGGTTTACAGAAGTTTGATGTTATCCTTCTGCTGTTCTTTTTCGCAGTAATGGCACTTCAACAAGCCTTTTTCCTTGTCGACAACGTGGAACCATGTTTGCATCGGCTCGTTGTTGGTGATACATTTCGGGTTGTTGCACTTCACGATGCCTCTCAGCTCGTCAGGCATTTCCACTTCTTTCTTTTCTACGACTTCATAGTCGCGGATGATATTCAGCTTGATTTTGGAAGCAACTACCGACAAGCGGCTGATTTCTTCTTCCGTAAAGAAGCGGTCAGCAATCTTGATGATTCCTTTCTTGCCTAATTTCTTACTTTCAAAGTTGTTGCCTATTGTGATGTTGGCATCTTCATCCTGCAGTCCCAGCAAGGATACGACTGTAAATAACTTATTGGAAGGTATATGGTCAATGACTGTTCCGTTTTTCAGCGCAGCCACCTGTAATTCTTTCTTTTCACTCATAGTTACTTGAATTGAATAGTTTCCGGATTATTTTTCAGTATCAGCTTTTACCTCGTCGAGTGTAATTCCTAACACATCGCAAAGGATGGCCTGGCGGGCATAAAGACCGTTCTTGGCCTGTTGGAAATAGTAAGCTTTCGGATTGTCGTCCACGTCATAAGTAATCTCGTTCACACGAGGAAGCGGGTGGAGGATTTTCAGGTTCGGACGTGTATGTTCCAGCATCTTGTTGTTCAGGATATACACATCTTTCACTCTTTCATATTCCATCAGGTCAGTGAAACGTTCCCGCTGAACACGAGTCATATACAGAATATCGGCATCTGCAATGGTTTCTTCAGTGAAATCAGTATGTTCCACGTATTTGATGTGATGTTCCTGGCAATACAGCTTGTATTCGTCCGGCATTTTCAGTTCGTCCGGAGCAATGAAATGGAAAGTAGGATTGAAGTGTCGCATAGCCATCAGCAGCGAGTGAACCGTTCTTCCGTATTTCAAGTCACCTACCAGATAAATGTTCAGGTTTTCCAGTGTACCTTGAGTCTTATAGATGGAGTATAAATCCAGCATTGTTTGTGAAGGATGCTGGTTTGCACCATCTCCGGCATTTACGATGGGCACCGGAGCCACTTCACTGGCGTAACGTGCAGCACCTTCCAGATAATGTCTCATTACGATGATGTCTGCATAGTTGCTCACCATCATGATGGTATCCTTCAGCGTTTCTCCTTTAGAAGAACTGGTCACCTTCGGATCGGTAAATCCGATGACTCTTGCTCCCAGACGGTTGGCTGCCGTTTCAAAGCTCAGACGGGTACGGTAGATGGTTCAAAGAACAGAGTGGCAACTACTTTTTCTGCCAGCAGGCGGCGGTTAGGTTTCTTTTCAAACTCTCTTGCCATTTCCAGAAGATACATGATTTTCTCTTTGGAATGTTCGGCGATAGTAACTAAACTTCTATTTTCCATGTTAGCTGTTTTTGATTACTTTTATAATACCGGAGTTCAAAGGTAGGTAAAAAAAATAGAAATCCCACCCGTTTTTAGGATATTTCGGACTACGTTTTCGCATTTAAGAGGATATTGCGGAAAATAAGTCTTTGTTACAAAGATTTTCCGTAAATTTGCGGCTTAAAAGTCTAATTAATGAATATAATAAAAGTATGAGAAAGATATTTATATATGCAATGTGGGGTTTTGTGTTCATCTGCATTGCCGCAGTTGCCATCGTTTTTACGGCCATTGCAAAAGGTAAAATAGGTTATGTTCCCCCGGTAGAAGAGCTGGAAAACCCGAATCTGAAGTTTGCTACTCAGGTCATTTCTGAAGACGGAAAGCTGTTGGGAACCTGGTCGCTTAGTAAGGAAAACCGCGTGTATGTGGGCTATGAAGACCTTTCTCCCCATCTGGTACATGCCTTGGTGGCCACTGAAGATGTGCGTTTTGAAGACCATTCCGGTATCGACGCCCGTGCTTTCATGCGTGCGGTTATCAAGCGTGGAATCTTCATGCAGAAACATGCCGGTGGAGGTAGTACCATTACCCAGCAGTTGGCTAAGCAGTTCTATTCACCGACAGCCGACAATGTAATGGAGCGTCTGTTGCAGAAACCTATCGAGTGGGTGATTGCGGTAAAACTGGAACGCTATTATACAAAGGAAGAAATTCTTACCATGTATCTTAATAAGTTCGACTTCCTGAACAATGCCGTAGGTATTAAGACAGCGGCTAAGACGTATTTTGCCAAAGATCCGAAGAACTTGAAAATAGAAGAAGCCGCTACCTTGATAGGTATGTGTAAGAACCCTTCTCTCTATAACCCCCGTCGTTTTAATGAACGTTCTCGCGGACGTCGTAATACCGTGCTCGACCAGATGCGTAAGGCAGGCTTCCTTACTCAGGAAGAATGTGATTCTTTGCAGGCACTTCCTTTGGTGCTGAAATTTCAGCCTGTCGACCATAAAGACGGATTGGCTACCTATTTCCGTGAATACCTGCGTGGCGTAATGACCGCTCGTAAACCGGACCGGAGCGATTACCGTGGCTGGCAGATGCAGAAATATTATGAAGATTCTTTGGCTTGGGAAACGAACCCGTTGTATGGCTGGTGTGCGAAGAATAAAAAGAAAGACGGTACCAACTACAACCTTTATGTAGATGGATTGAAGATTTATACCACTATCAATTCCCGTATGCAGCAGTATGCCGAAGAAGCTGTCTATGAACATGTAGCCAAATACCTGCAGCCTCGCTTCTTCAAGGAAAAGAGAGGGCGTAAGACAGCTCCTTATACCAATCAGCTGACACCGGAGGAAGTGGAACAGATTCTGAACCGCTCCATTCGTCAGAGCGACCGTTACCGTACCATGAAGGCTGACGGATGTTCGGAAGCTGAAATCATGAAAGCATTCAACACTAAATATGAAATGTCCGTATTCTCATGGGATGGAGAAAAAGATACAATCATGACTCCGCTTGACTCCATCAAGTATTACAAACATTTCTTGCGTGCAGGTTTCATGTCCATGGACCCGATTACGGGCCATGTGAAAGCATACGTGGGAGGACTTAATTACAACTACTTCCAGTATGATATGGCTATGGTAGGCCGTCGTCAGGTAGGTTCAACCATTAAACCTTATTTGTATGCGCTTGCCATGGAAAACGGTTTCTCACCTTGTGATGAAGTCCGTAATGTGGAGCAAACTCTTTTTGATGAAAACGGAAAAGCCTGGTCACCCCGTAACAGCTCCAAGTCACATTATGGAGAAATTGTGACCTTGAAATGGGGATTGGCCAACTCCAATAACTGGATTTCAGCCTACCTGATGAGCAAGCTCAGTCCGTACGACCTGGTTCGCCTGATACACTCATTTGGTGTGTTAAATAAAGATGTACAGCCTACCGTTTCCCTCTGTCTTGGACCATGTGAAATTTCGGTAGGAGAGATGGTTAGTGCGTACACGGCCTTTGTCAATAAAGGTATCCGCACCGCTCCGCTATTTGTTACCCGTATTGAAGATAATGATGGCAACGTCATAGCCAACTTCACGCCGCAAGTGAATGAAGTCATTAGTGAATCTACTTCTTATAAGATGCTCGTTATGCTGCGTGCCGTAATTAATGAAGGTACCGGTGGCCGTGTCCGTCGTCTGTATGGCATCAAGGCTGATATGGGAGGTAAGACAGGAACTACCAACCGCAATTCCGACGGATGGTTTATGGGTTTCACTCCTTCGTTGGTATCCGGTTGCTGGGTAGGTGGTGAAGAACGCGACATCCATTTCGATACGATGCGCGACGGCCGAGGGCTTCTATGGCATTGCCTATCTGGGGCATTTATATGCAGAAAGTCTATGCCGACAAGACATTAGGCTACTCTCAAGACGAGACTTTCGATATTCCAGGTGATTTCGATCCTTGTAAAGACCGTCTGACAGAGATAGAAGAAGAAAATACCACACGTCTTGATGACGTATTCTTCCAATAACAAAGAACGGCGGGAAGTTGCTTTTCCAACATGCAACTTCCGCCGTTTCCTTTATATTCCCGCTTTCTCTTTTGAGAACCAGCCTTATACTTTCTTTACGTATCCTACTGGTATTTCCACGGTGGCATACCCCAGATGGTCAATGCGTATCATCACCTGCGAGTGTCCTCCTATTTCTACCAGTTCACCTTGTAGACCTTTAAGAGAGCCTTTGATTACTTCTACCTGTTCCCCTGGGGCCAGCGGCTCATTCTGGAACCGTACCGTCTCCTCGGAGTAATCCAGCATGAACTTAAACTGCTCCATCTCTTTGTCCCGGATAATGGCCGGTCGTCGGGTTGCCGGGTCTATCAAGCAGCCCGTTAGCGACGGAAAATTCTGAAGCAGCTCAATTCGTCCTTTTTCATCCGTGCAGATAAAAATCAACATCGGGATTACGACCTGCTTGATTTTCTTTTCCGGTCACTCCATTGACGCACCACTTCCTGTATGGGTAAGAAATGCTCCACGTGAGGCATTTCTAATTTTTCTGCCGTTTTTTTTTCTCGTGATGCATTCTTACGTAGAAAGCATACCAGTGTCTCTCTATTTTCTCTTCCATTCGGATTATACTGTCTGATGATTGATGCAGATACCCTTCAGGTACCATTCATACAAGCGGTGAATACCTCGTCTATTTCTACTTTATGGTGCCATCCCAGGCTGTGCAGCTTGCTTACGTCCGTCAGCTTGCGCAGTGTGCCGTCCGGTTTCGATGCATCCCAGCGCAGTTCACCCTTGAAGCCGATTTCCTTCATGATTTTCTCTGCCACTTCGCGGATAGACACTTCCTTGCCCGTACCCACGTTGATGTGGCAGTTACGGATTTCAGTAATACCGTCCGCATTTTTCTTTGACGCATCATACGTCTGCTTGAAGTCTACGTTCAGCAACACATGTACGCTGGCATCCGCCATTTCTTCACTCCACAAAAACTCACGCATCGGCTTGCCCGTACCCCAGAGCGTAACAGCTTCCGGTGTGATGCCGAACTTCGTCAGCTTTTCCAGAATCTCCTCGTCTGTATTACTTCCATTTACACCTTCCACCGGGCGCAGGTTGATGTCCTTACGCACCGCATCCCAGTCGCCTTCGTTCAGGCATTTCGCCAGGTGAATCTTGCGGATCATAGCCGGCAATACGTGGCTGTTTTCCAGGTGGAAGTTATCATTCGGACCGTACAGGTTGGTCGGCATTACGGCGATGTAATTCGTGCCATACTGCAGTGAAGCTTTCACACATCTTCGTCCCGCAATCTTTGCATGGCATACGGTTCGTTCGTATATTCCAGCGGGGAGGTGAGAAGCACCTCTTCCTTCATCGGTTGCGGAGCCTCACGCGGATAAATGCAGGTACTGCCCAGGAACAGCAACTTCTTCACCCCGTGACGGAAACTCTCGCCAATCACGTTCTGCTGAATCTGTAAGTTCTGGTAGATAAAGTCCGCACGATATTGCAGGTTGGCCATGATGCCTCCCACATGTGCCGCAGCCAGAATCACCGCATCCGGCTGTTCCTCGTCAAAGAACTTCTTTACCGCTATCGGGTCCAGCAAATCCAGTTCCTTGTGCGAACGTCCTACCAGGTTATTATAACCTCTTTCCTTCAGGTTATTCCAGATAGCGGAACCTACCAGTCCGTGGTGTCCCGCTACATATATCTTCGCTGATTTGTCCATATTCGACAAATTAATTGTTTATTGTTTCAGAGACAGAAGAACAAAAGAACATATAATCTTCATTATTAATTCTTCGTTCTTCATTCCTCATTCTTCATTATTTCACGATTCCCTTCTCCAGATACTCTGCCAGGTTTGTGCGAATCTGTTCTCCTGCCTTTTCTACGGCCACTTTTGCCATATCCGCATCCACCATGATTTTTACCAGTTCCTCAAAGGTTGTTTTCGACGGGTTCCAGCCTAATTTAGCCTTCGCCTTTGTCGGGTCACCCCAGAGATTCACTACGTCTGTCGGGCGGTAGAAATCCTCGCTTACCTCTACCAGGCACTTGCCGGTAGCTTGTCATAACCCTTTTCGTTGATACCTTCACCCTTGAATTCCAGCTCGATGCCCGCATACTTGAATGCCAGGTAACAGAATTCACGTACACTGTGTTGTACACCCGTAGCGATGACGAAATCTTCCGGCGTTTCATGCTGCAGAATCAGCCACATACATTCCACGTAATCCTTGGCATAACCCCAGTCGCGCAGTGAGTCCAGGTTACCCAGATACAGCTTCTCCTGTTTTCCCTGTGCAATGCGGGCTGCAGCCAGCGTAATTTTACGTGTTACGAAAGTTTCTCCACGACGTTCCGATTCATGGTTGAACAAGATACCCGAGCAACAATACATATTATAAGCCTCGCGGTATTCCTTCACAATCCAGAAACCATACAGCTTGGCCACTGCATACGGGCTGTAAGGATGGAACGGTGTGTTTTCATTCTGCGGCACTTCTTCCACCTTTCCGTAAAAGTTCCGAAGTAGAAGCCTGATAGATACGGCAGGTATCTTTCAGTCCGCACAGACGGACAGCCTCTAACACGCGGAGTACCCCTGTGGCGTCTACGTCAGCTGTAAATTCCGGAGAGTCGAAACTCACCTGTACGTGGCTTTGTGCTGCCAGGTTGTAAATTTCTGTGGGGCGTACCTTGCTTACCACTTGCAGAATACTCATGGAATCCCCCAAATCCGCATAGTGCAAGTGAAAATTCGGTTTACCTTCCAGATGTGCGATACGTTCGCGGAAGTCTACTGACGAACGGCGGATGGTACCGTGTACATCATAACCTTTTTCCAATAAAAATTCGGCCAGGAATGATCCGTCCTGTCCTGTAATACCTGTGATTAGTGCTACTTTTCTTTCCATAAATAATCAAAATTTTACTGCGCAAAGATATAGAAAAAGCCCCGTACTGCCAATGACAGCCGGGGCTTTTCTTCTGATTATATGCCTTTTGCTTTAGAATTTCTTAAACTTTAATATGGCATAATCAGACTCTAAGGTCATGTATTTCCCGTTTGTTTCCACTACCTTGAACGTCGTGTTCACATTATTCAGTCCATAAGGTTCCAGTTCCCATACCTCAGCCGGGCGGGAGTTTTCTGGAAGGTCATACGTGCTCATGTCGTTCAGGGTGATGCTATTACTTGCTTCATCGTACTGGTATCTTCCGCGGAAAGGAGTCAATCCCTGTGGCCCTTGCTTCTCTGCCACTTCCACTACCCAAAGCTGTATACTGTAATAGATGCGTTCGCACGGATGCACCTCATTGTCTGCTTTCGTAGTAAATTCCAATAATTGCCAGTGTCCTTCAATCTCAGTGTTTATTGGTTCCTTCTTGCAGTCGTTGCATATCATGGCCAGTACCATCAATGCAAAGCCCTATATAGAAAATTCGTTTCATACTTCTTTCTTCAATTAAAAAATCACTCCTGTTTTTCTGATGGTCAGCATGCCTCCTGTAGAATTACCCAGGTAATTACCTCGGTCAAGTCCCAGTGCAGCCGAAGCACTCCATCCTTTGCCCATTTCGGTGTATAAGTTGCTTCATAGAGCGAACTGAATTGTTTCCGCTGTTGGTCAAGAGGAATGTCGTATGTACCCCAGTGGCGGGCGAATGAAATCAGCATGCGGTATCCCCACTCCGGAGAAGGCTGTCCGCTGATGCCCAGGTGATGTGCTCTTACGCGATTACTCCGGAAAGAAATACTATGGTCTGCATTATAGGCCGGTCCTGGAAGCAATGGATTGCCCATGCCCATACCTTGGTGCTGCCAGCCTCCATAAATATAATGATTGTAATAATTATCATCGGCGCTGATTTGGTATTCAGGGAACTGTCCCCAGAAACTATCGAATAACAACGGGCCTGTCTGGTCTTTGGTGTTTAGGCCTTCCCATACTGCCGAAGTTATCCACCGGTTTTCGGGAAAGTAATTTCCAGTCCGATTTGTCCGTCTTTCCAGCGTCCATATTCCCAAAACATCTGCGATGTATCTTCAAAATAATGTTCCAGATAAGCCCGGAACTTCCATTGTCCCAAATAGTAATTCAGTGCGAAGTTCCAGCTTCCTAACATGTTTCCTTCCACGTTTACTTGTTCTCCTTCAGGAGTATCACTTCCTCCCGTTTGAGGGAAAAAAGCTTTCCAGTAAGCCTTCAAATTGTCCGGCATGTCCAGCACATTCTCTGTACTTCCATCTTCTAGTTTCAGATAGCGGTCACCACCAAACTGTGTCGCCATCAGAAGGCCAAATTCAAACTCCAATGGAAGCTTTTCTTTGTTCCCTAACCGCAGCATGAGTGATTTGCTATGGTAAAGCACATCCTTTGTGAAATACTGTCCAGGTTGAACAAAATCTTTCTGCCAGCCATTGTCTGTGAATGAACCGTATGCAATATGTCCTTTAAAAGCCAGCCATCCTTTTTGTGCCCGGCACGTTTAGAAACTCCTTGATTTCTCCTCTGATTTGTGGAATCGGTTGCGTGTTAGGACCTTCCACCATCATTCCGCTACTTAGTGCTGTGTTCTTGGTCAGCGGAAAACCCGGGCGTCCTTACTTCCGATGCTCAGTGTCAGCATCTTCCAGGAAAAATCACTGTATATCTGATGAATGAACACATCTTGTGCCTGATGAATTCCTCCTGCCATGTCTAGTCCGGCTTCAATACGCCATCCGCGTTTTAAATTGTTTTTCGTATGAGATGCCTGCCAGCAGATATCCCGAATTGGATTTGTGCTTCCTAATCCGTAACGGTTTCCTGTGAACCACAATGGGGCGTACGTACCGTTTCCGGCAGTAGCTCCTAATTCCACGTGGTAGGTGAGGGAAGAGTTCTCAGTCTGTGCTTGTACAGAGCTACCGGACAATATAGCAAAGAGTAAAATTGCTTTTAGTTTCATAGAGAATTGTAGAATTAATCTTTCTTTTCAGTTCATTCTTGAAATCGTGATAAATGTCTTTCCCGAAAAGAATCCATGCAGACTCAAAAAATGAAAGCTAAAAAATGCAAAGACAACGATAATCATCAATTTCTTAGGAGATGCCGGAGCAAGCGGTACGGTGGCTGGCTCCACTACAGTCAAATACCGGTTTGGCTTCCTTGTAATTTTCCGTCGGAGTACTTCGAAGCTGTCCCATAGACTGGCTGTATATTTGCTCTGCTTAAAGTCAGGTTTTTTTGTAGTCTTTCTTTTTCAGAGGTTACGGTCTGAAGAATGACATTGCGGTTAGCATCTGCAAATTTGGCATATTCCTGTTGGGCTTCAAAATACTCCTTCTTGTATTGTTCGCATAAACTAAGCTGGAAATCATAATCTTGTTTAGCCTTGCGGGTACGGTAGTCGGTGATATATTCCTGCAGTTTGTGAACGGCACTATCTGCACGATTGCAGCTGCAAGCGGGTCTTGCAGGGAAACAGTGATTTTCGTCATATTGCTTTTCTTGTCTGTTTCCACTTCCAATATTTTTTCAGCATCCCAATTCTTCCGTTTTGTTCTGGAGTGAGACGGAATGGATCAATTACTTTTACGCTATCTTTTTTGTTCTTCTTTATCTAAAACACCTATTGTTTGAAATGTCTTATCATAAACTGTCAATTCATCCTCGTTAAACATTTGTTATAAAGGATTATTTGTCACGCCCTAATGCCCATAAGCTTCTATCATTCATTACGAATAGCACTGACTATCTTGTAATTGGTTATAGAACTGGACGGATTTACCATGACTCCACAGAAGACCTGATAGAGTATGTTGCCGTTAAGATGTGCCACCAGCTGCCTGTCGGAAAAGCCAATGTAGGTTCAATGCCATAAGAGCAATCCTAGCAAAAAGACTGAAAATGTTCTTCTAACCTAGACTCTACTCTGACAGACCCGCTTCTTTTGCTATACGCTCAAACGGAAACACAGAATGAACCTTGTCAAGTTTACTCTCATCAAAAATCTTGCGATATTTTGAAAAAAAAATCAAATTCTGTAAAGCCCAAAGTAAGGTAGATCTCGAAAATATTTCGTATTTTAACCATATCTTAGTTTGAATATTTCCCTCGCTTTGGCAGCCAAACCTTATTTG
>ENA-OPYV01000315-OPYV01000315.1-human-gut-metagenome-genome-assembly--contig:-NODE-315-length-14631-cov-4.138307_pt1 | contig 14631 bp, 18 predicted proteins | sample MGYA00242474_ERZ504485 | MGnify/ENA primary metagenome ERZ504485 (study PRJEB26092, sample SAMD00036263) | human gut metagenome | host: Homo sapiens | study: EMG produced TPA metagenomics assembly of...
GCATGTTGGAGAGGTGGCCCGAATCCTCGCCAAGAAGCAGTTCAAGAAACTGCCGGTGGTGGATGGTGATGGCAGACTCGTCGGTGTGATCCGCCGTAAGTCCGTGATGGAACATGCCTTCGACGCGCTGTTCCCAAAGGATGATCGGTGATTAGGCGCCATCATCGCTGAATAGAATGAATGGAACATGAGGCTTCCCTTCGCGGGGGGGGGGCCTCATTGCTTTGTCCGCGGAGTCTTACGGCACCTGCGCAAGGGCAACGTCACGCTTCATGATGCACTATTGAATAGTGTGTTCCTATCGTTGCATGGTGACGCTAACGCATGGCGTCACGATACTGAAGCCTGCCATCTAACGGCGGGTACGGCTCGTTGCTGGAGTCGTGCACGCATACGCGCGTCGGCGTGCGTATGCCGTGATGTGACCTTTGTAGTGGAATTGAAGAATTGAGGGGCTTCTGCTGTTTTCGTGGGTTAGGTTCTTGGTCGTGGTAGGTGTATGTCGAGTCCGCCGCAGCGGAGCATGACGAGCGCGATGAGGCTGCTGACGCGGTGGAAGCCATAGGTCATGCGGATGGTGACCTTGATGCGGCTGTGGGGCTTCATCCGTGGAGCCAGCGTGATCATCATTTCGACGATCACGGCGCTGTGGCTGTTGCAAGGCATTCCCGTGGTCGCCGGCACAGGCGGATTCACGCACGTCGACGATGTGCATGAATCCGCGTATGGTATGCTCGCCGACGCGGCCGCTCCTGTGTTCGCGCCAGCCGGTTTTGACGACTGGCATGCCTCGGCCGCGTTGATCACGGGATTCGTGGCCAAGGAGGTCGTGGTCGGTTCGATGTCGCAGTCCTATCACGCGGACGGAGCGGATGATACGGCTTCCCAACAGGCCGGAGAGGGGACGTTGGGACAGAAGCTGCGCGCCTCGTTCGACCAATCGTCATACGGTCATGGCAGGGCCGCAGCCATCGCCTTCCTGCTGTTCACGCTCGCCTACACGCCCTGCCTCGCGACGGTCGCGGAAATGCGACGGCAATTCGGCACGAAAATCGCGGCGCGTTCCGTTCCGCTGAGTCTGGCCGTGGCCTACGTCATCGCCGTAATCGCCTTCCAATCATTGCGATTGATATGGTGAACGGTAGAGGACGGTTCGACATTCCTGCACGTGGTTGGCGACTCACGTCACGTACGGTCGGCCCGCAGGACAATGGTCAGGGCGATATCGTTACACGTATCGTCGGCGATGTTGCGGCAGGATTGACGGTGCGGCAGATCGCCGCCGAACGACATCTGCCGGTCGATTTCGTCGACATGGCCAGCGAACGCGCGCGAGAACGAGGATCGCTTGACGTGGTGGATATGCGGTCGCGGCACGCCTGCGGAGAGACGGTATGCCGACCCGACCCCGCTTCGTTGGTGTGCGTGGGATGTCCATTCAGGTTTTTCCCATCTTCGGACTCGTAAAATAGGCGAGGTTAACAAGACGAAGAACGATGACATCCGTCGATTCGCAAGGGGTGGACGCATATGGATTATCAGTATCAGGCCGTTGAACAGCCTTCCAATCCCCGCAAAACCTGGCCGATTGTCCTTTCCGTGGTCGTGGCGCTCACTGTGGCATGCGGCGCAGGAGTGTACGTCTACCACAACAAACGGCAGGAGGCGTTGGACACATGCCGGCAATCGCTTGCGGAATTCAGCTCGGCCCGTAAGGCCGTGCTCGACACATCCGAAAACGGTAGCGAACTGCAGAAATTGATCCGTGGTGCGCTCGGCGTGAACGACATCATCGACGCGTTCGCGGACGCGGCCACCAGCGCAGAGAACACGGTCGATACGGAAGGCTGTAAGGCGGACGCCACCATCACGCAGCTCAATCTCGTCTCCAAAACATTGGACAGCGCAACTGACTCCCTGAACGGCAGTCTGAAGACAATCGAAAAGAACCAGCAGTCGCAAAGCGGCGGCGATACCTCCGATGGCACGTCGAATTCAACGCAATCCAATGATGGGACGAGTCAAAACAAGTCAGACGACAATGCCGAATCGTTGGAAGACTCCAAACTTGCTTTGCAGGAATCGCTTGACAAGGCAAACGCGCTTATCGACAAACTCGGCAATGACGGCGATCTCACCCTTATTGGACGCAAACTGTTGAGCGCGCTATCCAAAGCCGTTGATGCGGGCCAGCAGCTGATCGACAATAGCGGCGTCAAAGAATCCAAGTATTACAAGGCCGCCAAAACCACGCTTGATGAAGCCATCGAAATGGCCGACAACTGGGTGAATCAACAAGCAGCCAAAGCGCAGTAAAACATTTTCCAAAGTACCGCGTGGCATTCGAAATCTCGTTTGCGCTTACCGTGCCGTCAGTATGCGGATTCGCGCTGATTTTCGCCGCAATCATCTTCTCCGAAGTGCAACTCCCACATCGCAGCAAATCGTAATGCCGAATATGTGAACTTGTCTGTTGATTCCACGCTGTATCTGCTTTATTCTTGAATACTTGTGAAAGAGTTTTGTGAGAAGTGGCGGAAACGTATCGCCACCAAAGAGATGGTATTCATCGGCATTGTGACGCTGGCCGCGTCCATTATCGCCTCATGGCTGAAGCAATTCCCTGGATTCAGCCTGTTCGGTGCGCTGATTATCGCACTGCTGATCGGCATGGTGCTGCAGTTTCCGATTCGCAAATGGTATTCCAGCCGTTCACCAGAGCATAAGGCCGGTGTGAAAGACGCAGCAGGACTGATTTCCAACAAGCTGCTCCGCTTGGGTATTATTCTGCTTGGATTCAAGCTCAACCTGCAGGTGCTGTTCACGCAAGGCATCAAATGCTTGCCGATTGCCGCTGTTGTGGTGACGCTCACCATCGTCGTGTGCTACAACATCGCCCGTAAGCTCGGCGTTGACCCGCAACTGGCCATTCTGGTGGCTGGCGGTACCGGCATTTGTGGTGCCGCAGCCGTCATGGGACTTTCCGGATCCATCAAGGTTCCACCGGAACAGGAAGACGAGAAAGCCAACAATGAAGTGATGGCCGTGGCCATCATCGCCATCATGGGCACGATCTTCGCCCTCGTGGAAATCGCATTTGGACCGCTTACCGGACTGACTAACACCCAGCTGGGCATCACAGCCGGCGCATCCCTGCACGAAATCGCACACGCGGTGGCGGCTGGTGACGCGTTCGGCGCGGTCGACATCGCCACCATCATGAAGCTGTCGCGAGTGCTTATGCTCGTTTTCGCAGCCATCATCATCGCCATCTGGTGGGATAAGAACCATTCGCAGATGCCCTCGGACGGCAAGCGCAAGATCTCATTCCCGTGGTTCATGCTCGGCTTCATCGGAGCGTCGATCATCGGCACGTTCGTGCCGTTCATCGCCACCATCACCCCGCAGCTGGTCGATTTCGCCTACATCGTGCTTGGCATGGCCATGGCCGCATTGGGCATCACCGTGAACTTCTCGGCACTCGCCAAGAAGGGGCAGAAGGCGTTCCTTGCCAGCCTCATCACTTCGATCCTGCTCATGTGCTTCGCAGCGGGAGTGGCAGCGCTGTTCTTCTAAAAATCTTCTACATATCTTTTATATCTTCCAAATACCGTTGTGCCGTGCGCTGGGATAATCAGTGCACGGCACATTTTTTTTATTTGTATTAAAAGTAATCTGGTATTAATCCGAAACTTTGCGACGATCCGCAATCAAGGTACGAACCAGCGAACAAATCGGCAGCAAATACAGAAAACAGCTCAACAACAGACTTTCCGTAGGAGCCCCAACCGAAGCAAGCGGCACCGCGCCGGCAATCGACCATGGAATCAATGGAGCCACCACAACGGCGGTATCCTCCAAATTAACAACCTTGCGCTGCTCGTCTTTTCCAAATTGCCGCACAACTGATCAGTCAACATAATCGACAATGTCTGATTACAGGCAACCGCGCTCGCAACCACAGACGTGACCAAAGTCGCACCAAACACGCTGATGTGCTTCGCCATCGAAGCGATAAGCCGATGCGTGCCATCCAACAACCCCGTTTCTTGGAAAATACCGGAATACGACGAGGAAATGCAGACGATCAGTATCACCTTGATCATCGAAACGATGCCGCCACCGTCAATCAACGACGCCACTTGGGCGTTCGAACAATGAAAACCGAACACCAAAGCACGGCCAATCTCCAGCCAATCCATATGCTGCACCAGCACGCAAACCGGCAATGCGGTGAGAATACTTGCGCCCATCGTAATGCGCACGTCCATTCGGGCGATCGCAAGCACCACAAGCACCAACGCGGGAATAACGGTAACCCAATGAAGATCGAACGCGCTTGAGAACAATCCCGTGATATCAATGGAGCCTGCGGAAGGATGCGTGCACAAAGCCAACACAGCATAAATCGCACACGTGATGATGAACGGAACAATAGATGTTTTCAACATCAGTACGATATTGTCGAAAATATTCGTATGTGTGAGTGCTTTGACTAATTGCGCGCTGGTGGAAACAGGGGAGCAGCGGTCGCCGAAATAGACGCCCGACAGAATCGCACCGCCGAGGAATACGGGCGAAACCTGCATGGACGTGCCGAGCGTCATGGTGATGACGCCCATGGTGGCGGCCGTAGCGAACGATGATCCGGTCAGCAGTGACATGAGGCAGTTGAGCAGGAAGGCGAGCAGAATCACCACATGCGGGCGCACCAGGCTGGAAGTGTTCGCCACAATGAACGGCACGGTGCCGGCGGCGCGCCATAGCGTGGTCAGCAGGCCTATCAGCACGAACGTCACCGCCACAATGCTTGCGGCACGCATGGTGGCGAACCCTTTGGAAGCATGGTCGCGAATTTGTGACCGGTGATTTTGCCATGGATGAGGAACATGACCACGCCGGCCAGCAGTGCGGGAACGATGGATATGTTGGTTATGATGCAGGCAATCAAAGCCGCACAGAACAGCGCCATCGTAACAAGTTCCGCCATGATGTTCCTTTCTTTGATGATTATCGCGCGGTACGTCAACGCCTTCGACATTCTTTTGACGAATCGTAAGAACTCGGCAAGCGTAGCAGTCATTATGTAAACGCGATGAGTTCGGGCTAAGACGTGGACATGGTCTTGTGCTGGTGCGGTGGAATGGCTGGTGCGGTGGGAGTGTCGGTTTGGTTCAACCGGACTTGAGATTGATAGTCTGTAATCGGTTATGCTGAAGCGAGCAGAATCGAGGAGGATTATGACTGATTTCGATATTGCGAAAGCGCAGGAATTGGAACATCGTACGGAAGATGCGTCAGCTCCCGAGGTGTTCTTCACTCCCCGTGATTACGCCAGAAAGTCTGGTTGCCGCATATCATGCGTTGGGAGCTAGGCCGGAAGGTAAGGTCGCCATCAAAATCCATTCCGGAGAATCCGAAAAATCCAATAATCTGAATCCCGCGCTGGTCAGGGATTTGGTACAGGAGATCGGCGGAACATTAGTGGAATGCGCAACGGCATACGACGGCAATCGAGAGACTCCCGAAAAAAGCCTTGCCGTGTTCAAGGAACGTGGATACGCGGATATCGCACCGATCCAAATCATGGACATGGGCGGTGAAATCGAAATTCCGGTAGCCAAGCACCGTCATATCGCCTATGACATCGTCGGCAAGCATATTGACGACTATGATTCTATTTTCGTGCTCTCGCATTTCAAGGGGCATCCGATGGGCGGCTTCGGTGGCGCGCTCAAACGTGTCCATCGGCATCGCATCGTCGAACGGCAAACGCTGGATCCATTCCGCGGGCGTGGCCACCGACCACTGGGTGGAAGCGACAAGATGACTTCCTCGAATCGATGGCTGAAGCCGACGAAGCAGTGATCAGCCACATGCATGGCAAGATGATGTATCTGAACGTCATGAACCGCCTGTCCGTGGACTGCGACTGCTTCCCCACCCCATCCGAACCGGACATGCACGATATCGGCGTGTTGTCATCGCTTGACCCGGTGGCGCTCGATCAGGCATGCGTGGACCTTATCCACGTTGCCCCCGACGGAGCTTCCGTCACCGAACGCATCGCTTCCCGCCACGGCGAACACACGCTCGAATACGCCGAAGAACTCGGCATCGGCTCACGCTCGTACCGTCTGACCGTGCTCGACTGACAGTGTCCGTAATGACCACGAAACCGGCGGGAACAGGCGGTGTCGTAATCGCCCATATTGAAGCGCTGCTTGCCGAACGCGACCATGTGCTCGTTGCGATAGACGGGCCATGCGCATCCGGCAAAACCATGCTCGCCGCAACCGTCAACAAGCGTTTCGGCGGCAACGTGCTGCATATGGACGATTTTTTTCTACGTCCCGAGCAGCGCACGCCGGAACGATTCGCGCAACCCGGCGGGAACGTGGACCGCGAACGGTTCGAAACGGAAGTATTGGCTCCGCTTTTCGCCGGAAAAACCGTGCAATACCGTCCATGGGATTGTCATTCGGGCGATTTCGCGGTCTCTCGTACCGTCGAACCGGCTCGGTTGACCATCGTGGAAGGCAGCTACAGCATGCATCCCGATCTGCGCGGGTACTACGATTGCATGATCTGTCTTGCGATTACGCCTGCTGGGCAACTGCGTCGGCTCGAGCAACGTAATCCGAGCATGCTGCGACGTTTCGTCGACGAGTGGATTCCGTTGGAAAACCGTTATTTCGAAGAGACCGGAACCGAATCGGCTGCCGACATGATCGTCGACACTGCATTGCCGGATAACGTATGACGACCATTGAAGAGAAGAAAACAAAAGGAGAATGAATATGTCTGATTCTGCAACTATGTCCGTGCGCGCTTTGCATCGTACCGACCTGCCGAAGCTGAGCCTGAGCACCAAAGCCGCGGCCACCGTGTTGGCCATTGTGGCCGCGGTCGCATTGCCGCAGCTGTTCCATGTTATCGGTGCCGTTTCCGGGCAGGGCACCATGCTTGGCGTAGCATTTCTGCCGATGCATCTGCCGATCATCTTTGTCGGCCTGATTGCCGGTCCTGCCGTCGGCGCCATCGCCGGAGCCGCCGCGCCGCTCGCCAGCTTCCTGCTGTCCGGCATGCCGATGCTGGCGATGCTGCCGCTGATGATGGTGGAATTGTGCGCGTATGGTCTTGTGGCTGGTCTGCTGCGCGAAGTCAAGCTGCCGAGTCTTGCGAAGGTGGTCATCGCCCAGCTGGCCGGCCGTGTGGTGCTGACCGCGGCCACTGCGATCGCTGTGTTCGCGTTCGGCTCAAGCAAGGCGGTCGCCGCAACATGGACGAGCGACCTGGCCGCCGGTCTGCCGGGACTCGCCTTGCAGTGGGCGCTGATCCCGCTCGCCGCCTACTGGACCGAGTCGCTGATTGCCAAGCGCAATCACTGAACAACGATAGTTCAAACGCGGCAGTCAGCCACGTTCTGAACAAAACCGATATTTTCGGGAGCAAGCCATTACGCTTGGCTCCCGTTGTCATATCAGTCGGGAAATCGGGAGAAACGGTCATGATCGCGGGAGTGTCCATCACCACATTGCTGCTGGTGCTCGCAGCCGGCATCGGGGCGGGATTCGTTGGATACGCGGTCGGCGCATCCTCGCTGATATCCTATCCGGCGTTGCTGGCGTTCGGCATTCCGCCCGTGCTGTCCAACACCACGAACACGGTGGGCGTGTGCGGTACGGGCATCGGCGGACTGCTTTCCGCCCGCAGGGAGCTTAGAGGCCAAGGCGTGCGCGTGGCCGTCTACGCCTGCATCGGATTGGTCGGTGGCATCATCGGCGGGCTGTTGCTGCTGGAACTGCCGGCAGAAGTGTTCGAATGTGCGGTGCCACCGCTGATCCTGTTCAGTGCGTTAATCATCGCTATCAATCCTCGGAAAAAAGCTGCTGCGCGAGATGCCGTCGCGCAAGCGCTTCCTCAATCGCAGCAAGGCGAAAGGGCTGCACAGATCGCCAACAAAACCGATGATGGCAAACTGCATGACCCATGGTGGTTGTGGCTTGGCGTAAGTTTTGTCGGCATTTATTCCGGATATTTCGGTGCCGCAGCAGGCACGCTTGCCTTGGCGATTCTCGACTTGGGTAAGATCGGTCCGTTCCATCAGATTAATGCGTTGAAAACGGTGGTCGGTTTCGGTGCGAATATTTCCGCTGCGATCATGTTCATTATTCGTGGATCCGTGTATTGGCCGTTCGCCATCATGATGTGCATCGGATGTATCATCGGCAGTGCCATCGCACCTCCCGTAACCCGGCATATTCCCGAAAACATCATGCGTGCCGCCGCCGTGCTCACCGGCATCATCCTAGCCGTCAAACTCGGCTGGAGCACCTACCTGTGACATGCGCTGTACATTGATTCGCAATGTGAAGTCCTGCTGGAAGAACCGATTTCTCCAGCGGACTTCTTTTTCTAGCTACCTTGCGATTGAAGGACCTGCGAGCCGTCCATCGGCATCTCGCAAAACAGCATCGTGTCAGATAAGCGTTGACAGTGCTCGCATTACAATATCCACATCCTTGTTTTCCAATTCGCGAATGACATGCAGATAGGTTTCCTGTGTTGTGGTCATGCTGGCGTGGCCGAGGCGGCGCGACACGCTGGCGATTGATACGCCGGCGAACAGCAGTAGTGATGCGTGCGTATGCCGCAATCCGTGGATGGAAATGACCGGCGCATCCACGTTCTTGCAGTGTCTGGCGAGTACGCCGTTGGCTGTGGAGTTATAGATTTTGCCGTGCACGAATATGGGCTTGTCATGCGGAAGATTCTTGAGTAATCCGGAAAGCTGCATGATGAGCTGCCAGTCAAGCTGCACTTTGCGTACGGAAGATTCGTTTTTCGTGGGTACAAAACCGCCGCCGTTTTTGTAATCCCAGGTTTTGCTGACGGAAAGCGTTTGGTGGGTGAAATCGAAGTCGTCGGGCGTGAGTCCAAGCGCTTCGGAGAATCGGAGTCCGGTTTTCGCGATGAGGAGGATGAGCCAATCCCAACTTGCCTCAGCGCCAAGATCAAGATCGGCGAGCATAGCGTGCAGCTCGAATTGGTTGAGATACTTCATTTTTTTTTGATGCGTGGCTTGCTTTGCCTTTTGATGATGACTTTGCGTGTCGGATCACGGGGGAATGAGTCCTTCATCAACGGCGCGAGAATGGCGGCCTTTTGATCTGGGTGATGAAAATCCAATGGTGGTCTGGCGCTCATGATGCTGCGCGTAACCGTTGATGAGCTGCTGATAGGCGGTGCGATCCATATCGGCAAGTCTTAGTTCAGGGATGAGTTTGCCGAGCCAAGATTGTGTGAGTCGATATTTACTCATGGTCACGTCTCTGATGGCACCTTCCTTATACGTTTTTACCCACTGGGCGTAGTAGTCGCAGAATAGCGATTCCGCGGTGATGTTTTCCTGCATAGTGTGCACCTTTCTAAAAAAGATACGGATAAGGTGCAGCCATCATACTTACGCTGATGAAGGGTGATGAGGGAGTCCAGACGGGAGAAAAATACTGAAATAACATACTGCTCTTCACGGCTGGGGAATGTGACCATTCCTTTCAAAGCGTTCTCCGCAGTAACCTTCATATCATTCTTTGCTCCCTTATTAACTAAGGGATGCATGTAATTATTCATCCGCTCATGCTGCTCAAAATATACTTGAATGAAATTGGCATAAACATTATCCCGCGGATGATAAATCGCGTACAGAGTTGAAACTATGCCCGGAATCCCCTTATTTACTTTGATAATCCCATACGGATTAGAGTTCAACGGGGACTTCGTATATACGACATCTCTGGTATTAACGACTCCATAATTAGAGACAGACGCTCCGGCAAATGAACGTCCTTGGAAGGTAATCTGATTTACCACGCCATACTCGCCAGAGACAGATAGGACGTCTTCCTTCCCGAATTTACCGTCAACATTTTTTAGTAGTTGAAACAACGACGTAGTTCTCCAGCTTACGCTGTTCCCAAGCGGGGACAATGAGAACCCGAAAAACAGCCGTATTACCGTCAATCTATACGGCTGAGCTTCCTTCTTGTGAGCATTAGAGCGTATCCGAGCAGGTTCCGACCGCGCCATTGCCTCGGATCGAACCTAGCTAGGTCATGCATCGACAGGCCGATGCCCCAGATGCGGTCTTTGACGGCGCATTCCGCCAGCAGCGCGGTGCCGGTTACCTCAAGCCGTGCCCCGAGTTCGGCGTTCTGGCTGAATTTGGCAAGTAATCCTTCATAGACCTCGATTTGGCGAACGCCGTTCCACACGTGATCGTCATAACTGGCCACCAGTCGACCAAGGCGTTTGATCTCGGCCACGTCATCGGTTTCGAGGATTCGCGCGGCTGTTTCGGCATCGTTAAAACAGCATGCTTTGCGATACATCATATACTGTTCCATTGAGGAAAACTCGACACCGTCCACAACGAAGCGCGATGGATACCAGTTGCTCAGGTACCCGTTCTCCTCATCGGGATTATGGAAGCAAACGATGCCTGTCATTCTTCGCCGACTTTCCGCGCCGCAAGTTCCAGATCGAGATCATGAAGTCCGAAATAGGCTTTCTTCAGGAAGTCCAACGGCACCCTGGTGATCACTTCAGAACTGGGAATACCGTAGAACCATTGGTAGTAGGCATAGAACTCACCGATCCAATCGGGCATGAACCCTTTAAGCGCCTTGCCGTCCTTCAATTGGTAATGCTCGGTCTCGGTGAAATACTTCCACAGCTCTTCCGCATCCATCGTATTGACGTAGGCTTTGGCTTCATCAATGCTTTTGCGTGTTTTGCTCGTCATATACGTGGCGATGAAATCCTCCGTGCTCTTGTTAGGGAACGACTGCGCCACGTAGTCGAAAAGCTTGCCTTGGTTTTCCACCACATCATCCCGATAGACTTCCGGATATGCCCGCATGGTTTTCACTCCCTAGAGCAACGTGCTGAACACGTTGGTCACCGTATTGGCATCGGAATCGATAAGGTCACGCATGTTCTGCCGCGCCTCAACATCCCTCTGATTGTATTTGTCGTTGAATTCGCTGTAGCTGACGGAACGCAAGCCATCTTTGACTTCTCGCAATTGACCGTATGCCTTTTCGGTCTTGACACAATATTGGATCCCCAGTCCGCCAAGTGACAGCAGTTCCTCCAAGATATCGACGTCCACATTATCTCGAACGAATTCTTTGGCGATGTAGAAATACGAGGCGTTCGCACGCCAACCTTTGATGATGTCATAGCTGCTGGTTGCAATGCCGTATTGGGCGATGAATTTTGCAGCAAGCACGCGATAACGTTTGGAATCGGCAGCATCACGATGTTTCATCAGCTCGGCCAGCCAGGCAAGCACGCTATGCTCCTGAAAATCCAGGATGCTCAGCCCATTCGTGTTCAGTTCGTACTGGTGGACCCAGCCATTGGACTCATCCGGCCTGCACACGGCCCATTCCTTGGCGAGCTCGACACTTTTAGTCAGATAAAAACCACGACCGTAGTCATGCTTGTCGTTACCCAAACCATACTCGGGGGTCACTGACTCATGCGGGGAACCGTGAAATAACGTGATTGTCGCCATGAACACCCCTATACGAACATCTTGTCAAGCATGGATTTCTTAATATTCCGCAGTAATTCGAGCTTACGCTGATGAAGGGTGATGAGCGAGTCCAGAAGGTCGAAGAACCCGCCGATTCGACGCTGCTCGTTTTCTGAGACAGGCATAGAAATTCCAATTGAAGCAAAGTCATCGAATTTCAAAACTTGAGTGTCCTTGGAATTGCCCTGCGAAACCTGTCGATACTGTTTCAGCAACATCGGTTGCCTAAGAAGGCGCGCAAAGAATCGTGCATAAACCTCATAATTGGGCCTTGCTACTACATATGCGGGGCTTACGATGCCGTCGTACCGACTTGCATCTACAGCCCCCTGCCACATGCGCATACTGTTGTAAACGACATCTCCGGAATGCACTATTTTGTAGTTCGCGAGACTCGCGCCAGGATTCGTCTCCCTATCGGACTCAGATGCTGGGTATATCCCGTTAGCTACGCTGACAGACAAAATCTCTCTATCGGAAGCTCGTTCATCACTCTCCTCGAACAGTTCGCCCAGCTTACGCTGTTCCCAAGGGTCAGCGAAACCAGCGAAACGAATCTCCGGATACAGAGAACCCCCTTTAGGGAACATCTTGTCGAGCATGGATTTTTTCAGCACGCAGAGCTTGTCATACTTACGCTGATGAAGGGTGATGAGGGAGTCCAGACGGTCGAAGAACTCGCCGATTCGACGTTGCTCGGCGATGCATGGACGATCAAAAACACATTCGCAATATCCTCATTGTGAATATGCACAACAGATTTGCCCTGGGCTCTTTTTGCTAAATCGAAATGCGGCTTTCCATAAGATAATTCCAAAGCAAGAAAAACCGGATTAACAACAGCTGAAGGCGTTATGACATTTAGGTCTCCGCCCAGAATAATTCCAGGTTTTTCAACGACTGACGCAATGGATATGTCCTCCGCCGTTTCCCCAGATGCAGGAACGATAACCTCTCCGCCTTCGGTGTACACAGAATTTTCAAGAGGGTCTACGAAAGTATCGACGGAATGTATCTGAGTTTCGTAATTTGTGTACAACCTACCATACAAAATAATCGGAGTGCCCTGATCTCTCAAATTGTTCTTCGAATACCCACATCCCTTAGAGAAAGAACACAGTTCCCCCAGCTTATGCTGTTCCCAAGGGTCAGTGAAATCAAAGAAACGAATCTGCGGAACTAGTGTTTTTCCATGCTGTTCGACCATAATTATTCACCCCCGAGCAGTGATTTGAGCTCTTCCAAGCCCGCCAGATCGCGAGCATTACCGATCAAATCGCCAAGCATTCCGGCCAATTCCTTCTCCGCTTCATCGATTTGGCCGCATACGTCGGCATATGTGGCGGCGTACTTGTTCTTCAACGCGTTCACTTTGCCAATGAATTCGTCGATCACCGCATTCGGCAGTTTTTCCAACTTCTTCTGCAATGGCGTAATCCACTTGGCTTCCAGCAACCTTCTGGCTTCGTCATCACTCAACGTCTTGATCGCGTCGCAGGTCTTATCCTCTAGCGCGTTTCGCTTGGTCTTGATGTCGGACTTCAGCTTCTTCGCCTCATCAAACAGCTTCTGGGCCTGCACCAAGCCACGCTCGAAATCGGAAGCCGGATTCTTGCCGATCGCCTTGACCGCTTTCTTCAGCTCGGCGGCAACGAAGGCGTCACCGTCCTGGTTGATCGCATCACTGTTCTGCTTGTCATCCTCATCGAAACCTTCCAAAATGGTTTCAATCTCGGAATCGATGTCCTGCACACGGCGTTCGTCCGTCTCGATTGCAGCCAAATCATCATGCAACAGCTCGCGCTGAACCAGGTCGAACGGCAGAACGCGGCCAATCCAGCCATCTTGCACTTCCACATCCTTGCCGGCCTTCTTCTTGACGACCATGTTCGGATCCACTGCTCTTACCGCATCGAAACCTTCGGAACCTAACACTTCCAGATCAATGGAGATGCCGTTCCATGCGTCATCAAGATTCTGATAAACATCATACGGGTCAACCAGCGCGGTATTGGCAATCATCGCATCCAATTCCCTACCAATGGCCGCTTCTTGGGCGAGCGCATCCACCTGTTCAGGATGCTCTACCAAACGGGAGCGCAGGTCAGCAGGCAGGCCGGAAATAGCTTGCCCATACGAGGCAATGAACGCCTGTACATCGGCATTGTTGCGCACCACAGTGGCGATATCATCGTGATCGCAGGCATAGCAGGCACCATTGTCACGGAACAGTTCAGCCTTCAGACTCGGCCAGGCGTTCCAATATTTCTCAAGCTGCTCGACCTCATTCTTCGGAACGCCACCGAACATCGAAGCGTACACATCCCACGTCTCCGCATCCTCGGATGAATCGACATAACGCGGAATGTTAAGGTTGTAATCGTTGGCGCGAATCTCATCAATGGACACCAGACGGCTGAACTTGGGTACCGTGCGATTGTTCGACACCACATCGACAATGCGTTTGATGTCGGAGGCCTGTAGCTTGTTGTTCTTACCGTCCTTGATGAAATGCTTCGACGCATCAACGATGAGCACCCTGTCATCATCGCGTTTTTTGCGCAACACCATCACGATGGTGGGGATACCCGTACCAAAGAAAATATTCGCAGGTAGACCAATAATCGCCTGAATATGACGGTTCTCGATTAGATTCTTACGAATCTGACCTTCCTCACCGCCACGGAACAGCACCCCATGCGGCAGAACGATGGTCATAATGCCATCGGCACGCAGATGGTACAAGTCGTGGAGCAGGAAGCATAATCCGCCTTGGACTTCGGGGCTATGCCATAGCTAAAACGCGGATCGATCTCCTTGTCAGTGGAATCCCAACTGCGAATAGGGTGGGTTGGAGACCACCGCATCCACGAACAGCGGATTGTACGTTTCCTCCTTGTTCTCCAAACGTGTCGAACCACGGCCAGTCGTCCTCCAAGGTGTCGCCGTTGCGGGCAACGATATTGTCGGGAAGAATGCCACGCATCACCAGATTCATACGTGTGAGGTTGTAGGTGTTCTCCTTG
>ENA-OPYV01000316-OPYV01000316.1-human-gut-metagenome-genome-assembly--contig:-NODE-316-length-14609-cov-2.764259_pt1 | contig 14609 bp, 18 predicted proteins | sample MGYA00242474_ERZ504485 | MGnify/ENA primary metagenome ERZ504485 (study PRJEB26092, sample SAMD00036263) | human gut metagenome | host: Homo sapiens | study: EMG produced TPA metagenomics assembly of...
GACGATCTGGTTCACGAATTCATAGCCCTTGCCGACACCGGTCTCCGGATCAATGTTGGGCATAATGCGGATCTTACAGTGACCGTACTGGCCGCTACCGCCGGACTGACGCTTATACTTGGTATCGGAAGCCGCTTCCTTGGTGATGGTCTCTTTGTAAGCCACCTGGGGAGCGCCAACATTGGCCTCTACCTTGAACTCACGCATCAGACGGTCAACGATGATCTCCAAGTGCAGCTCGCCCATGCCGGCGATGATGGTCTGACCTGTCTCTTCATCGGTGTAAGCCTTAAAGGTGGGGTCCTCTTCTGCCAACTTGGCAAGACCCAGGCCCATCTTTTCCTGACCGGCTTTCGTCTTAGGCTCAATGGCAACACGGATCACGGGATCCGGGAAGTTCATGGACTCCAGAATAATGGGATGATCCTCGTCACACAGGGTATCACCGGTGGTGGTGTTCTTCAGACCTACGGCAGCAGCGATGTCGCCGGCGTAGCAGGTGGGAATATCCTCACGGTGATTGGAGTGCATTTGCAGAATACGACCCATTCTCTCCTTATGACCCTTTACAGAGTTGTAGCAAGGAGAGCCTGCGTCAATGGTACCGGAATATACACGGAAGAAGCAGATCTTACCAACGAAGGGGTCAGTAGCGATCTTGAACGCCAGAGCAGCAAAAGGCTCTGTGTCGGAAGAGTGACGATACTCCTCCTCGTCCGTGTCCGGATTTACGCCCTTAATGGACTCAACATCCGTGGGGGCGGGCATATAATCTACGATTGCGTCCAGCAGGGGCTGTACACCCTTGTTACGGTAGGAAGTACCGCAGGTGATGGGTACCATCTTGTTGGCAATGGTAGATTTTCTGATGGTCTTTTGATCTCGTCAACAGTCAGCTCTTCACCGGCGAAATACTTCTCCATCAGCGCATCGTCCATCTCGGCGACATGCTCGATGAGCTGCTCGCGGTACTTCTGCGCCAATTCCATCATATCCTCAGGAATGGGCTCACGGCGAACATCATTACCCAGATCGTCATAATAGATCTCGGCGTCCATATTCACCAGGTCCACAATCCCGCGGAAAGTGTCCTCCGCGCCGATGGGCAACTGAATGGGCAGTGCATTGCACTTGAAACGGTCATTGACCATATCCAGTACATTGTAGAAATCTGCGCCCATAATGTCCATCTTATTGACATAGATCATTCTCGGTACATGGTACTCGTCAGCCTGACGCCATACGGTCTCAGACTGGGGCTCAACGCCACCCTTGGCGCACAGAACGGTAACGGAACCGTCCAATACACGCAGGGAACGCTGCACCTCTACGGTGAAGTCCACATGCCCGGGGGTATCGATGATATTGATTCTGTGTTCTTCCAGAAGCAAGTGGTAGCAGCGGAAGTAATGGTAATACCGCGCTCCTGCTCCTGCGCCATCCAGTCCATGGTTGCTGTACCATCATGGGTCTCACCGATCTTATGGTTAATACCCGTGTAATACAGGATACGCTCGGTGGTGGTGGTTTTACCAGCATCAATATGCGCCATGATACCAATATTTCTTGTCATTTCAAGAGATACTTTTCTCGGCATAATATCCTCCTAACAAACTGAATGGCTTAATATCTGAAATGAGCAAACGCCTTGTTTGCTTCAGCCATCTTATGGGTATCGTCGCACTTTTTGGCAGCGCCGCCGGTCTTATTGGTAGCATCCATAATCTCGGCTGCCAGGCGCTCCTTCATGGTTCTCTCAGAACGCTGACGCGCATAGAGAGTGATCCAGCGCAGACCCAGGGTCTGGCGCCGTTCCGGACGAACCTCAAGCGGTACCTGGTAGGTCGCACCGCCTACACGGCGAGCCTTAACCTCCAGTACGGGCATAACATTCTCCATGGCAGCTTCAAAAGTTTCCAGGGGATCATTACCCGTCTTTTTCTTTGATGATGTCGAAAGCGTCGTACACGATCTTCTGTGCGACACCCTTTTTACCATCGTACATAACGTTGTTGATCAGGCGTGTAACAAGCTTAGAGTTGTACAGCGGATCAGGCAAAACGTCACGCTTAGCGATCTGGCCTCTTCTTGGCATCTTCGCTTCCCTCCTTCATTATCATTGATGAGTTCATAGGTACTCGAGTTTTCCCGTGGAGCCAACAAAAAGGTCATACACTGTATAGCAATATAAAGTATATAAACTTTTGCCGGATTTCCAAACAAGAAGATCAAACTCAGCCGGGCTGAGCTTGGTGGATCCTTAACGGATCGGCGCTGCTCTTATTTCTTAGCAGCTTTCGGTCTCTTGGCGCCGTACTTAGAGCGGCCCTGCATTCTGCCGTTCACGCCCTGGGTATCAAGAGTACCGCGAATGATGTGATAACGCACACCGGGAAGATCCTTTACACGGCCGCCGCGGATCATAACTACAGAGTGCTCCTGCAGGTTGTGACCTACGCCGGGAATGTAAGCGGACACTTCAATGCCGTTAGACAGACGCACTCTGGCAATCTTACGCAGTGCAGAGTTCGGCTTTTTCGGAGTTGCAGTCTTGACTGCGGTGCAAACGCCGCGCTTCTGGGGAGAATTGTTATCGGTCATAACATTCTTCTTGGTGTTCAGCCCCTTCAGCAGAGCCGGTGTTTTGGACTTTTTCTCCAGCGTCTTACGACCTGTTCTTACAAGTTGGTTAAAGGTAGGCAATCGTTTATCTCCTTTCAAATTATTTTGTACGCTTTTGCGCACAAAACACAAATTTGGCAAAGCAAATTTGCATTTTCTGCTCAAAAACGCACCTACTGGGGCAGAACTTTACGGTTCTGCCCCGGTAAATGGTCAATTTTCGGCTAAATTCGATGGGATTTGGGCCGATTTAGCGCAAATCGCACACCGACAATTTAGCATTATATCACTCGGACATACTGTTTGTCAAGAGCTCTTGCAGCTGTTCCAGGTTCAAAATTTCCTCGCTGCCCTCAGCGGAGAAATAGCTGGGCACCACATCCACCTTATCAAACACCTGCATACCGGTACCGGCGGGCACCAGCTTACCGATGATTACATTTTCCTTCAGACCGATCAGCGGATCCACCTTGCCCTTGATGGCAGCATCGGTGAGCACGCGGGTGGTCTCCTGGAGGAGGCGGCGGACAGGAAGGAGTCGGTGGCCAGGGACGCCTTGGTAATACCCATCAGGATCGGGATATAAGTGGCGTGCTTCAAAGTGGTCTCGCCCAAAGCGATCCGCTTGTCAATGGCCTCATTGGCCTCGTCTACCTGGGCCACATCCACCATGGTGCCGGACACCAGATCGGTATCACCGGCATCGTCCACGGTGCACTTCTTAAGCATCTGACGAACGATAACCTCAATGTGCTTGTCGTTAATATCAACACCCTGGGTACGGTAAGCGAACTGTACTTCCTTAATTAGGTAGTTATAAACAGCCTCTTCGCCCAAGATAGCCAAAACATCGTGGGGGTTCACGGCGCCGAGCGTCAGCTCCTCGCCCTTCTTCACATGGGCGCCCTCAACAATGTGCTCGCACAGGCGGGCACCGTAAGGAATCAGATACTTCTTCTCTTCCCCGTCCTCGCCGGTCACAATGGCGTGACGGCTCTTCTTGATCTCCTCAAAATGAACCACACCGTCGATCTCAGACAGAATGGCCAGCTGCTTGGGTTTTCTGGCCTCGAACAGCTCCTCTACACGGGGCAGACCCTGTGTAATATCGGCGCCACCGGCAACGCCGCCGGTATGGAAGGTACGCATGGTCAGCTGTGTACCCGGCTCACCGATGGACTGGGCGGCGATGATACCCACGGCCTCACCTACCTGAACCGGCTCGTTAAAGGCCAGGTTGGCGCCGTAGCACTTGCAGCACACGCCGTGGTGGGACTTACAGGTGATCAGAGAACGGATCTTTACGGACTCGATACCGGCGTCCACAATACGCTTGGCATCTTCCTCTGTCATCATACGATCCGGCTCCATCAGCACTTCGCCGGAGTTAGGATCGATCACCGGGTCTACAACGAAACGACCGGTAAGGCGCTCCTCCAACGGCTCCAGTACACGGTTGCCGTCCATGATCTTGCTTACGATAATACCATCGTGGCAGCCGCAATCCTGGTCGCGAATGATTACATCCTGGGATACATCTACCAGACGGCGGGTCAAGTAACCGGAGTCTGCGGTACGCAGTGCGGTATCGGCCAAACCTTTACGGGCACCACGGGAGGAAATGAAGTATTCCAGAATATTCAGACCCTCACGGTAGTTGGCACGAATGGGAACCTCAATGGTCTTACCGGCGGTATTGGCGATCAAACCACGCATACCGGCCAGCTGACGCAGCTGAGAGGTACTACCACGGGCACCGGAGTCTACCATCATGTGAATGGGGTTATGGGCGCCGTCAAAGTTACTGGTCAGCTCGTGGGATACCTTGTTGGTGCAGTCCTCCCAAGCCTTGATAACGGCAGAAGAACGCTCCTCGTTGGTGATCAGACCGTAGTTGTAGTTGGTGGTAATCTCGTCCACCCGCTTCTCGGCCTCGTCCAGGTACTCCTTCTTCTTCTCCGGGATCAGGGCGTCCACAACGGCTACGGTGGTGCCGGAAATGGTGGAATACTTATAGCCCTGTGCCTTCAAAGCGTCCAGCACCTTGGATGCCACGGCCACGCCGTGCACGCGAATGCACTTCTCGGCGATTTGGCCCAGCTGCTTCTTCTTTACAACAAAGCTGATCTCCGGTACAAACTCATTCTCCGGATCGGAACGATCCACAAAACCCCAGGTCCTGAGGTACCGGGGGCGTAAAAGATCACACGCCGATGGTCGTCTTAACCAGGTGCTCGTGCACTTCCCCGTCCACTTCCTTGGAGAAGCGGATCAGGCACTCGGAGTGCAGGCCCAAAGAGCCTTCCTGGTAGGCCATCATGGCCTCGTCCTTATCTCTGTAAATGTTATAGCGAGTATATTCGTTGCCCTGGGCGTCTTTCTCCACCGTGGGGCAGCCCGGCTCGCCGTCCTTAATCATGGTCAGGTAATAGGAACCGATCACCATATCCTGGGTAGGCACGGTCACCGGCTTACCGTCAGAGGGCTTCAGCAGGTTGTTGGCAGCCAGCATCAACATTCTGGCCTCTGCCTGCGCCTCTGCGGAAAGGGGCACGTGCACAGCCATCTGGTCGCCGTCGAAGTCTGCGTTAAATGCGGTACAAGCCAGCGGGTGCAGCTTAATTGCGCGACCCTCTACCAGCACCGGCTCAAAGGCCTGAATACCCAAACGGTGCAGGGTAGGTGCACGGTTAAGCATCACCGGGTGATCCTTAATGACCACTTCCAGAGAGTCCCAAACGGCCGGGTTGTTGGCACGCTCCACCATCTTACGGGCAGATTTAATGTTAGAGGCTACGCCGGTCTCTACCAGCCGTTTCATCACAAAGGGCTTAAACAGCTCGATAGCCATTTCCTTCGGCAGACCGCACTGGTGCATCTTCAATTCCGGGCCAACCACGATTACGGAACGGCCGGAGTAGTCAACACGCTTACCCAGCAGGTTCTGACGGAAGCGACCCTGCTTACCTTTCAGCATATCGGACAGGGACTTCAGCGGACGGTTGTTGGGACCGGTGACCGGACGGCCGCGGCGGCCGTTGTCGATCAGGCGTCCACAGACTCCTGGAGCATACGCTTTCGTTGCGCACGATAATATCCGGTGCGCCCAACTCCAGCAGCTTCTTCAGACGGTTGTTTCGGTTGATAACGCGGCGATACAGGTCGTCAGATCAGAGGTGGCAAAACGGCCGCCGTCCAGCTGAACCATGGGGCGAATATCCGGGGGGATTACCGGGATGGCATCCAGGATCATCCACTCCAGCTTATTGCCGCTCTGATAGAATGCATTGACCACATCCAGGCGCTTGAGCAGACGCACACGCTTTTGACCGGTAGCAGTCTCCAGCTCCTCGGTCAGCTCATCCCGCAGGGCTTTCACATCAATGTCTTGCAGCAGCTTTTTGATGGCCTCGGCGCCCATGCCGGCCTCAAAGTCGTCCTCATAGCGCTCGCGCATTTCTGCATATTCTTTTTCGTTAAGGATCTGCATTTTCTCCAGCGGGGTGTCGCCGGGATCCGTTACGATATACAGTGCAAAGTACAGCACCTTCTCCAAATAACGGGGGCTCAGATCCAGTACCAGCCCAAGGCGGCTGGGAATGCCCTTAAAATACCAAATGTGAGACACGGGAGCCGCAAGTTCAATATGACCCATACGCTCACGGCGCACCTTGGCCCGGGTGATCTCTACGCCGCAGCGCTCGCAGACCTTGCCCTTATAGCGTACTCTCTTATATTTGCCGCAGTGGCACTCCCAGTCCTTCATGGGGCCGAAAATGCGCTCGCAGAACAAACCGTCCCGCTCCGGCTTCAGCGTTCTGTAATTAATGGTCTCCGGCTTGGTGACCTCGCCGTAGGACCACTCCCGAATCTGCTCGGGAGACGCCAGACCGATTTTGATCGAGCTGAATTCGTTTTCTTTATTCTCCATCATGGAAGCACTCCTTTATATATAATGTAGTGTCGGAATGGCGTTTACGCGTCGGCCCCGTCGTCCGAATCGTCGTCCAGGGCGTTGCAAACAAATCTGCAAACGAATCCGCTGCGTCTGCGCCTGCTTCCTCGCCGGCTTCTTCCGCATTCTCAATGCCAAAGCCCTCGCTGCCCTCGTCAAAGTCATTGACGGTGGTGAACGCCTTGTCATCAATAGGCTGAATGCCGGTGCCATCGTCCAGATCCTGCTTGAGCTCTACTTCCTCGCCGTTGGCGTCATACACACGAGTATCCAGACCCAGTGCCTGCAGCTCCTTAAACAGAACCTTGAAGGATTCCGGCGTGCCTGCCTTGGGGATATTCTCGCCCTTAACAATGGCCTCATAAGCCTTCACACGACCCACAACATCATCGGACTTCACCGTCATGATCTCTTGCAGGGTGTAAGCAGCGCCGTATGCCTCCAGTGCCCAAACCTCCATCTCACCGAAACGCTGGCCGCCGAACTGGGCTTTACCACCCAAAGGCTGCTGGGTGACCAGGCTGTAAGGGCCGGTGGAACGGGCATGAATCTTATCATCTACCAGGTGATGGAGCTTCAGGTAATACATGTAGCCCACGGTCACCGGGTTATCAAACTTTTCGCCTGTACGGCCGTCGGTCAGGGTAGTCTTACCGTCCTCACGCAGACCGGCCAATTTCAGGCACTCACGAATGTCGTCCTCATGGGCACCGTCAAATACGGGGGTCATCATCTTCCAGCCCAGTGCCATAGCGGCATAGCCCAGATGCACCTCCAGCACCTGACCGATGTTCATACGAGAAGGTACGCCCAAGGGGTTCAATACAATATCCAACGGGCGACCGTCCGGCAGGAACGGCATATCCTCCTGGGGCAGTACCCGGGACACAACGCCCTTGTTACCGTGACGACCGGCCATCTTATCACCGGCCTGGATTTTACGCTTCTGGGCGATATAAACGCGAACCACTTTATTCACGCCGGGGCTCATTTCATCGCTGTTGGCACGGGTGAACACCTTAACATCCACCACAATACCATACTCGCCATGGGGCACACGCATGGAGGTGTCACGCACTTCGCGGGCCTTCTCGCCGAAGATGGCACGCAGCAGCCGCTCCTCTGCGGTCAGCTCCGTCTCGCCCTTGGGGGTCACTTTACCCACCAAAATATCGCCGCTGTGTACCTCGGCGCCGATGCGGATAATACCGTCCTCGTCCAGATCCTTCAGCGCGTCCTCGCCCACATTGGGAATATCACGGGTGATCTCCTCCGGACCCAGCTTGGTGTCTCTGGACTCCACCTCGTGCTCCTCAATGTGAATGGAAGTATAAACATCGTCCCGCACGATCTTCTCGTTGATCAATACGGCGTCCTCGTAGTTGTAGCCTTCCCAGGTCATAAAGCCGATCAGGGCGTTCTTACCCAGAGAAACCTCACCATTGCAGGTGGCGGGACCGTCGGCGATCACCTGGCCGTCCTCTACCTGCTGGTGCAGGGAGACGATGGGCCGCTGGTTGATACAGGTGCCCTGGTTGGAGCCGCTGAACTTTACCAACTCGTAATGGTCGATCTCACCGGAAGCGGTCTTAATATCAATGGTGCGAGCGTCTACGGCGCACACGGTGCCGCCACGCTTGGCAATGACCACCACGCCGGAGTCGTAAGCTGCCTTATACTCCATACCGGTACCCACCACCGGGGCCTCGGTCTTTAGCAACGGCACAGCCTGGCGCTGCATGTTGGCGCCCATCAGTGCGCGGTTGGCGTCGTCGTTCTCCAAAACGGAATCATAGCCGTAGCTACGGATACAACCATCTTGGGGGATACATCCATGTAATCCACCCGCTCCGGGGGCAGAGTCAGGAACTCGTCCCGATGGCGGCAGGTAACACGGCGTTGGTGAAGTGACCTTCCTCGTCCAGAGGCTCGTTGGCCTGGGCCACAACGAACTCGTCCTCCACATCGGCGGTCATGTAGACCACCTCATCGGTGACCACACCGGTCTCTTTGTCCACCTTACGGTACGGTGCCTCAATGAAGCCGTACTCATTCAGCCGGCTATAGCAAGCCAAATAAGAGATCAGGCCGATGTTGGGACCTTCGGGAGTCTCAATGGGGCACATTCTGCCGTAATGGGTATAGTGTACATCTCGCACCTCAAACCCGGCGCGGTCACGGGACAGACCGCCGGGGCCCAGTGCGGACAGACGGCGCTTATGGGTCAGCTCCGCCAAGGGGTTGTTCTGGTCCATGAACTGGGACAACGGAGAGGAGCCGAAGAACTCACGAATTGGCAGCCACCACCGGGCGAATGTTAATCAGTGCCTGGGGGGTAATGGCGTCCTCGTCGTCCTGTGCCTGCAAGGTCATACGCTCACGAATCACGCGCTCCATACGGGTAAAGCCGATACGGAACTGGTTTTGCAGCAACTCGCCTACCGCGCGGATACGACGATTGCCAAGGTGGTCAATGTCGTCTGTGGTGCCTACACCGCAAGCCAGGTTGCAGAGATAAGACACGGTAGCAAAAATATCGTCTGTGGTAATGTGCTTGGGCACCAGGTCGTCCTGCTTAATGCGGATCTCCTCTTTCAGTGCCTCTTCATCATCGCCGCACTTCTCCAGGATCTCTGCCAGCACAGCATAGCTGACCTTTTCGCGGATACCCAGAGGGGTGCAGTCAAAGTCCACATATTTCTTGATATCGACCATGCCGTTGGACACAACTTTTACCTTGTTGCCGTCCACATCGACAAATGCAAACATAACACCTGCATCCTCGATCTCCATGGCCTTGATCTTGTCGATCTTCTCACCGGCGTCTGCCAGGAACTCACCCTGGGGAGAGATCACCGGTTCTGCCAGGATCTGGCCGTTCAGGCGGTCAGCCATACCCAGCTTTTTGTTATACTTGTAGCGACCCACTCGGGACAGATCGTACCGGTGCGGGTCAAAGAACAGGCCATCCAAGTGAGCCTGTGCCGTCTCCAAAGTGGGCGGCTCGCCGGGACGCAGGCGCTTGTACACCTCCAGGAGTGCCTCCTCCTGGTTCTTGGTGGTGTCCTTCTCAATGGTGGCCACCAGGCGCTCATCCTCACCGAAATAGTCAATGATCTCATGATCGAGACCCAGACCCAACGCACGCAGGAAAGTGGTGATAAAGATCTTGCGGTTTTTATCAATACGCACATAGAACAGGTCGTTGGCGTCTGTCTCATACTCCAGCCATGCGCCCCGGTTGGGGATCACGGTGTTGGTATACAATTCCTTACCGGTCTTGTCATGGTCCATGTGGTAATACACGCCGGGGGAACGCACCAGCTGAGACACAATACAGCGCTCTGCACCGTTGATTACAAAAGTGCCGGCATCCGTCATCAGCGGGAAGTCGCCCATGAAGATGATGTTCTCCTTCACCTCACCGGTCTCTTTGTTCTGCAAGCGAGCACGGACCTTCAGCGGTTTGGCGTAAGTCACATCCCTTGCCTTACACTGGGCAATGGTGTACTTGGGGTCCTCGTCCATGGTGTAGTCGATAAAGTCCAGCACCAGATTGCCTGTATAATCCGTGATGGAACCAATGTCGCGGAACACCTCTTCCAAACCTTCATCCAGGAACCACTGATACGACTTCTTTTGCACTTCAATGAGGTTGGGCATTTGCATCACTTCATTGATCTTTGCAAAACTCTTTCGTGTTGTGGTGCCGAGCTGCACGTCTTTCACGTTCAACATAAAAGGGGTCACTCCAATCTTTTTTTCTCAGAAAAAAGTCGAAATCCAGCGCCGATCGCTGCCGCGGGCCAAAAGTTTTTCGCACGGCCCGGCAGGGGCGCGCATATACTCGTGCGCATAAATTTCCATTTTAATCGTGCATATAATATAGACGAACAAGCCCGGAAAGTCAACAATTTATTTTTATATAAATTTCCACAAAATGAAAAACTTTTTTTGATACACGCCCACCGTGTGCTTCTTGTTTTTCGTCACTTTTGCACAAGAATTTTTCAAAAATTCTACAAATCGGAGCGCTAAAAATTGATTTCTTCTCTCCCCTTATGGTATAATAGACGGCAAGAAAATCAACTGGAGCGAACCATGAAACAAAACTGTAAGCGTATCTCTTCTCTGCTGCTGTGCGCCGCTTTGGTGTGCACCCTGTTTGCCGGTTGCGGCGGACGGAACAAGCAGCTGGATATTATCTACCCCATCACCGGCAATATCACCAGCTTTGACCCTCAGGTGGCTGCCACCCAGGATGAATACCTGATCGCGGAGAATTGCTATGAGGGGCTGGTGCGTGTGGAGGACGACGGCACGGTCAAACCGGCTGTGGCTGCGGACTGGACAGTGAGCACCGACCAAAAGACCTACACCTTCCATCTGCGCCAGGGACTGAAGTGGCACCTGACGGACGCGGTAACCGAGCGTATGGGCAAGAACTGGGATCCGGACATTACCGCCCATGATTTTGTTTTTGCGCTTCAGCGCGCCGTATCACCCCAGACCGCCTGTCCCCTGTATCCTGCCCTGTCCGGCATTGCCGGTGCGCAGCAGGTGTACACCAAACAGAAGAGCGCCTCTGCGCTGCAAGTAAAGGCCACGGACGATTATACCTTAGTGATCACCTTACGCACCCCGGACGCGGGGTTCTTTTTCTACCCTGTCCGGCGCAGCAGCCATGCCCTGCAATAAAGAATTCTTTACCGCCACCAAGGGCCGCTACGGCCTGGGCACGGAGTATTCTCTCTTTAACGGCCAATTTTATGTAAAGAATCAACTGGACACCTCTTATACCCTGAACAAAAATCAGGAATACAAGGGCGCAAACCCCACGAAGGTGGACAATATCACCCTGAATATCAAGGACGAAAACAGCAAGGTACCGGAGAAGTTGGAAAGCGGCTACTACGACGCCGCCTTTCTCACCGGCAGTGAGTACGGCACCCTGAAAAAGAAGGACGACCTGACCGCTATCCCCTATGCCAACACCACCTGGGCGTTTTTGCTTAACACCAACCAAGGTAGCCTATCCAATGAAAAAATGCGCCGAGCCATCTGCCTGAGCCTGTCCCCGGCAGATACAAAAACAGCAAGTATCTGCAGGCGTCCACCGGCATTACCCCGCCCAGTACCACGGTAGACGGCGGCACGGTGACCACCGCCAAAAGCAGCCTGGTGCCTGCCAGGGACGCTGCCCGGGCCCAAGCCCTGTGGAAAGCCGGGTTGGAGGAGACCGGGCTGACCACCGTAGCGCTGACAGTCATTACCACCCCGGAGATGGACGCTTACGCCAAGCGCTGGTACAGGGAGTGCAAAGCAGCTTGGGCACCGTGACCACCTACGGCAACGGCACCGGCATTGCCTTTTCCCTAAAGATTGAAACCATGACCAAAGCGGAGATGGAGAGCCAGATGGCCGCAGGCACCTACGACATTGCCCTGTACCCTATGAGGCCGCCAGCCAAAGCCCGGTGACCTTCCTGTCCGACCTGCTCTCCACTAACTATATGAAGCTGCAAAGCGATAAAATCGAACGGGCGCTGACAGTGGCCAAGAACGCCACGGCCGGCACGGCCACCGCCGCCTGCCGAGCCTGCGAGCAGGCGCTGATTCAAACCGGCGCCGTGCTACCGGTATTCTATGAATCTGCCTACTATGTGATGGCCGGAGGCGTCAGCGGCGTCAGTTCCACCCAGGCAGCGGGAGGGTCTCCTTTGTTGAAGCGGTCAGAACATAATAAGCGGTACGCTATGGTCTTTTGGGTACTCAGCGTGGTGTGTATGGGTGTAATCTTCTACCTGTCCTCCCGCACAGCGGACCAATCCAGCCGCGAGAGCGGCGCTGTACTGGCCTGGCTCACCCGCCTGGCTGGGCGATGGTCGGCTCACAGACTTTTTGGTACGCAAATCCGCACACTTTTTGGAATACACCGGGCTGTGCCTGCTGCTGAGCTTTGCCTGCGCAGCCACCTGGGGACGCCGGTACACCGCCGTCAGCCTGCCCATTGCCAGTCTGTATGCCATCACCGACGAGGTGCACCAGCGCTTTGTGCCCGGGCGTTCCTGCCAGGCGGCAGACTGGGCCATTGACACCGCCGGTGCAGCCCTTGGACTGCTGTGCGCCGGGGTGCTGCTGTGGCTTTGGCTGCGCTATCGTACCAAAAAAGGCGCGACAAGAATTGACATTGCCGCCAAATCGTATATAATATAGGACATATTCTTAAAATTAAGAGCGAGGAAACAACATGAATGTATTGATTTACGACACGGAAGAACAGATCGGCATTGCAGCCGGTAACTATATGTGCGGCCAGGTGCTGGCAAAGCCCAACTCCGTACTGGGTTTGGCCACCGGCTCCACACCGCTGAAGCCCTACAACCACATGATCCGCCTGTATGAACAGGGGGCAGTGGACTTCTCCAAGGTGACCACTTTTAACCTGGACGAATACTGCAAGCTGGATGTGGAAGACAAAAATTCCTACCACTCCTTTATGCACGAAAATCTGTTTGACCACATCAATATCCCGGAGGAGCGCATTCACTTTTTGGACGGCAACGCAGCGGACTTAGATGCCGAGTGCAAGCAGTACGAGGAGAGCATTCGCGCTGCCGGCGGCATTGATATTCAGCTGCTGGGTATCGGCTCCAACGGCCACATTGCCTTTAACGAGCCCAGCGACTCCTTCCAGCGGTGGACCCATGTGGTGTCCCTTAAGGAGAGCACCATTCAGGACAACAGCCGCTTCTTTAACACCATTGAGGAGGTGCCAACCCAAGCACTGACCATGGGCATTGGCTCCATTATGCAGGCCAAGCGCATTCTGATCATCGCCCTGGGCGAGCACAAGGCCAAAGCCATCAAGCAGGTAATCTCCGGCAATGTGACCCCGGAATGCCCCGCCTCTGTGTTGCAGTTCCATACGGATGTAACGCTGATGCTGGATCGGGGCGCCGCTTCCCTGCTGTAACATTTTGAAATCAGGTGATCAAGTATGAATAAAGGGATCAAAGCAGCGCTGGCGCTGGGTCTGTGCTGCGTTACTGCTGCCGGGCTGTTTGGCTGCAGCAAGGCTGCCCCGAAGGAGACCACCCAGCCCGCCACGGTCGCTGACCGGCCTGCTGCCGCCACGGCAGACACCACGGTGCCGGAGAGCACCACAAATGCTTCTACCGACACCACCACAAACCGGCAGAAACCACCACCAAAAAGGCAAAAGAGGACAGCGGAAGCGCCTACACCGTCAACCAGGCGCTGGACGCCCTGACCAACTACTACGGCAAGGGCTACGATGTGAACGGCACCGTGTCTGAGGGCAACAACTACTATTTTGCCGTTTATAAAAACAAGAAGAAGTACGCCTCCGTCAAAGTCAATATGCAGACCGGCGATGCGGTAGAAACCCGCACCAAGGACGGCGAGACGGCCAACTTCAATGTATTTGTATAAGGAGGCTCCTATGGATAAGGAAAAGTTTTATATCACCACGCCCATTTACTACCCCTCCGGCAATCCCCACATCGGGCACTGCTACACCACCGTGGCCTGCGACTCCATCGCCCGCTTTCGGCGCATGCAGGGGTATGATGTGCTCTTTCTCACCGGTACGGACGAGCACGGTCTGAAAATTGAGCAAAAGGCCGCCGAGAAGGGCGTGACCCCCAAGGCGTATGTGGACGAGATCGTAGCCATCTTTAAGAAGCTGTGGTCCTACATGAACATCAGCTATGACCGCTACATTCGCACCACCGACGATTACCATGTAGAGACGGTTCAGAAGATCTTTAAGGAGCTGTACGACCGGGGCTATATTTACAAGGGCGAGTACAAAGGCAAATACTGCACCCCCTGCGAGAGCTTTTGGACGGAAAGCCAGCTGGTGGACGGCAAGTGCCCGGAATGCGGCCGTGCGGTCACCCGAGGCCGCTGAGGAAGCCTATTTCTTTAAGCTGTCCCCCTTTGCCGACCGGATCGAAAAGCCTGCTGTTGGAGACGGAATTATTTGCAGTCCGTAAAAGCCAGCGTCG
>ENA-OPYV01000317-OPYV01000317.1-human-gut-metagenome-genome-assembly--contig:-NODE-317-length-14607-cov-1.911948_pt1 | contig 14607 bp, 23 predicted proteins | sample MGYA00242474_ERZ504485 | MGnify/ENA primary metagenome ERZ504485 (study PRJEB26092, sample SAMD00036263) | human gut metagenome | host: Homo sapiens | study: EMG produced TPA metagenomics assembly of...
GCTGAGGAAGCAGATGCTGCCAACAAAGCAAAAATCTGCGTTTTTTGCTTAATATTAGCCATGACATCAGAACGCCGATGAATGCCATTATTGGATTTACAAACATTGCGCTTCACCAGAACACGGTTTCAGATATTCATATAGCTTGGAGAAAAGTTCAAAAAAAGTTCGAATCATCTTCTCTCTTTGTTGAATGACGTTCTGGATTTTAAGTCGCATTGAAAGTGGAAAAGTTATCATTTCTCCTGAGCCAGTGGACATTACTCAATTGACAGATAACGTCCAGGCGATTATGAATGGACTTCTTTTATAACCGAGATCTTAAGTTTGAAGTACATCGAGAAAGACCAAGAACCCATATGTCCTTGCGGATGTTACGCGTATTCGAGAAGTCCTGGTGAATCTTCTTGGCAATGCTGTGAAATTCACAAAGGACGGTGGAAGATTACTTTGGATATCAGCAGTTACCCCGGAACGGATGAGAAACATATCATAATTCGTTATGTTGTTCAAGATAATGGTATTGGCATGAGTGAAGAGTTCCAGAAAGAATTATTCAAGCCGTTTTCACAAGAAGATGATGCTAATGCCAGAACCAAATATAAGGGAACCGGTCTTGGCATGGCCATCACAAAAAAAAACATATAGATATGATGGGCGGTTCAATTGCTGTTGAGAGCAAAAAAGGTGTAGGTACTACATTCACTGTGGAGATTCCACTGGAGTTGACAGAACAAGTTGTTCAATACAAAACAAAAACAACCTCTACATAGAGATTTGACAGGTGTTCATGTTCTTATGGCAGAGGATAATGATCTAAATGCTGAACTTGCTACGATAATGCTAGAAGATGCCGGTATGACCGTAACACGCGCATCAGATGGAAAAGAAGTCGTGAATTTGTTTAAAAATTATCCACGAGACACATACGATCTTATTTTATGGATATTATGATGCCAAACATGGATGGACACCAAGCAACGAAAGCCATTCGAGCCCTAGGTATAGAGCGATCCGATGCAGTTACGATTCCAATTATAGCTTTGTCTGCAAATGCTTTTATAGATGATATTCAGGAATCCCTGGATTCAGGCATGAATGACCATATTTCCAAGCCGATTAACATGGAAGAAGTAACTGATACAATCGCTAAATACATTAAAAGACGATACATGTTTGGAAAAGGAACTGAAGCAGAAGCAAAATGACAGATAAGTGTCGGAGCATCAGGAAAATCGCATCGTTAGTGAGAAAAATATGACGGTATCTGAATCCTTTATAACAAAGTATTTAAGCATTGTCTAAAAGATCAGATGTTAATAAAAAGAATACATTAAAATAACAAAAAAAAAGAATGCAAGGAGGTGGAACTGTATCTGGCCAGGAAAGGCAGTGCAGTTTCGCCTTTTTTGTGCTGTCCTTTTCCTTTCATTCCATGTAAAAGTTGGAACTACGGCGGAGCCACTATAACAGGTGCATTTGTTTCTTTACCCTGAGACAAATTATAGTGATATTGTACAAAAATAAAATAATTTGAAATTTGCTGTGATTTTTTCATTTTGATACGTTTATTATAAAGAGTAAATTCAGCAGAAAGGGTTTGGAAAGTAGAAAAATGCAATATAATAGAAAAATGATTAATGGTGTAGTATTTTTGGAAGAGCAGGCAGATTATTTGTTGCTTCTTGGAAAAGAAGGCTTATATACAGTGCAGGCAGAAAATGATCATTGGAATGTCCATTATACACTTCCGGGCGATACATCAAATTTAGACAAACAGTTTATTTCCAAAGATGAGGCATTGCAGGATATTTATAAATGGATATATGGCGCAGAAATAGATGGAAATTTTTTGCCAATAAAAAGAGCTACGGACAAGCTTAAAAGGAACTTCTCATGGAAGCTGGATTTACACAAGCAGAACTTGCCGAGATAGAGGAAAATTGCAGGGATAATATAAGGAGACTGGAGAGAAACAAAATTTTAAAAAATCCTACATATCAGTTGCTATATGATATCGCAGAATTTTTTTTTTGAAAGCCCTGTGGAAGAAAATTTTGGGGGTATGAAGAAAATGTAAAATAGAAGGCTGGTGCATAGCAGAAGCAAAACTGTTAATGCATCAGCCTTTTAAAATTAGCCAACTACTTTTCCAAAAGTTTTTAAGGTGGATCCGGAAGTGACTTGGATAGGGGCATATTTTTTATTTAGAGAAATAAGCTGAATACCGGAATCGGATTGATGGTATTTCTTTACATAAGCATCACCATCAAGGAAGAAGACACCGATTTCTCCTTCTTCAAGTGTTTCTTGTTTATGAATCCAGATGATCTGTCCATCCAGATAGAGAGGCTCCATGCTGTCACCACATACCCGGACACCGAAGTCAGCACTGGAAGATACTTCATCACCAACTTCAATTTCAGAGAAACGGTCGGAATCAAGGAATTGTCCTGTTCCAGCTGAAACCGGGGAGATCATACAGACTGAGAGTTCTTCGTGGAAATTGGTAAATGATTGGTTCTTCTCGAACGTATTCTCCGCTTTTCACTAATAGGTTCATGTAGTCAAGAGCTTTGGCTTGTCCTTCGTCATTTTAATTTGGAGAAAAGTTTCTCATCCGTTCCAATCTGGAATGTTCTGTTTATATCGGAAATCTCAAGAATCTCACAGAGGGCAAAAAACTGTAAAATATTTGGCAGGTTTACATTTTTCTCCCATTTACTGATGGAGTGAGCTTTTACATCTAATCCTCTTTCACACAGGAGAGCTGCCAGTTGTGGTTGAGACAGTCTGCGTTTCTTTTTTCTTTTGTTAGCGACAATGGATCCAAAATCTTTCTTTATCATCATACACCTCCATATACAGGTATTTATTCCCTATATATACTATAACCCATAACAGATAAAAAATCAACAATAATAGCGTTAAAATCTATAAAAATGACATAGTTGCTACTTTACAAAGATTAAAAGCGATATATAATGCCTATATAGAAAAGAACACACGTTCTAAAAAGGAAAGGTGAAAATGTGGAAAGAGTAATATTGCACAGTGATGCCAATTGTTTTTTATGCTAGTGTGGAAATGCTTTATCATCCAGAATATGCTGGTAAGCCATTAGCTGTAGGAGGAGATCCTGAAGCGAGGCATGGAATTGTATTGACGGCGAATTATATTGCGAAGAGAAGCGGGGTTAAGACGGGCATGGCATTGTGCAGGCAAAACAGGTATGCCCAGATCTGATATTTGTACCACCCAGAATGGATTTATACTTGAAGTTTTCATCTATGCTCCGTGAAATCTATTCAGAGTATACGAATCAGATTGAACCCTATGGCTGCGACGAAGCGTGGCTTGATGTTACTGAAAGTTTTTCACTGAAAGGTAACGGAAAAATGATTGCGGAAGAGATAAGCAGACGAGTAAAAAAAGAATTGGGAATAACTGTAAGTGTTGGAATCTCATGGAATAAAATTTTGCTAAGCTCGGAAGCGACTATAAGAAACCGGATGCAATAACCGAATTTAATAAAGCAAATTATCAGGATTTGATTTGGAAACTCCCAGTGTCAGATCTTCTATATGTGGGAAGATCAACGAATAGAACTTTACAGAAATATGGTATTCGCACAATCGGAGAACTGGCAAGAACAGATCCAAGTTTTCTGGAACGGCAGCTTGGGAAAATGGGACTTGTCATTTATTCATTTGCGAATGGCTGGGATGATTCGCCAGTTTCAGCAGAAGGATATCAGGCACCGATAAAGTCTATTGGCAACAGTACAACGACACCCAGAGATCTGGAAAATGATCAGGATGTACAGATTATTCTGATGGCATTGGCAGAAAGTGTTGCAGCCAGACTGCGGAAACATGGTTTAAATGTAATGTAGTGTCAATTTCGATTCGTGATAATGGATTATTTCATTTCTCCAGGCAGAGAAAGCTGCAGGAGCCGACAGACATTACAGATGAGATAATGAGTGCAGCATACCAGCTTTTTAGAGAGAATTATCATTGGCCTTGCCCGATCAGAAGTCTTGGAATCCGTGCAGATGATCTGGTTATGGGACAGGTTCCGGTGCAGTTAGATTTATTTATGAATGAGCAGCGCCGGGAAAAACAGGAGAAGTTAGACAGGGCAGTAGATGATATCAGGCGACGGTTTGGATATCACAGTGTCCAGAGAGCATTTATGTATCAGGATAAAATATTATCCAGCCTGGATGCACAGGGATCCCACACCGTTCATCCAGTTGGATATTTCAATGGGAGGTAAAGTGCTTTGAATGATAACAAAGTTTATGTAGAAGTCATTGTAAAATTCAGCACAGAAGGCGCAATGATGCCAATAGAATTTTATTTGGGAAGATGGAACTAAATATTTAATTGATAAAGTAAAATCGAAAGAACGTTGTGCCAGCCGGAAAGCGGGTGGTACAGGAATTATGTATACTGTAATGGTAGATGGTAAGGAATGCCATTTATATTATGAATTTGATAAGTGGTTTATGGAGCGCAAGAGTGCGTAAAGATTTAAGAAAGAAAATAGGATCTGCAAAAGAGCTGACCTTTCCCTTTTGCTCTTTTCAGATTGACATATAAGGGCATTACATCTATGTCCATGAAACAATATACCCACTATATTGTCCATGCAGATGTGGCTCTGCTCAAGAATAATTCTTATTGAGCTTCCGTCAAAATCACAGGGATGGGAGTGTAGAACGTCAGAGAAAGACGATTCAATACGAAAAAAGGAGATTTGATAATGACAGAGAGAGATTATGCGATTAGATCGTTTAAGGAAATTACGCTAAATGCAGCACGACATACAGAAGAGAGAATGGATCTGTACTATGAAAAGATGAAAGCACTGATGAACAATTATCAGGATTTGATTTTGGAAAATCAGATGGTTCTGGATGAATTAGAGCAGGAGTGTCAGGAAAAGATCAATGAGAATATGGCCTATGCTCTTCAGTATATGGATGCTTACGATTACCGCATGAATTTAGGAAAACTGAAAAAAGAAGTAAATAATATCATTCTAATCTATGGACTTTGTGATATGGTCAATCGGGCAATGACACTGGTAAAATATTTCACCCCGAATGTTGGAAGCGAATATTATGATGTGCTTTATGGCTGCTTCTGCAGGCACAGAAAAATGACGGACATGGAAATTATGCTTGAACTGGGGGATGAGCCGGGCAAGTTTTTATCGGAAGAAAAAAGCAGCTCTTCGGTATATGGGGATATTATTTTTTTTGAAATCGTAGTGCCACAGTCTGCAAACAAACGATATAAGCCATCTTTTCCAGAAACGGAAGAGTAGATTTGAAAGAGCCTGATGGAATCTCCCCTTTCCATCAGCTTATATATAATGGAATACTCCCCTATTCCTCTTATTATTCTGCAGATTCTTCAGCTGCAGCTTCTTTCTTTTTTCTGGATTTGCCAGAAATCATTTTTATGACCTGAGTAAATGGCCATAGCCATGCAGATCAGTGAACTGAATGCAAAATATTTATGTGCTGATTTCATATCCTTATAGCCGGTGTAGCAAGTTCCGATCATGGAAACCAGCGCACCGATGGACCAGTATTTATGTGATTTCATTTGAACCTCCTGAGCTTTTTTTATATCATACATCTTTTTTAAGAAATATGCAAACTGGAATTTATATAATTATCTCTCTAACTTTCCCCATTTTATAGGCTTTCCCGCCTGTCCATTAGTGAAATGATATGTAGTTTCCCTTATTTTTACCCTTATGAGATAATCACAAGGGAAATAAGGGAATTTTTTTTTAATCATTGCCTACCACTTTATCAAGAAGCCTAACTGATTTTCGTTTAGCATCTCTTGTGGAGTGAGCATAGACATTCATTGTGGTACTTACATCTGAGTGTCCTAACAGTTCCTGCACATCTTTTGGGGCAGCTCCATTTGCTAAAAGGTTGCTTGTATAGGTGTGACGTAACTGGTGGAAATGAAAGCCTTCAAATCCCTCTAATGTTTTTGCCACCTTTCTGCAAACAGTCCCCAAAGTAGTTGGAAGTTCCAGACAACCATCCGGTCTTAAACAGACGAAAGAAATTTTCTTTATAATCTGCCGGGACTTCCTCTGTTCTGTCTAAGCAATAATATTCGTAGTACACTCTGTTTTTCTCTTTGACCGCTTTGTAGTAGTTCGTGTGATAAAGTTCTCCGTACTGCATTCGATTTTTTAACTGCTCTTTCCGGGCATTACGGAAAATCTCTACCAGCGTATCTCCAAAATCAACAATCCTCACTTTTTTCCGCTTGGTTGGTCCGATGATATATTTGCGCTTTGAGCCATCGTATCGGATGCTACGTCTTATGGTAAGGCATTGTTCTTCCAGATTTACGTCCTGCCACGCCAAACCGCAGGCTTCTCCAATACGAAGCCCGGCATAATAGGCTATCTGGATTGGAAGTATTGCGGCTGGGTTCTTTTTTTCAGATAAGCAAGCAATCTTTCATAATCTTCTCGTGAAATTGGTTGGATATTTCCGTCCATGTCCTCGTCTGAAAACAAATCAACTTCATCCGTCTGATACCGCAGTTTAATATACTGCATGGGATTAAACGTAATATACTGTTTTGGAAATACTGCAAAGCGGAAGGACTGCTGCATGACTGCGGAAAAAGAATGGATGTAATCTTTGCTGTAACCCTTTCTCTCTTTTCCGTCGGGATGAACTCCCCCGAAGGAAAGCAAATCAAAAAAGGATTGCAAATGCTCAGAGGTTACATTTTTTAATTTCCGTTCTGCCAGCGGATGTTTCTTAATATTTCGGATTGTTCCGAGGTAATTCTCCACAGTACCATTGCTGAGCGTACCTGTTTTTAATTCCTCCTCTGCCCACACATCCAAAAGTTGTCCGACTGTGAGATTTTCCGCTTTGGCAACAAATTTCTTTTTCTCATAATCATCCATTGCCTGACGGAGCAGTTTTTCAGTTTCACTTTTGCTTTCTGTTCCAACGCATTCTTTCTGAACAAGATTGCCGCTTGCGTCCTCTACATAGAAGCGGTAGTACCATTTCTTTCCTTTTTTCTTACAGATCCTTTTGCCATAATCGTATGTCTCCTTTCGATATTAGACAATCGGAACTGATGAAATGCTTCGTGCGTGTAAGTATATCATAACTCCGGCTGTCTTACTATACCGATTCGGAATCTTCGTATAAGACTTCTGATAAAAGATTTGCAAGCCTTTGCTCTGCTGTTTTGGGTTTCTTGGAATAGAGCCTTACGATGTCTGCCATCTCATTAAAAGCATTGATGGTGTGAGTGATTTCCCTTAAGAACATAATCTCATTATATTCATCATTCGATTCAAACCCTATTGTTTTGGCAATATCCGTCTGACCATCATTCCCCTTAAAGTTTTTGCAGGCGAACTGAAAGGAATCCAAAAACAGACCATATTGTTTTAACATCAGCAGTAATAAATCTTTTGAAAAAGCATCTTCTTCTTTGGTAAGGGCAAGCGGTAACTGTTCCAGAATATCTCCCATCGCATCACGAATCTGTAATTCTCTCTTATCCGTAATATCGGTTTCATATTCATCTGTTTCCCCTTTGAGCCATTCCACAGATACATGGAGTGCTTCCGAAAGACCTTCCAGCACCATTTTTTTTCGTATTGTCAATCGAACCATTCTCATAACGCAGGATTGTAGAAGCGGTAACACCCATCTTTTCTGCGACATAAGGCTGTGTCAGATTCAATTCCAGACGGCGCTGTTTTACTCTGCTCCCTATCAGCTTGCGTAATTCTTTATCTTTCATGCTGACTGCCTCCTTTTTCGGTATGTATGAATTATAGCATTGTTTTTCTGAAATTGCAATATGCAATATAAAGTTTATTTTTAACATTTCGTAACGCTTGACAAAAAATATGTGAAAAGGATATACTTACATCGCAAGAATTGCATAATGCAATTTGTAAGGAGGTGATTATATGACGCAAAGAAAAATTGCATTATCCATCGAAGAAGCTGCTGACTATACGGGAATCGGCAGAAACACCTTAAGACAGCTTGTAGAATGGAAGAAACTTCCAGTATTAAAGGTTGGTCGCAAAGTCCTGATTAAACCGATATTCTGGAAATGTTTATGGAAGCTAATGAAGGTCGTGATTTGAGGGATAGAGGAAATGTAAAAGCTGTAACAAGAACTGTGGCAAATTAAAAAGGCGGCTTCCAAAGAAACCGCCAAAGGTTCTATCAGACCAAAGCCATGATATACCTACACGCAAGAAGATTATACCATGTGCTTCTTCTGATACGCAACCGAGAACTTATGTTTGCAAAAGAAAGGAGAATGTAATAATGGCAAAATCAACAAAAAGTTATGAAGAACGAATGCTTGAAATGGAAAAAAGGGAACAGGAAAGCCTTGAAAAAGCAAAACGATATGCAGCACAGAAGAAAGAACTTCTGAAACGAAAGAAAACCGAGGAAAGTAAAAAACGAACCCATAGGCTCTGTCAGATTGGCGGTGCGGTGGAATCCGTTCTTGGTGCTCCTATTGAGGAAGAAGACATCCCAAAGCTGATTGTTTTCTGAAAAGGCAGGAAGCCAATGGGAGATTTTTCTCAAAAGCAATGCAGAAAGAAACCAATACCGATATGGAGGAAGTGTAATGGCAGAGGGGATGAGTTTTTCATTCCCTTCATTGCTTTTTCATGAAGGGCGCACTTATGGACAACCAGAGGTCGTCCCAATAAGTTTGCCACAAGTGTCAACCGGTCTGCGCTCACGCTTGCCGGGCTCGTTCCGTCGGCGGGGCTTTCAGCCAGACCTGCTCATGCCGCAGGAGGCACTCTTCGCCAGAGAGGCGCATTCCATGCAGGCTGCTATGCGCAGGGCACTCTTACGCAGAGGGAGTTCCGGCAATGCTGCTTTTTCTAAAACTGAAGCAATGTTGCCGGAAATCTATGCCGGATACGTCAGAAAGGAGGAATCCAGACATGGCGATTTTTCATTACACAATCAAAATAGTCGGACGAAGTAAAGGGAAATCTGTTATCTCCGCTTCCGCATATCTCAATGGGGATGTGATGAAAACGAGGAAACAGGGAGAATCAGTTATTACACTTCTAAAAAAGAAGTGGTCTACACCCGGCTGATGATGTGCGAAAACGCACCTCCTGAATGGCAGATAGTACCAGAAGAAAATATAAAAACGCTTTCAAAAATCTGTCCGATACAAAAGGTCAGAAGATAAAGAAGCTGCTTTAAAAAAAATTCAAAATCACATTTCAGAAACAGAGGTTATGGAATGAGGTATTGAAGATTGAAAAAAATGCAGATGCCCAACTTGGCAGGTCATTTGAATTTGCCCTCCCCAAAGAATGGAGCAGACAGGAACAAATTCAATATACAACCGACTATATCCAAAAAACTTTTTGTAGATAGAGGAATGTGCGCTGATTGGAGTATCCACGACAAAGGGGATGGCAACCCCCATGTCCATCTGCTTCTAACTATGCGTCCTTTTAACCCGGATCATTCTTGGGGAAAGAAAGAAGTCAAGGATTGGGATTTTGTCAGAGATAAAAACGGAAATATCGTGATTGATGAATCCCATCCGAACTGGTGGCAGGATAAGAAAAACCCTGACCGTCATGGAATCCGTATCCCTGTATTAGACGAAAACGGAATTCAGAAGATTGGAGCAAGAAACCGCCTGCAATGGAAACGGGTGCTGACCGATGCTACTGGATGGAACAATCCAAAAAATTGTGAACTGTGGCGGAGTGAATGGGCAAAGGTATGTAATGAACATCTGCCTTTGCATAATCAAGTTGATCATCGTTCTTATGAAAAGCAGGGAAAACTCCAGATTCCTACCATCCATGAAGGAGCTGACGCAAGAAAGATTGAACAAAAGTTTTTTGCCGGGCAGGAAATAAAAGGCTCGTGGAAAGTAGCGGAAAATCAAATCATAAAACAACAAAACACGTTATTGCAAAAGATACTAAACACCTTTGGGAAAGTATCGGGTGCATTATCATTATGGAAGGAGCGATTAAATGACATTAGAAGAAAGCCGGGAAATTATACCCTTAATGGAATCCATGATTGGTCAAATCGAAGAACAGCAGAACCTAATGGCAGAAATGATTCTGGAAATGCAGAACCGGGACACTCAACTCTCTCTTATGCAAAAACAGAATCAGAAATTACAAAAATTAAACAACGAGTTAACCGAGCTGCTCAACATTTTGCCAAATACCGAGGAACTGCTTCCAAGATGGAAGAACAGAAAACGAAGATAGAGCTTTTGGAAAACGAAAATCAGCAATGGCAGAAATTGGCACAGAAGCTGAACAGCGAAAACAGTTTATTACTGAAACAGAACACCGAATTGCTGAACTGGAACAGCAGATAGAGAAAGGACGTGATATAGATGAACGAATCCAGAGAATCAAAGAACGCCGAACAGTTGGAAGAACTTCTGCTCTTGACCGAGGAGATACAAGAAGAACTAGAACAGAAAGAACAGCTTATCGTGGAACTGAAGACGCAGCTCAGCGAATCTCTGACCTTGAACGAGAAATTAAACAAAGAGAACAGAGCCGGGAATATTCAAGCATTAAAGAACGACTTGAAGCTGGCAGACAGAGCATTGCGGATCGAGAAAGAGAAGTTGCGAAGCGCAAACGTCATGATAGAGGAATGTCAAGATAAAATATGCTATTTAACACAGGAACGGGATTATGCCCGGACACATCAGAAATCGTAGAAATACCGGTAGAAAGCCGGTACTCTATGAAAAATGTGAAGCCTGTAACCGGACAGCCTATCAGAATGCAAAAGCAAAATACGAAACACAAAAAGAGCGACTTGCAGGACAGTATAAAGCAAAAACGGTAATGTTCCAAACAACCTTGTTCCTTCTTGCATGGTATTCGCTGACAACCACTCTTTTTCAGGCAGTACAGTCCGATGTGTTCCTTTCCGATTGTAAATCATTCTTCAATGATTTAGCATCATTCATACAAACCTTTGTCGGATGGACGATTGATGCCGGGCATTCTGCGGCACAGATTAGTACAAAAATTCCAAATGCTTTTATAGCCGGAATGGTATATTGGTTATTGCTAATATTGATTGTAGGAATATGTATGGCAGGAACAGGGATGCTGGCGATACTGATAGAAATAAAGGTTATAGAATTATATAAGAAAAACTGTTGGGATGTTATTACTCTACTAATGATACTGACAAGTGTTGCTATTGTCATTTATTTTGGAGAATCAATCAAAAAAGTACTGTCAGTAAATCTTCTATTGCTTTTCGTACTTTCGCAGGGCGCATATGTTGGAATTAGATGTTATCTTAAAGTTTGGTTAGAAAAAAGACCATATTAGTATTTTCAACTTACTGTATAGACAGTAAAATTACTCCATACCAGCCTAGTGAAAATTTACTGTATGAAAAGAAGTATTACAGAGAAAAAAGGCTGTAAAAACAGGAACAGCCAGCCCGAAAGAATTTAACGGACTGGCTGTATCAGCAGAGTAATGTAATTGTGGAGCTGACCGAGATATGAAAAGCTTTCTATCATCAATTTTCGCATTATTGCAATAACAGATTGCTTCTTCCATGAATGAATAAGCAATATTGTCATCAAACTTTCAAGCATAAACATAGCAACAGCAAAAAGAGTAAAAGCAACAACCGGGAAATACAAATCCCGTAGACATGCCTGCATTTTTCAAAAATATACCGATTGCATATCCGCCGGGGATTCCAACAACAGCAGTTATAAGCAATGCAATCAAAGTAGTAAAAAGACCTTCCATCATAAATGCTTGCTTCAACTGCTTATTTGTCATACCAATAGATTTTAGTGTGCCCATTTCCTGTTTCTGTGATAAAAGATTTGTCACAGTAAGATTGATTTGATTGATGACCGCAAATATCCACAAGATGGCTGCAATCGCATAAGCTAATGTAAAACCTGCACGATTGTCTGATTGGTGTTCTACAATAAAATCTTGAAGGGTTTGTAAGCGAACATCCCTATTGTCAGAAACGAGTAATTTGAGTTCTTGCTCGATTATCTCCTGATATTCAGCTTCTGCTTGTATTTCGATTGCGTATGTACAGTCATAACCTGCAAGTTCTTTGAGCATATTTTCCGGCATTCTGAAAATATAGCCACCCATTCCATCATTGCTGGAAGTGATTGCACCAATTTTGAATGCTTTTGTTATTGTTTTACCACTATGATTTTTGAAATTAAAGGTCACAGTATCCCCAATTTGAGGTTTCCAATGGTAAACATCATAAATACGTTCGGGATCACTTACAACTAATTCTGTATCATCAGTAATATTTCCAGACAAAACCGCTGCATTTAGCGACGCCAAATCCTTTTCATTATAGCCGAGCATCAAGGTGCTATCTGAAATATCATTGTCTGTTGAGAAATCAACTGGTACGGTAGCATAAGTAAATATATTGCTAACTCCCTCTATATCTCCAACACGCTTTACATAATCAGAAAAATATTCTTTCTGCAAGAGAGCATCCAAATTTTCACTTTCGTTTTCTAAATCAATGCTGATTTTGAAATCTCCGTACTTCATATCCCAATAACGAGCCATACTCTCGGCATTAAAAGAACTCTGATAACTTGCTGCAAGGAAAAATATAACTCCGCACAGTCCCAATGATAAAATGGTCAATAGAGATTTTTTTTCTGTTTCTGGAAAAGCTGATTTTCGCTAAATATACAGGCGTAATACGATGTCTTTTGTGAGTGCGGTAATTTACAATTCCCACTGGATTTTTCAGGGCGGAAATTGGAGAAGTATTCGCTGCAATTTTTGCTGGTTTACGAACACTAATATAAACAAGCAGTATTCCAAAAAGGCATGCGCCACATAGAGAAACAATAAATGCAAATACTGACCAGCCTTTTGATTGCAGACAATAGCTGATGATCGTTCCCATGATACTACCAATTAAAATCCCCGGAACTGCAAGCATATAACCCTGTTTAAGAACTATTTTATAAATTTGCTTTTTACTTGCCCCTATTGTCCGAAGCTGTCCGAACTCAGCAACTTTTTGTCCAACCAAAATATAGAAAATGCTGTAAATTACAAGTGCGGCAGCTAAAAACAAAATGGCAGCAACTACACCATATACCGCATAATTACTGAAGGACAAAGTTGTATTTACATAATCATAGTAACTGCTGACTGTCCAATTATTCAGTCCAGTCTCCTCTGAAATTTGAGATAATATTTCTGTTGCTTCGTCTTTTGTAAGGGTATCTGCATTTTCAAGCCAAACATATCCATTAAGCAGGTTATTTCCACGTAATTCCCGGCATTTTTCAAGTGAAACAAAAACAGGATAAGCGGTAGAAGTTTTATCATGATAAATACCAACAATAGTATAATTCTTCAAAGTACCATCCAGATTCAACTGAACTATGGCGTTGATTTCCGGAGACTTATTTTCACTGGCAAAAAAGGCATCTGTAACAGCAATTTCACTTGCTTTCTCTGGATATTTTCCGTCAAAGGCAGGAATCAAACTAAGCATGTCATCATCATAATAAATCAGAGACAGTTCTTTAGAATTTTCTTTCACTGTTTTGATATTACAGGAAAGTCCTACACTTTTTACTTCTTCGTTTGCTAACAACTTTTCTTTACTGTCCTGCGTAATGTCAAAGAAAATCCCTTGATGTAATCCTTCGATTTCTTTCTGATTTTGATAAATGATATTTTGCACTGTGAGCAACGACATCATTATCATAGCAACGGCTACAATAATTGCCGAAAGGCAAAATAAGTTTTTCTTCTTATCAAAACGCACACTTTTTCGTGCTAATTTTTTAATTACTGCACTGGTATCATTTTCAAAAGGATAATTCATAATTCCCACCTCCTTTAGCCAACAATTTTACCATCTTCAATCCGTACAATGCGGTCTGCGAGTTGAGCGATCTCGTTGTTGTGAGTAATCATTACAATGGTCTGATTAAATTCTCCGCTGGTATGCTTCAAAAGCCCTAACACATCTGCACTGGTCTTGCTATCAAGATTTCCGGTCGGTTCATCAGCAAGGATAATCGCAGGCTTCGTAATTAAAGCTCGTGCAATCGCTACACGTTGCTGTTGACCGCCTGAAAGATTGTTCGGCATATTTTCCAGTTTATCTTCTAAAGCCAACATATACACAACTTCGTCCATAAATTTCTGGTCTACTGTATCGCCATCCAGTTCCACAGGCAGGACGATATTTTCATATACATTCAAAATCGGAACCAGATTATAATTTTGGAAGATAAATCCGATGTTACGACGGCGGAAAATTGTCAATTCATCATCATTCTTTTTTGCGAGTTCTTCTCCCCGTACAATCACGCTGCCGGAAGTGGGGGTATCAAGTCCTCCCATCATGTGAAGCAATGTAGACTTACCGCTGCCGGAAGTCCAACTACGGCAACAAATTCTCCCTGTTCCACAGTAAAATTACACCATTAAGGCACGAGTAATATTTGGTTCTGTGCCGTAATACTTCTTTAAGTCGATTGTTTGTAA
>ENA-OPYV01000319-OPYV01000319.1-human-gut-metagenome-genome-assembly--contig:-NODE-319-length-14555-cov-2.381758_pt1 | contig 14555 bp, 16 predicted proteins | sample MGYA00242474_ERZ504485 | MGnify/ENA primary metagenome ERZ504485 (study PRJEB26092, sample SAMD00036263) | human gut metagenome | host: Homo sapiens | study: EMG produced TPA metagenomics assembly of...
CGCGTGAAACGGCCTATCGTCCTTCCCAGACTGGAAAGTTGGTGGAACGGCGGACGTACGTATTGCAGACAAAGATGCTCCCGGAGCTTCCGGAGGATATTATACGCAGGAAAGATGTGAAAAGAATCGTAGAATATGCCCGTCAGCGCCATATCACGGTGATTCCGGAAATTGAAATGCCGGCTCACTCGGAAGAAGTATTGGCAGCTCTTCCGCAACTGGCTTGTGGAGGTGATTTGAAACCTGGTGGAGAGTTTTGTCCGGGAAAAGAACTTACTTATGAGTTCCTGACCAATGTATTGAAAGAAGTGATGGAGTTGTTCCCTTCAGAATACATTCATATTGGTGGAGATGAGGCAAGTACCAACCATTGGAAACAATGTCCCGACTGTCAGGCACTCATGAAAGCAGAGGGAATGAAGGAAGAAGGTGAATTGCAGGAATATCTTGTATCCAGAATTGAGAAGTTTTTGAAAGAGAACGGCCGCAAGATGATTGGCTGGGATGAGATTCTGACAGGCGAACTGGATGAAACTTCTGCTGTAACGGTGTGGCGTGGAGAAGATAAAGGTGCGGAATCGGTAAAAAGAGGATTGCGTACCATCTTGTCACCGGGAGCATATTGCTATTTTGACAGCTACCAGGATGCACCGCGTACGCAGCCGGAAGCCATCGGAGGATACCTCCCGCTGGAAAAGGTTTATTCATACGAACCGGTGACGGAGGCTTTCCCTGCTGATAAACTGGATTGCGTGTGGGGCGTACAGGGAAATGTGTGGACGGAATATATACCGACACCCGAGCATGCTGAATATATTGATTTATCCTCTGTTTGCTTGGGCTTTGGCTGAAGTTGGCCTGGACAAATCCGCAGCAGAAAGACTGGAAACGTTTCCATGCAGAGGCTTTACAGGAAGTAAAGGTGCTGAACTCAATGGGTATCATACTTTTGACTTGCAAAATGAGGTGGGTAACCGTCCGGTAGCATTGAGCGTGGATAATCATTTGGCAAAGGGGAAGAAGGTGGAATATGTACGTCCTTATTCGGATTCTTATCCGGCAGGAGGAGAATCGGCATTGACTAACGGCATACACGGCGGTTGGGTATATACCGACCAGCGCTGGCAGGGATTCCTTGGAAAAGGGGCCGATGTGATTGTGGATTTGGAAAAATCACAACCTATTCAGCAGCTTTCCATTGATTTCATGCAGTTGAGAGGTCCGGGTGTGTTCCTCCCGCAGAAAGTCAGCTTCCTGATTTCAAACGATGGAAAAGAATATACACTTTTGAAAACCATCACTACTACACTGCCCATTACGGACGAACAGTTGACCATTCAGACGTATGACTGGACAGGTAGCTGTGAGGCTCGTTACGTACGCGTGCAGGCTGATATCAATCCTGAGGCCGGCGGTTTCTTGTTTACTGATGAATTTGTCGTAAAATAATAAATGTCAGGTAGTCGGGAGCACATAGCTGAAGCGCAATAAGCCAATCAGATAGCGTGCTCCTGCTTGCTGAATGAAATGTAAGGTGGGTTGTATAAATCCGTTGCCTGAACAGGGGATTTTCCATGTAAATTCACTGGCCCATTCGTATGAAGGGGAAAATCGGGCGTAGTCGGTGAACAGTCCGCCTTCTGTTTTTCCACATTGCCAGGTGAGACCTGCGCCGGCATAACTTTTGCATCCTCTGGAGGCACCAGACTGGAATGAACCTTGCAGGAGTGCATGCAGACCGGGAGCAAGACGTTGCTCTGCATATCCCCAAATTATTTTCTCCTTTCTTTTCTGTCTTTTCTGGAGTTCCCTCTTCATAGTCCATATACATGCTGCTATGTAGAGCAAAGCCCACATGATAATTGCTGTCATGGTGCTGATAGTTTAGTGAAGTGACACTGAGTATTCCGTCTTGCTGCGGGCAGAACCGGAATACGTTTTCTTTTTCGGCAAACCGGTAGTAACCTTTTCCGTTGTATACCGATGCTTGTAAGGACCATCGTATGAATTGCAATTCATAAATGCAGTCCGACGGAAGCTACCGGATAATTGGCTATTTGGTAATCGGCGGACAAGGGTGGGGAAGATACCACATGAACTGTTGGTGAATAACGAGGTAGCAGGGGAAGTGAAATAGTCTTCATTCAAGTTCCGGATACCGAAAAAGAGCGAGGAATGACCGAACTGTTGCTGGACGCCCAATGTAGCGAGGGCAAGCGGATGGTTTTTTCTTCAATGTTGGAAAAGGTCTGAAAATCATCAGCCAGTGATTCGATGCGGGTTCTGGCTGTACTGATGGTGGAGGCTTGTAATGTCGTGTGTTTGCCTAATGAATGAGTGAAATCCAGTCTTAGCAGATTAACCCAGTTACTTCCTTGTTTGAAATCGCTTTGTAGTTCTGTGGTGTAGCTTACTTGAAGTTCCTGAGCCAGGCCGCAGTGACAGGACACTGCGGCGAGGGACAGGAACAGTTTCATGAATCTTGTCATAACCATTTGGTAAAACGATGAATATACCAGTTCTTAATTAATTGAGTCAGTATGCAGTAGGACAACAGGATACCGAAGAGCCAGGGGAAATAGCTTAATGGCAGCGCTTCCAGTCCGATAGAGCTTCCAAACGGGGTGAAAGGCAGCAGGATACCGATGGCCATAATCAGCAGGGTAAGTCCGGTTACTTGCCAGGAGGCACAGCTTTGTATGAAGGGGACTTTCCGGGTACGTATCATGTGCACAATCAGGGTCTGCGACAGCAAGCCTTCGATAAACCATCCGGATTGGAACAGCGTTTGATGTTCCATGCTTTGGCATCCGAACGCATACCACATCACCAGATAGGTAACGATGTCGAAAATGGAACTGATGGGGCCGATGAATATCATGAAGCGGCTCAAATCGGAGGCATCCCATTTACGTGGTTTCCGGAGGTATTCTGCATCCATCCGGTCGAACGGAATCGTGGTCTGCGAAATATCGTATAGCAGATTCTGAATCAGCAGGTGGATGGGGAGCATGGGGCAGGAAGGGAAGGAACGCACTGGCTGGCCATTACACTGAACATGTTTCCGAAGTTGGAACTGGCTGTCATCTTGATGTATTTGGTGATGTTGCCAAATGTTTTTTCGTCCTTCCAGTACACCGTCTTCCAGTACCATCAGACTTTTCTCCAGCAGGATAATGTCGGCACTTTCTTTGGCAATGTCCACTGCAGAATCTACCGAGATACCGATGTCTGACTGACGCAACGCTGCGGCATCATTGATTCCGTCGCCTAAGAAGCCTACCGTGTGCTGTTGCGCCTGAAGCAGGGTGATGATTTCCGTTTTCTGTATCGGAGTAAGTTTGGAAAATACGGTCGTCTGGTTGACTGCTTTCATTTTTTCCTCTTCACTCATCGTTTCGAAAATGGGGCCTGTCAGGGCATTGTCGGTGCGGATACCCACTTGGCGGGCGATGGTGCGAACCACTGCATCATTGTCGCCAGACAGAATCTTGATTTCAATGCCATGTTCATGCAATTGCTTGATGGCGCTGGCTGCCGATTGCTTAGGAGGATCCAGGAAAGCCAGATACCCAATCAGTACCATATCTTTCTCGTCCTCGATACGGAAATCGCAAGTTTTGTCCAGGTAGCTTTTGTGGGCTACGGCAATGACACGCATACCTTGCTTGTTCATCTGCTCAATGATGTCGCGTGCCTTGTTTTTCAGTTCGATGGTCATGGGGTGTACCTCTCCATCAAATTCAGCATGTGAGCAGATGTCCAGCATTTCTTCTACGGCTCCTTTGGTGATAATCTGTCGTTTTCCTTGACGGTCTTCTACCACTACCGACATTCTTCGCCGGGTAAAATCAAACGGGATTTCATCTACTTTTGTATAATTATCCTTCAGGTATTCCAAAGACAAGTCTTTTACGTTGCGACAGAATGGCTTTGTCCATCAGGTTCTTTAATCCGGTCTGGAAGAAACTGTTGAAATAAGCGTGGCGTAGGATACGTCGGCTTTCGTCATTGCTTCCATCGGCGTTGATGTACTTTTCCAATACAATCTGGTCGCAGGTAAGGGTACCGGTTTTGTCCGTGCAGAGAATGTTCATCGCCCCGAAGTTTTGAATGGCATTCAGGTCTTTTACAATGGTTTTCTTCTTTGACATGGCTACGGCACCTTTGGCCAGATTGGCAGTAACAATCATCGGGAGCATTTCAGGAGTAAGTCCTACAGCTACTGATACGGCAAAGATAAATGCTTCCAGCCAGTCGCCTTTAGTCACACCGTTTACCAGGAAAACGAACGGAATCATGATGAGCATGAATCGTATCAGCAGGAAACTGACTTTGCTGATTCCCTTGTCGAAAGCTGTAGCGGCACGGTGTCCGGCAATGCTGCGGGCAATGGTGCCCAAATACGTACTGTTGCCGGTTGCAAACACGATACCGGTAGCAGATCCGCTGACTACATTAGACCCCATGAAGCAGATGTTTTCCAACTCAATTACACTTCCTTTGCTGTGCTTGTTTCCTTTGGCCTCCGGACGTTTCTCTATCGGGTCTGATTCTCCCGTCAGGGAAGACTGGCTTACAAACAAGTCTTTTGCTTCAATGATACGCATGTCGGCAGGAATCATGTCTCCTGCAGCAATCATGACAATATCTCCAGGAACGAGGTCGGTTATGTTGATTTCTTCGTCCTGGTTACCGGCTCGTTTTACGTAACAGGTATTGGTCACCATTTTCAGTAAAGCTTCACTGGAGGCATTGGCTTTCCACTCTTGCCAGAAACGCAGTATGCTGCTGGTGATAACCATGGTCAGGATGATTATAATGGCTGTCCAGTCCTGTTCTCCTGGGTTGGCCAACAGTACGTCGAGTACAAAAGAAATGATGACCAGCGCCGTGAGTACGCCGATAAACGGATTGATAAAAGCTTTGATGAAGTCGATATGGGGTTCTTTTTCTGCTCATGTTCCACTTCATTCTTCCCATAGAGAAACTGTCTGGCCTCCACTTCTTCTTGTGTAAGTCCGATACGGCTTGTCTGGAAATAGCTGAAAACTGTGCCCAGTGTCTGACTTGCTGCTAAAAATACCTTTTCGCCATTGAAGGTGAATGTGGTGCTACTTTTTCTTTTCTTCCACATGATCATTAAAATTCATAGGGTGATTACTATGTTTTCTTTTCACGTGGCAAAAGTAGGCAATGCCCCCGACAGAGGCTGTTAGAGAAATATTAGAGTGGTATTAGAAAACTATTAGAATTTGTGAGACTAATTTCCTGATACCACTCTGATGGAGTTTATTTTTCTTTGAATGGATGTGCCAAAAGATTAAATGTGAGGAAGTTCAATGATGAAGGTCGTTCCTTCTCCTTGTTTTGAATGTACGGCTATACTGCCCTGATGCAGGGCGATGATTTTCTGTGCAAGCGCCATCCCGATGCCGTGTCCTTCCGCATGCTGTTCCTGCTCTCCGCGGTAGAACAAGGTGAAAATCTTTTCTTTTTCTGCATCCGACATACCAATTCCGTCATCCGACAGGCGGATAATGGTCCATTTATCCCAGTAGGAAATCTGAATGAAAGAAGATTTGTCGTCCGAATACTTGCAGTTATTCTCAATCAAGTTAGCAAAGGCAATGGTTAGCAGGTAATCATTGCCCATGACGGTAATCATCCGGTCGTCTTCCGCATCTTCCTGTTCAAAAATCAGTTCGATGTGGTATTCCGGATGGGCACGAAGAATGATTTCCCGTGTATCGAGCAACAATTCGTCCAACCGGATTTCATGCATCTTGATCTGTTCTTTCTGGTAATCAGCTTTAGCCAAATTAAGCAGCCCGTCAATCAGTTTTGTCATTCGTCGTGCATCCTGTAGCACGTTCTGTATGGCTTGACGATATTGTGTTTCTGTACGGTCTTTCTGCAGACACAAATCCAGTTCCGCAATGAGGGCAGCCAGCGGGGTTCTCATTTCGTGAGACACGTTGCTGACAAACATTTTCTGGGAGTTGAATGATATTTCAAGTCGCTCCAGTAGTTCATTGAAAGCCTGGCTTAATTCTCCTAATTCGTCTTTCTCGTTTCTTACGGGCAGACGCTGGTCAATACGCGAAGCGGTAATCGTTTCTGCTTCTTTTACGATTTCCCGGATAGGTTTTAAGGATGCCCGAACCAGGAAATAGCAGGTAATAAAATAAAAAGCAGGAGACCGATAAAAGAACAGGATGACCAAGGTTTTCTGAAGTTCCAGCAGGTTGGTGTGTCCGTAACCGTCGTAAGCTGCGGCCGTCACAATATAAGTCTGTCCGTTGAAAGGATAAACCATCCCGACGGCCTGGTATTTCCCGATATAAAATTCAATTTCCTTTTGTTGGAGAATTTGGGCAATCATTTCCGGATTCTCTTTGACAATATCATTGTCGATGGCGTCGTGGTAGAGCATGTGAAAGTCTGTGGTATATACAGCCACTTCCACCTCATTGATAAACTCCTTATTATTCAGGTAGATGGATTGCATGATGTCGGCATCTACCTGGTTTTGCAGGAACAGATGCACTTTAGTGACAGCTTCACTCTTCAGGTTATGGAAGAAGGTATTGCTTCGGATATGCTCGCTGACCAGATAGATTAAGGTCATGCAAAGCAGAAATACCACAGCTATGACTCCGGTATTTTTGAGCGTAAGTGCGGTTTTTAATTTTCATGGCTTTTTCGTCAGTAAGAATAAATCCGATTCCAGGTTTGGTGTGAATCAGTTTGGTTTCAAAGTCTTTGTCTATTTTTTTACGCAGGTAATTGATGTACACATCGATAAAGTTGGTACCGGTATCAAAGTGGGTATTCCAGACTTTTTCGGCAATTTCTATCCGGCTGATGACTCGTTCTGCATTCTGCACCATGTAGGTAAGCAGGTTGTATTCTTTTGGAGATAAGCGGATGAGGCTACCTTGGCGCATCACTTCCCTGCGGTTGGTATCAATCTGCAAGTCTTTGTAGGTAAGTTTCTCGGGAGCAACAACAGATACAGTTGCTTCTGCTTTTCTTTTCAGAAGCACTTTAATGCGTGCGTTCAGTTCCCGGAAGTCGAAAGGTTTTACCATGTAGTCATCTGCACCTGCATCAAATCCATCGAGTTTATCATCGGTTGACCCCAAGGCTGTCAGCATAAGTACAGGGATATGCGGATTTGCTTTGCGTATTTCTTTGCAGAGTTCAAAGCCATCCATTTTGGGAAGAATAATATCCGAAATAACCAGCTGAAAAGAGTGAGATTGGAACAGACGAAGCCCCATGGCTCCCATCGTATGCCACCATGGTGGTGATAGCCATTTTCTTCCAGTCCGGTTTAAGCAAATCGGCTACTCGTTTATCGTCTTCTATGATTAAAATACTGTACATAATAATAAATTGAATAAGTCAGACAAGGTCTGTTTTATATTTAATCAGGGAAAAGTCAAGTGGAGTAGAAAAGAAAAAGTGGAGCATACAGGACTCGAACCTGCCACCTTTTGACTGCCAGTCAAACGCTCTAGCCAGATGAGCTAATGCCCCATTTGTTTTTGAAGTTGTCACAAAGGTACAACATTATTTCAAAAAAACAAGAAACCTGCTCTATAAAACAGAAGAAAACCATTAGTTTTGCGTCGGTTTATCAAAATAGAAAAGACTTATGAATTTACAGATACGCAAGGCTACATTGGATGATTTGGACCGTTTGATGGAGATATTTGAAGAAGCCCGTCGTTTCATGTGTCGCACGGGAAACCCTAATCAGTGGATTAACGGATATCCCCAGCGGGAACTGATACAGGAGGAAATAGAAGCTTCTCACTGTTATGTGTGTGTAACGGAGGATGGAAGAGCAGTGGCCACTTTCTGTTTCATTCAGGGACCCGATCCGACCTATGCACGCATTGAAACGGGGAATGGCGAGACGACTCTCCTTATTATGTGATTCATCGGCTGGCATCCGACGGCTTCTGCAAGGGGATAGGAAAACTATGTGTGGACTGGTGTTTCCGTCAGTGGCCGTGCCTGCGTGCCGATACCCATGCAGACAAACAAGGTGATGCAACATCTGCTGCTTTCTACAGGCTTTGTGTATTGTGGAATTATCTATGTGCGTAATGGAACTCCGCGACTGGCTTACCAGAAATTAGCTTAGAAAGAGACGCTTTCCCTTAATAATGCTTAATTGGTGAATATTTTCCATTGGAAATTTATTCTTTATGTAATTATTTATTTTCTTTGCAAAAGTTTCCATTAGAAATAATAACAAAGAAAATAAATAGTTATGAAGTGTGTAATTGTTGGTGGGGTAGCAGGTGGAGCCACTGCGGCTGCCCGTATTCGGAGAAACACGGAAAAGGCTGAAATCATTTTGTTTGAGCGTGGAGAATATATCTCTTATGCCAATTGCGGTTTACCTTATTATATAGGCGGGGTAATTCAGGAGCGCGACCGCTTGTTTGTACAGACTCCGGAAGCATTCTCCACTCGTTTCCGCATCGATGTGCGGGTACGTTCGGAGGTTATGGCAATTGATACTGCCCGTAAAGAAGTGAAGGTTCGTACTTCGGACGGAAAAGAATATACTGAAACATACGATAAATTGCTGCTTTCACCGGGGGCATCGCCAGTGCGTCCTCCTTTGCCGGGAATCGATAATGAAGGAATCTTTACCCTGAGAAATGTGGCAGATACAGACCGCATCAAGGCTTATATGCAGAGTCATGAAATAAAGAAAGCGGTGATTGTTGGAGGTGGTTTTATCGGGTTGGAAATGGCCGAGAACCTTCATCATGCCGGTATTGAGGTGGCTGTAGTAGAGATGGCAGATCAGGTGATGGGACCGATCGATTTCTCTATGGCAGCGCTGGTGCACGGCCATTTTGCAACAGAAGGGGGGTCAAAACTGTATCTGAAACAGGCAGTGGAAGCCTTTGAAAAAGACCGATTCCGGACTGAGAGTCAAATTCCAGTCGGGGTTACAGGCGGAAGCTCAGCTGGTTATTCTTTCTATCGGTGTACGGGCAGAAACTCGTCTGGCTGTAGAAGCCGGACTGAAGTTAGGAGAAATGAAGGGTATTTATGTAAATGAATACCTGCAGACTTCCGATGAGTCGGTGTATGCCGTAGGTGATGCCATTGAATATCCGCATCCGATTACCGGTAAGCCGTGGTTGAACTTCCTGGCCGGACCGGCCAATCGTCAGGCACGTATCGTAGCCGACAACATGACATTTGGCAACCGGGTGAAATATGAAGGCTCTATCGGGACTGCCATAGCGAAAGTATTTGACTTGACTGTGGCTTCTACGGGACTTCCGGCCAAGCGTCTGAAAGCTTTTGGTATGCCTTATCTGTCGGCAACCATTCACTCTGGTTCGCATGCCGGCTACTATCCCGGTTCCCTGCAGATGGACATCAAGATTACTTTCTCTCCTGAAGGCGGTCGTTTGTATGGGGCACAGATTGTGGGATACAATGGAGTGGATAAGCGCATTGATGAATATGCACTGGTCATCAAGCAGAAAGGAACCGTATATGATTTGATGCAACTGGAACATGCCTACGCACCTCCTTTCTCTTCAGCTAAAGATCCGGTAGCAGTGTCGGGTTATGTGGCTGGAAATATCTTGAACGGCAAGATGACTCCTCTTTATTGGAGAGAGTTGCAGCAGGCCGATTTGACTAAAGTGACCTTGGTGGATGTGCGGACAAAAGACGAATATGAACTGGGGCACATTTCTGGAGCGGTGAACGTGCCTTTGGATGAGATGCGTTCACGGATGAAGGAAATTCCATCGGACAAACCAGTCTTCTTGTACTGCGGAGTCGGCTTGCGCGGTTATCTGGCCTCTAACATTCTGAAAGAAAACGGTTATAAGGATGTGCGTAACCTGATAGGTGGTATCAAGACCTACAATGCAGCGGTTACTCCGGTTTGCCAGCCGGAAGAAACATGTGCCGTAGCCTGCTCGTGTGAAACGGCTGAAGGAAGTTCGGACTGCAAAAAGGTACATGTAGTAGATGCCTGTGGCATACAGTGTCCTGGCCCTATCTTGCGTTTGAAAAAGGGATGGAGGAACTGAAAGCCGGTGAGCAGATGGAAATTCATGCTACGGATGCCGGATTTCCGAGAGACGCAGAAGCATGGTGCCGTACTACCGGAAACCGCTTCCTTTCCTCAAAGTCGGAAGGAGGAATCTATAAGGTAGTGGTAGAGAAAGCGACTCCTTGTGCCATAGAGGCTTCCCGTCAGGACGTGGGAGAGAAGGGAAAAACTTTCATCCTTTTCAGTGATGACCTTGACAAAACTTTGGCTACCTTTGTGCTGGCTAACGGTGCGGCGGCTACGGGCAAGAAAGTGACCATCTTCTTTACCTTCTGGGGACTGAATGCCATCAAGAAGGAACGGAAACCGTCGGTACAGAAGGATATTTTTGGAAAAATGTTCGGCATGATGTTGCCTTCCAGCTCTCGGAAACTCAAGCTTTCAAAGATGAACATGGGAGGTATGGGTACGAAGATGATGCGTTACATTATGAACCGTAAGGGAATCGATTCGTTGGAATCACTTCGCCAGCAGGCCATTGATAATGGAGTAGAATTCATTGCCTGCCAGATGTCGATGGACGTAATGGGCGTGAAAAAGGAAGAGCTGCTGGACAACGTCACCATCGGTGGGGTAGCTACCTATATGGATCGTGCTGAGGAAGCCAATGTAAATCTGTTTATTTAAGTATGGAAAAATAAAATGTATCTGTGTGATGAGAGAGCTCTTTCGAGCTCTCTCTGAACTTGAATCCCGTTTGATGCAGTCGCATGGAGTGTCGCTGAACGAAGCTATGGTGTTATGTGCCATCGGTAAGGAACGGGTAGCGGCCAGCACGATTGTAGAGCGTACGGGGCTGACTCCTTCGCATGCCTCCAAGGTGATTCGTGCGGTGGAAGAGCGGAATCTGTTGGTGCGTGCCTTGGGCGAGAAAGACAAGCGGCAAATGTATTTCTCTCTGACAAAAGAAGCGCATGGCTGCCTGAAGGGAATACGCGAGCAGGGGATAGATATACCGGAGTTGTTGCAACCCTTGTTTGCTTCTTATGCGGAGGGAGTGTCTGATTCGTGTGAATAAAGGTGAGTGAAAGGATGAAAAAGAAGAAATTTGAATTGGAAGTACCGGGTGGAGCCGACAAAGTCTTGTTGCACACCTGTTGCGCACCGTGTTCATCGGCCATTATCGAATGTCTGTTGAATCATGGCATACGCCCTACTATCTATTATTGTAATCCGAATATCTATCCGTTGGAGGAATACAATATCCGTAAGGACGAGTGTACCCGCTATGCCCAGTCGTTGGGCTTGGATATTGTGGATGCAGATTATGACCATGCATTCTGGCGTTGTACGGTGGCCGGACTTGAAAACGAACCGGAGCGCGGAGGGCGTTGCCTGAAATGCTTTAAAATGCGTCTGGCCGATACGGCCCGTTATGCACATGAACACGGTTTCTCAGTCATCACGACCACGTTAGCTTCCTCTCGCTGGAAAAGCCTGGAGCAGATTAATGAAGCAGGACATTGGGCTGTAGCTGCTTATCCCGACGTAACCTGGTGGGAACAGAACTGGCGCAGGGGGGGCTTGAGTGAGCGTCGTATAGCCATTATCAAGGAATATAATTTCTATAACCAGCAGTATTGCGGCTGTGAATTCAGTATGCGGAAGCACGACGAAGAACCTACTCTTTCTTCTCTTCCTCTTTCTTCGCCTCAATAGGCATGGTGTTGTCCTTATAGGCGGAAAAACCTTTTACTTTTACGCGTTCTTTTTTCTCTTCCTCGTTGATGGCTGCCTGGCCTAACTGGTTCATGTTGTCCTTTATCACATTGTGCATGTCAAAGAAATAGTCCAGCAGCATTTTCATGTGTTCTTCCAGCTCTCCTTCTCTGGGAGAGAAGAACGTGTGGCAACGGGAGTGTAGTCCGATGGTCTTCTCATCCTCGTCCGCCATATAGACGGTAGTGACCAGTGAGTTTACATTGGCCAAATTGATAATCTCTTTCAGATAAGGAAGCGCTTCGTTGTCGGCATTGATGGAGCCCCACCACGGATTCCAGATCATGATAAATCGGTTCTCTTCTTCTGCCGCAATATAGAAATCGTCTCCCTGATATTTAAAGGTGATGTGATTTTCTTCATTCACCTTAGGCTGGCAGCCTATTTTCTTCAGTACGCTGATGACGAGGTCTTTTGTGGTGACTTCGTCCTGTTCGTCTTTTGTCATTCTTTCAATGTATTCCAACCGTTTCTGACGCTCGCGCAAGAAGCGCAGGGCAAACAATACGACCGGCCAGAGGGCCAGTGCAATGACGGCAATCAATAAGGTTATTTCGCTGATGTGTGTCATGGTACGGTTTTTAAAGGTTATGAATAGATTTTTTCTTTATATATTCTAAAGATAACAATTTTATTTGAAAACGGGGAAATACATTATACTTTTTAAACAGGAATTATGCAGCAAAACACTGAATCCGTTGTTTATAGTATGTAATCAATTAAAGACATAGATTTATGAAAAGATGGTATCAATTCTGATATGCACACTGGCCTTGATGGTCGGACATATTCAGGCTCAAGAAGTTGAGTTGACCAAAGAAGAAAAGAAAGCTCTTCAAGAGAAAATAGACAGTATCCAGCATGCAGAAGCAGTGGAAGCTATCAATGCAAAGAAATTTACCCTTGAAGCAGACCAGGTGGTGTTCAAGTATGGGCAGACGGCTTACGTCACATCGAATACCAACTTTGTGTCTGTAGACGGAGAAGATGCAGTGGTGCAGGTGGCTTTCAATATTCCGGCGGCAGGTCCTAACGGACTGGGAGGTGTAACGGTAGATGGAAAGGTCTCTTCTTATGAGATGAGGACTGACAAGAAGGGTACACTCTATTTATCCATGAATGTAATGGGTGTCGGTATTTCGGCCCGTCTGGACATCAGCATGCCGAAGGGAACGAATAATGCCACGGTTACCATTACTCCGAATTTTAATTCCAATCGTCTGACCCTGAATGGAGTGATACTTCCGGCTTTCAAGAGCTCAGTATTTAAAGGACGATTCAATTTAATAAAACAAGATGAATTATGAGAAAGATGTTGTTTTTTGCGTGTCTGTTGTTGGGGTTGTCGGCTTGTGAGAAAGACCCTGACATGAATCAGCTGGACGCGGATCTGGTGGTCTACACCGATTATGACAAGGATGCCGACTTTTGGTGGTTATAAAACGTATTTCTTGCCTGACAGTATTTTGGAGGCCGGTGGTCATCGGGCTACCTACTGGAAGGATGAAAATGCAAAGGCAATTATTAATAAGGTTGCCGCAGAAATGGATGCACGCGGATACACCCGTATCCTTGATCCGGAAAAGAAGGAAGAAGCCAATGTGGGCTTGCAGCTTTCCTACGTGGCTCAGACAACTCAGGTCATTACCGGTGGCTACTGGGGCGGCTGGTGGGATTATGGTTTCTGGGGTCCCTGGTCCGGATGGTATTATCCGTATCCCGTATCCTATTCCTATAATACCAATACCTTGGTGATGGAGATGGTCGACCTGACTGCCGATGAGGATGGCACACAGAAAAATCTTTCGGTGGTGTGGTATGCCAGCGCATCAGGATTCCAGTACAGCGGACAGTTTAATCAGATGATGTTGCAGAATTCGGTGGTACAGGCTTTTGAGCAGTCACCTTATATCAAATCGGTTAATTAATTAGAGGAGGAATTTGAAATGAAGATAAATGTATTGAAAAAGATGGTACTGCTGGCCTTTATGTGTCTGGGAGTGGCTGTAAAAGATTTTCGCAATTTGATATCAGCAAGACTACTTTGAAGGTGGACTGGCAGATGAATGCGCCTTTTTCCACTGATTTTGCAGATAAGTTGAGCGGATGGGGAATGAATTTTGAGTTGGGCTATCAGTTTACGCCTCGTTGGGAAGCTGGAGTCTTTGCTTCTTTCCATACCAATCACAAGTATGTGGGACGTCAGACGTTGTCATTGTCACCTACGGAGTCACTCACTACCGACCAGCAGCGTTCGGCGTTTCAAGTGCCGTTTGGTGTGATGGGGTCATATAATCTCTCTACCAACCGTTATGTAAAGCCTTACATCGGAGTGAAGGCAGGTGCTATGTTTGCCCGTAATACCACTTATTTTGGTAGCGGAGGTGTGTACGATAATCGTGGGGATTCTACGTTTCTCCGGAAATCGGTCTGAAAATTTATCCGACAGGAAGAAATGGGGATTCCATGTAGCCGGCTACTATAGTTATGCTACGAACAAGACGCAGACATTGACTTGCGACATTGAGGGGCAGAACCATGCCCGGTTTCCGTCTGGGTGTAATCTTCTGATAGAATCAGGATAGAGTATAAAAGAAAAGGTCTGAACAAAAGTTCAGACCTTTTTTCGTAGCCCGTGGGGGAATCGAACCCCCCTTTCAAGAATGAAAATCTTGCGTCCTAACCGATAGACGAACGGGCCATCCTCTTGCACCGGATACCGTGT
>ENA-OPYV01000320-OPYV01000320.1-human-gut-metagenome-genome-assembly--contig:-NODE-320-length-14521-cov-2.090663_pt1 | contig 14521 bp, 18 predicted proteins | sample MGYA00242474_ERZ504485 | MGnify/ENA primary metagenome ERZ504485 (study PRJEB26092, sample SAMD00036263) | human gut metagenome | host: Homo sapiens | study: EMG produced TPA metagenomics assembly of...
GATTTTGTGCTTGGCTCCATCCATAATCTGCCGGAGATGGAAGACTTCTTTTTTATGGACTATAAGGATAAAGATGTTTATGACCTGCTGAGCCGGTATTTTCAAAAGGAACTGGAATTGGCAAAATGGGACGGCTTTGATTCGCTGGCGCACCTGACCTACCCACTGCGGTATATGGTTGGGGAGCAGAAGATTCCGGTGGATATGACCCGGTTTGATGATGTGATCGGCGAGATCTTTGAAACGCTGATTAAGAACCATAAAGCCTTAGAAATCAACACCAGCGGCATTGCCATGCCTCTGGGCGACACTCTGCCCGGGGAAGCGTACATACAGCGCTTTCACGATATGGGCGGGCAGTATATTACCGTTGGGTCGGACGCCCATGTGCCGGAAAGCTGTGTGGCAATGTGGACAAGGGTATGGCGCTGGCCAAGAGGTGTGGGTTTGACTATGTGACCATCTTCAACCGCCGGGAGCCTATGCTGGTGCCCATTGCGTAAACACAAGGAGAGAAAACGATATGATGGATGAACTGTTAAGTTTGATCAAAGAGAATCCTCGCCTAACCAATGCAGAGTTGGCGGCGGCGCTGGATCGGGACGAAGCGCAGGTGGCACAGCAGGTGCGCCAATATGAAGCGGACGGCGTGATCAAAGGCTATTGCGCCATTTTGGATAAGGAAAAAGCCGGGGGACGAAACGGTGACTGCCTTGATCGAAATCAAAGTGCAGCCCAAGTTCGGTCACGGCTTTGACGATATTGCCCGGCGCATTGCGGCGCTGGAAGAAGTGGAGAGCATTTTCCTGATGAGCGGTGGGTATGATCTGTGCTGCCTGGTGACGGACAAATCCTTTCAGGAGGTGTCCATGTTCGTTGCCAGCCGCCTGTCGCCCATGGAAGATGTGGTGTCTACCGCCACCCACTTTATCCTAAAGAAGTATAAAGAGCAGGGCATGCTCTTTGCACAGAAGAATACGGACGATCGGGGGAATATTTCTCTGTGATCCAATATGAAAATGATATGAATCCCGCTCTTTGCAATGTAAAGCCCAGCGGTATCCGCAAGTTCTTTTCCATTGCAGAGGAGATGGATAACGTGATTTCCCTTGGCGTGGGTGAGCCGGACTTTTTTTGACCCCCTGGCATATCCGCCGAGAGGGGATCGACTCCTTAGACCGGGGCGCCACCCGCTACACTGCCAACGCCGGTCTGCTGTCCCTGCGGCAGGAGATCTGTGCCTTCTATGCCCGCCGGTATCATTTGCAGTACAGGGCTGAAAATCAGGTGCTGGTGACAGTTGGCGGCTCCGAAGGCATTGATATGGCCATCCGCACACTGGTGTGCCCCGGTGATGAGGTGCTGGTGGTGGAGCCGTCCTTTGTGTGCTACAAACCGCTGGTAGAGGTTAGCGGCGGCGTGGCTGTGCCGCTGGTAACGAAGGAAGAAGACAACTTCCGTCTGACGGCTGCCGCGCTGGAAGCTGCTATTACGCCTAAGACCAAGCTGCTGGTGTTCCCATACCCCAACAATCCCACCGGTGCGGTGATGCGTCGGGAGGACTTGGAGCCGATTTGTCGGGTGCTGCAAAAACACAAGATTTATGTGCTGTCCGATGAGATTTACAGCGAGCTGACCTACGGCGGTGCGGACCATACCTCCATTGCTGCCATGCCCGGCATGGCAGAGCGCACGGTGGTTATCAACGGTTTTTCCAAGACCTATTCCATGACCGGCTGGCGCCTGGGTTATGCACTGGGGCCTGCGCCTATTATTAAGCAGATGACCAAGCTGCACCAGTTTGCCATTATGTCCGCCCCTACCACCAGCCAAACGGCTGCCATTGAGGCTCTGCGCCACGGGGACGGGGACATTGATAAAATGCGCCGGGATTATGATATGCGCCGCCGCTTTACCGTGCACGCATTTCGTGAGATCGGGATGCCATGCTTTGAACCGGAGGGTGCGTTTTTATTTGTTCCCTTGTATTAAATCCACAGGGCTTAGCTCTGAGGAGTTCTGCGAGCGGCTCATTTATTCCAAGCGGGTGGCTGTGGTGCCCGGCAACGCCTTTGGCGACTGCGGCGAGGGCTTTATCCGCGTGTCTTACTGCTATTCTATTGAGAACATTAAAGAGGCTGTCACCCGTATCGGTGAATTTGTAAAAGAATTAGAGGATGAGCATGACCGTTAAACGCGTAGAAGTGCTGGCGTATGCCAAGATCAACTTAATGCTGGATATTATCCGTCGTCGCACCGACGGCTACCATGATCTGTTTATGATCATGCAGAGCGTGGGCGTGGCCGATCGGGTGACCGTGGAGCGCGAGCCGGGGCGCAAGCTGCGGCTGACTGCCAGTATGGATGATATTCCGCTGGACGATAAAAATATTGCATGGAAAGCGGCCACTTTGTTCTTTAAGACCACCGGGCTACGCCGTCCGGGACTGCATATTCACTTGGAGAAGCACATTCCCCACGCAGCGGGTCTGGCCGGCGGCAGTGCAGACGGTGCGGCGGTGCTGGTAGCCCTGAACCGGCTGATGGGCACTGGCTTATCTACGGACCAGCTGTGCGACATGGGCGTGCAGATCGGTGCGGATGTGCCCTTCTGCATTGTAGGTGGCACTTGCCTTGCACAGGGGATTGGCGAGGTGCTCAGTCCCTTAAAGCCTATGCCGTCTTGTCATATTGTGCTGGCGAAGCCGGACTTTGGTGTGAATACCGGCAAGGCCTACGGCTTGTTTGACACCAATGGCAAGACCCATAATGCGGACCAGCTGGGTATGCTCACTGCGGTGCAGAATCGGGATCTGCCTGCCATTTGCGGCAAGCTGGAAAATGTGTTTGAGCAGTTTGTGGAGGTGCCCGGCCGTATTGAGATGAAAGAAGTACTTCGTGCAGCCGGCGCAGCAGGTGTTTGTATGAGTGGCAGCGGGCCAACCCTTTTTGGTATTTTCACTGACAAAGCACAGGCGCTGGCAGCGGCACAAGATTTGGCACCTTTTGCCAAGGATATAGCCGTCACCAAGCCGGTGCGGCAAGGCTGCAAAATTGTAGAAGTGATATCAGACTGCGGATAAAGCGGCTAAATCGCGCTGGCAAAAATGTGTAGAGATTATTTGTAGGGCTGGGGCTTGCTCCAGCCGAAAGCGCTTTTTATCTTTTGAAAATCAAAAAAGTGGCTTGAACATTTGAGTTCAAGCCACTTTTGGCGCTTTTTCGTCTTTTGTTCGGGGAGTGAATTGCGCACAGCGCAAGAGACACGAGGCTCCAAATGCGTTAGCATTTGGGAGAAACAGTCCGGTGGACTGTTTCGTAGCGAGTGATATTAACGGCACCCGCTCACAAAATACGAAATTCATCTCGCTTTCTCGCAGTCTGCAAGCAAGTTCGATCCGTAATTGACCTTTGCGTCGCTTTTGCAGGGCTATTCTCTTGTTGGATTTAAGTGCAGCACGATGATCTCCGGGTGATTAAAGAGCCGCAGGGGAAACTCGGCGTTGCCGATTCCGCGGGAGACAATCAGTCGCGGCCGCTTTCCAAAGCTGCCCCGGGCGTACTGTGGGCGCAGACCCTGACCTGGGGAGAACACCGGCCCGATCCCCGGGAGGATCCATTGCCCGCCGTGGGCGTGGCCGGACAGTTGCAGGTCAAAGTCATACTGCCGGTAATTGTTTTCTGTCACGGCGGCGAAGTTCTCCGGATAATGGCACAGCACGATCTTATAACCCGGGTGCTCTGCCAGCCGGGCAAACAGGGCAGAGGAGTCCCGGTAGTGAAAAGTGCCTGCCTTGCGCTGGCGATAGGCCTCAAAGCTGGCCTGATTTTCGTCCAGCCCCAGGAAGGTAATGCCCTTGACCGTTTCGATCTTATCCGTCAGCACATGAAAGCCGATGGCGGACAGTTCATGCATCAAAGTATCAAAATCCGCCAGCCGTCGCTCGTGATTGCCGGGAATGTACAGCACCGGCGCCAGCTGCACCAGCCGCCGTCCGTAGTCCAGCATTTTTTTTGCGATTTCGATTTTGTCGTTGATATAATCGCCGGTAATGCAGATGATGTCCGGTTTTGGGCGGCTGTTTCGTTTAAAATACGAGCGGAGGGCTTGGAGTGCAGATCTGACAGGTGCACCACCGTACAGGCCGGTGCACCGGGAGCCGACATATCGTATGCGGTTATATCCGGGCGGTTGTTCTGGTTGTATGCAAAGGTCAGAAACAGTACCACCGCGGCAAGGATTACGGGAAGAATCCAATACATTTTTCATCACTCATTTCATCAACAGCATACCTTTTTTCTTAGCTTTCGTCAAGAAACAAATTGAATTTATAAAATAAAGGGATTTTTTCTCTTTTTGCGTATAAAATATAGACTATTGGATAGGAGTGGCGTTATGGACAGTGCAATTCGTTTGCGATCGGAAGAAAATGAAAGACGCATATTGTCGCCAAAAGCCTGCTTGGCGGCAGAGAGCCGCGGCCGTTTGCGGCCGGAGCCGGCGTGCGAGATCCGCACCTGTTTTCAGCGTGACCGGGACCGGATCATTCATTGCCGTTCCTTTCGGCGGCTCAAGCACAAGACCCAGGTGTTTCTGGCACCCAGCGGCGACCACTACCGCACTCGCCTGACCCACACCTTAGAGGTGGCGCAAATCGCCCGCACCATTGCCCGGGCGTTGCAGCTGAATGAGGATCTCACCGAGGCCATTGCCCTGGGGCACGATCTGGGGCACACCCCCTTCGGCCACGCCGGGGAGCGGGCGCTGAACAGCTTGTGCTCCTGCGGTTTCACCCACTATGCCCAGAGCGTGCGCACGGTGGAGAAGATCGAGAAAAACGGCGCCGGGCTGAACCTGACCGATGAAGTGAAAAACGGCATTCTCTGCCACACCAAGGGAGAGGAGGCCTACACTTTGGAGGGGCAGATCATTCGCATTGCGGATAAAATCGCCTACATCAATCATGATATTGACGACGCCTGCCGTGCCGGTGTTATGGCGGAGGAGGATATTCCGCTGGAATTGCGTATGGCATTGGGTATGACCAAATCCCAGCGCATTAACCACATGGTGCTTGATGTGATCGAGAACAGTACGGACAAGATTCGTATGAGCTCGGACACTTATGAGTGTTTTGCGATCTGCATGACTTTATGTTTACCGCCGTATATACCAACCCGGTGTGCAAGGGCGAGGAGCGCAAAGCCGTGGATATGCTGACGAAAAATTTATGGCTACTACATTGACCATGTGGAGGAAATGCCGGAGGAATATGTGCGCATTGCCGGTGAGGACGGCGACGAGCGTGCCGTGTGCGACTACATAGCCGGTATGAGCGATACTTATGCACTGAAAGTGTTTAACCACCTGTTTGTGCCTATGTTTTGGCATGAGTAAGGGTCATTATAGTATAGACAGAAAGAGGTGAGAGATCGTGGCTTTGAGCGATAGTTTTTGCAGGAATTAAAATGAAAACGGATATAGAAGATGTGATCTCCACTTATGTGACCTTAAAGCGGCGTGGCGCCACTCTGGTGGGTTTGTGCCCCTTTCATAATGAGAAAACGCCGTCCTTTACCGTGTACCCGGCCACGCAGTCCTTTTACTGTTTTGGCTGCGGTGCCGGTGGGGATGCCATCACCTTCTTAAAAAAGATTGAGAATTTAGACTATTTGGACGCAGTTAAGACCCTGGCCCAGCGGGCAGGGCTGCAAATGCCCCAGGAGGGCTTTGACGACTCCCTGTCCAAACGGCGTCGCCGGATCTTGGAGATGAACCGAGAGGCCGCTCGCTTTTACCATAGCGTGCTGCTGTCCCCGGAAGGCAAGGTGGGCTATGATTATTATATCGGTCGTGCACTGAGTGCCGCCACGATCAATCATTTTGGTTTGGGCTTTGCCCCCAATCAGTGGGACGCATTGCTCAAGCATATGCGCGCCAAGGGCTACCAACCGGCAGAACTGGTGGACGCCGGGCTGGCCCGAAAAGGGCAAAAAGGGTATTATGACAACTTCCGCAACCGGGTCATGACCCCCATTATCGATGTGCGGGGCAATGTGATCGCCTTTGGCGGCCGCGTGCTGGATGACAGCAAGCCCAAATATATCAACACCGGCGACACGCTGGTGTACAAAAAGACCAACGAGCTGTTTGCCCTGAACTTTGCCAAAGACAGCAAAGAGGACGCGCTGATTTTGTGCGAGGGTTATATGGATGTGATTGCCATGCACCAGGCCGGGTTTACCAATGCGGTGGCCGGTTGCGGTACGGCGCTGACTACGGAGCAGGTGCGGCTGATCAGCCGCTACGCCAAGGAAGTGATCCTAACCTACGATGCAGACGAGGCGGGGCAAAAGGCACTGCAAAAGGCCATGACCCTGTTTGACCAAACAGATGTGAAAGTGCGCATTCCCGCGCTGGTGGGCGGCAAGGATCCGGACGAAATTATTCGTACCTACGGTCGGGACAAGTTTAAGGGTATGCTGGAGGGCGCGTCTAACGAAACAGAGTTTCGCCTGCTGGCACTGCGCCGTCAATACAATTTGGCCACTACTCAGGGCAAGATCGACTTTATCGGCGGCGCACTGCAAATTCTGGCAACTTTGCCGCCGGTGGAGCAGGATTTGTATGTATCCCGCCTGTCGGAGGAACTGGGCGTGGAGCGGCAGAATATGAAGGTGCAGCTGCAAGACCTGGTTGCCCGTCAAGGCAACAGGAGAGAAAAACGGGAATTCAACCGTATTGTGCAGGAGAATATGCGAAAGACCGCTCGGGAAACGATGGCCACAGACGCCTCCCTGCGTAAGCTGCGGGCGGAGGATCGGTTGATCAGCTTGCTGCTGCGCTATCCGGATTGCAGCCGCCTGTGCAAGGACTTTGACCCTCAATGGCTGACCCCCGGCTTTGCCCAACGGGTGTTTACGCTGATCTTGCAACGGCTGGAGAATGGTGACGGTACGGAGCTGATGGACCTGCGGGACCGGTTGACGGACGACGAGATGGGTCGCCTGTCCGGTATTATTGCCCGTGGCGGTGAGTCGGCGGACGCCCAAGCTGGAGTTTTCCGACTGCCTGCAAACCATTCGTGCTGAGCAGCAAAAAAAGCAGGAGAGCGCGGCAGAACTGGACGACCAGGCCTTTCGTGACCTGTTTCGCCATCATTCATAAACCATGGGTTTACATATAGAAATACGATGAAATGAGGATTCAGACTATGAGCAACAACGAATTGCATTTGCCTGCCCAGCAGCAGGTGAGCGAAGAAAAGAAAAACGCTGCCTTTAAGAAGCTGGTGGAGCGGGGCAAGCAGTCCGGCCACCTGTCCGCCCAAGAGATCGACAATGTAATTGTGGAGCTTGACCTGGATGTGGACGAGCTGGAAAAACTGAACGAGATGATTGACTCGGCCAACATCAGCATTGTAGACGACTTTTCTGCCGAGGCGCTGGACGGTATTCCGCTGGAAGTGGATCTGCCAAAGGAGACGGATGCTGCGGAGACGGTAGCCATTAACGATAACGCGGCCATGGACGATCCGGTCAAGGTGTATTTGAAAGAGATCGGCCGGGGTGCCGCTGCTAACCCCGGAGGAGGAGATTGAACTGGCAATCCGCATTGCGGATAATGACGAAAAGGCCAAGAAGCGACTGGCAGAGGCCAATCTGCGCTTGGTGGTGAGCATTGCCAAACGCTATGTGGGTCGCGGTATGCAGTTTTTGGATCTGATCCAGGAGGGCAACCTGGGCTTAATCAAAGCAGTGGACAAGTTTGACTACACCAAGGGCTTCAAGTTCTCCACCTATGCTACCTGGTGGATCCGCCAGGCCATTACCCGCGCGATTGCGGACCAGGCCCGTACCATCCGTATTCCCGTGCACATGGTGGAGACTATCAATAAGGTAAAGAAAGCCAACAGCCAACTGCTGCACCAAAACGGCCGTGAGCCTACGGCGGATGAGATTTCCGAGTATTTGGAGATGCCGGTAGATAAGGTGCGTGAGATTATGCGTGTGGCCCAGGAGCCGGTATCTTTGGAGACCCCCATCGGCGAAGAGGAGGATAGCCATTTGGGCGACTTTATCCCGGACGATGACGCGCTGGCTCCGGCAGACGCTGCCTCTATGAGCCTGCTTAAGGAACAACTGGCCGATGTGCTTAAGACCCTGACCCCCAGAGAGGAAAAGGTGCTGAGTCTGCGCTTTGGCTTGGAGGACGGAAACCCCAAGACCTTGGAGGAAGTGGGTAAGGAATTTAATGTGACCCGTGAGCGTATTCGCCAGATTGAGGCTAAGGCACTGCGCAAGCTGCGCCACCCCAGCAGAAGTAAGAAATTAAAGGACTTTTTGGACTGATGAAATCGGAAGAAATCGCGCGCATTAACGCGCTGGCCCGTAAGGCCAAAAACGCCGGAGGGTCTGACCCCGGCGGAAAAGGAAGAACAGGGCGCTTTGCGCCGTCGCTACATTGACTCGTTTAAGCGTAGTTTGGTCAGCCAACTGGATAACACCTATGTGGTGGAGCCGAACGGTGAAAAGCACAAGCTGCAACGCAACGAGAACAAAGGAGATTAACGCATTTATGCTTGATTTCAAGGAACCGAAAATTACGGACAAGCCCTGGGTGGATCAATGCCTGTCCCACGCCCACAGTATGAACTGCGAGTATACATTTGGCAACATTTTCGTTTGGCGCACGGCGTATGTGACCCGCATTTGCCATTACAAGGACTTTTTGTTGATCCGTTACGGCAGAGGGGCAGACATTGCGTATTCGCCCCCGGTGGGCACCGGCGATTTTGCCGATGCGGTGCGGGTGTTACAGCAGGACGCGGCAGAAAATGGTGTCACTTTGCGCCTGCTGGGTGTGACCGCCAGCTATAAAGAACTGCTGGAGGCAGATTTCCCGGGAAAATTCAACTACACCTATTCCGACGATTATAACGATTATATTTACAGTGTAGAGAAAATGGCCAATTTGTCCGGCAAGAAGTATCACGGCAAGCGGGGGCACATTACCTACTTTATGAAGGCGTACCCGGACTGGCAGTTTGAAGTGCTCACCCCGGAGAATGTGGGGGAGTGCATTGCCCTGCATACCAGCTGGATTGACGAGAAAGACCAAACGGAACAAAAGGAAGAGGACGCCGAGTTTTCCCTGGAGTTTGAAGCGGTGCTCTCCGCCTTTGACAATTACAAGGCGCTGGGCTTTGTAGGCGGACTGATCCGGGTGGGCGGCAAGGTGATCGCTTACACCATGGGTGAGCCCCACAGTAAAGACTGCTTTGTGACCCATTTTGAAAAGGCACCGGCAGACATGCGCGGCGCGTTCCCCATCATCAATCAGGTATTCACGCGGCAGTGCCTAAGCGGCTATACCTATGTGAATCGGGAAGAAGATTTAGGATTGGAGGGCTTGCGCAAGGCCAAGCAGTCCTATCACCCGGAGATCTTCTTAGAGAAGTGCGTGGCCACCTATGTTGACGAAAATTGAATTTACGGAAGATGCCGCACAGATCGTTGATCTTTGGCACCGGGTGTTTGGGGACGATGAAGACTATATCCGCTTCTTTTTGGATAACTGCCGCCACAAACGCTGCGTAGGTGCCTTTGTGGGGGAGCGGCTGGTGTCTATGCTGTTTTTGCTGGACTGTACCTATAACGGACAGCAAGGGGCTTATGTGTATGCGGTAGCCACCCACCCGGATTACAGAAAACAGGGCTTTATGCAAAAATGTATTGACTATTCCCAGGCATTGGATTATGATTTTCTATGTTTGGTGCCGGCAGAGGCGTATCTTTTCGATGTGTATGCCAAATTCGGTTTTCAGTCCCTGCTTTTTGGTACCGCCATGCCGGCACAATTGGACGACAGCTGGCGAACGGCAGGGGCACAGGTGTATTTTGACCGCCGGCCGTGCCTGGACACCGACGCCTGGCGGTGGAACTGGTAGATAGCGACTACCTGTATCGGGAAATGTGCTGCTGGATGGCAGCTTCTATTGTAAAGACGATGGGATCGCCGCGGTGCGGGACGGTCGGATTTGCGAATATATCCAAAAGAGTGGCAATGTGCTGACTGCCGAGCCGGTGGGTATGCTGTGGAGCCGCCGGGCGTTGCCACCGGGCTACTTTGGCCTGTATATGGATTAACGGAGGTTACATAACTATGGTTTATGTCTTTTTAGCGGATGGATTTGAACTGATCGAGGCGTTGGCGCCGGTGGATATGCTACGCCGGGCCAAAATCGGCGTGATGACCGTCGGCATCGGCGGCAGCGTGATCACCGCATCCTGCGGGGTCAGCGTTACCTGCGACATTAGCGACAAGGCTTTTCGGTTCAAGAATGTTGACGCCATTGTGCTGCCCGGCGGTATGCCCGGTACGAAGAATTTGGAAAAAAGCCCGGTGGTGCAGGACGCCATTGACAAGGCTGCAGAGCGCAACACGCTGATCTGTGCCATTTGCGCTGCACCGTCTATTTTGGGTCACAAGGGTCTGCTTAATGAGAAAGAAGCTATTTGCTTTCCAGGCTTTGAGGAGGAACTGACCGGCGCCACCAATTTCTAAAAGCATGTGGTGTGCGACGGCGACTTTATCACCGCAAAGGGCGCCGGTGTGGCTGTGGACTTTGGGCTGGAGATTGTGTGCCAGTTGGAGGGTCGTGAAATGGCAGCCAACGTGCGCAAGACCATTCAATGTCCGTAAAGGGTGACCTGCGCCGCGCATTTCGGCAGCGGCGACGGGAAAAGATAAACAGAGCCGCGGCGGACGCCGACATTGCCCGCCGGGTGCTGGACAGCAGCGCTTATGGGCAGGCAAGGGTGCTTTTAGGCTATGCCGCCCTGCCGGAGGAGATACAGACGGACGGCATTTTTCGCCGGGCGCTGGCAGAGGGCAAGGCACTTTATTTGCCCCGCTGTCTGGACGATGCCGGCAAATGGCCTTTACCGGGTGCAGGCGCTGGAAGATCTGGAAAGCGGCAGCTTCGGTGTACGGGAGCCGTCTTTAGCCGCGCCCAATACAATATGGATTTAGACGGTCAGGCCCTGTGCTTGGTGCCGGGTCTTTGCTTTGATAACAAAGGGTATCGGCTGGGCTACGGCAAGGGGTACTATGACCGGTTTTTGGCAAAATTCCGCGGGGCGACCTTGGGACTTTGCTATAATGATTTTTTTTTGCAGGACTGCCTGCCGGTGGGGGACTATGACCTGCCGGTACAGCAGATTGCTACGGAGGACCGGGTGTTCGCCGTGGAGCAAGGAGCAGCGTATGAATGAAAACAGAGATTTGAATCAGCGAGAGAATGGTATTAATCCCTCGGAGCTCAGCGGTAAAGGGGACTACTATTTCTCTAACGGTGTGCAGGAGCGCACCCCCCGCACCACGCCGGTGGGTACAAAACGCAAGCCGGCGAAAAAAGGCAACGGCGTAAAGTCCACTTATGTGTTCTTTATTGTGGTGATTGCGGTGTCCATGGCACTGTCCGTGTACGCCGTGTTCTGTATGAATGACATTTTGGCTATCACCAAGACCAAGTCCACCGTCACTGTGTCTATGCAGGAGGAGGTCAAGACCGCTTCGGATGCCATTGACCTGCTGGCGGACCAGGGACTGATCAAGTGCAAGGGCTTTTGCAAGTTTTTTGCCACCCTGCACGATAAGGTGCTTAACGATCCCATCGGCGGACCGTACCCGGCAGGAGTGTATTACTTAAACGGAAAAATGGGACTGGAGGGTATGCTCCAGACCTTGCAGGGCTCCTCCGCCACTTCGGAGACGGTGACCCTGATCTTTCCGGAGGGTATGACCGTACCGGAGATCGTCAATAAACTGACAGAGAACGATGTGTGTGACAAAACGGCGCTGCTGTCTGTGATCGACTCCACAGAATTTACCTATTCTATGGTGGCGGACTTAAAGGCCAATGAGCATGTGCCTTACCGCTTGGAGGGCTTTATGTTCCCGGATACCTACGAGTTTTTTTGTGGGGGAGAATGCCTCCAGCGTGGTGAAGAAATTCCTGTCTAACGGCGACAGCAAGATCTCCGAGAAAGATCGCGCCCAGGCTAAAAGCTGGGCTATTCCATGTATGAGGTAATGACCATTGCCTCCATTATTCAAAAGGAAGCCGGCAGTGAGAAGCAGATGAAAACCATCTCCTCTGTCATTCATAATCGCCTGAGCGATAAAACCAACTTCCCGTCCCTGGGCTGTCAGTCCACCTCAGACTATATTACCAACTTTGTAAAGCCCAATTTGTCCTCAACCAGTGCCCACACGGCGGACTATTATCTGGAGTATTACAACACGCAGACCACCTCTACGGTGGTGGGGCTGCCTGCCGGTCCTATTTGCAACCCGGGTAAAGCGGCCATTCAGGCGGCGCTCCATCCGTCGGATACCGGTTATTATTACTTCTTCCACGACACCAAGGGCAACCTGTACACTGCCAAGACCTATGCCGAGTTTAAGCAGAAGATACAGACCTATGCCCCCTATCTGGCTGCATGATGAAGCGGGTGGAATTGTTGTCCCCGGCAGGGGATATGGAACGGCTGGAATTGGCAGTCAAGTTCGGTGCAGATGCGGTGTATGTGGGCGGAACCCAATTCGGTATGCGCTCCAACCCATCCAATTTTGACCCGGCACAGCTGCAAGCGGCTTGCAAGCTGGTGCACGCTGCCGGGAAAAAGCTGTATTTGACCTGCAACACCTTGCCCCGCAGCTATGAGCTGGATGCGCTGCCGGACTTTCTCCGCAGTGCCCGGGCGGCAGGGGTAGACGCCTTTATCATTGCGGATATGGGCGTGCTGGCTATTGCCAAGCAGGCGGCACCGGAGGTGGAAGTGCATATTTCCACCCAGGCGGGGATCGTCAATTATGCGGCGGCCAATGCCTTTTACCAAATGGGCGCCAAGCGGATCGTTACCGCAAGAGAGCTTTCATTGGACGAGATCAAGATGATCCGGGACCATACGCCTCCGGAACTGGAGATTGAGGCCTTTGTTCACGGTGCCATGTGTATGAGCTTTAGCGGTCGGTGCATTCTCTCGGATTATATGGTGGGGCGAGACGCCAACCGTGGTGACTGTGCCCAGCCCTGCCGCTGGAAGTACCACCTGATGGAGGAGACCCGCCCGGGTCAGTATTTCCCCATCAATCAAGAGGAGAACGGCACGTATATTTTCAATTCCAAGGATTTGTGTATGATCGAGCATATCCCGGAGCTGGTGGCTGCAGGGGTGGACTCGTTTAAGATCGAGGGTCGCGCCAAAAAGTGCCTATTATACCGCCGTTGTGACCCACGCTTATCGTCAGGCGCTGGACGCTTATTTTGCCCACCCGTCCCCGGACTTCCGCGTGCCGGACTGGGTGCTGGCGGAGATGGAAAAAATGAGCCATCGCGTTTATACCACCGGCTTTAACTTCGGCCCGCTGCAGAATGGGCAGGAGCTGAACACCGGCGGCTATGTGCGCAACTGGGATGTGTGTGCCCTGTACCGAGACAAGCAGGGGAACCGGTTGATCGTGGACCAGCGCAATCGCTTCTTTGAGGGCGATATCCTGGAGGTGCTGGAACCGGGGCAAAAGCCCTATACCCTGACTGTTCGAGACCTGGTGCGAGAGGCAGACGGCACGCGTACGGAGGCTGCCAATAAGGCAACGGAGGTGTATTCCTTTGCCGTGGATCGCCCGGTGTCCCCGGATGCTATTTTGCGCCGCAAGCGGACGGAGGACTAAACAGAATACGCATTTTTGTCACCCTGATGTACATACTACACCGGGGGTGTATTTTATGGGCAGACGGCTTCACGCATTTTCACTGGTTATGTGCCTGCTGTTTACCGTCGTTTGCGGGCGGGTGCTGTATGTGGCGCGCAGCGGCGATTTTGCCGTAGGTCAAAGCTATAACAGCTACACCCTGCTTTTTGAACAGAACGATACGGAAATCACAGACCGACAGGGACGATCCATGGGCGGCACCCGCAAAGAGTGGGTGGCTGTGATCCGCCCTACGCAGGCATGCCTGCGGGAGCTGCCGCGCCTGTTTGCGCCCGGAGATGTGCAGCGCATTGCAAAGGAACTGCAAAAAGGCTACCCGGTGCTGGAGCCGGTAGCCACCAAGGCGGATACAAACCACATTGTAATTATGGAGCGCACGGTGCGGGACAGCACCACCCTCCACGCTCGCCAGCTGCTGGACCGTGCCAGCGGCGGACTGGGTCAATATACAGCCGTTGCAACGGAGAAAAATTGAACTTTGCCACCGACGCCATGGGGCGGGTGCTCTCCGGCAATACCATGACGGAGCAAACAGACCGTACCGGCGCCCCTGCCACCATGCAAACCACGCTGGATCTTGGAATTCAAAAGACGGTGGAGCAGGCGGCCGGGTCAATTAAAAACCGGCGCTGTGGTGGTGCTGGATGTACCGACCGGAGAGGTGCGCGCCGTGTATAGTACGCCTGCGGACTACTATAACCGAGCATTGTCCGCTTACGCTGTTGGCTCTGTTTTTAA
>ENA-OPYV01000321-OPYV01000321.1-human-gut-metagenome-genome-assembly--contig:-NODE-321-length-14470-cov-3.151154_pt1 | contig 14470 bp, 22 predicted proteins | sample MGYA00242474_ERZ504485 | MGnify/ENA primary metagenome ERZ504485 (study PRJEB26092, sample SAMD00036263) | human gut metagenome | host: Homo sapiens | study: EMG produced TPA metagenomics assembly of...
CGATGCGCCGCGCGAGACCATGGTCGCGATCGGCGGCATGGGGTCCGGCTCGAACAACCAGGAGTGGGCGTGAGCGCGACCATGTACGTGCAGGCCATGCTGTACGCGGCCGCGATCGCGGACCGCACCATCAACGACTGCTACAAGTGGAGCCTGTCGCCGGAGAACGCGCAGGAGGCCGCGGACCTGATCCGCAAGTACACGACCGAACGCGAGATGGACCGTTGGGCCGCGACATTGAACGCGCTGCCGCACGTCGATCCCCGTCAGAAAGGCAGCGAGTGGTTCGGCGTGAAGAACGCGTTCAGCATCCTCGCCGACCCGAACGTGCGCGCCCGCATGAATCTGAGTCCGTCCGATCCGCGACTGATCGACCCGAAACGCATGGTGCTGCGGGGCGACACCGTGTACGTGCTGTCCAAGCCCCGCCGTGACGGCGGCGTGGCCGGCAACGCGGGCATTTTCGTGAGCCTGCTGCTCGACACGTTCCAAGAGGCGTGCCAGGACATCGCGTTCGACAAGCGTCCGGCTCGCGCGGCAAGATTGAACCTCCCGCACGGTTCGTGTTGGACGAACTGTCGAACATCGAGAAATGGCCCGGCCTGCGCAACGCCATCACGCAGGGCGGCGGCAACGGCTACCAGCTGATCATCGTGGAACAGTCCCGCCAGCAGATGGCCGACGAGAAGGACGGGTACGGCAAGGCCGTGGAGCAGACCGTGTGGGAGAACTGCCATCGGATCATGCTCAAGGGCGTGTCCGACGACGAGACGTTGAATGGTGGATCGGCCAGATCGGCACGCATCACCGGACGCGCCGCGAATCCTCCTGGAATCCGGGACAGGGCCCGTTGGGCGGTCTGACCACGCGTCACGAACGTGAGGAATCCGTCACCCAACAGGAATTGAGCCTCCTGCCCGTAGGCTACGCGCTCGTGGAACCGTTGGGCCAGGCGCCCGCCTTGGTGCGCATGATCATGTTCATGCGCCGCGCATGGTGGCGTGAGGGCTTGGAGGACCTGCGTCCCACGGCCACGAACGCATGGCATGAGGATCACGGCGAAAGGACCATCGCATGAGCGACGTCGAAGAATACTTCACCCAGATGGCGGGCACCGACGCGACAAGCCGGACGCCACGGACGACGCCAAGCATGACGAGACCATGGGAGCAGGCCAGAGCGCGGACGTGCTGGCGGCTTGGAACGCCCGTCGTTCTGGACGGACGACATGGAACGGGAATTCCGGACAGAGGTCAAGTCCCTGTTCGACGACATGGTCGGCAGACAGCAGGGCGAACTGTCCGTGAGGGACCAGTGCGAGCACGCGTACGAGGAACTGACCGCCACGGTCAACGGCAAGTACAAGGAGCTGACCGGCAAGGACCTGCCGGCCTCCATGGCGCGCAACCTCGACCAGCTGCTCACGCAGATCACCATGGCCCCGCTCAACGAGCCGGAACACGGTCCGGGACTGTGGGCCAAGCTCCCCCAGCATTCCATCGCCACCATGGTCGAGGCGCGCCCGTTGGACCTGACCGGCTCGCCCACGCGCATGGACATCGATTTGATGATGCTGCACACCATCCGCATGGGCCGGTTCCTCACCACGCATTACACGGATTGGGCGCAGACCCTTCCCCCATGCTGGATCCGCCACGACGACGTCGTGCAGGAAGTGTATGCGCTCAAATGCTACATGGACCTGGTCGTCGCCAGTCCCAACGGAGGATTGTACGCACCGACGTTGCAGTCGCTCATCCATTCCACGTTGGAACGCGTCAAAGCGTATCTCGCCTCGTCCCGAAGCTTCGAAACTCCGACCATCGGCATCACCTGTCCGGACAGGAGGAACGCCAACGGGAGCAGGCCAGGAAGGATGAGTACGAGCATTGGTTCAACCGTGACGGCGGATGGAGCGAGGAACCTGGATTCGACCAGTCATGGCGGTTCTCCACCCCGTCGGAAGGCTTGGACACGGTCTGCGACCTGATGACGCCCACCCGCGTCCGACGACGTGGACGCGGCCGACGACGCCACACTCCGCAATCAGGCCACCCAGTGGCGTTCGGAAATCGACAGCCTGCGCGGCAGCTACGACACGGACCATGCCACGGAGCATCTCGCGCAGGCCGCGCAGGACGAGGAGACGATCCGCCGCGTCTGGCTGTCCTACACGGGACGCGAACGCGAAAGCCGCAACCGGCTCGACCGCGCGGCCACGTCCGCCGCAATGCTGATGCGGGACACGGAACAGTCCAAGCTCCTGTCCGACAAGGACCGTCGAAACCTGAACGACCTGATCGGCCGAGCCCGCATGATCCTCCATACGTATGGCAAAACCCACTTGGACGAGAACTACAAGCCGTGCAGCATCGGTCTGCAGGACGATCTGACCGCACGCCTGGAACGCATCGTGCAAGGCGATCCCGCCGGAGTGTTCGACCGTTGCGAACGCATGATCGACCAGATGGACGCTACGTTCGCACGCGGAAAGGAGCCAACCGATGATCAGCGAACAGCCTAGCCTGTTCGACCAGTTGACGCCGTCCGACGCGTTGAGGGACGACCTCGACTGGCTCGACTCGCTTCAGGAGACGAAACCGTCCACACCACCGCGCAAGCCGAAGAACCGCCGTTCCAACCGGAAGCATGATATCGAACCGGTCCAGCATGACGACAAGCATGGAACGACGACCGCTCCCCCAACCGAGACGACAGACACGATGCCGGTTCCACAATCCACAGGCGTCGAAAACGACCAGACGGCGGAGCGTCCGGAATCTTCCATGCCGTCCAGCGACGCCCGTCCCATGCCGGCGGTCCCACTGCCTCCACGTCCGTCCATGGAGGATGCCAACGTTCCGGACGAGGCGGAGGACATCCTCGCCTCCATGATCCCGGTCGGAGATGAAACCCCATCCGACATCCCACCCGCGAAAACGGAAACGGGAACCGACGACATCAGGACGACCGTGAGCCTGCAGGACGTGGCCGACCCCGACAGAGCTCCGTCTGATGACGCCAAGATAATGGTCTGGGTACGCCGCGGCATGTCCATCGCCCTGGCGTTCATTCTCCTGCTCGTCCTGTTCGCGCTCATAGGCTCCCATTCGGCCACCGTCAGACAGCAGGCGTCGGCCGAACGGTTGCAGACCTCCATGAGCCAACTGTCCACATGGACCGGCAAGGCCAAGACCACGATCAAGCAGGCGGACCAGATTAGATTGAAGGATACGGACGACACCGATTCCCTCCGCCGTCTGATCGACTCGAACGGCAGGCTCATGCACTCCGACCGGACGGGACTGTCGGAAAACGAATCGGAACGGCTCGCCGCCAAGGCCGACAAGGCCACGAAACGCACCCGCACGCTGACCAACAAGATTGGCCGGCTCGTCAAGGAAAAGCCGTTGACGGACGCGAAGAACAAATGCCATACGGCATTGGACAAGGCGTCGAAAGCCTCCAATGATGCGAAACCATCCGACGATGCGACCCGTACGGCGAAAGCCACATTGGACAAGCTCATCGCGCAGGCCCGCAAGCTCGACAAGAAGACGACCATGACACGTGGACCGACATGGCCGCCAAACTCGACAAGGCCCGCGAAAACCTCGCCCGCGCATTGGACGCGAAAACCAAGGCCGACGAGGAGGCCGAACGCCAGGCCGAAGAACAGGAGCAACAGCAGCCGCAACAGGCCGCGCCGATACCAACCCCAGCACCGACGCCCACGCCGCAATACCATGGTTCGTCCGGCGGCTCCGGCTCCACGACCGTGCCCCGCGGCAACAATGGCGGCAATGCGAACAATGGCGGCACCGGCAACAGCGGCGGATCGTCCGGCGGGAACTCCGGCGGATGGTACGTGCCACCGGAAACCCCTGACAACAGTCTGCCGAACAACGATTCAAGCCTCTGAGCAAAGGAAGACCAATGGGAAAGAACAATCCACGCAAACAGTCCTCACCCGAAGCGAAGAAACAAGCCGCCATCTGGTGCGCCATCGCGGTCATCGCCGTGGCCGTCATGATGCTGATGACCAACCCATGGAAACATCAGCCGGCCACGACGGCGCCCCAGGCCAATTCGGCCACCCAGACCCAATCCGCTGCGAAACACGAAGCGAAGGCAAAGAAAAAGGGAAAAGCAGCGTCCACGTCCGACAGTCTGGAACGGAAAGCCCAGACCATGTTCACCGGTGACGCGGAGCAGATCTCGAACGACGTGCGCGACCTATTGAACGCGCCCGAAAACTCGAACGTCGACACGCTTTCCACCCTGCTGTACCGACACGGACGGCAGGACCTCGCCGAAGCGACCGACCTGTACGACGCGATCGGACAACAGGAGGACATCGACACGATCCGCAGCCTCGCACGCGAATGGTATCCGCAAGCCATGCGCGCCGCGATCGAAGCACGCCGTTCGGACCTTTCGGACGGATTGGACAACACCGCGAAATCCGTGGAAACCATCCAACAGGACAATCTGGAGAACATGCAGGGATGCGGCGACATCAAAAACGCGTACGAGACCGCGAAACGGCTCGTGGACTCCAAATCGGATGATTACGACGCTTTGACCAAAGTCCAGCAGGATCTGACCGCCGCTACAAGCGGATGCGCCACCAACCTAGATCCGAAAGACCTCGAGAAAGTGTTCGGACAGCCACAGGGGACCCTCAAGGAAGACAAGGAGTAGGAAAACATGACCACCACGAACAACCGCGCATGGAAGGCACTACTGCCACAAAACGGCATGATCGGCATGAGCCCGCAGGTCGGCAGGGTGAAGATCCCTCCCATCCGTGTCCGCCAAACGTGAACCTGACCGGAGGCAGGAAAATCAAAGCGGTGAAGGCATGCTGGTTCGAAAAAGATTCGGCCAGATTCGTCACACTTGTCCCTCGACGGGAAGACTCCGCCTGGAAATGGACTCGTTGAAAGGCGGCGAGACCATCGAATTCGTGGGACATTCACGTGAATGGCATGACATGTCGGGACAAAACTACTTCGTGGTCATCGTCACCGACATGGACATCATCGAACCCAATATTTCAGAATGTCGGAACCGGTTCAACGGAGCTAATAAGTAAATATACCTTTACACATTAAGTAAATAAGTGTAGACTATTTTTATGGAATGTGAGGCATCATCCGCCGCCTTGGAAGGAACCGAAATGAGCGAACCAATGAACGTGACCGCCGCAGCCGAGCGTTCTGGCGGACGGTGGTCCGTGGAAGTGCCGGAAATCCCCGGACTGTTCACGCAGACCCGGCGTCTCGACCAGATCGACGCGATGGTGCGCAACGCCGCCGGCATGCTTGACCGCGAGATCGGCACCGTCACCGTGGAGCCGAAGCTCCCCGAACGGGACGAGCGCATGCTCGCCGAACTGCTGGACGCGCGCAGACGGGCCAGCGAGGCACAGTCACGTGCCTCCTCGCTCACCCGCGACGCAGTGGGCGTCCTACGGTCCCAAGGAATGACCGTGCGCGACATCGCCGCCGTCATCGGCGTCACCCCCGCAGCGCGTCAGCGCCCTCGCCAACGCCTGAGCCAAGGAACCGAAAGGATCATCATGACAGCGATAGAATCCCTGCCCGCGTACAGGAAGGCCGAGGCCGAGGCGGAACGCCGCGGAGAGAATCTCAGCTCCCTCATCGACGCGTTCCTGGCCGGCTACGCCAGGGGCGCCTCTACGAATAGCCTCGCCGCGACGCCACAGCCGGGAGACACCGTACTGCGTGACGAAACGGACTGGCGCATGCTACGCGACGAGATGCATGGGGAAAAGCTATGAGCCTGACCATCGCCTTCTCATCCGAAGCCAAACGCGATCTGAAAAGGCTCTACAGGCGTCACCCGGGTTATGCGGACGAACTGCTCGACATGCTCCACGACGAGGTGCGGGTCCAGGGACGTGTGCCCGACGCCTACGACCCGCACATACTGGACAATCCGCGGGCGGCATACAGTGGAGCTCTCGAGTTCCACTTCATGGACGATGTTCTCGTGATCTGTTATCCGCCCACGCCGCGCGAGTTCCTGCGCATACTGCATATCTGCACCCATGCCGAGCTTAAAGCCGGGCGATGCTCGGACGAATGGCCGCGCGGCTGACAGCCGACCATCATCCCCATGACGGTCTCCTCACCAATACGAACAGTCTAGGTGTGGGACCGTTCCATGCTTGACAACTTGCCCCCACGATCTTTTTCGAAGAGCTTTCTCGTCTTCCCCTCTCCCTGCAACTAAGCTGGGATTTGCGGAATGTTCCTAAGAACACGAAGGATGGTCCGGATTCCTTCGAACCTGGATCATCCTATCTCCGTTAAGGTCGACGCAATTCCCTATCCAGGATCACACCTTGCTGAGCATATCGATGATTCCCGAGGCGTCTTGCTTCAGGCTCTCCATGTACTTCTGCATATACTCCCAATCCGGAGAACCATCTGGCTTTGCTGGCAGCGTCAGCTCTGTTTGTTCCATTTTCTCCTTGCTCCATTTGTCGTCGTACGCGTATGAACGTCCAGCCTCCCAGAACAACGGCTGGAGGAACAATGCGACTTCTTCTGTCAGATCGAATTTCGGATAGAGCACGTTGACGTCATCGGATGCCCAGAACGGTTCCGGCTGCCAGAAAGCCTTTCCTGTAGCTTTCTGCCCATTGTACGCGACAGTCATTACCCCGCCAGGATGGAGGTGACCGGTGTTGCCAATATGTGCGGTGACACCGTTATTCTCCAGCGTAGCGCCGATGAAGGGTGTCATTCCAGGTTCCATATTCGCGCGTGTAAGTCGCGTTCCTTTCAGTACCGTGAACAATTCGCCGATTTTGTAAGGAGGCCATTTCGAACTGTCTATTGTTTCTTCATGGAAATGCGCCTCGCCCATTTCATCAATCGCTGATTCCGTCTTGTCGAGCATCTCCTGCATGTATCTCGACATATGAGTCCAATCGGGCTTTCCATCTGACGTCGCAGGCAGATACATCAGTTCGTCAGCCATTACATCTTGACGCCATTTATTGGCGAAACCATAACGCTTTCCGAGATTCTTCAGTATGGGAAGTATGAACAGAGAGGCATTCTCGTCAATCTCATCTTTTGCGGCGAGCACGTTGACGTCATCGGATGCCCAGAACGACTCCGGCTGATAAAACGACTCGCCTACACTGCCGTTGTAACAAACGGTAATCATTCCAGCCGGAAAGAGATGGTCCGTGTTTCCGATGCGTGCGGTAACGCCGTTATTCATGGACGACGCGCCGATATAATTGATTTCCCCGGGGATCATCTGTGCCTTTGTGAGTCTCGTTCCTTTCGAAATAACAAACAGGTCGCCAAGCCTAAAGGCCGTCCACTCAAGATAATCTGGTCCTTTCATGGAAAACAGTCACCCCTTCCTCAAACTGATGATTACATTGTCTTCGTCGCCGTCAATCGTCGCCGAATACATTATTCGGTCAAACAGCTGTCCGCTGAACGCTTTTGCGTCGATGCCTTTCTTGTACATGAGATAGTCCATGGCCGTTTTGCGGAAATCCTCCTCTGATATCTCGAAGGGTTTGATGGGCGCCTGATACGAAAGGCATTCGTCTGGACTCTCCCATACGCATGTATCGTCTCCGGATTGCTTGGACACGATATCGATCCAGCACCTCTCGATCGCGGGCCAACGACCGCGCACGTCGTGCCGTCCCTTGTTCTTCACAGTCTCCAGACCGTCGTCCTTCATCCAGCAGGTGAAGAACTCATGTCCGTTCTGGGGCACGCCGGCCTCGAACACGAATATGCTCGTAGTCATTCCGATGCCGAAGAATAGGTCCTCCGGCAGCTTGACCACTTTGCGGAGTCGGTGGTGTTCGAGAATGCGGGCCATTTGCTTTTTGCCCGTCTTCTCGAGTTTTTTATCCGGAAGGACGAACGCGCAGGGCGTATTCGGCGGGACGTTGTCCAGCACGTTCTCGACGATTACCATACAACCGTACTTCTTCTCATACGGGGAATTCATGAGGACTTTAGTGATGTTCTGATGGGCAATCCATTTTCCGGCCTCGCCGGATCTGGCATCCAGCTGTTCCAGATTGGTCTTGCCGTCCTTGTGGATGAGCATGTTCGCGCATGCGAGGGCATAAATCTCTCTATCGAATTCAATGCCGAATAGTTGGTTCTGTTTGATTTCCTTGGCCTTTTCGGTGTTCACTCCGCCGGCCTCGTCGATCATGTTCGCCATCGCTTTGATCAGGAAGCCTCCACTGCCGCATGTCGCGTCGAGCACCCTGTCGTTCTGGTTTACTTCGAGGATCCTGTATATGAAGTCGGTGATGTGTTCGGGGGTGAAAACCTGTCCTGATTCGGTCTTCTTCTTGTAGCGGTTGAATTCGTTGAAGAAGATGCCCATGACGTCCTCTCCCCGCCATGCGTCGGAGTTCAGGCAGTCGGATATTTCCGTCACCCAGTCAATGAAGTTCGAGATCAGATTCTTGACGTGTTCCTGTTCCTTCTCGTCCTCGCTGTTCACGTTGAGGTTCATACGAATCTCGGAGAACACGTCCGCGAGCAGACCGAGCTTCTGATTCTGGTGCTTGTCCCGCAACAGCTCCTTGTTGAGACAGTTAAGAATAGCATTGTGGAATTCGGAGTAGTCCATGCCGCTGACCATTGTCGCGTCGTATCGTTTCGCTACCAATGCGCAGGCGGTGAAAATCATCCTGTGGTAGAGGTTCTTGATGCCGAACTCGAAATGCAGACAGTTGTTGATACGGGCAGTCAGTTCGTAGATGCGCTGCTTGTCGATGTGGTCGACGTGAACAGGGCCGTGTAGTAGGCGATGTTGTGGAGCTTCTCGCTTCCTTTCTCCTTGTATTCCTCACCGTTCTTGAACACCCTGGTGGATTCCCCGTTGTAGAGGATGCCCACGACGTGCTCGTATTTCGCATTCATGATGCGGATGTTCTTCAGAAGCTCCTTCGCCTGCGTCGCACCCAGTGCGATCTTGGATGCCTTCGTCTCCAGAACAACAGCGGTATCGGACTTGTTGGCCGGGAGATACCAGCCATCCGGCTTGTCGAGTTTCCCCTTAAATCCCAGCTGGTTGAATGTCGTCAGCTGACCCACGCCGGCGGTCACCCCCCCCCGTGGTTGTTCAGACCCAATATTTCGCGCGCTTATCCCTGACTTCATCCTCGGTCATGTTCTCTGCCATTTTCTTCCCCTCAATTGGTTTCTTTGTTCTTTTGCAAACATCTGTATATGGTGGTTCGACTGACGCGCATCATGGATGCTATCTGATCCACCGTCACCGAACGGGACTCGTACAGGCGCTGCACTTCCTTGGCCTGTTTCTCATCAAGGCTTGCGGGGCGCCCTCCTGTTCTGCCCCTTGCCCTTGCGGCTTCGAGCCCGGCGCGGGTGCGTTCGCGGATTAGATCCCGTTCGAACTGGGCCAATGATCCAAAGATGTTGAATATGAGTGTGCCGCCTGGAGTGCTCGTATCAATCAATTCTGTCAGTGAGCGAAACTGAACTCCCCTAGTGTCGAAGTCGTTGATGAGTTCAACAAGATTCTGCATGCTTCGTCCGAGCCTGTCGAGTTTCCAGACGACGACGGTATCGCCTTCGCGCAGGAGGTCGAGCATATGGTCGAGTTCGGGACGGTGCGCTTTCGCGCCGGAGGCCACGTCGATGAATATCCGGTTGCAGCCGGCTTTTTCGAGTGCGTCCTGTTGCAAGTCGGTGGTCTGGTCGCCGGTGCTGACGCGCGCGTAGCCGTATGTCATGCTTGCCATGTGTGTCATGGTACCATTACCCGTCAGTCGGCTCACCTTATGGAACGTTGATTGTGGAACGGGTTGTGGGACACCCTTCGCTTTCGAATCAAAGCATTTCGCATACCGAAGGAATCTGTTTCATAAACGGACGTTTTCGGAATAAGCATAGAATCTGAATGCAGATGAGGAATCATTTATTAGGGGCATGCTATGTCTGTATAACCGGAATTAGACAGAAGAAAGGTCTCATATTCATGCCCATCAAAACAAACCGACTCGTGCGAGTACTTTCCATTGCTTTAGGTGCTTTATCTTGCATTTGCGCATTCATGATTCTTCCCATGTATATTCTGGGTTCCGCTCATGCGCAGGGAAACCTGCTTCCTTCTGTTATCGCAATCTCACTTTGTTGCATATGCATCCGAGGTTTATGCGTGTATCGAGAATCTCTCACCTGGCAGTTCTCGTATTGCTGTCTCTTGATTTCTTCTTTCGAGATTATCGTATTCTATTACAATCCGGATAAAACGCTGGAATCAGTAAACGCCATCTTCTGGATGCTCGAGATCACATTTCTTGCCGTACTCCTGATGATAGAGTTCAATTTAAATGTTCGAAAAATACTCTCCTACCCCGTCTTCATTTTTCTTCTAGGCAGTTTTGATGGACGTTATTCCAGGAATGGGGAATCTCGTTAAAAACGCGGATGTCGGCAAAGAGATGATATCCTTGCTCATCATCGCATACCCATTGGAGATTCTGAATGCCTTCTGGGATACCATCAAAAAAGATGACAAGGCTGAAACTGAGAAAAAACTAGATGATTTGCTCTCAAAGGTTCAGAATGCCACCGCTTTGGCGTCTTCCCTAAAAGACTCGCAAAACAGAATCGAGGAAAGAGTCCAGGACATCAATGAGAAAATCTCCAGGGCAGAAGACGATAAGCCCGGTGTATCGTTTCTAAAATCCAGTTCGGTGTATGAATTCAAGATAACCATGCGCCGTCATCGTCGCTAGGGGATGCTTTGCTGTCTTGGCGCCATACAGTCGTTCTTTGAGTTTCCGGGAATCTATATGCCAAGCGTGGGGTCTTTATGCCCATCGTCTGGATTATCTATGGCAGGATCTGGCATCGGTAAGTAAAAACCATCTACCGTCTCGCTCTTATCGTTAGTTGAGCTATTCTGGCTCTTCCTGGGTTCTTCTTGCAACAGTCCTACTTTGTCAAGAGTGGATAAGAACCTATCCTCAAGTTGGACTGGATCGATCAATGGATCGCTTTGCGTACGTATAAGATAGTCAAACTGTCCAAGATCCTTATATTCCAACGCCATTGCGAGCATGTCTTTAGCGTCAGGAGAAAGCTGATCGTAATATTTATCCGCGATGAAGGACACATCGAACAAATCACGAATTTTATCCCGGGACATATAAGCTGCGCATTTGAGCTTGCATAATTCGCTAATAGTGTAGGTGAGTATCCCGTTGACTACTGCGGTCTTCTCTTTTGGAATGGTCCGATGTCTCAATGACAATTCAATTTTTAGAGGACGGTTCGATGCCCCATAATCAACAAATGCTCGACGAACGGTGGATGTGTCTTTGGCTTTCCTCCACGTGTATCCCTCATTCGAGCAAATCGAGTCGATCATGCCGAAAAAACGGGAGGAGGGGACATTCGACCGCAAAGAATCTAAATCAATATCTTCAGAGAAGCGATCAAGACCATAGCATTCCATCAAAGCGGTGCCGCCTTTGAGCACGAATGGATTACCCTGCGATGAATTGATTCCATGAAGCATTCGTTGTATAGCAAAACCATGGGACTGGTTTTCTTGGTTTATCTTCGTCATGCGGTTTCCTTTTTCAAATGCTTGGCTTTATAGTCTAGCCACGGGCATAAATACTCCTGCCCCATGAAACGATCAATATCCTTCCAATCGGACCTGTTATGAAGCATCAGAACGTGCTCCATAACAGGCACGTCCGTCAAAGGATTGTCGAGGAAATTATCTTTCATGCCCTGGGCGCTGCCGTACAACCCCTGTTCAATCAAGTCCAAACATGCGCGCACATGACCGGCCACAGGCATCACTCCCTTGGTGGGGACTTCGCAATAGCTAATATCATACATGCCGAATGGTGAGGAATCAGTGTCGAGCAGCATGGGCTTAGTCCAGTCCATCGCGCTGAAATGCCAGTCTCCCGGGGTGGATGACCTGTTCCCGAGATTCAGCGCATGCATACCTGTTACGTATCTCATTCAGCACCTCTTTGCAATCCTGAAATATGAATGACGGAGTAAACTGACGTGTCTATTTTAGAAGTAGATCTTTTCCAGGGAAATCACGAAAGTGCGGAAGCCTCGTTACTTAGCATCAGAATCCCATTCCTCTAATAGATAGTAATTACGCACGAGTGTTTCTTGGTCCAGATTATCCATTTCTCTTGTAGCACCATCAAGCTCATCGTATAGAGAGCCCAAATAGCGGTCACCGCGCTCAATCGCGTCGACGAGGTCGTTGATGGCTTCGGCGGTGATTTCGGGAATCGGGAACGGCCAGTCTTTTGGCCTGCGAATGAATGGTACTTGTTCCATATGAGGCTTCTTTCCGGTGTGGCTGCTTGATATCGTCTCAATCATAAGGATAGGGTTTTTATCGTCTGCGACCGGAACCCCGCCATGTGGACAGCTTTTCCGCAGTTCTCGCCCCTCCCCGCAAGTTCACCGGCACGCCAGAAGCCGCCGCAGACAATACATCATCGTCGGCAACAAACAGACGGAAGGCCGACACAGCGAAGAGGCGAACCCCCGATCATTCGGTGACCTGCGTCAGCTGGGACAGCCATAGCTTATCGGTTCTGAACCTTTCGACGTTCCTTGACCATATGTGGTATTCGGGATCATCCTCATCGGCGCCCTCGTCGGAGAACCCATACGCCTTGAACAGGCGCATGCTCGCGTGGTTGTCCGGATTTATCTGGGTCATGATGTACGGGTCGCGTCCCGTGCCCGCCGAATCATTGCCGACCCATCTAAGGACCGTGGCGAGCAGCATACCGCCAAGACCGTTGCACTGCTCGGACAAGGCCGTGGCCATATACGAAATCGCGTACGCGTCCGAAAAATCCTACCATCCGAACTCGCAGAATGCGAGTACGTCGGAATCACCTTCAGAATACAGGGCCATGCGCAGAACATCGTCCGCATTCTCTTTCAGGTCAAGACCTCTGATATACCGTTGGACGTCCATCGCGTATTCGGGTGCCCCCGCTCCGCAGCACACGAATCTTCGGACGGCGAGCTGGTCGTCCGGCCCGCAGATCCTGCTGCTTATCATTCGGAAACGTACTGAGCCCGTCCACGCCTGTTCTTCCTGGAAGATGCTTTCGCGAGCTTCATCCATTTGGCGTCCACTTGGTTGCGAGGTTTCCCGTCCTTCGGAGGGACGTATGCCGGCATCGCCTTGACGCCAGCCGCAACGGTAATCATGTGGATACTCCTAGCCAATAAATGTCTCGTGTCAATTGAAATATATCACACGCTCCGTCCTATCTCGACCCCCCGGTGTCTATTTAGAAGTGCAACGCCCTTGCTGGCCCTGCGATTCCAGCAGTTCGTCGACGATCTCCCGCAGCCCCCTGACCATATCCATCCGGATCTCGCAGCGTTTGGGTAGTTGGCGTCGGACCACGCCGTTCCTGTTCCCGTTGTTTCCCCGCCGCCAGCTGGAGTACGGGTAGACGAAGCACGTATCCATTCCCAGCTTGTCACGCGACCGGGCATGCCGGGCGAACTCGGTGTCGTTGTCGTGTGTTCTTTGCCGGCTCCGGCCTTGATGAGTTCCAGCGCCTCACGCCGGGAATCCGTCGTCGTAACGTCTCCGTCGAACCTCACGTATATGAAAGAACTGCGCCCCGATCGTCGAATCTGAATTTCTTCAGTCCGAACAATCGGAGTGCGGTCCAATTTCTTCGCTCCTGTTCCCGTTTCGGTTTTTCGGATGACGTCACTCGCCCTGCTGGGTTTGCTCGGACTGCTCCGGAGCCTGAGTCTGCTGCGCGGCTTGCGTCTGCTGGTTGGCGAGCATCTGCTGTTGGATGAGCACGCTGTTGGCCTGCGCGGTGTACTGCTTCTCGGCCATGCGCATGCTTTCCTCATGACGCAGCTGGTCGGCGTCGGCGAACACGCGGGACTGGATCTCCTGTGCGAGGCTCATGAGCTTGTCCTTTTCGAGGATGCTCACGGTGATGCGTTCGCGCCGCCGGACGGATCGCGGAAGGTCAGGGTGGCGCTCATCACGTTTGCGAAGTTCGCGACGGCGATGAGCAGGCACACGATGGCGGCCAGGGCGTTGGAGTCGAACATGCCGAAGCCGACGAACAGGAAAACAAACCCCAGACGAGGCTGCCGAGGTTGAATTTCGTGTTCGTGTCGACGCTGGCGATGTTGCGCAGTGGGATGGTCTTGGTGGACGCGCCGAGCGGGATCAGCCCGAACAGGGTGTTCGGTGCCCTGTATTGCACGCGCGTGCTGGACGCGGCGATCGAGGTTTTGAGCCAGAAGATGATCACGCTCGGGCTGAATCGGTCGCCGACGATGTCCTGCTCGCCGGGCGCGTAAGTGAATTCGGTCATGGTCTGTGCGGTTTCGGCCATGTTCTTCTCCTTTGCTTTGTGTTTGTTTTTCTT
>ENA-OPYV01000323-OPYV01000323.1-human-gut-metagenome-genome-assembly--contig:-NODE-323-length-14450-cov-1.889688_pt1 | contig 14450 bp, 22 predicted proteins | sample MGYA00242474_ERZ504485 | MGnify/ENA primary metagenome ERZ504485 (study PRJEB26092, sample SAMD00036263) | human gut metagenome | host: Homo sapiens | study: EMG produced TPA metagenomics assembly of...
TCTGAAACGATCTGTAGCATAATATATTCAAGTGATTACAGATATGTACTGATACGTTAGTCAGGAATTAACGCCTATGGAGAGTACAGGAACTTGTGAGTAGTACATGAATTGATTCGTTACAAAAGCATACTCGTTGAAGTAGGAATGAAACATAAAGGTTTATAACTTTTTTTATAAGTTTTCAGTAACGGAGAGTACATTATGAAGAAAAAGAGACAATGGTTCATGTGCCTTGGGATGATCGGAGTTTTTACGGCATCCGTAATCTTATCTGTGTTTGGACAGCGAAAGGTGAAAGCACAGTTAAATACTGAGAATGCGGGGAAAATCACAAGCAGTTGGGCAGATGAGAAACATATTTTCTCATCATTTGACGATGAAAAAAGCACTTTCAGTGGATGCATCCTACGGTTTAAGATGCATGCAACAGATCAGACGAAGACGATCATAGAAGCAGGAAAGAAAGCAGCAAAATTACCAGAGATCGAGATGCCGGATTTCCTTAAAAAGTATACATGGTTTCAGACTTCACAAAATACCGCAGGGAATATTAAGATCCGAAAAACAAATATGGAGATCTATCAATGCAAAGCCGATGGAAGTAATGGCCATTGGGAAAAATTAGATTTGGTCATGACGGTTACTGGGATCGAAAAGTATAAGAATCAAGACGGTTATGTGGCGATTGGAAGCGGCATCAATGGATGTGCTTATGTTGGAATCGAAGAGATGACATTAAAAAAGTGATTTTTATAAAGCAGGAACGAATACACCAGTAACGATCAAAAGTAATATGACGTTAAAGGATATTGATACATATCAGTATATTGGGATCAAAGCAAACAAGATTCACGGAGAATATGTATCAAAGAATACAAAATTAAGTTGTAAAAGATCAGGGGAAACTAGTATTTATTATGCGGATTTTCCAGACAATTACAGTAGTGAAGATTTTACTTGTGTAGGATTTACATTTGCATCAGATTCTTTTGAATATACATTCGGAAGGAGTCTTGAAAAAGCACCAACAAAAGAGGAGCAATATGTAGGATATGGACAGAATATGATCCGCTTTGACCCAGTTGACCCAACCAAAGAGGTGATCGGAGAAGATGGGACCAAGACGGAACATCTAAGAGTGCAAGATCTGGCAAAATCTTGGGATTATGAAGTCAGTCAGGTAATTGCGGGAGAAATTCCAAAGGCACATTATTTTGATAAGTTTGCATTTGAAGATCAGATCGAATCCTGTTTAAAGATTCTGGATATCAAGGTTTACGGAGATGATGAGGATGTAAGCAGTCAGTTTGATATTTCACAAAAATGGCAATCTTGTAAGAGCAGAACTTAAGAATCCGAAAGATGCCGAATTTTTATAAAAAAATCTGTTTATAAATTTAAAAGATCAAAGTAAAGATGAATATTCCGGAGAATGCATCCAAAGAACAGTTAGATCAATTGCGTAAGATATGGAAAGAACATGGGCATTATAATACAAAGGAAACGATGATCACAGAAAAAAATACAGCGAAAACGATCATTAATGATAAGATAGAAATGACCAATGAGGTTCGTGTAGATATCGAGCTGCCAAAAGAAAATGGAGATACACCGGGTCTTTTGATCAGGAAAGAGACAAAACAATATGAATATCAGGCAAAAGATGAGATCACCTATAAGGTAACAGTGAAAAATCAAAACGAAAAAGCAAAGACAGCTTATTTTGCGATTCAGGATACATCCTTTGCAAGTGTGATGGATATGAAGTTACAGGATATAAAAATCAATGGTCTTGATAAGGAGGATTACATATTACAGACAGAAAATAATGGATTTATTTTGAAGTCAAAAGGTGATTATGCCCTTCCATATGGACAGACGATCGAGATCACATATACAGTAAAAAGTGGAGTCCTTACAAATGGAAAAGTGATCGATAATACTGTATCTGCATGGGCAGCAGGAATTCCAGAAACAAAGGCATCAAGGCAGGTGTATATCAACTCGCCAAAAAATAATGTGATAAAATCAGCTCCAGTACAGCTTTATAAAAAAGGAGATCATGTAACTTATCAGGCAGTGATCACCAATCCAATCCGGGAACTTTTTATGAGAAATTTGGAGATTCAGGATGAACTTCAGGCAGAAGGGATCAAGATCATACCAGGAACCGTAGCGGTTATATCTGGTGGGAAAAACATTGCATCTGAGTGTAAGATTACATTTGATCCAAGTGGAAGAAGTTATGAGATCATAACACCACTTGCACTGAAAATGGTACGATTCCAGCAATGGGTTCGGAAGAAGGAAAGAAAACAGGATCTTATGAAAATCTTCGCATGACGGATAAGATAGAGATCACTTATCAGGCAGTGATCGAAGAAGATGGACTCGAAGGACAGGAAGTAAAGAATATTATGCACGTTGCTGCGACAAAAAACAGCAATGGAGATCTGATCCGGGAAGATAAAGAGATTCCGTCAGGAAGCGGGATGGCAGATGAGACGATCAAGGTGAAAGCACCAAAACTGCAAATCACAAAACAATCGGATAAAAAGGTTTATGCAGTAGGAGAAACTGGATATTATAAACTTCATATCACACAAGGAAAAGAAGGCATGACAGCACAGAATGTAAAAAGTCGTGGATGAGTTCGAAAAAGAAGGTATGAAGGTTCAGAAGATCGAAGTAAAACTTAATGAAAAAGATATTACATCGGATTGCAAGATTGATGCGAAAGACCATCGGTTTACGATTGAAACAGGAAAAGATCTTGGTGAAAATGATGTGATGACGGTAGCTTATCAGGTTGTATTTGAAAAGAGGATTGAAGGAGCCGTGAAGAATACAGCAGTTGCAGGAAGTGATAATACAGAAGATGATCAGGATGAAAATACAGTCGTTGTAAAACCACCTGTGTTAAAGATTGAAAAAAGTACTGCGCATAAGTCTTACAAAGAAGGACAAAGCGGAGAATACAAGATCCGTGTGACACAGAGAAATGAGAATATGACAGCACATCAGGTAGTCGTAGAAGATCATTTTGAACAAGAAGGAATGGAGATTTCACAGATCCGTGTAAAATACAATGGGGAAGATATCACCAAGCAATGTGAAATCATAATAGATGAGAATCTTAGAAAATTTAAGATCATCACAGGAAAAGATGTCAGTGACAAAGATGAACTTCTGGTAATATATCAGACAGCATTTAAAGAAGATGATCACAGGAGATATCAAAAAACATTGCGGAAAGCTATAGTGATGATGCGGATAAAGTCAAAGATGATCAAGTGGTAGTAATGGAAGCTGTACAGCCAGCATTGATGATCACCAAGAAGGTTGATAAAACAACATATAAAGTTGGTGATATCTGCGAGTATCAGCTGGTTGTTACGCAGACGATCAAAGATGCGATCGCAAAAAATATTGTGATCGAAGATCAGCTTTCAAGAAATGGAGCTAAGGTGATCAAGAACAGCATTAAGATTTATGCACCAGATGGATCAGATATTACCAGACAGTGCACGATCACTGCAGGAGAAAATAAGTATGTCATTGAGACAGGAAAGAGTTTATCTTATGATGAATCCATAAAAGTATCGTATCAGGTAAAACTAAAAGAAGCATCACTTTCTGGAAAGACATTAAAAAATACAGCGACAGGAAAAGCAGATTTTGTCAAACCAGTCAGTGCAGTACGTTTAGTGAAGATTAAAAAAGAATCGAAATCAACAGTGACAACGGGAAATAAAGCAGATCGATCCAATACTTCTGAATATAAAAAGATCACCAGGAACAGGGGATGCAGCGAGTACACCAAAAAACAGGAGATTCGTTTGATGAGAAATGGATTTTTGCATTGTTGGCAGCAGCTTTAGGTGGAAGTTTTATATATTGGAAAAAGAAGAAAAAACACTAGTAATTCTAGGGACAAAGCCTTTACGAAACACTGAGGATAAGGTACAATGAAAGAAAAATGTTGGGAGTGACGTATATGGCAAAAGATTTTTCGGACGTCTGGAAGAAACGATTCAGACCACAGGGAAAGCAGCGGCGCAGAAAGCTAAAGAAGTCGCAGATTCCGCAAAAAGACACAATGATCTAAGAGTCGCCAAGAGAGATTTAAATGATCTGTACCGTCAGGTGGGAGAGAAGTATTTTGAAGAACATATGGATTACCCACAGGCAGAGTATATTGACCTGTTTAATCTGATTGAGAAGCTTCGTGGAGATATCGAAATCCTGAAGCAGGAGATTGACGGAGGAGACGACGAAGCGGCGGAAGAAGATATCGAAGATATCGAGGAATAAACTATTAACAAACACAACAAAACAGTGAAAGAAGCTTGTAAAGATTTATCTTTATGAGCTTTTTTCATTTAGGAGGAATTTATGATAGATACAATTGGAATGACAGATATTGGGAATGGGAGACCATCCAATCAGGATGCTTATCTGTTGCGTCAGAAGGAAAAAGAACGGAAAGCTTTATCTGCTCGCAGTCGTCTGTGACGGCATGGGAGGTTTGAAAAAAGGAGAGATTGCCAGTCATTATATCGTGGAAGTATTAAAACAATGGTTTGACGAAACGTTGTTGATGGATTAGAAACTATGGGAATTGATATGATCGAGCAGAATCTGATCGATCTGATCCGCAGGATTAACCAGAATCTTTTGTTAATGAGTCGTCGGATGGAAGAAACAAAATCCATGGGAAGCACATTAACCTTATTGTTTGTTGAAGAACATGAATTTTTTGTTTTAAATGTCGGTGATTCGAGAACTTACTGGTTTGACAGGGACCGTAAATTTGTAACGACAGATCACACTCTGGCAGAGTTGGAACTGCGTGCTGGACATCTCACAAAAGAACAGGCAAAAAAGATCCGAGAAGACATATTCTAATTCAGTGTGTAGGTGTGACAAAAGATATCCGGATTGACTGTTACAAAGGCAGATTAAATCCAGGAATGGAGTTTTATTATGTACGGATGGCTTTTTATGGGCTGCTTGAGGAAGAAGAAATCTATCAGGTAGAGGCATCAAAAAGAACAGATCAAAAGAATGGGGTGCAGAAATGTTTTCAGAAAGTAAAAAGAAGAGGAGAATTAGACAATCTGTCCTGTGTGATCGTCAAAGTTCCGAACAAGAAATAGGAAAGATTTATCACCAACGTTTATCAAGTCCGAAAAATACTTGGAGAAGGCGGAATGGGTAAGTTTTCTTGCACTGGATCAAAAGACAGGAAAAGAGGTTGCTGTGAAGATCGTGAAGGATCAAAAACAGTGGGACAGGGAGAGGGTGATCTTGCAAAAATTAAAACATACCAAAGGTGTGCCGGAATTATTTTTGCAGGAAAGGAAAAGGAACTTTTTCTGGTGATGGAATATATTCTTGGAAATTCGTTAAAACGATATGGCAGAGTCTGTGGAAAACTTTATAAAAAGAAAAGTTTATTGTGGATGATCAAAATCTGCAAAGTGCTGAATAAGATTCATGAACAAGGAATCATTCATATGGATCTGAAACCGGAAAATATCATGCTTGATCGATCTGGAAATATATACTTGATCGATTTTGGAGCGGCATTGTTTGCGGGAGAAAAATTAAGTGGATATGGAACCAAAAACTATGCATCGAAAAAACAGGCAAAGACAGAAGAAAGAGCAGACATTTATTTTGATATATATAGTTTAGGAAAAACAATGGAATCTTTATTGAAAGCAACAGATGCTGTTCAAAAAGATCATAGAAAAAATGCCTGATCGATGATGATGCAAAAAGATATCACAACACAAGGCAGATTCAGGCAGATTTTGAGAGAATATTGAGAATCTGTCGTATGAAGAAAGGGTTCATGGTGGTGATTGCTGTTTTTGTATCCAGAATCTCTGGAATCAGATACAGAGGGAAGAGCAAAGAGAGAAAGAAGTCATTGTACAGAAAAAGTCTCAAAGAGAGATAAAAAAGGCAATGGCTTATTTTATGGAACGGATCAGATACAAAAGAATACACAATTGGCACGAGTGTATCTTGAAAGATGTAGAGGGATGAAAAAGAATGTGTCATCGTATTTGGTGCTTTTAGATGTTTTAGATGGCAGGAGAAATGATATAAGTGCGGAAAAACTTATGAAAGATCGTACAGGATTGTCAGACCGATGTGCATGATTTCTGGTCGGCATATTTTTTATCTTCATTTTTTATACAGTAAATACAGCAAAACTGTCAGAGAATGTATGGAAAGAAGCAGAAAAAATGTTAGAACAGATACAAAAATATCCACAAAAGGAAGAATATCAGAAATTAGTGGAAGCAGACCGGATCAATTTATATGAAAGAGAAGCAGAAAAAGGAGATGATAGAAAGTTTTTAGAGGAAACAGACCGGGTTCTCAAAGAAAATCTTAAAGGAGATCCTGCATGGGAAATTGTATGAAAGAAAGCTTGTTTATCTGGAATCAAAACAGCCAGATATCAGCAGGGAGTTTGAACGATTTCTAAAGAAATATCCAAAAGTTATGGATGCCTATGTGGAGTATAGTATTTATTTATGCAGGAACAATAAAATGACACAGGCACAAAGGGTCTATAGGGAAGGTAGAAAAACAGACAGGAATGACAAGCAAAAGAGCAGAGGAATTGAGGAGGAAACTTGGGTTATGATCAGAAAATATAAGATATATATCATCATGGGAATCACAGTACTTCTTCTTTTTATGGTTTTACCGGTCGATACGAAGGGAGATTGGGAAATCCCTTGGGACATTACTCTAGAAGGAGAAGGGAATGATCCTGCATTTCGAAGCAGTACAGTGATGGAAATATTTCTAAAAAATGGGACAGCACCAAAGGATATTACAGTTTTCGTGAATCAACAGAAAATAAATCCGATCTGGGATTACGAACAAAGTACACAGATCAGTTTTCAGGAAGAAGGGATTTATAAGGTTCATATTGTTCATAAAAATGGATATGAAGAAATAAGGCAGGTTATGGTCGAATTAAATAATCCAACAACAGCCAAGATCACAGCGGGAGCGTATACTCCAGGAGCATGGAGCAAAAAGAATGTGGTATTGGAAGCTTATGGAGCCAAGCAGTTTCTGATATTCAATTTTATGAATATAAAATAGGACAAGATGAATGGAAGCAGATGAAAAATAACAAGTTAGAGATCAGCAAAGATTTTGATGATCTTGTTTATATCAGAGCAGTTTCGAAGGCTGGAAGAGAAGGAGTGATCAGTCAGATTCCAGTGAGAGTATGGAAACAAAAACCAGAACTTGCAAAGATCCAATGTGATCAGGAACCTATTGGTGGATGGTATTCGAAAATTCCTGTTTTCTCATATGATCTGAAGGAAAAAGAAGGACCACAGGTGCATCTTTATGCGCAGCTACAGATTTGAAGACAAAAGAGGTACTGACAGGAATCAATCAGATTCCTAGGATCAGGAAGGATGGAAGATATCAGCTTGACATCTATACGAAAGATGAATCTGGAAATCGATCAGAACAACTCTACCAAACGACTTGTTTTGTGGATACAGATAATCCAGAGATTTTTTGTTCGCTATCAAAATCCAAGATCAGAAATTTTTAAAATAACCAGAAAGCTCAGATCATAGTTAAGGATGAAAATCTGAAAAGGAAAATATGATCTTAAGAACATCGGGGAAACAGGTAAAGCCATGGAAGTTGGAAGGTGATCATTATGAAACAGAAGTTATATTTTTAAAGGACGGAAAACAGACATTGTCTGTTCAGGCAGAAGATCTGGCAGGAAATAAGATGATCATACAGGAAAAGTCGTTTATCATTGATACACAAAAACCAAGGATTAAAATTCAAGGAATTGACAATGGAAGATCATATTCAAAGCCTGTAAAAATTCAAGTAGATGTGAAAGATCAAAATCTGAATCCAGATAAGACATATATTTATCTTAACGGAAAGAAGATGAATTCGTTATGATCAAAAAAGATGGATATTATACCATTGATGTGAAAACTGAAGATCTTGCAGGAAATCAAAATAGGTGCAGCAGAAAATTTACTGTCAATCAAAAAAGGCATACAGATTCATTTTCTGCAGGAGGATTTAAAGGAAAAACAGATATCAACAAAAAATCTGAAGCCAGGATTTCGCATTGAAAGTCTGGAACCAGTGCAGGTAATGGCATTTCTTGTGAATGGGCAAAAAAGGAATATCAATGGAAAGAAGATAAAGTTTATATAAAAGATCCTATCACAGAAAATGGGGAAAATGCAGTGTCAGTCTGCATGTAAAAAGACAGTGCCGGGAAATGAAAAAACAAGTGAAGAAATACAGTTTTTTTATGACACACAAAAACCAGTGATCAAAATAGAAGGGCTTGATCAGAAATCTGAATGTGAATATGGAAAACAGATCGGCATCCTTCTGGAAAATAAAACAGATCAGTGGGAGAAGGTTATTTTGGATGGAAAGAACAAAAACTGGAACATCATAAGATCACATGGAAAGAATTGGCTCCTGGAAAGCATGTTCTTCATCTGAAAGCAGTGGATCAGGCAGGAAATAAAACTGATCAAAGGATCACATTTAAGATCACAAAAGTCCTTCCAAAAGCAGTGAAACAAATTGTGGTAAAACAAGATAAAATACCATCAAAAAAGATGAAAAAAACAAAAACATCCCAATTTATGGCTTTTTATTTCTCATAGGAACAAGCATTTTCGTATCTGTAAAAAATGTTTTGTAGTTATAGGAAATCCAGGCATTCTTGAATCTTTTTCATTCTATGTTATAATAAAGGTTACGTATATAGTTCAATCAAATGGAGGAATGGATATTATGGCAGAAGAAGTAAAAGAAACAAGAGAAGATTTCGAAGCACAGTTAGAAGAATCTTTAAATAAAGCATCAACAAATGAAGACGCAGTATGGAACCGTTTAGAGCAGATGAAAGAAGATGGGGATGTTCTGGCATTGACAGTTGGCGGTGTTGTAAATGGTGGAGTTATTGTTTATGTCGAAGGAATCCGTGGATTTATTCCAGCATCTTTATTATCAACAAAATATGTAGAAGATCTGAACGTATGGTTACAGAAAGATGTGGAAGCAAAGATCATCACAGTAGAACCAGAAGAACAGAGACTTGTCTTATCTGCAAAAGCTGTTGAGAAGGAAAAAGGAAGAAAAGAACGCGAGAATAAGATCAATGAATTAAAAAGTTGGTACAGTTGTAGAAGGTACAGTTGAAAATATCATGCCATATGGAGCATTTGTTGATATCGGTGATGGAATCAGTGGATTAGTTCATATTTCACAGTTAAGCCAGAAGAGAGTAAAATCTCCAGAAGAAGTTGTGAAAGAAGGAGATGCTGTTACAGTTAAGATCATTAAAGTCGCAAATGGAAAAGTAAGTTTAAGTATCAAAGCATTAGAAGAGGATAAAGAAGCAGCTAAGAAAGCAGAAGAAACTGGTGTGGAATACACAGAAGATGCAGCTGGAACAAGTCTTGGTGACTTACTTGCAAATATCAAATTATAGGAAGGAACATATATGGCAGGATCAGGTTTTGGCACAAATTTTCGAATTACAACATGGGGGGAAACTCATGGTGCAGGCGTAGGTGTCGTGGTAGATGGATGTCCGGCTGGATTACCTCTTGAGAGAGAAGATGTTCAGAAATATCTGGACCGCAGAAAACCAGGGCAGTCAAAGTATACAACACAGAGAAAAGAAGGAGATCAGGTTGAGATTCTTTCTGGTATCTTCGAAGGAAGAACAACAGGGACTCCGATCTCCATGGTTGTATATAACAAGGATCAGAGGTCTAAAGATTACAGCAATATCAAAGATATTTACCGTCCAGGACATGCAGATTTTACATTTGACATGAAATATGGATTCAGAGATTACCGCGGTGGCGGCAGATCTTCTGGACGAGAGACGATCGGACGTGTAGCAGCAGGAGCTGTAGCAGCGAAAGTTTTGAAAGAACTGGGAATTGAGATCAAAGCTTATGCAAAAGCGATCGCAGGAATTGAAGTATCTAAGGATCATTTTGACTTTGCGGAGATGAATAACAATCCATTTAACATGCCAGATAAAGAGGCAGCAAAACTTGTACAGGAGAAAGCAGACCAGATGATCAAAAGAGATGGATTCCATCGGTGGTATCATTGAATGTCAGATTACAGGAATGCCAGTTGGAATCGGGGAAACCGTTTTTGATAAACTGGATGCAGAACTTTCGAAAGCCATTATGTCCATTGGATCAGTAAAAGGCTTCGAGATCGGAGATGGATTTGAGGCTGCAACCTGCGAGGGTCAGAGAATAATGATGATTTTATCTGTGTTGATGGGAAGGTAGAAAAAGAGACAAATCATTCTGGAGGAGTTCTTGGAGGAATGAGTGATGGAAGTGCGATCGTATTCCGTGCAGCCATCAAACCGACACCATCGATCGCACAGACACAGAAGACAGTCAATCGTGATCTTGATAATGTAGAGATTGAAATTCATGGCCGTCATGATCCAATGATCGTGCCAAGAGCTGTAGTTGTGGTAGAATCAATGGCAGCTGTTACGATTCTTGATGGAGTTTTAAAGAATCTTGGTGCAACAATGGATAATATTAAGAAAATTTATGGTGAATAAGAATGTATGAATTAATCAAAAAAGAACGGAAGAGCAAAAAGAGGCCGTTTAACAACGGTCCATGGTGTGATCGAAACACCAGTATTTATGAATGTCGGGACTGTGGCAGCGATCAAAGGTGCAGTCAGTACAGATGATCTCAAAGATATTGGAACACAGGTGGAGTTATCTAATACATATCATCTGCATGTAAGAACAGGAGATAAGCTGATCAAGGAATTTGGAGGGCTGCATAAGTTTATGCACTGGGACCGCCCGATCCTTACAGATTCTGGCGGATTTCAGGTGTTTTCATTGGCGAAGCTTCGTAAGATCAAAGAAGAAGGCGTTTCTTTTGCTTCTCATATTGATGGAAGAAAGATTTTCATGGGACCAGAAGAAAGTATGCAGATCCAGTCAAACTTAGGATCAACGATCGCGATGGCATTTGACGAATGTCCGCCACATCCTGCAACAAGAGAGTATATGCAGAATTCTGTTGATCGTACAACAAGATGGTTGAGACGATGCAAAAAAGAGATGGACCGCTTAAATTCTCTGGAAGATACAGTCAATCCACATCAGATGTTATTTGGGATCAATCAGGGTGGAACATTTGAAGATATCCGAATCGAACACGCCAAAGAGATTTCCAAGATGGATCTAGATGGATATGCATTGGGTGGACTTGCGGTTGGAGAAACACATGAAGAGATGTACAATATCCTTGAAAAGACAGTGCCATATCTGCCAGAAGATAAACCAACTTACCTGATGGGGGTTGGAACACCGGTGAATATTTTAGAAGCAGTTGACCGTGGAGTTGATTTCTTTGATTGTGTATATCCAACAAGAAATGGCCGTCATGGACATGTATATACGAATCAGGGAAAACTTAATATGTTCAATAAAAAATACGAACTGGACCATCGTCCGATTGAAGAAGGATGCCAGTGCCCAGCTTGTAGAAGTTACAGCAGAGCCTATATCCGACATCTTTTAAAAGCAAAAGAAATGCTAGGAATGAGATTATGTGTCTTGCATAACTTGTATTTTTATAATACAATGATGAGTGAGATTCGTCAGGCAATCGAAGAGGGCAATTATAAGGAATACAAGAAACGTAAGATCGATGGCATGATGAACCAGTAATCTTATTAGAAAGATGGAGGAAGAAAATGGATCAGGTTACAATGACAATTCTGATGTTGGTTGTTTGTTTTGGATTAATGTACTTTTTAACGATCAGACCACAGAAGAAAAAAGAAGAAGAATTAAACAGATGATGGAAACTCTGGAAGTTGGAGACAGCGTGTTGACAACAAGCGGATTTTACGGAGTTGTTGTAGATAAAGTTGATGAAACAACAATCATTGTTGAATTTGGTAACGACAAACATTGCCGTATCCCAATGGAGAAATCAGCAATCCAGGCAATGGAAAAAGCGAACGCATCATCATCTGAAGAATAAGATGAATATTTGATCAAAAGAAAAGAATCTGAGACAGAGAATAGTATCTGTATTTCAGATTCTTTTTTGTTTCTTAATATTAATTCATCAGATCATCAATCAAATGATCTGGGACAAATAACGGTCCGCGTCCGGTTCCGATTTCAATATCTGGTTTATTCGTTCCATGGAAGTCTGATCCTCCAGTTGCAAGAAGATCATATTCTTTCTGCCATTGGCGAAGTTTTGTGATCTGGCCGATATGATGGGAAGAATGATAAACTTCGATTCCTGCGAGCCCTTCTTCTTTCAGATCATGAATGAGATGTTTGGTATCTTCATTTGAGAATTTATATAAAAATGGATGTGCAAGAACCGGAATTCGCCAGCATCAAGGATTAATCTTAAGCAATCTTTTGGATCAAAAAATGGTTTTGGAACATAATATTTACACTTTTCACCAAGATATTTGGAAAAAGCCTGATCCATGGAAGAACAAATGCCTTCTGCGATTAAAGTTCTTGCAAAGTGAGCTCGTGTGATCACAGTATGAGGATCACCATTTTGCAGTTTTTCAAGCGTGATCGGATAACCGTCTTTTTGAAAGAGTTCGATCATATCAAGATTTCTCTGAAACCGTTTGTCACGGAGCATGTTGAGCGTTTGATTTAACTGCTGATCCTTATAGTTGATTCCGTATCCTAATACATGAATCTCACGATGAAGTGCATCACATGAAATTTCAATTCCAGGAATGAATTTCAGATCATCTGGAAGATTCATAGCAAGAATTTCCGGAATTCCATCGACAGTATCATGATCTGTCAGAGAAAATCCATATAATCCTTTTGCTATCACTTTTTTGAACAATCTGTTTTGGTGTAAAAGTTCCATCGGAACAAGTAGAATGTATATGAAGATCGATCATAGGAAAACTCCTTTCGTATTTTTAAATGTCAGTTTATCACAAAAAGGCATAGATTCAAAATACCAGCATAGATTAAATAGAAAAAGGAGCAATTGTTTATGGACATGGGGAAAAGGGACTCTATATGATACAAAGTCTGGTATTTGCCTACATTGCCACAGGAATTTTATTGTGTCTTCTTGCATTTATCATCTATCAAAGCAATGCAGGAATGAAGATCGCGAATCTTGGGGTCACATTTACATATATTCTTGCATCTGTTTTTGCTGGCATGCTGATCGGAAGTAAGATCGGAAAAAAGAAGTTTTTATGGGGATTTGCAGCAGGAATGTTATACTTTATGATCTTGACTTTGATCTCGTTGGATTTTTCAAAAAAATATCGTTCTGTTTTCCACAGAAAGGATCACAGCATGTTTCTTATGTATTGCAGGAGGAACTTTAGGTGGAATGCTTGCTATTTGAAAATGAATATGATACAATATAGCAAGTTATTTTATGAGAATCAGGAGGACGATAAGATGAAACATATTAAAACTCTGACAAATAAAACATTACAGAACACAGTGAAAAAAGGTGGATGTGGTGAATGCCAGACATCTTGCCAGTCAGCATGTAAAACATCTTGTACAGTAGGTAACCAGACCTGCGAACACAGCAAATAGTCAAATCGAACAAAGACTTTGTGCTTGAGGCGTTCCTTGTGGGCCGCCTCATTTTTTCGATGAAAGAAAATAACAGATAAAGGGAGAAAGAAACAATGGTTCACCAGTATAAAAATAATGGATATAACATGGTCCTTGATGTAGCAAGTGGATCTGTCCATGTGGTTGATGACCTGACATATGAGGTGATTGCTTTATATGAGGATCATACATTAGAAGAGATCATCAAAGAATTATCATCCTGGGATGAGAAAGATGTCAAAGAATCTTATGGAGAAGTTACAGAATTAAAAGATGCAGGTGTATTATTTACAGAAGACTGTTATGAAGAATACATTTGTGGATTCAAAGATAGACCAACAGTTGTAAAGGCACTCTGTCTTCATATTGCACATGATTGTAACCTTGCCTGCCGATACTGTTTCGCAGAAGAAGGAGAATACAAGGGAAGACGTGCATTAATGAGTGCTGAAGTCGGTAAGAAAGCATTAGATTTTCTTGTAGAGAATTCAGGAAACCGTAGAAATCTGGAAGTTGATTTCTTTGGTGGAGAGCCTTTGATGAACTTTGATGTAGTGAAAGAAATCGTTGCATATGGACGTTCTTTGGAAGAAACACATGATAAGAAGTTCCGTTTTACATTGACAACAAATGGTGTATTACTAAACGATGATATCATGGAATTTGCCAATAAAAGAGATGGATAACGTTGTATTAAGTGTGGATGGAAGAAAAGAAGTTCACGATTACATGAGACCATCCGTAATGGAAAAGA
>ENA-OPYV01000324-OPYV01000324.1-human-gut-metagenome-genome-assembly--contig:-NODE-324-length-14381-cov-9.414831_pt1 | contig 14381 bp, 13 predicted proteins | sample MGYA00242474_ERZ504485 | MGnify/ENA primary metagenome ERZ504485 (study PRJEB26092, sample SAMD00036263) | human gut metagenome | host: Homo sapiens | study: EMG produced TPA metagenomics assembly of...
GCTCGAGTCCGAGCTCGTCCACGAGACCTTCCGGTCCGTCGCGTTCGACGGGCTCACGGTCGCCGTCAGCTGCGCGGAGCGCCCGACTCCAATTTGAGTTTCCCGTCCTTCACACCATCACCAGAGACCGAGACGGACGTGACCGGGATGGTGGTCTCGCACTCGACCGCGGCCAGGGCCGCGGAGGAGCCGTCCCACTTCACGATGCCGCCGTTGTAGTCCAGGCCCGGCTGGCGGGATCCCGGATACTGCTGGCTGCCGCCGTCGTTGAAGATCACCTTCGCGCCCTTGGCGAGGTTGTCCGGGACCACGTACTTGTACAGGTCGGTCTGCTGGCAGCCGTCGGTCGCGCTCGGGGCGGTCATCTCCACGCCCGGCCAGGCCGCGTTGTTCGCCGCGGTCGCGCCGTCGCCCGTGTACACGTACGCGTAGATCTTGCCCCAGCCCGAGGGCTTCGAAGCGTAGACGGTGTTCTTCGCGACCGGGTCCGGCGGAAGCTCACCGGTCACGGTCACGGTGATCGACGAGGTCTTGGTCCCGGACTTCGCGGTGATCGTGGCCTTGCCGGCCTTCCTCGGGGTGACCACGCCCTTCGGGCTGACGGTCGCCACGTCCTTGTCGGACGAGCTCCAGCTCACGGACGCGCCCTTCGGATCGGTCGTGGCGGTCAACTGCTTCGTGGCCACGCCCTCGGACAGGTCCACGCTGTAATCCGACTGATCAATCTTCACGGACTTGGTTTCGACCGGAGGCTCTTCGCCGCCGATGTTGGCCATCTTCACGCTGAACATGTCGTCATCGGACTTCTCGAAGGAGTTATTCACCTGAGAACCGGTGTCCGGCAGGTCAGCATTGTCGTTCATTGCCAGATCGTACGGCAGGGAATCCATGGCGGACAGACCGAAGGTGGCTGCCAGTTCGATGCCGATGCCGCTCGAGGCAATGCGGTCAGCGGTGGTGCCGATCTCTTCCAGCGGGATGGCGATCTCGTAGTGATCATCCATCTGAGCGGAATTGTGGCCCTTCTCGTTGAAGTTGACCCACTTGGCCTTGTTCTGGTTCTCGGCCTTCATATCGCCGATGAAACGACCGTTGTTTTCACCCCAGCCACCGTCGATGCCGATGACATCCTTGCTTAGAATGCCATTGCCATAGCCGAACTTGATGTTCGACTTCTTGGTGTTGGTGGCGGCGTTAGCAGCCGGACCATACGCAGCCTTGGAGTTCAGACCAGTCTCGTCGCCCTTGTAGATCCACGGACCGTTGGAGCCGTTGGTGGAGATGGTCACCACATTGTTGAGCTTCTGCTCGCCGCCCCAAGTGATGTTGGATGCCCACAGGGAACCGCCGGTCTGCAGACCGCCGTTGTTGCCGATGCGGGTGCTGTCATCTTTGGTGTCGATGGCGATGTGGAACGGCAGGTTCTGGGTCTGCCACAGGTGGCCTTGGCTCAGGGGGTAGTCGTCGCCAGTGTCGACGACATCCTGCACGTTAGTCATTTCCCACATGAGGTACAGGTTGTCGTCATCGTAGGCGCCATACAACGCATACAGATCGATCGGAACCTCATACATGGAATTCGGGCGGTACACGCGCGGGTCGTCGTTGGCGGCGCCCTGCGCGATCAGCATGGAGCTGTCCCAGTCAGCGATGCTCGCATCCTTCCCGGCGTTGAAGTTGATGGTCTTCTTGACGCCCATGCCCACCTTGTTGGTACTGTACTGCGCGGCAAGGTTCTGCTTCGGGACCTCCACCTTCTTCACGGTCACGGAAGCGCTCAGCGCCTGACCCTTCTTAACCTTCTTGCCATCCTTGGCGGCGGTGCCGGTCACCTTGACGGTAGCGGTCTCGCCGATGGAAAGAGTTTTACCAACGGAAATGACCTTTCCGTCAGTGAAGGAGCCGCTCTCGCCCTCGGTGGTGGTGTACTTCAGATTGTCGGCATCCTGCGCGCGCAACGTGACCTTGACATTGTCGGAGGAGAATTCCTTGGAAGCCGCTTCCACGGACACGTTCGGATCGGATTCGCCCTTCACGTAGAAGACGCTGACCGCGCCGCCCTTGGCGGTACCGGAAACGATCTTATGGTTGGAGACCACAAGCTGGCCGCCATTGACCTCATCCGGGTAGGTGCCATCGTCAAGTGTGGTTTCCATGCCGGAAAGGCTCTTGTCGCCACCCATGTTGGCAATGACCACACCATCGTTCTGAATGCCATCAGACGTGGAGCGCTCAATCATCAGGCAGGACTTGTCGCCGCAGTTCTGCAGGTTCTCGCCCTTGCCATCCATGGCGTTACGGAAGTGGTTGACTGCCGCGACGGACTTGTTCTTCCACATGTCGTCACCGGCGTCACCCAGCTGGGACTGCTCGGCGAACTGCGGGTTGGTGCCGCCAGAGCCCTTCGGACGGTTGAAGTACAGCGGAGCGCCGGCCCTACGGGAACCAACGACCGCCCAGCCCATCATGATCTGATAGTCGGTGAGGCCGGTGGATTCCTTGTCGCCGTTGGCGTAGTTATCGTGGGACTCAACCCAGGTGACCAGCTGGTCTTCGCTTGCGCCGCCGGTATCGATGTTCTTCACCATCTTGACGTCAAGGTTGTTCGAGCCGACAGCGGCGCGAATGGTCTTGCCGTAGTTGGAAGCGGTGTTGCCGCCGCCATCGGAGGAATTGTCGCGGAACATGTTGGCGTATGCCTTGTAGTCAAGGCCGGAATCGCCCTGCAGCACCTCGCCGTACTGGAACTGGGAGCCGTTCTTCAGAATGGTGTTCCAGTAGTTCGACTGCTTATTGTCGAAGACTTCGGTCGGCAGCTCGACGTGCTTTGCCGCATCGTAGCGGAAGCCGTCAACGCCGTCCGCCACAGCGGTCTTCAGGAACTTCTGCATACGATCGGCAACAGCCTGGTTCTGCGTATTCAGATCCCACAGGCCAAGCAGGTGGCACTGCGTCACCTTGTAACGGTTGGAATAATCGTTGATTTCACCGTTGGGGCCGTCGCAGCCGGTACGCTTGTGGAAGTACTCCTTGTTCTGCCAATCGGGGTCGATGGCGTTCCAATCGGAGGTGAAGTGGTTGGCGACCACATCCACGATCACACGCACACCATACTTATGGGCGGTGGCGGTCATTTCCTTCAGGTCAGCCTCGGTGCCGACCACGAAGTTGCCGATGGAGGTGTTCGCCGGCTGGTACACGTAGTACCAGTTCTCGGTGAACTTCTTGCCGTTGGCGGCGACTTCCTTGATCTTGCTCATAGGCTCGGTCTGCACGGAAGTGTAGCCCGCCGCGGCGATCTCAGGCATGTGCTGCGTGATGGTCTTGAACGACCACATCCATGCGTGCAGGATGGCGCCGTTCTTCATGTGCTTGGTCAGACCGTACTGGTTACGGGCCGCTTCGAAAGAAGAATTTCCGATGGTGTCCTGGTAGCTGTCACGATCGGCGGCAAGTGCGGTGGATGCCACACCCATACCGCCGAACAGCGTGGCGACCGCCACCGTTCCCGCCGCTACTTTCTTCCAGGTTTTGGCCGCACGAGCCTTGCGGGCCTCGCGCCTACGCTCTGCACGGGTCATCAACTCCGGTTGATCGTCGTGCGGAGGCTCTTTTCTGGTGAGTGCGTTCGCCATACCCGCGAACGTATGAGTGCTGAGTCGCACCTTACCCTCCCTGCTTCCTTGCATCTAACTTTGACAACGTTTGCCACTAGCAGACGTTGCGTCAAAAATACCACATTTTTCCTTTGAAAAATGAGTGATTTTTATTGAAAAATGGCGGTTAAAACGCAATTGTTTTCTGCTCTGTTGCAAACGCTGTCAGCAACAGATACACTCATACCAGCACCCCGTAGCACCCACTATCGTTGCAAATTCACATATGCAAACGTTTCAGAAAATTTTCCAACCAATACCACCTTGCGACGCAAAGCACCCTCGCCCCATCCCACGCCACCGACAGCCCACCCCCAACAATCCTGAAATTAATCTTTCAAGAGATGCTCAAAAAGGGCTTCTTTACCTCTTATGGCATGCAACATGCCAATCAAATCAAAATATCAATAATAAAAAATGGGTGAATATCACAAACACGCTCGGACTCAAAAAATAGAGTAGGGCCAAGCTATGGTGAATCAATCCATGGACCTAAAAGAATTATCAGGCAACGATTTGGGAGCGGATGGGGGCGGGGGTTACCGTACGGTGCTTGCGCATGCTTTTCAGGATTTTACGGATCGCACCGTTCGTCTGTTCGGCGGCGACGCAGAACATGCTGAATTCGCGGCCATGCGGGTCGGCGATGTCCTTCGGCTGGGGAATCATCGGACGAATCATCGAGGACTTCTTGATTACCGACTGAAGACGTTCCTGGATGGTCAGTCCGGCAATCATATTGTTGCGAGCGCAGTAATCGCACATATTCGCGAAATCGTCAAGCAGGAACGTGTATCGTACGGCGCTGGCGCCAACGTGACGATTTCCTTGCGCTGCTGCTTTTCGAAGCAGAGGATCAGGTCGGCTTCGTCGGCCATCTGTCGGGTCAGTCGTCGGGAACGGAAGCCGCTCGACTCAATGCCGACGCTTTGCATAAGGCGGCCGCTCGACGGATCGATCGGATGCATCGGCAAACCACGCGTGCCGGCGCTTGACACCTGCACGGTGGTGCCGTTCAGATAGTGGGTCATCAGAAGCTCGCCCATAGGGGAACGGCAAATGTTGCCCGTGCAGACGAACATGATGTGCATGCCTAAACCCCTTAACCGTTCTTCCAACGTTTCGTGTTGCGGTTTTGCGAAATCCACCATGGCTTCCGCAACCCGCCAAACGGAAATTTTAGCGCGAGGCGTTCCCCGCATGCGGCAAATCGTCCAATACGCGCAGAATCATTGCAGAAATTCGGCGCGGGCGGTGGCGGTCAGCGAATAGCGGATCGGGCGGGAGCCGTGGAACTCGAGCAGGTTCCTGTTCACCAGTTCCGCGAGCGCGGTGTTGGTCTTCCGCTCCCCCACGCCAAGCCATTCGCGCATTAGGCGGCGCGATATGGGTTTCGGAGCATCGTCGAAAAGCTCCTCCTGCAGCAGGAAGTACAGCATGTTCCGCTGCAGTTCCGTAATGCCCTGCGTTCGCGCATAATGTTCAAGCCTCTTCCGCGCGGTGTCAAGCAGGGTTTTCTTCTCGCCGAGCACAGAGATGATGTTCTTCTGGGCGGTGGCGATAAAACGGATCATCCGATATGAGAACAGCGAGACGTCAGAACAGTTCAGCGGATGCTGCGCATCATCAAACGCCTTGTAATACCGGCCTTTTGCGTCAGCGATAACCGGACTCAGGCTGATCGCCGTCGGTATGGACAGGTGCTTGCTCAGCTGCAGAGCAAGCAGGAACCGGCCCGTCCTGCCATTGCCGTCATAGAACGGGTGAATGCATTCGAAGGCGTAATGGCACATCACAGCCCGCAGCAGCGGAGGAATCGCCTCATCCGAAAGCAACGCCAGCCATTTGGTCAATTGCACTTGGATTTCCGATTCCGGCCATGCGCCTTGATGAATCTCCCGGTCAAAGCCGTCACACACAGAGACTTGCTTGGCTCTGAATACCATTCCGTCAGGCTTGTCTTCCTCCCGTAGTTCCCCAGCCATCACCTGATCGTAAATATTACGTATGTCATGCAACGTTTTCGGTAGTTCCAACGTTGCGGAATTTTCGCCGGAGAGTCCGAGAAAGAGTTTGGCAAGCTCACTCAACCGCTTGTGCGGCCCGTCCGCGACCGCCGCATCCAACGCGTCTGAGATTTCCTTGCGCGTGGTGTGCACGGCTTCTATGGAGTTCGTGCTCTGCATTTCCGCGCCGATGAGTTCCATCAGATACGCCCTGCGGGCAATCGGCGGCAATGCGGCCCACAGCGATTCGACCTGCACTTCCATGCCACGGACCGAATCCATGACGTTCAACAGTTCCCTGAACGCCACGGCGAACATCTCATGACCTTCGAATTCAATACCTGACCGGTATGTTGAATAGCCGTTGAGTCTTTTTTGGTATTCCTCCTCAGCCGCATCCTTCGGCTTGGCCGTGGATGATGACATTGCCAATGTCTGCCGTATGCTTTTGTACTCCATAACCATCATCCTTATAACCGTCATTTGTGCAGAATATGCAGGTTCGGGGTGAATATAGACTATTCCTATACCTACATAATGTCAAAAATGTCGATATAGCAGCAGGCGTGTTTGCGGCTATTGGTACGTTGAGGGGCATATGTGGGGATACGTGCGGATATGTTTGCTATGCGCAGATATGTTCAAGCGCAGATTAGGTGCGGATCAGGCGACTTCGAGGGTGGCGAGGAGGGCGCGGTGGTCGGAGCCGGGGATGTATGCGGTTTTGAGGTTGCCTACGGTCACGCCTTTGTCATGCACGATATGGTCGATTTCGGCGATTGGCATCATGGCCGGGTACGTCATGTGCAGGCCTTCGCCCGCCTGCTGGCCGGAATCCAGAAAACGGCTGCCGAGCAGGTATCGGAAGCTGGCGTGGTCCCATGTGGAGTTGAAATCGCCCATCAGCACGTACAGATTGTCGTAATGCTGCAGTTGGGCGAGCGAGTCGAGACTACGGTTCCACAGACCTTGGTTGCGGGGGCGCGGCGAGAACGGGTGGACGGAGCCGAAGCGCACCTTGCTGCCGCCGAAATCGATCGTCGCGGCGGAAACGCTGCTTGATTCCACGGGAATGAGGTTCTGTTTGGCGTTTTCCATCGGCGCGGCGCTGTACAGCACGTTCACACCGCCGTTGTCATGCCACGTTTGCTGCGCGGCCACGGAATACGGCAGATAATTGGCGATTCCGGCGCTGTTGAGCCGGTTGAGCAGGTCCCATGACACTTCCTGCAGCGCGAGCACTTCCACATGCTCGTTTTTGACGATTTCGACGATCCGATTGGCGTCGGCATGCCCTTCCTTGGTGTTGAAGGTCATGATGCGGGCGTACCGGTCGGACGTGTTGGGCAAGCCGTCGGACGAGACCTGCGTGACTGCGGTGCTGGCCGCGTCGGAAATCGTTTGCTGCGGCCTGATATAACCCCAATGCCAGCCGATTTGCACGACCACGCACACCACGCTGACGGTGGCGAGCAGGACGCGTCCGCCTATTGCACGGACGGCTATCGCGGTGATCGCAATAATCAAAGACAGCATGCCCAGCCACGGCATCAGCGCGACGATAAGCGGCACGTACCGTTTGCCGTCGAGGTTGTTGGGCAGCATGCGCAGCAGCATGGCCAGCAGGATGACGGCGGTGGCCAGCCAGAGCACCGCGGTCAGAAGGTGTGTCGCTGCGGTACGGCGGGTCATGCCATGTTGCGCGCGGTCGAGGGGACGACTGGCGCATGCTTTGTCGAGCCGCGCGCCCAGATCCTCGATTTCGCTTTCGCTTGTGCGTTCGCGTTCGGCATCGTTATTGCCGCCGCTCTCACGCTCGCTTTCGCCGGTTTGCCGCATGGTTGCCTTTCATTACGCTCCCGTTCACCATACGCAACACGGCACGGGTGCGCCACCTCCTTCCCGCGAGGTTCACAGTGCTTTTACGTGCACCCGTACCGCATGCCACTATGCGGACATTTCTCTCTCATTTCCTGCTGCGGGGAATGGCGGCACTTGAGCGAACCACGCTCAGGACATGCCTACGGGACGGCGAAAATACGGGTATGGGCGAGTAGGTCAGGCTAGGCGGCGTGGGGGTGGACGCGATTGAGTGCGCGCTGGACGGTGTCGCGGGTGGAGCCGGCGCCGTTGCCGCGGACGCCGAAGAAGACCATGACCACCATGATGAAGCAGATGGTGGCGCTCACGCGCAGTGCCCACTGGATGCCGAACACGTTCGCGGCCGCGTACATGCTCTTCGCGCCACCGATCGCAGCCCAGCGCAGGGCGGTAAACGTTTCCATCAGGATCACCAGCACGGGGCGCCGATGGCACCGGCGATCTGGCGGACCGTGTTCGTGACGGCCGAGCCGGCGCTCACTTCCTCGGGCTCCAGGCAGTTGAGCGACCATGTGGTGATCGGCATAAGCACGAATCCCATGCCGATTTGGCGCACGAACTGCCAAATCGACACCCACCAAATCCATGAGGTCATGGAAATCATGCTCATCATGATGGTGCCGAACAGCAGGGTGATCGAGCCGATCAGCGCCACCGGACGCGCGCCGAAACGGTCGAGCGCCTTGCCTCCGAAGAACTGCGCGATGCACTGGCCGAACGCGCCGGGCAACATCACCAGCCGCTGATCGTGGCGGAATAGCCGCGGCAATCCTGAATGTAGAGCGGCATGATCACCATGATCGAGCTGAAGGCGAAGAACGACAGCGCGGCGGTGACGGTGCCGACGGTGAAGCTCTTGTTTTTCAGCACGCTCAGGTTGAGCAGCGGAGGCTGCTTGGACGGGTCGGCCGACTGCCGGCGAGCGCCGTGGATCTGCCGCAGCACGAACCAGACGATGCCGACCAGGCCGATCAGCATGGCAAGCCACACCATCGGATGCGTGAACGGATACGATTCGATGTTCGTGAAGCCGAACATAAGGCCGCCGAAGCCGAAAATCGACAGGCCGACGGAGAAGAAGTCGGCTTTTGCGGACGCGTCGCGCGTGCCGAAATTACGCAGGCCGAAAATCGCAAGAAGCAGCGAAATAACGCCGATAACCGTCAGTGTGAGGAAAATCGATCGCCAGCCGTTCAAATCGGTCTGCACACCACCCAACGTGGGTCCGATCGCGGGCGCGACGCTCATGGCCATACCGACGGTGCCCATCGCCATACCGCGGCGGGACAGAGGATAAATGGAGAATACCGTGATTTGCAGGACCGGCCACATCACGCCGGTGCCGACGGCTTCCAGCAGACGGCCGATCAAAACCAGTACGAACGATGAGCCGAGCCAGGCGAACACCGAGCCGAGCGTGAACACCGCCATCGACGCGATCACGATCTGGCGGGTGGAGAATCGGCGGGTCAGGTAGGCGGTGAGCGGCACCATAACGCCCATGACGAGCTGGAAAATCGACGTCAGCCATTGGCCGGTCGTCACGGAAATGCCGAAATCGGACACGATGGTGGGCAGTGCGGCGCTCAACTGCAGCTGAGTGAAGTTGCCGACGAACGTGATAAAGGTGAGAATGGCGATCGATACGAACGCGGCATGCGTCAAATGGTCGTTTTTATACGATTCCTCGCCGGTAAGTGGCTGGGACAGGCCGTGGGTGCGGCCCTGTTTCGCGTTTATTTTCTTTTCCGGCTTCACTTCCGACCTCTTCTCCGGTTTCGACGGCAAACCGACCGCCCTCCATCACTCATCCGCGCATACTCGCAGCGTATTGCGCAACTCCTGCAAAAACAGACTCAAAAAGTCTAGTACTGCGGGTGGTCGAACGCGAGATGAAACTATTCGAACACGTCAATTCCAATTCAACCGAGAAAAAATTGGCAAAACTTCGTATTTGTTCATCTCGGGGTGGTATACATATGCGTTGGCAGTAACGGCACGATACAGGGAAGGAATACGCCGCGCAGGGGGTTAGGAAGTATGACCGTAGTCACGTTATTCAACATAGCGATGGAGCTATGGGGCGTTCTCATCTGCATCGTTTGCGCAGGTGGCGTCTACGTGGGCGCGATACGTAGGACGCGGCGTACCTATACGAAAGTTTCCATGCAGCTTCTATGCGCGCTGATGCTGCTGGCCGACGTGTCCGCCTGGTATCACAACGGCGGCCGCGACAAGCTTGACTTCTACATGACGCGCATCGGCAATCTTGGTGAATACCTGATCAATTTCATCTTCATCGCACTGTTCGCCAACTATATCTGGCAAACCGTCAGCGGCGACGACATGCTTGAAAACGTCAGCCCGCACGAGTGGAGGGCCAGAATGAGCGGCGGAGCCAAGCGTAATCGTAAGAACCAACGTTCGGCCAATGCCCGATCCAAGCCGAAAAAGCCGCGTTCGAAGAAGCTTGACGTCATCTACGCAGCGTCCGCGCTCGGCATCGTACTGACGATTGCCACGCAGTTCAACCATATGGTCTACTACATCGACAGCCAGAACTACTACCGCCGCGGACCACTGTTCGCTATCCCGCAGATACTGGGTCTGGTAGAGCTCGCGCTGATTGTGATGCTGATCATCGAAAACCGCAAAAACCTCAGCCGACCGCTGTTCGTCACGTCGCTGTCGTTCTTCGTGCTGCCGATTGTGACAACCATCGTTCAGATTCTCCATTACGGACTGGCGTTGCAGGCCATCGCGATCACGATTTCAATCCAGTTCACGTTCGTGGTCGACACCATCGAAATGAACAAGAAAATCCGTTCGCAGGATGACGCCTATCAGAAGGCCAGCTACGAGGCGCAGCACGATGGTCTGACCGATTTGTGGAGCAAGAGCGCCGGCCGCGAGCAGATTGAGAATTATTTCGCGCACATGCAGGAAGGCGACCAAGCCGTTCTGATTTTCGTTGACATCGACGATTTCAAGCAGATCAACGATACGTACGGCCATAAAGTGGGCGATTTCTGGATTCGTGAAGTGGCGCAGACGTTGAAGCGGCTGTACCGGCATGATGACATCATCGTCCGTTTCGGTGGCGATGAGTATGTGGCGCTGATAAAGAACACCGCGAACGAGCGCGTGATCGAAAGCACGCTGGACCTGTTCCGCCGCCAGTTGGCGCAGGCGTCCGCGCAATACGGGCAGGACGTGCATTGCAGTATCGGCGCATGCCGCGTGCTGTCCGGCAAGAACGTCGATCTGAACCTCTGCTTGGGATTCGCCGACCATCGTTGTACCAGTCCAAGCGCGAGGGGAAGGGCATGTACACCGTGGTCGATTATGACAGCGGGAAAGTGCAGGCAGCGTAGGTTTCGTGGAAAAATCCGCGGGAAATCTGCGGGAAAAACCCTAGAAAATCAGCTGAGAAACTACGAAAAAGCACCGCAAATCCGCCGGAGATCGACGTAAAAATCACGGAAAATCAGGCTTTGCCGAGCATTGTCAGCACAATCAGCACCACGTTCAGAGCGACGATCAGCGCGGCGACCGCGATATTGACGACGTGCTTGACCGGACCGTCCACGTACTCCCCCATCAGCGTGCGGTCGTGCGTGTAACGCATCAGCGGAATAATCGCAAATGGAATGCCGACCGACAACACGACCTGGCCGACGATCAGCGCTTCCGTCGGATTGTTGGCGAACCATAGCACCACCAGCGCGGGTACCAGCGTCACCACTCGGCACGCCCACATCGGCGCTTTGATACGCAGCAGGCCGTGCATGATTTCGCTGCCGGCGTAAGTGCCGACCGACGTGGAGCTCAGGCTCGACGCAAGCAGACCAATCGAGAAAATCGTGCCGATCACCGGGCCGAGCACATGCTGGATGGCCCGCTGCGCGCCTTCGATGGTGTCGGTGCCGGTCATGCCGTACAGCGAGTTCGCGGCGAGGATGAGCAGCGCGAGGTTCACCGAGCCGGCAAGTATCAGCGCCCAGGCAACGTCGATTTTGCTGCCGTGAAGCAGCTTCTTCACGCTCGGCTTCGCTTCGCCGGGGGCGTAATGGTCGTTGACGAGCGTGGAATGCAGGTAGATGGCGTGCGGCATGACCGTGGCGCCCAGCATGGACGTGGCCATGAGCACGGTGTCGGTGCCTTTGAAGCGTGGAATCAAGCCGGCGACGACTTCTTTCGGATTTGGCGGGGCGATGAACAGACCGGCGATAAAACCGAACGTGATCACCAGCAGCAGGCCGATGATGAGTTTTTCGAAAATGCGATGCGTGGCGCCTTTTTCGAAAATCAGCAGCACCGTCGACACCGCGCCGATGATGCAACCGCCGACGAACAGCGGCAGACCGAACAGCAGTTTCAGTGAGATCGCACCGCCGATCACTTCCGCCAGATCGGTGGCGATGGCGATTACCTCAGCCTGCATGAAGAACATGAAACGGCCCGCGTCGCCAAGCCGTTCGCCCAGGATTTCCGGCAGGCTTTTGCCGGTGACGATGCCGAGTTTCGCGGACTGGTATTGGATAAGCACGCTCATGCAGTTGGCCAATACCAGCACCCACACCAGCAGGTAGCCGTAGCGCGCGCCCGACGTGATGTTCGCCGCCACGTTGCCCGGATCCACGTATGCGACCGCCGCCACGAACGCGGGGCCGAGGATGCCGGCGAGCGCGTGGCCGTGGTGGTACGGCCGGGCGGATCGGTCATGCTGCGCAGTGATCGTCATATTCTTCGAATCCATATCGTTCTTCATATCCACGCAACGTTATAGTGCGTTTTCCGCGCAGAATTGTTACGTCTGTTACGGAAAGCTGAACAGCTGCCGAACATGCGCCGATTGTGGGGCGGACAGGCCGCGATCACGGAAGCCGCTAAACTGGTGCAGAGAACATCGCATTTCGATTCAAGGGGTTGTTCCATGACTGTTTTCCACACTCCGATGATCACGCTTTCCGACGGCAATCTGATTCCGCAGATCGGCTTGGGCGTGCTGCGCATCGACGACGAGGGCGTTACCCCCGTGGTCGAGAGCGCGCTGGAAGCCGGTTATCGCCATATCGATGGCGCTGCGGGGTACAATAACGAGGCTGGCGTCGGACGTGCGCTGCAGAACGCGGGCTTCACGCAGGGTGAAAATCGCAAAAATCTGTGGGTGACGACGAAGCTGCGCGATTCGGAACAGGGGTACGATTCCGCGCGCAAAGCGTTCGACCGTCAGCTTGGCCTGCTGCAGCTCGACTATGTGGACATGTATATGCTGCATTGGCCCACCCCGTTCAATTGGCGTTCCGGCGAAACGTGGAAGGCGTTCGACGAGTTCCGCGCAGAGGGTCGCGTGCGGTCGCTCGGCGTGTGCAATTTCCTGCCGGAGCATCTTGAGCGGCTGCATAAGGAAACGGGCGAATATCCGGCCGTCAACCAGATCGAACTGCATCCCACGTGGCAGCAGCGCGAAGTGGTGGCGTATTGCAAGGCGCACAATATCGCGGTCGAGGCGTATTCGCCGATGCTCGCGGCGCCGACCTGAACGCCGGCGACGGCGTGATCGCGCGCATCGCCGAAGAGCATGGCGTCACGCCCGCGCAGGTGATTCTGCGGTGGCACATCGAAAACGGCACGATCATTATTCCCAAGTCGGTGCATGCGGACCGGCAGCGGCAGAACCTCGACCTGTTCGGATTCGTGCTCAGCCCTGCCGAGCATGCGGCCATCGATGCGCTCGACGGGCCGACGCGCGCCGGGCACGATCCGATGACGTTCACGTACGCGTAAGACTGCTTAGGGTGCGATGACAAGGCGCGGATCGCGTGACGGCACGCATTTTCGCCGACGGCTGTTCAATGCCGACGGGCCGGTGGAACGCATACTGATCCTGCTGGTGATCGCCGTGGTGGCGGGCATCACCATCGGCCTGCTCATGCCGAAAGCAAACCCGACCGTCGGCGAAATAACAGGCGAATACACCGCGTCAGGCACCGCCGCGCAAACGCTGCAGCAGCTGACGGTCGACGATAATCAGCGGCACGCCGGCTACGATCGCGACCTGTTCGGCTTCCGCCAAACCGATGACGACGGCAACGGATGCGACGTGCGCGAAGACGTGCTGGCGCGCGACCTCACCGACGTGCGCTACCGGCAGCATGGATGCAAAGTGGAATTGGGCACGCTGGCCGACCCGTACACCGGCAAAACAATCCACTTCGTACGCGGCGCGCGCACCTCGTCGGCGGTGCAGATCGACCATGTGGTGGCGTTGGAGAATGCCTGGCGGTCGGGCGCGAGCACGTGGGACCAAGCCAAGCGGTACCGGTTCGGCAACGATATGTACAACCTGCTCGCGGTGGACGGGCCCGCCAATCAGGAGAAGGGATCCGCGTCGGCCGCGTACTGGCTACCCACGAACGGCGCGTACCGGTGCGAGTACGTGGCCCGGCAGATCGGCGTGAAAGCCAAGTATGGGCTGAGCGTCACCACCAAGGAAAAGCGGGCGATGCTGTCCGTGCTGCACGGCTGCCCGGCGCAAAGCGTGCCGGAGCGGTGAGGCGCGTGGCAGGTGGCGGAGCGTAGGTGCGCGGTGAAGCGTAGGTGAGTGGCGGAGTCTCCTGAAATGTGTCACGATTCGAAATTTCGGCTGTTTTTTCGAATCTGACACATTTTTCCTTCCAAAAAGCAATACGGGGGTAGTAAAACGAACATATTCCCAAGGAAAATGCCTCAAAAACATACCCCCGAACCGAAAGTGATGTGTCACGATCAAAATTTTTGGTCTTTTTTCGAATCGTGACACAAAAACAAGCCACTCCTAATCATCCTGTGCGCA
>ENA-OPYV01000325-OPYV01000325.1-human-gut-metagenome-genome-assembly--contig:-NODE-325-length-14379-cov-2.669590_pt1 | contig 14379 bp, 22 predicted proteins | sample MGYA00242474_ERZ504485 | MGnify/ENA primary metagenome ERZ504485 (study PRJEB26092, sample SAMD00036263) | human gut metagenome | host: Homo sapiens | study: EMG produced TPA metagenomics assembly of...
GAAGCTCCTGTTCCGTCTGACTTAGTTTCTTGCTCTATAATGGGACTTGGTTTATCTTCAATCCCAAAGATACGAAGCCAGCGGCTTAATTGTGGTACGTTTCAGACCTTTTTCACGTTCAAATTCACTGTGATTCTGAGAAGAACACATGTATTCTTCCAGATAAGACAGACATTTCTGCCTTTTGAATACTTTCGATTTTTACGCATGTTACTAAATAAATTGTGTCAACTTATTTAGTACACTACAGTTTGAAAGAAAAGGAAAAACGGCCTTCAGGGAGAAAAAAAGCGGAAATGCCCGCAGTAACTACTCAGGCATTTCCGCAACAAATTCCAATAGAATGAAAAGCTTACAGGAAGAACTTAAAGACAAAGATGAGGCCAGAATATACATGGCCGGTGTAAACTTCTTGGTATGTCCGCACAACAGATTAATCAGGACGTAGCTGATCATTCCCAACACGATTCCATCGGAGATGCTGTAAGCCAAAGGCATAAAGATGATACAGATACGCCGGAATGGTTCTGAGTAATCCATAAATCGACTTTTCTTCACAGAAGACATCATCATCAGACCTACCAGAAATCAATACGGGAGCCGTAGCTGCACCCGGTACTGCCAAAAAAAGAACGGAGCCAAAAACAATGACAGAAGGAAGCACACTGCCGTAACAAAGGAAGTCAGTCCACTCGTCCGCCTTCGCCCACTCCGGAAGCACTTTCCACGAAGGTGGTAATGGTACTGGTACCCAGCATGGCACCGGCTGTTGTTCCGATGGCATCCACCAAAAAGGCTTGCTTCAGGTGAGGAATCTTTCCATCTTTTGTCACCATTCCGGCCTTTGTAGTCACTCCGACCAACGTACCGATGGTATCAAACATATCTACAAACAGGAAAGTAAACACTACAATCACCATTTCCTTTGTAAAGATATGCTCCCACTGGAACTGGAAGAAAATGGGTTCGATAGAAGGAGGAGTGCTCAACACGCCATCCAGATGCGTCAATCCCATAGGAATACCGATAACAGTAGTCAGCAAGATCCTATCAGCAAGGCTCCACGGACTTTCTTCACCAGCAAGATGGAAGTAATCAGCAGGCCGATAATGCCCAGCAAGGCCGAACCAGAAGTAATATTTCCCAATGAAATCAAAGTCGCATCGTTATTCACAATGATACCGGCATTCTGCAAACCGATGAACGCAATGAACAAACCGATACCTGCACCAATGGCATTGCGAAGGCTCAAGGGCAACGCATCTACGATTTTTTCACGCAAATTGGTAACCGTCAGCAGAATGAATATGATTCCTTCCAAAAGTACGGCAGTCAGAGCAAACTGCCAGGTATAGCCCAGCGTAAGACAAACGGTATAGGCAAAAAACGCATTCAACCCCATTCCCGGTGCCAGTCCGAAAGGCAATTTGGCATAAAAGGCCATCAACAATGTAGCAAAAGCCGAAGCGATGACTGTTGTTGTGAAAAGCGCTCCCTTGTCCATACCTGTAGCCGCCAGAATGTTGGGATTGACAGCCAAAATATAGGCCATGGTCAGAAAGGTCGTGATTCCGGCCAAGATTTCCGTACGCACACGCGTCTCACGAGGGTTAAAACCGAATAATTTTTCCAGCATTTTCATTTTATAATTGCTTTAAATGATTCAACCGGTTTAGAAAGACCACTTCATGGCCAGTGTCGGGATGAAGTAGAATCCGTTACGATCGGCAAAATCCGTACTCAATTCCCATTCTGTACCTACGCTCAGGTTCAAGTCTTTGTTTACATGCTTAAACTTATTCAGGTTTACCCAGAACTGCGGTTCACTGATGAATACAAAAGTCGTGGTTGTTTCCATCTGCATCAAAAATGTTTCTCACGCCAGAAATCCGCAAATCCGCTGAAAGTAAATTTTTCCTTACAGAAATTCAGGTCCATGTACCCGTCAACTGAAAGTTATGCGGTTTTTCATTCTTCTGAATATATTTATACAGCACCTGTACGCCGAATACCTTGGAAAAATCATTACTGTTCCATGAGTAGGTAGCACCTCCCAAGAAGGCATTGTTGATATAATTCAAACCTCCGTTGTATTCTACATGTGCAGAAACAGGAGCCTTCCAGAATTTCAGTTCACGGCTGATTTCCCAATAAGCAGATGACACTCCTTTGTCTGTATAATCCATATCGACAAAGAAATAAGTGCTACCCCACTTGTCTGCCTTGAACATCTCGACCGTTGTAGTCACCCACGGACGTCGTCCAATGATTTATACAAGGCACGCCCCAAGTCATAATGCAACTGAATGTTCTGAGCCATCACTTTTTCCTGCGCATACAGAAAGAAGAATAAACGCAAAAAGAAATAATTTTTCATTTTAATTTAACGTACTTTTAATGGTTTTTAAAATCGGCTGCAAAATTACATAAAAAAGCGGTATAAAAACAAAGAACTCGTTATCTTTGCTCTTAAAGAGCATAAATAAGAAGCCATGAAAAAACTGTTAATCATTCTATTGATGTGTGTGATAGGCCTGGGAGCAAAAGGCCAGGTATCTCAAGAAGCCTTCCGCCAATGGCACGGAGACAAATATTCCATGTTTATCCACTTCGGACTTTACTCACAATTAGGCGGGGTATGGCAGGGTAAACAGGTGAAGAATGGATACAGTGAACAGATTCAGGCTTTTGCCCCAATTTCCAAGAAAGACTACGAAAAAATTGCCGGCCAGTTTAATCCGACACAGTTTAATGCTGACTCCATTGCTGTACTGGCAAAAAAGGCGGGAATGCATTCCATTATCCTGACCAGCAAACACCATGACGGCTTCTGCCTGTTCAAAACGGCTACTACTTCTTTCAACTCATACGATGCGACTCCATGCAAACGGGATTTCGTGAAAGAAATATCAGAAGCTACCCGCCGTCATGGACTGCGGTTCGGACTGTACTATTCGCTTATCGACTGGCACTATCCGTATGCATCGCCCATGTCACCCCATAACGCTGACTTTATTACAGAAGCACACCATGCTTTTTCAAAAGCTCAACTGAAGGAACTCCTTACCAATTATGGAAAGATTTCCGAACTCTGGTTTGATATGGGAGCAAATACTCCGGCACAAAGTAAGGAACTGTATGAACTCGTACACCAATACCAGCCCGACTGCATGGTGAGCGGACGCCTGGGCAACGATTGGTATGATTTCTGCGTAATGGCAGACAATGACTATCCGGACAAAACCCTTCATGCTCCCTGGCAAAGTGCCGCATCCATGTTCGATGAGACCTGGGGATACAGAGCATGGCAGGACCGCGGATGTATAGAAAATAAGGTACGCGAAAAGACTCGGAGCCTGATTAATGTGGTTTCCAGAGGAGGAAATTACCTGCTGAACATAGGTCCGAAGGGAAACGGAGCAGTAGTTGACTTTGAGAAAGAAGTGTTGGAACAGGTGGGCGACTGGCTTTCCCGCTATGGCTACGCTGTATATCAGACGGAAGCTTCTCCTTTCCAGGAAGAGTTTACATGGGGAGAAGTAACACGCAAAGACAATCACCTATACTTGTTTCTCTCTGGGAAATATCCGGCAGATGGAAAAATCACCCTGCAAATACCCGGCTATCTTCTGCAGAAAGGAGACGGGAAAATGGCTACTTACCTGCAATATGGTGACGAAGTAGTATTGACCGTACCGGCCTCAGCCTACAAAGATAAACACATACACGTATTAACTCTTTCCTTCGATAAAAAGATTGAACCGTTCCCTGGAAAGACCATCAGAAATGCCGTACTTACTCCTCGCAACGCTACGCCGCAATACAGTTACTCCTGTTTTGATTACTATACGAACTACCGCAGCATTACGGGCTACAGCTGGAATCTCGAACAACTTTTGTTGAAACAATTGGAGATTATCTACACTTCACAGGAAGCAGGAAGAAAAATAGACCTGATATTGGATGGAAAGACCTACTCCGTAACACTGGATAAAGGAAAAGAGATAAAAGAAACTGCTTTTTCAGGTACTACCTGGGGAGAAACCTACGTATGTGGTCCCGGCAGCGGAGTGTTCCATTCGGCAGAGAAACTGGATGCAGACTTACAGCATGCACCTGTATCCGGTAAAACCTGGACCAAAACAGATAAAGACAGTGACAAGGTTTCCTGTCCGATTCTATCCAGCTATTATGTGATGCGAGAAATAGACTCTCCGCGTTCACAGCATATTCTGGCGGAAATTGGTGCCGGAAATGGAATGGAGGTCTACCTGAACGGAAAACTGATAGCCAAGCATCTGAATCCGTATCGCACAAAGTTCCGTACGGAAAAGTGATTCTTCCACTGAAGAAAGGAAAGAATCAGGTAATCCTTCGCAGCTATAACCGTTTTGAAGACGAAGCGGCTTATTTGCTGCGCCCTGCCGAGGAACAGAAAGCTTACCGTCAGGATTTCATCATTCCGGATGCGGTGAACGGAAAAGAGCATAGCCTCACTATAAAACCACACAATCCCTCTTCCCCGCACACAGATGCTGAATTATTCAACCTGCGTATCCGGTTAAGAAGGATTGCGATGTAAAAAGTCAAAGAGGTTAATACACCTCTTTGGCTACCTTATATACACTGTCGGATGCCATGAATGTGTAAAAGTGCAGGCCCGGAGCTCCGTGTGCCAGCAAATCCTTACACTGTGCCTTGCACCATTCCACACCTACTGCTTTCACTTCTTCGTCCGTCGTACATTTACGAAGTTCAGAAGCAAAGGCTTCAGGAATGTCCGTGCGGAACACTTTAGGCAATACATTCAACTGATTCTTAAATACTACAGGCTTGATTCCCGGAATAATGGGTACCTCAATGCCTTCCTGACGGCAACGTTCTACGAAAGCATAGTATTTCTCGTTGTCGAAAAACATCTGTGTCACCACATAATCGGCCCCGTTGCGTACCTTTTCTTTCAAGTAGAACAGGTCGGATTCCATATTGGGAGCTTCTTCATGCTTTTCCGGATAACAAGCCATACCGTAAGAGAAAGGAGTTTCAATTCCTTCTATCTTGGAACCATCCAGTCCAATGCCCTGATTGAAACGGTTTACCTGTTCCTGCAAATCGGTGGCATGCTCATGGTACAGACACAAATCTTTTTCTGCAATGTCCAGCGGCTTAGAATCTCCTCTCAGCAACAACAAGTTGTTAATGCCTAAGAAATTCAGGTCGAGCAAGGCATATTCCGTTTCCTCCTTCGTAAATCCCTTACAGATGATATGAGGCACCGCCTGAATGCCATACTTATTCTGAATGGCTGCGGCAATGGCTACCGTTCCGGGGCGCTTGCGTACCGTAGTCTTCTTCAGGTTTCCATCGGGCTGCGGCAAATACACTATCTCACTGTGATGTGAAGTGATGTTGATGTATTTAGGGTCAAACTCCCTCAACTTATCAATGATGTGATATACTTTTTGTATACTGTTTCCCTTTAACGGTGGCAAAATCTCAAAGGAAAACACGGGTTCCTTACTATTCTTTATCAAATCTATTACTTTCATAGTGCATTTGTATAATTTGTCGGCAAAGATACAAGCAAAAGTGCTATCCACCAACAATCGGAAGATATTTAGAAAAAACGGACTGTTTTTCCCATTAAAGGCAGATAGAATTAGAATAATATTCTATGTTCTATTCTATTTATGGAATAAATACACAGAAAATGATTTCCGCTCCTATATGTGCAGTCCATAGTCATGCTTCACTTCATCCATGACAAACATACTTTCCAGCGAACCCAGACTGTCAATTGTTCCCAATACATTAATAATAAACTCCTGGTAATATTTCATGTTCGGAGCATGAATTTTCAGCAGATAATCGTAACTGCCGGAAATGTTATAGCACTCCGTCACCTCCGGAATGTTCTGAATGATACGGGTGAACTCCATAGCTATGTCTTTATTCATCCGACGCAATTTGACATTGCAGAATACCACAAATCCCTGATTCAGTTTATCGGCATCCAGCACAGCAATGTACTTCTTGATGTATCCTTCCCTCTCCAACCTTTTCAACCGCTCAAACACAGGAGTAGACGACAAGCTAACCTGTGCCGCCAGCTCTTTAGTGGTCAACCGGGCATTCTCCTGCAACGTACGGAGAATCTGCAAATCCACTTTATCCAGTTTTTCTGTCATAAGAATATTATTCTATTATGAGTTGTTTTACGACAGCAAATCTACAAGTTTTTTCTTTCGAACCATCATTATATAGAACAATTCTCCATATTTTCATCAAATATTGGACGATATAACCATACAAACTACTTTTGCAGTATCATTTAATCACTTTTACACACTTACGACTATGGATAGAACTAAGCTACACTTCGAAACCCTCCAGTTACATGTGGGACAAGAAAATCCCGATCCGACGACCGATGCACGAGCAGTCCCCATCTATCAGACGACTTCGTACGTCTTTCATGACTCAGCCCATGCCGCAGCCCGTTTCAGTCTGGAAGACAGCGGAAACATCTATGGCCGACTGACCAATCCCACCCAAAGTGTACTGGAACAGCGAGTCGCTGCATTGGAAGGAGGAGTAGCTGCCTTGGCCGTAGCCTCCGGAGCGGCTGCCATCAGTTATGCGTTTGAAAATATTACGCGCACCGGTGACCATATTGTATCGGCCCGTACCATTTATGGAGGAACTTACAACCTGCTGGCACATACTTTCCCCAGCCGTGGGATACACACCACTTTTTGTAGACGCAGAAGAAGCGGCAAACGTGGAGCAGGCCATCCAGCCCAATACCAAAGCGGTATTCATTGAAAGTTTAGGAAATCCAAACTGCACGCTTGTCGACATTGCCCGCATTGCGGAAATAGCTCACCGTCATCAAATTCCTTTACTGATTGACAACACATTTGCTACTCCTTATCTGCTACGCCCCATTGAACATGGTGCCGACATCGTCATACATTCTGCCACAAAATTTATCGGAGGACACGGCACGTCATTAGGAGGTATCATTGTGGATTCCGGCAAATTCGACTGGAAAGCTTCCGGTAAATTCCCCCAACTGACAAGCCCCGACCCCTGTTATCACGGACTTTGCTTGCCGATGTGGCAGGTCCTGCGGCCTATATCACCCGAATACGTGCTATTCTGTTACGCGATACCGGAGCCGCCATCAGTCCGTTTAATGCTTTCCTCCTTCTGCAAGGACTGGAAACCCTCTCACTCAGAGTAGAACGCCACGTAGAGAATGCGCTGAAGGTAGTAGACTTCCTGCAGCATCATCCTAAAGTGAAAAGGTCAACCACCCCTCCCTTCCTGAGCACACTTTCCCAGCCCTTTATCAGAAATATTTTCCCAAAGGAGCCGGCTCCATCTTCACGTTTGAAATCCAAGGCAGACGTACAGAAGCGCACCGCTTCATCGACCACCTGGAGATATTCTCCCTGCTGGCCAATGTAGCCGATGTCAAATCGTTGGTCATCCACCCCGGCCAGTACGACACACTCCCAGCTCAACGACCAGGAATTGGCAGAACAAGGCATCACACAGTCTACCATCCGTCTTTCCATCGGTACCGAGCACATTGAAGATTTGCTTGCCGACCTGAGTCAGGCCCTTGAACAAATCTAATCCAAAATACAAACGGAGAATGCCCACTTCAGTAACGAGCATTCTCCGTTTGACACATTCTCCTATACTCCGAATTTATTCCAGTTCGTCGATATTCAATTCTTCGCTTTTCCGATATCCGGAACTGGTCAGCACCGCAATCAGTTGCTGTTGCTCATCCACCAAACGCACCTCAATGAAAGGTACCCTTCCATGATTGAACGTCTCGGTAGCCTCTGCATATACATAGCCCTCACTGATAGCACGTAGAAAAGTGATATTGGCATTCAGTGACAAAGTCAGACGTCCACGGCTATTGGCCACAGCGGCAAATGCCAAATCGGCCAATGTAAACAATGCACCTCCCTGACAAACTCCTCCGGCATTCAGATGCTTTTCAGTCACCTTCATCCGAGCTTTTGGCATATCCCGGACTGATTTCCAGTAATTCCACTCCAGTCTCAGCCGCAAAACGGTCGGCCGACAGCATTTCTTTTAACGTTCCCATATCTTTTAATGTATTGTAACCATTGTAGCCCCGAAACCATATTCACGGAAAGAAGCATCCTGCCATTGATAAGTCTTGTATTTGCGTTTCAGCTCATCCAAGATAGCCCGACGCAATACACCATCTCCCTTGCCATGGATAAACACAATCCGCTGCCCTTTCTTCTGTTTGTACTCCTCCAATGTCTTGCGGAACACATCCAGCTGATAATTCAGCATTTCGGCATTTCCCATACCGGTAGTATCATCCAGCAGTTCATGGATATGCAAGTCGACCTCCACAATTTCATTCTTTACCACATGCTGCTTTTTCTGCAACTTTGCCGGTACGTCCTGCACGTTCTTCTGCAACAGTGCATTCTTGATATCATCGGCCGAAACATATACCTGCTTTACCGTTTCATCATCCTTGACAATCTCATAAATCAAGGCCGGTTCCTCAAAAAAGTCAGAAGACTGGAAGGTATGCAACTTGTAGAACTTCACGGTATCAATGCGCAACTCCTGATTCACCGCCTGTTTCAGTAAGAAAGTACGGTCATCTTTGTAAGCCAGAAGCTGTACGGCCACACGCTCCATGCCATTCAATGCACTCTTTTCAAACTCTTCCAGGTGCATCTTCATGTTCGGTTTCACCGTTCCCCGGCTGCGTAAGGTCCAGCTCTTACCTTCTGCCGAAAGATACAAATAATCAATAAAAATAGTTACTGTCATTCACCAGATAGGCATCAAACGCAGTAGAGGATATGGACTTTACATCCTGCGGCACGTAGGCCAGAAATACATTCAGTACATCATTTCCACGGATTTCAGGTGCCCGATAAGTTATCGGCTTTTCTTTTTCTTCCTCCTCTTCTTCAACTTCCGGTGCAGAAGGCTTGGCTGTAGATTTTAACGGGATGTTATAATCGTCGGTCTGTATTACCACACACTCCCTAATCAGCATAGGAATTTCAAAACCATCTTCTCCTTCCACCAAGGCAATGTCCTTTCCTTGAAATCCCCGGACAATGCCACCGCCTACTTCACTCAGGAAGCGTACTTTATCTCCTATTTTCATAATCTGTCTTCAATTTATTACACTCACAAATGTAACGACTTTCCACGGAATATGGAAATTATTCAGCAGTCTGCAAAAGGAAGTCCACGAAAAAATTATTATGTTAGGAGGATTCTGCTATTTGTTGTACTTTTGCAAAAAATAAACGACATGGAAGAAACAAAACATATAAAGATTAGCGACTACAACTATCCGCTGCCGGATGAACGCATCGCTAAATTTCCGCTGCCGGTCCGCGACCAGTCCAAGCTGCTGGTGTATCAGCACGGACAAATCAGTGAAACACATTTCACCTCCCTTCCAGACTACCTGGAGCCCGGTACCCTCATGATTTTCAACAACACGAAGTCATTCAGGCACGTCTGCACTTCCGCAGAACCGGCGCGCTGATTGAGATTTTCTGTCTGGAGCCCATCGAACCCCAACGACTATGTACTCAACTTCCAGCAAACCCAGCATGCGGCCTGGCTATGCATGATTGGCAACCTGAAGAAATGGAAAGAAGGGCCTCTGCACAAAGGAAATGACAGTAAAGGGAAAGACACTGACGCTGACTGCTACTCGTGGAGAATGTCACGGCACCAGCCACTGGATTGATTTCACCTGGGACAATCCGGAAGTAACCTTTGCCGACATTCTGGAGTTCTTCGGCGAACTGCCCATTCCTCCTTACCTGAACAGAGAAACACAGGAAAGCGACAAGGAAACTTACCAGACCGTTTACTCGAAGATAAAAGGTTCCGTAGCCGCCCCGACTGCCGGTCTGCATTTCACGGAACGCGTATTGAACGCTCTCAAAGAAAAAGGAGTGGATTTGGAAGAAGTCACCCTACACGTTGGAGCCGGTACTTTCAAACCGGTGAAAAGTGAAGAAATAGAAGGCCACGAAATGCATACGGAATACATCTCCGTAAACCGTGGAACCATAGAGAAACTCCTGGCACATGGAGGTGAAGCCGTGGCGGTAGGAACCACTTCTGTCCGTACACTGGAGAGTCTTTACTACATCGGTGTCACTTTGTCACAGCATCCCGATGCCAGCCAGCAGGAACTGCACGTACAGCAATGGCAACCCTACGAAACTCATCCGGAGTTAAGTACCACAGAAGCCCTGCAACAGATTCTCGATTACATGGACCGGAACCAGCTCGATGCGCTGCACACCAGTACACAGATTATCATTGCACCGGGATACAATTACCACATCGTCAAGAAAATGGTCACCAACTTCCACCAGCCGCAAAGCACCCTGCTGTTACTGGTCTCTGCTTTTGTGAAAGGAAACTGGCGTCCCATCTACGATTACGCGCTGGCGCATGATTTCCGCTTCCTGAGCTACGGAGATTCATCTTTACTTATCCCCTAACCCCAAACAGAAGAAACAATGACAGACAATAGCGAAGAAATGTTTCCCATCGTAGACGAAGAAGGAAACATCACAGGTGACGCTACCCGAGGAGAATGCCACAACGGCAGCAAGCTGCTGCACCCGGTAGTCCACTTGCATGTATTCAACAGCAAAGGAGAATTGTATCTGCAAAAACGTCCGGAATGGAAAGACATCCAACCGGGAAAATGGGATACCTCCGTAGGAGGACATGTAGACTTGGGAGAAAGCGTGGAAATGGCACTGAAACGGGAAGCCGGAGAGGAACTCGGCATTTCCGATTTTACTTCTCAGCTGCTGACACATTATGTATTTGAATCAGACCGGGAAAAAGAACTGGTATTTTCGCACAAAACCGTATTCGACGGACCTATCTCACCCAGTGAAGAACTGGCAGGAGGACGTTTCTGGCCACTGGATGAAATTCGGCAAAATTTAGGGAAAAACGTTTTCACGCCTAATTTTGAGCGAGAATTCACTACAGTTCTAAATCAGCAATAACAAGAACAAAAGTAAACAGAAAACGTTACATACTTTTCTGTAAAAACAGTCTTATCCTTATTACGTTTCCCCTAAGGAAAACATAAGTTTCCCACAGCGAAACCCTACGTTTCCGGTATGAAAAACGTACGGTTCCGCCGTGGGAAACATAAAAAATATAAAGGCATTACAGCCTTATTACCCAATCATTTTAGTATTCCACCTTATCTGTTTTTCAGTTCCAGTCCTGAAAAGCCCGAATAGCTTCTTCCGGCAACAAAACTTCTGAGGCAGACGCTTTCCGCCGGTTTCAAATCCAGTTCCTCATAAATAAAGGCATCGTCAAAGCCGATAGCTGCTGCATCGTGCTTGTTATTTCCATAATACATACGGTCCAGATGTGCCCAATAGATTGCACCTAAGCACATGGGACATGGCTCACAAGAAGTATATATCTCACAACCACTCAAATCGAATGTACCCAGTTTCTTAGCTGCCGCACGGATGGCACTTACTTCTGCATGGGCGGTCGGGTCGCAATCCGGCGTCACACGGTTTACTCCCGTAGCCACAATCTCACCGTTCTTTGCAATGACAGCACCAAAAGGACCGCCACCTTCAGCTACATTCTTCACTGACAACTCAATAGCCTTACGCATCAATTCTTCTTTCGTCATACCATATTATTTTTAGTAATTCGTAAAAAACTTGATGAAAATACACAAAACTATAGAATAATCCAAACTTTTTGGCTACATTGCAAAAGCCACACATAATAACAGCCGCCTATGAAAAACTGCATCTTCATTTTGTTATGGTGTATTCCCGGCTTTCTTTTTTCCGTCACTCCCAAGCCGGATGTAGAGAAACTGACAGAAACGGCCGATACTTATTATCAGGCAGGTAAGGTAGATTCTGCCCTATGGGCTATCGAACAAGCTCTTCAACTTGCAATGACAGAAAAGGATACCTGTGCCATGATGTCATGTTACACTTCACAAGGAGTCTACCTGCGCTCGTCCGGGAAACTCACCGAAGCAATTGCTGCCTACGACAAAGCCCTGCAATATGCGCCCCTTCTTTCCGGTAACAACGAAGAAAATTTACAGGCAATCACCACATTATACAACAACTTGGCTACGGTTTACTTGGATATGAAAAATCCGGCTCAGGCAGTAAAATACGCCTTAGATGCGGTTAAGCAGGCCGATAAATGTCAGGATAAGTCATTCCGCACACAGATTTATACCGTCTGTTCTTCCATTTTCATCACTCAAGAAGAATACGAAGCCGCCAAAAACCTATCTGTCTAAAGCCATTGCCCTATCCCAGCAACTGCAACAGCCAGAAACGGAACTTGGTGCCCGCACGTACTACCTGCTGACCTTGTTCCGCACCCAGGCATCTGCCTCAGAAATCCAGAAACTGGTAGAACAAACGAATGCACTTGCCGCTAAGGTCAACTCGACCATGGCACTTGTCAATTACTATCAGGTACTTTTCTATGTCCAGCAGACCCGTAAAGAATGGAAGGCTGCCACTCAGACTGCACAGAAAATCCTGCAACTGCCGGCATCGAAAATTATCCGTTCCTGCAATATGACGTGTATAACAACCTTCATCTTGTCTACAAGGAACTATCTGAATTTCCACAGGCCTACCACACGCTGGAATTGGCCAAGGCACTCAGCGATTCGTTGTTCGTGCAAGAAAAAAAAGTCGCCAGCTGGAAGAGCTTTCCGTGAAATATGAAACCCAGAAAAAAGGAGCTGGAGTACCAGAAGCTGCAGGAAAAGCGTCAAAAGGAAAAGCAGAATCTGCAATTGAAGATTACGTTTCTGTTAATCCTGATGGCTATAATGGCCTTCGTTTCACTCTACTTTATCCAAAAACAAAAACTCCGTATCGAACGGCAGAAAAGAGAAGCAGAAGCACAAAAGCGTGAATTCGAAACTTTGCAACGCGATACGGAACGCAATGCCACACGTGCCTACCTGAAAGAGCTCGAGAAAGAACGCAACCGTCTGGCCAAAGAACTTCACGACGGCGTTTGCAACGACCTGTATGCACTCGAGATGAATGCCTCCACACTCAACGAATCGTGGAAAGAACTCCTGCGCACCAGTCGGGAGAACATCCGACGTGTATCCCACGAACTGCTTCCTCCTACCTTCCAGGAAACGACTTTAAAGCAAGTATTACAGAACTATGCAGAACGGATGACCTCTGCATCATGCAAAGTCACCCTGACCACTCTTCCCGAAGAATGCGACTGGTCTGTACTTCCGGAAACTTATTGTCTGAACATCTACCGCATCATTCAGGAGGCTACCGGCAATGCGCTCAAACATGCCTTCCCCACGGAAATCCATCTCACACTGGAGTGGAAACTTCCGAATCTGGAACTCACCATTTCACACAACGGGAAATTCAGCTCTACCTCAGAAAAAGGTATCGGGCTACAAACTATGAAAGAAAGAGTGATGGCAATGAAAGGACACATTTCAGTTGAAGCAGAAAAAATACAAATCATTATTCCGCTTTCCTATAGAAAACTACGGCTTCCCGTGGGCATTATCTCAAGAGGGTTGCGTACTTTTGTTAACAAATAAAAGACAAGTATTGCATGAATTTGAATGTAGCCATCGTAGACGACCATCCTCTTGTGCTGGAAGGCCTAAAAAGCCTGCTTCTTCAGACTGAAGGCATAGAACACATCTATACTGCCCAAACAGGTTCACAACTGGGCAGTTTGCTCGCTCTGCATTCAATTCATCTGTATATCATCGATTTAGACCTGCCTGATATAGACGGTTTTGAACTGATTCACCAGATTAAACAGAAATCTCCGGAGGCCAAGATTATTGTCAGCACCATGCACGAGGAAATCTGGATTGTCAACAAGCTGAAACATCCTGACATTGACGCTGTGGTATTCAAATCTTCCGCAGGGAAATACATACAGAAAGCCTTACAGGCTGTTTTAAAGGGGAAAAAATACTATTGCCCGCAGTTTCAGAAACTCTATAAAGAAAAAGATAAAATCGGACACACGCCCGACACGCTTGATTCCGCTCCCACCATTCGGGAACTGGACGTGCTGAAAGCCATAGCCAAAGGAATGAGTACCCACGAAATATCCGAATGTCTCTTTATTTCAGAGAATACAGTAGAATGGCACCGGAAAACCTGATGGTGAAGTTCGGGGCCAAGAAACGCCACCCGACCTGGTCATCAAAGCCCTTTCAAAAGGTTATCTCAGTATTCCGCTGAAATAAGTATTGCTTTGTTTTTTATTTTTATGTTTCACCTAAATTATCTG
>ENA-OPYV01000326-OPYV01000326.1-human-gut-metagenome-genome-assembly--contig:-NODE-326-length-14362-cov-2.742325_pt1 | contig 14362 bp, 22 predicted proteins | sample MGYA00242474_ERZ504485 | MGnify/ENA primary metagenome ERZ504485 (study PRJEB26092, sample SAMD00036263) | human gut metagenome | host: Homo sapiens | study: EMG produced TPA metagenomics assembly of...
AGTCAGAATCACAGCATCAGTCTGTCCGTGAAGTGCGATGTGCATGGCACCGACCTGCTTGGCTACCGTATAAGCATGGCATCCAGCACCAGCTTGTGCTTTCGGCTCCGGCATGTGCCCAACGGATAATACTCTGCACATCGGTGGTACCCAAATGAGCCACCAGGCCTCCCCGACCGTTTATCATCTTACGGATTTCGGCATAGGTATATTTCCCACTGAAACACATATCTACCACTGCCGGGCCGGCAACGTTCCTGCCCGCTCCGGACTGAAAGGCCCCTCTCCATTCAAAGCATTATTGACATCGACCACCTTCCCATAATGATGGGCACTGACCGAGATGCCTCCTCCCAAATGGGCTACAATCAGATTTAGTTCTTCATACTTTCGTCCGATACGAGCTGCATAACTACGGGAAACAGCCCGACTGTTCAGTGCATGGAAAATGGAGATGCGCGGCAATTCCGGAATACCGGAGATACGGGCCAAATCGCGCAACTCATCAGTCACCACCGGATCGGCCAAATAAGAAGGACAACCGGCACAATGCGCAATCTCATCGGCAATCCAGGCCGCCAGATTCGATGCGTGTTCCATATCGGCATGCCATAAATCATGCTTGATTCGCTCGTTAATCTGATACACTCCACCGGGAGTGGGTTTCAACAAGCCTCCACGGGCAATCACGGCATCAAAGACAAGCGGAATGCCAGCCTTTTCCAGCGTATCGTGCACACACTTGCGACGGTACTCATATTGTTCATTGATATGGTGAAAGCCGGCCAACTCCTTGGAAGGATGCGCAATGCTTTCACGCCAGATGGGATTCTCATTCTCGTAGACTGCCAGCTTCGTAGAGTGGAGCCCGGTTGATGACAAGTATCTTCATAAGGTCTAGTTTTATTCTTTTCGTGTCCCTGCCAGACATGCCAGTACCAGACTGTAGTATTTGGAGTTTCCGGAGTCACTCCGCGAAGGCACTACTACCGGTGCAATGGTACCGGTCAGCATACCTGCCATATTCGCATCGCCAAACAGAGACAGGGTTTTGTAAAACGTATTGCCCGCTTCGATATTAGGGAAAATCAGAATATCTGCATTGCCTACCACTGGCGAGGAAAGTCCTTTTATCTCCCCGCTGTGCTTGTCGCAGGCGGTCTTGGCATCCATCGGCCCGTCGATAAAGACTTTTCCGAAACGACCTTCCTGCGCTTCTTTTTTCAGTTCCACGTAGCTCAGGGTATGGGGAAATTTCTCGTTGATTTTCTCCGTGCAGTGTATCAGTGCCACCCGGGGTTCTTCGCATCCCAACGTACGACACAAAGCCAGGTCATTGGCAATCATTGAGCGGTATTGTTCCAAAGTAGGACGGGGAATTACTGCCGCATCCGAGAAAAACAGCAGTTTATGATACAAAGGTACCTGCGCCACGGCCACATGGCTTAGCACCCCTCCTTCGGGTAACAGTCCCTCTCCTTTTTTCAGGACTGCACGCAGCAGGTTGTCGGTGTTAATAAGTCCCTTCATCAGGACTTCCGCCTCGCCCGTGCGTACCAGTTGTACAGCCAGCGCAGCCGCTTCATCCGGTGTTCCAGCCTCGTAAATGCGTACAAAATCGGGAGAAGCTGCCCGCAAGTCGAGCGCTTCTTTCAAGTGAGCAGAATCTGTGACCAGCAGATATTCAGCAATCTCCTCTCTCAGGCTACGGATAATGACATATTCCGTGTGCGGATCGTTCGGGCAAACCACCGCCACTTTCCGTCGTATGCCGCGCGAACGCAGGCAGTTGACCATCTGAGAAAGGGTTCGAATCAGTTCCATATCATTAGATTTAAACAAATATGAGAAAATAATTCGAATAAATATCTATTTGGGATGCTAATTAATGCTATAGAGCCGGAGGAGGAAAAATCCTCCCAACGTCAATTTGTCGATAAAATCCTACGAAGTACGTATTATATGCTACAACCGTGCAAGGAGATATACCTACTTTTGCAAGAAATTATACATAATACTTACCATGAAAAATATATTCTGCTTTTTAACCTTATTGCTCAGTCTCTGTGCAAATGCTCAAATCACAGAGCGTACATTACCTGCCGAATGGAAAAACCTTATTGATGGAGGACGGTTTAAAGACCGGTTTCTGCCTATGCCCGATGGAAAATCCGACGAAAATGTGTGGGGAACTGACTCGGTACGTTTCCGGTATGTTGACAACGGAATTGAAAATCCGGAACTTTCTTTCTGGGGAGGAAACATTCTTAAAGGCAAGGACAATAAATACCATCTCTTTGTCTGCGGATGGCCGGAAAACTCACCTAAGGGGCACATGACATGGCCCAAATCTACCGTATTCCATACAACAAGTGACCATTTGAGCGGACCTTATATCATCTGCGACACAATTGGGAAGGGACATAATCCAGAAGCATTTATACTAAAAGACGGACGTCCCGTGGTGTACGTTATCGACGGATATTACATTGCAGACAGCCTGAATGGGCCGTGGACGTACAGTCATTTCACCTTCGACAAGAGAAACAGAAAAATCATTGAGGGGCTGTCTAACCTGACTTTTGCCAGAAGAAGTGACGGTTCTTATCTGATGGTATGCCGCGGAGGAGGTGTGTGGATCAGTGAAAATGGTATCTCTCCCTATCAACAGGTAAGTGACAGAAGTGTGTATCCGGACGAAACGGGGAATTTGAGGACCCGGTTATCTGGAAAGACAGCTTGCAATATCACCTTATCGTCAACGACTGGCTGGGAAGAATCGCCTACTACCAGCGCTCCATTGACGGTATCCACTGGATTACGGAGGAGGGCGAAGCTTACACTCCGGGAATAGCCGCTCACAAGGATGGCTACAAGGAAAACTGGTTTAAGTATGAGCGTATGAAAGTGTTTCAGGATGAATACGGACGCCCCATTCAGGCCAACTTTGCCGTTATCGATACCATCAAATGGGAAGACCATCCCAACGACCGGCACAGTTCAAAGAATATATGCATCCCTCTGAACAAAGGATTGCGCTTGTCTGTCCTGAACGAAGATACGATTACCGCCCAGACCAAGGAAATTAAGGTACTGGTGAAAGCGGAGGAAGGAGTTGACTTCAAGGATTTCGACATGAAATCGCTGAGATTCGGCAGCTCCTCGGACGTAAATTACGGAAAGGGATGCAAGGCTGTCAAACGTATCGCTTCGGGCAAGGACCTGATTATCGTATTCGATGGCAGAAACAATACCATCAGAAAAGATGAATTTGCTCCCAAACTGCTCGGAAAGACGAAAAAAGGAGAATTGCTGTACGGATATGCCAAACTGCCTTACGTCAATTATCATCCGGCATGCCTGTCGGCGGCATATCCTATGGCGTATGACAAGCAATTGGAACTGGAAGTGAAGAATTTCGGTTTGTCCACCTCAGAAGAAACAGACCTGACCGTACTGGTCAATGGAGTAAAACTGGCAGAAGGACGGGTGAAAAGCGCTTTCACCGTATGAAAGTGTAAAACTTAGCCTGCCTTGCATACACGCGGCCAAGATTGACAACCAGACTTTATTTACGATTGTGTACAGCCAGCACGGTAAGGAAATCCGCAAAGAGACCATACAGAACTTCGACTGATAACACGTTATCTTATACACACGAATGGGGAATACGAGCTCCTTTTTTAGAAGGTATTGTATTCCCTTTTTTTATGAGACTCTATCTCTTTTGTCAATTATTTACTTTATTCCTTTCTTTTCTTGTGCACATAATTCGCAAGTTCTCTCTATATTTGCCTTACTTGGTAAATAAAGAAGGAACACATGAAAACAAATTTTTCTTTCGATATGCAGGCCCTCGACGAGGGCATTCACAGCCGCTTCCCCAATCATAAGGAAGCACCGCTTATCGGACTTACCGGGAACTTCAGCGACGGTAATCTGACATTGGCTCCGGGGTATTATCAGTCTATCATTCAGGCCGGAGGGGTACCGGTGGTCATTCCTCCCTACGAGGATACGAACTTGCTGATTAATACGCTTGAGCAGCTTGACGGGCTGTTGCTCACCGGAGGAGGCGACTTGAATCCGTTATTCCTGCACGAAGATCCTATCCGGGAACTTCACAGCATCAATCCGTACCGCGACCGCCAAGAACTGCTTCTGACACGTCTGGCTGCCAACCGACAGATTCCGATATTAGGTATCTGCCGAGGGATGCAGGTCATCAATGCGGCATTGGGAGGCACACTCTATCAGGACATCTATGCACAGAAGGATACCCCATCGATTAAACACAGCCAGGATTTGGAACGGAGTTTCCCATCGCACAAGGTAGAGTTAGCAGAAGGCAGTCTGTTGGCTCGTATCTTAAACGCCAAGGAGGTAGCTGTAAATTCTTTCCACCATCAGGCCGTGAAAGAAGCTGCTCCGGGTTTCCGTGTATCGGCCACGGCATCCGATGGAGTAATAGAGGCGATTGAAAGCACAGAGTACAAATCTATTATAGGGGTGCAATGGCATCCAGAATGTTTCATTCTGAATCAAGACAAGTGTATGATGCCGTTGTTCGGATGGCTCATCCGTGAAGCTGGTTCATTCCAGAAGGCCAAGAAGCTGCATGAGCGTCTGCTGATTCTCGACACACACTGCGATACTCCGATGTTCTTCGACCAGCACATCCGCTTCCACGAACGGGACCCGAAGATTAAAGTGGACCTACATAAAATGACGGAAGGACGGCAGGATGCGACCATCATGGTGGCTTACCTGGAACAGAAGGAACGTACGGACGAGGCACTGCTGGCTACAACGGCCAAGGCAGACCGTCTGCTGAATGAGATTGAGGAGATGGTAGCTATGAACTGTACGGCTGTAGACATCGCTTATTCCCCCAACGACTTATACCGTCTGAAACGGGAAGGAAAGAAGGCCATTATGTTGGGCATTGAAAACGGATATGCCATCGGAAAGGATTTAAGCCGGGTAGCACATTTCCGGAAACGGGGAGTAGTGTATATGACGCTCTGCCACAATGGAAACAATGACATCTGTGGTTCTGCACGCTACAATGAAGAAAACTTGGGAGTTACTCCGTTTGGGGAGCAGGTTATTCAGGAGATGAACCGCCTGGGAATGATGGTAGATTTGTCACACAGTGGAGAACGGACATTCTACGAGACACTGGACATCAGCAGCCAACCGGTGGTTTGTTCGCATTCTTCCAGCCGTGCGCTCTGCGACCATCCCCGTAACCTGACCGACGACCAGCTTCGTGCCATAGCCCGCAAGGGAGGCGTGGTACAGGTATGCTTGTATAGCGGCTTCCTCCGTAAAGAGCGTCCGGCTCATATCTTGGATGCCATCGAACACCTGAATCACATGGTGAACGTGATGGGTATCGAACATGTGGGAATCGGCAGTGACTTTGACGGTGACGGAGGTATTATCGGATGCAACGACTCTTCGGAAATGATCAATCTGACTCGTCAGTTGCTTCATGAACGGTACAACGAGGAAGACATCCGGCGCATTTGGGGAGGTAACTTCTTGCGTGTCATGCAGCAAGTACAGGAGAATGGTTCCTACAAATAAAAGTTTAAAACCCGATTGCCGTTGCAAGGCGTGTACAAAAATAAGTTTACCTTTGCACCACAATCAAAACAAATGAATTATGATTTCAATAAAGAATCTGCTGGCAGTAACTGCTTTAATGACAGGAGGGGCCTTCATCTCTTGCGGGAACAGTCAGAAGAACAGCCAGCAAATAGAAGAATCTGAAGCGGCTATAGTGCAGGCACCGGCATTCAATGCGGATAGTGCATACGCTTACATTGCCGCACAGGTGCAATTCGGACCTCGTGTTCCTAATACGGAAGCTCACCGGAGATGCGGCGATTACCTGGCCGCACAACTGGAGAAATTCGGTGCGAAGGTGTACAACCAGCATGCAGATTTGGTGGCATACAATGGTACCATCCTGAAATCGCGCAACATCATCGGGGCTTACCAGCCGGAAAACAAAAAGCGAGTGATGCTGTGTGCGCATTGGGATAGCCGTCCATACGCTGACCAGGATGAAAAGTCTAATCACCAGAAACCGATAGATGGAGCCAACGATGGTGCCAGTGGTGTAGGTGTATTGCTCGAAATTGCCCGCCAGATCCAACAACAGGCACCACAAATCGGTATCGACCTGATATTCTTCGATTCAGAAGATACGGCACACCGGATTTCTACGAAGGTACTTATAAACCAGATACCTGGTGTCTGGGTTCGCAGTACTGGGGCCGCATTCCTCACGTACCTGATTACAAGGCTCGGTTTGGTATCTTGCTCGATATGGTAGGCGGAAAGAATGCCACATTCTACTACGAAGCGTTCTCCAAGCAGACGGCAAACAATGCCATGAAGAAAATCTGGAAAATGGCCGACCATCTGGGTTACAGCAATTACTTCATCAAGGAAGACGGAGGTCAGGTTACCGACGACCATGTGTATGTAAACCAGTACCGCCAGATTCCGTGCGTAGATATTATTCACTACGATACGCAAAGCAACACTGGCTTTAATCCGACCTGGCACACACTGGATGACAGCTTAGAGAATATTGACAAAGCCACTCTTCAAGCCGTAGGACAAACGGTGATGGGAGTAATTTATAACGAAAAATAATTAAACACTACCGCAATGAAAACTATCAATGAACTCCAGGACGAAGTGATCGAAGAATTCAGCGACTTCGACGATTGGATGGACAAATATCAGCTGCTGATTGATTTAGGCAATGACCAGCAGCCGCTTGACCCGAAATATAAAACTGAACAGAACCTGATTGACGGCTGTCAGAGCCGCGTTTGGTTACAAGCTGATCTGGTAGACGGCAAAGTGGTATTTCAGGCAGAGAGCGACGCATTAATCGTAAAAGGTATCATATCTTTACTTATCCAGGTGGTATCTGGACACACACCTGACGAAATTCTGGAATCCGACCTTTACTTCATCGAGAAGATTGGACTGAAAGAACACCTCTCACCAACCCGTAGTAATGGTCTGCTTGCCATGGTAAAACAAATGCGCATGTATGCCTTAGCATTCAAAGCCAAAAATGCAAGAAGCATAATCTCACAAAAGATTATCAAGGTAATCACATAAAAAGCTCGTGAAGCAGGTTTAAATCTGATTTCACGAGCCTTTTTTATTGACAATGTTTTCCCAAGACCTTGATGTTTTTCAATCCCAATAGAGCATAAAAAAAGGCTATGCAAACGCATAGCCTTTTAAGTATATAGCATGTTACAGAATTATTCAGCTTTAGGGGCTTCCTCTGTAGTAGCTTCAGTTGCAGCAGCTTCAGCAGCCGGTGCTTCTGCAGTTGCAGCTGATTTCTTAGAACGACGAGTACGAGTAGCTTTCTTGGCAGCTGTCTTAGCCATGTTCTCGTTGTAGTCAACCAATTCGATGAAACACATTTCAGCGTTATCACCCAAACGGTGACCAGTCTTGATAATACGAGTGTAACCACCCGGACGATCAGCAACTTTTACAGAGATTTCTTTGAACAGTTCAGTTACAGCATATTTGTCCTGAAGATTGCTAAATACAACACGACGTGAGTTAGTAGTGTCATCTTTAGATCTTGTAATCAGCGGCTCAACGAACTTCTTCAAAGCTTTAGCCTTCGCAACAGTCGTAGTGATTCTTTTGTGCTTGATCAAAGAACATGCCATGTTTGACAGCATTGCATTTCTGTGAGAAGCAGTACGACCTAAATGGTTGAATTTTTTATTATGTCTCATTGTTTATTCTTTGTCTAATTTATACTTAGAAATATCTGTTCCAAACGAAAGATTCAGACTCTCGAGCAAATCATCAAGCTCAGTGAGCGATTTCTTACCGAAGTTACGGAACTTCAGCAGGTCGGTCTTATTGAACTGAACCAAGTCACCCAATGTTTCTACATCGGCAGCCTTCAAACAGTTCAAGGCACGAACTGACAAATCCATATCAACCAATTTGGTCTTCAGCAACTGACGCATGTGCAATACTTCTTCATCGAATTCTTCATTTCCTTCTGCATCTGATGTTTCAAGAGTAATCTTTTCATCAGAGAACAGCATGAAGTGGTGAATCAAAATTTTTTGCAGCTTCTTTCAGTGCTTCCTTCGGGTGAATGGAACCGTCCGTCGTAATTTCCAGCACCAACTTTTCATAGTCAGTCTTCTGTTCTACACGATAGTTTTCTACCGCATATTTCACATTACGAATCGGAGTGTAAATAGAATCGATAGGAATTACATTCACATCGGTGCAGAATTCACGGTTTTCGTCAGCCGGAACATATCCACGACCTTTGTTGATTGTAATGTCTATCTGCATAGTTGCTTTTGAATCTAAATGGCAAATAACCAATTCAGGATTTAACACTTCAAATCCGGTCAAATACTTACCAATATCACCTGCCTTAAATTCAGTAGAATTCTCAACGGTAATGCTTACCTTCTCATTTTCGAATTCCTCAACTACTCGCTTGAATCGAACTTGCTTCAGATTCAAGATAATGTTAGTGACATCTTCTTTCACACCCGGAATTGTAGCAAATTCATGTTCCACACCCTCAATACGGATTGTGTTAATTGCATAACCTTCCAACGAAGAAAGAAGAATACGGCGTAAAGCATTACCTACGGTAATACCGAAACCGGGTTCAAGCGGACGGAATTCGAATTTCCCGAATTTGAATCCGCTTCCAACATTAATACTTTATCAGGTTTTTGAAATGCTAATATCGCCATGAAATTAATTATTATTTAGAGTACAATTCAACGATCAAGTGTTCTTTAATGTTTTCAGGAATGTCAGCTCTTTCTGGAACATGCAACAATTTACCAGTCTTAGAGTTTTCATCCCATTCCAACCAAGGATATTTGCTGTGGTTAAATCCAGCCAAAGAGTTAGCAACAACTTCCAAAGACTTAGATTTTTCACGAACACCTACCAACTGACCCGGTTTACAGAGAAAGAAGGAATGTTTACAACCTTACCATCTACAGTAATGTGCTTGTGACCTACAAGCTGACGAGCAGCAGCACGAGTCGGTGCAATACCCAAACGGAACACTACGTTGTCCAAACGACATTCAAGGCTCTGCAACAAGATTTCACCAGTAATACCGTTCATACTTGCTGCTTTCTCAAACATGTTACGGAATTGTTTCTCCAACACACCGTAAGTATATTTAGCTTTCTGCTTTTCAGCCAACATGACACCGTATTCAGAAGTTTTTTCTGCGACGGTTGTTACCATGTTGTCCAGGAGGATAGTTTTTCTTAGACAAAACTTTTATCTGCTCCAAAGATTGCTTCACCGAATTTACGTGCAATTCTAGTTTTTGGTCCAGTATATCTAGCCATTTTCTTTTCTTAATTTAATTGTTATTCATGAACTCAATTTGTTGCAGCCGCGATTACAGAAAGGAATTGCAATCCATTATTTAACAAAATCAAGTTACATCTAAATAGGTTATCTTTATTATACTCTTCTTCTTTTAGGAGGACGACAACCGTTGTGAGGCAATGGAGTTACGTCGATAATTTCAGTAACTTCAATTCCAGCTCCATGTACAGTTCTGATTGCAGACTCACGTCCGTTTCCAGGACCCTTTACATAAGCCTTTACCTTTCTCAGGCCAAGATCGTATGCCACTTTTGCACAATCCTGGGCAGCCATCTGAGCTGCATAAGGAGTGTTCTTCTTAGAACCTCTAAATCCCATCTTACCTGCAGAAGACCATGCAATAATCTGGCCTTCGCTGTTTGCCAAAGAAACGATAATGTTATTGAATGAAGAATGAACATGCAACTGTCCATTAGCATCAACCTTGACATTTCTTTTTTTAGCTGCGACTGTTTTTTTGCCATATTAACAATTATTTAGTAGCTTTTTCTTATTTGCAACTGTTTTCTTTCTTCCCTTACGTGTACGAGCATTGTTCTTTGTGCTCTGACCTCTAACGGGCAGACCCAAGCGGTGACGAACACCACGGTAGCAACCAATATCCATTAATCGCTTAATGTTCAACTGGATTTCAGAACGAAGATCACCTTCAACCTTGTATTCAGCACCAATGATTTCACGGATCTTAGCAGCCTGATCATCAGTCCAATCCTTTACTTTCAGGTCACGATCTACGCCTGCCTTATCCAAAATTTTTGCTGAACTACTGCGTCCGATACCATATACGTATGTTAACGCAATCTCACCTCTTTTATTCTGAGGCAAATCTACACCAACTATTCTTATAGCCATATACTAAATTATTTTTTTGCAAAAATAATAAATTATCCTTGACGTTGTTTATACTTAGGATTTTTCTTGTTAATAACATACAAACGGCCATTACGTCTAACGATTTTGCATTCCGGCGTACGTTTCTTTAATGATGCTCTTACTTTCATATCTTATATTTTCTTTTATTTGTATCTAAAAACGATTCTTCCTTTAGATAAGTCATAAGGAGACATCTCGACCCTTACCTTATCTCCGGGTAATATTTTAATGTAATGCATTCTCATTTTACCAGAAATATGAGCTGTAATCTCATGTCCGTTTTCTAGTTCTACACGAAACATTGCATTAGACAATGCTTCGACGATAACTCCATCTTGTTCTATTGCGGATTGCTTTGCCATATTAAATTGCTTTATCTCCTAAAACTTGTTCTATAAATTCAAATGACGATAATATATCAGCCTTTCCTACTCCCACAGCTACCGTATGTTCAAAATGTGCTGCACATTTGCGGTCTCTTGTACGGATAGTCCATCTATCCTCCTCCATCACAATTTGACGATTGCCCATCGTTATCATCGGCTCAATCGCAATACACATTCCTTTTTTTAACAAAGTTCCTGTGCCACGCCGACCATAATTAGGAACTGGAGGATCTTCATGCATTTCCTTTCCAATACCATGACCTACAAACTCACGAACCACGCCATAAGAATGTGCTTCACAGTATTCTTGAATCGAGTAACCTATATCACCAAGCCGCTTTCCATGAACTGCATTTTCAATTCCCTTATAAAGAGATTCTTTAGTTACCTTCAACAATTTCACGATTTCAGGATCAACTTCACCTACACAGAACGTATAAGCCGAATCACCACAAAAACCATTCATGAAAGTACCACAGTCCACAGAAACAATATCACCGTCTTTCAAAGGAATATCATTGGGAATCCCATGAACGACCTGGTCATTAACCGATGTACATAGTGTACCAGGAAAGGGAGAACCGTATGGATTAGGGAAACCCTTAAAAGTAGGTATAGCCCCATGGTCGCGAATAAATTCTTCTGCAACCTTATCCAATTGCTTGGTAGTAACTCCCGGTTGTATCATTTTAGCTACTTCAGCCAGAGTTCTCCCGACAAGGAGATTACTCTGACGAAGTAACTCTATTCATCATCTGTCTTTAAAAATATCATTCGAGACGAGTAGTTTTTAATAAGCAGCTACATTACCGGAACGTCCTTTAATTCTTCCCGAACTCAACAGTCCGTCATAATGACGCATCAACAAATGGCTTTCAACCTGCTGAAGAGTATCCAATACTACTCCTACAAGAATCAGCAAAGATGTACCACCGAAGAACTGAGCAAATTCAGCTTGAACTCCGAAAAGACCGGCAAAAGCAGGCAGAATAGCAATAATAGCCAAGAATATAGAACCCGGCAGTGTAATACGAGACATAATTACATCCAAATATTCTGCAGTGTTCTTACCCGCTTTATTCCCGGAATAAAAACCGTTATTTCTCTTCATATCTTCTGCCATCTGGTTAGTATTGATTGTAATTGCAGTATAGAAATAAGTGAAAAGTATAATCAATGCCGCAAAAACAAAATTGTACCAGAAGCTTGTATGGTCAATCAAAGCGCGAGTGATGCCGCTTGCATCCTCCATATTGGAGAAACCTACAATAGTGATAGGAATGAACATAATTGCCTGAGCAAAGATGATAGGCATTACGTTCGCAGCATTCACCTTCAAAGGAATGTACTGTCTTGCACCACCATATTGTTTATTACCTACAATACGTTTTGCATACTGTACAGGAACCTTACGCACACCCTGAACCAACAAAATAGCAGCAGCTATCACAGCCAGCAAACAAACAAGTTCAATCAGGAACATGATGATACCTCCTGCACCCGGAGAAGCAAGTCTGGAAACAAACTCACCAGAGAAAGACTGAGGAAGACGAGCAATGATACCCACCATAATGATTAATGAGATACCATTACCGATACCTTTGTCAGTGATTCTTTCACCAAGCCACAGAACGAACATACTACCTGCTGCCAGAATGATAGTCGAAGTTATAATAAAGAAAGTCCAATCTAATGAAGCATTAAGGGCAGGCCCTGCTTGCATTTTCAAGTTGATCAGATAAGATGGAGCTTGGAAAATCAAAATAATGATTGTCAGGATACGAGTATACTGATTAATCTTTCGCGCCCGCTTTCACCCTCACGCTGTAATTTCTGGAAATAAGGTACTGCAATAGCCAACAGCTGAATCACGATGGATGCAGAGATGTACGGCATAATTCCAAGTGCAAAAATAGATGCATTTGAAAAAGCACCACCAGAAAACATATTCAACAAGGCAAGAAGACCTTCACTCGTCTGTTCATGCAATTTAGACAGCATATCCGGGATTGATACCTGGCAATACGACGTAGGAACCAAATCGATAAATTGCAACAAACAATATAGTAATGAGGATCCGTTTTCTCAGATCCTCAATATTCCATATATTCTTTAATGTTTCAATAGATTTTATCATTGAATCAGAGTTTTACTGCATTACCACCAACGGCTTCGATTGCAGCTACTGCGCTCTTAGAGAAAGCATTTGCTTCTACATCAAGCTTAGTAGTTAAACTACCGTTACCAAGAACTTTCACTAATTGGTTAGAAGAGATGAAACCAGCTTCAATCAAATCGTTAATACCTACCTTAGACAGATTCTTAGCTTCAGCCAATTTCTGAATAGTGTCAAGATTAACAGCTTTGTATTCAACACGGTTAATATTCTTAAAACCAAATTTCGGAACACGACGTTGAAGCGGCATCTGACCACCTTCAAAACCAATCTTCTTTGAATAGCCAGATCTTGATTTTGCTCCTTTATGTCCTCTTGTAGAAGTACCGCCTAAACCTGAACCAGCACCACGACCAACTCTTTTTCTAGTTTTGACAGAACCTTCTGCAGGACGTAAATTATTTAAATTCATATTGTAAGATCCTTTATTGTTAACAATATATTACTTAACGATTGCTACCAGGTGTTTTACCTTTTCAATCATACCCAGAATTGAAGGAGTCTCTTCGTGTTCAACCACACGATTCAATTTACGGAGACCAAGTGCATCCAAAGTTCTTTTTCTGATCAGCCGGAGCACCAATTCTACTCTTTACTTGTTTAATCTTAATAGTTGACATACGATTCCTCCTTATCCTCTAAATACTTTATCTAAACTTACACCTCTGTTCTGAGCAACCATGCGAGCATCTCTCATTTCGCTCAAAGCCAAGATAGTAGCCTTAACCAGGTTGTGAGGATTTGAAGATCCTTTAGACTTAGCCAAAACATCTGTTACACCTACACTTTCCAGTACGGCACGCATAGCACCACCTGCTACTACTCCAGTACCTGTTGAAGCCGGCTTAATAAATACTTCAGCTCCACCAAATTTAGCAGACTGTTCATGAGGAACAGTTCCTTTCAATACCGGAACACGAGTCAGGTTCTTCTTTGCAGCTTCTACACCTTTAGCGATTGCAGCTGTTACTTCACCAGCTTTACCAAGTCCCCAGCCAATGATACCATCTTCGTTACCTACTACTACAATTGCAGAGAAGCTGAAAGTTCTACCACCTTTTGTAACCTTAGTAACGCGGTTGATTGCAACCAATCTATCTTTTAACTCTATATCGTTAGTGATCTTAACTCTATTATTAACTGCCATAATTCATTAAAATTTAAGTCCACCGTTACGAGCAGCATCAGCTACTTCTTTTACTCTCCCATGATACAAGTAACCATTACGGTCGAATACGACAGTCGTAATACCAGCTTCCTGAGCTTTCTTTGCAATCAGCTCACCAACTTTAGCAGCCTGTTCTTTCTTAGGCATAGGTTCCATGCCCAAAGATGAAGCAGCAACCAGTGTCTTACCACTTAAATCGTCGATAACCTGAACATAAATCTGCTTGTTACTTCTAAACACACTCATACGCGGACGTCAGCAGTACCTGAAATCTTATTGCGTACTCTATATTTAATCTTAATACGT